>Ga0136611_10001227_pt1 | contig 17777 bp, 15 predicted proteins | sample AntDrymUQ2232306_2_FD_106645 | JGI IMG/M metagenome (GOLD analysis project Ga0136611, IMG submission 106645) | Polar desert sand microbial communities from Dry Valleys, Antarctica - metaG UQ223 (23.06) | ecosystem: Environmental > Terrestrial > Soil > Desert | place: Antarctica: Dry Valley...
ATGACCGGCGCCCCCATGCGCTCCTCGGTGACGCCAAGGTGAGCCAGCACCTCGCGCTGACCCTCATCTGACGCGCCGCCGTGGCTGCCCATGGCCGGGACGATGAAGGGCTCGGCGCCGAGCGCTTTCAGCTCCTTGACCAGCGCCGCCGTGGTCTCCGCCAGGCGCGCGATGCCCCGGCTGCCCACGCCGATGGCGATGCGCTGCCCTTCCTTAACGAGGCTGCGTACTTCGGGCCGGCGCAACTGCTCCGCTACCGCCGCGCCAATGTCCGTGATGGCAGGCGCAGTCTGCATGCTGTAGCGCACGCGCGCCATCCGCGGGATGGGGACGCCATCCAGCAGGCGATGCAGCAGGTCATCCGGGACATCTAGAGTGATACGCATGGGTGGTGATGCTCCTGGAGAACCTTATACCGCATGCCTCATTCCTGGCGCGCTGTTACGTGAGGCCTGGTGCGTGGTCAGGCGCGGAGATACCTGGAGCGGTAGCGACCAATCTCGTGCGGCGGTGCAGGCGAGCTGTTGTCATCTGACTCGCGGATGCGGTTGAGCGCGAGATCGACGGCGTGTTTGCCGAGTGCGCCTCTGTCACAATCTATCGAGCAGCGCGCGGACGCGATCTAGACCCGATCCAGTGTCCCCTACCAGTACGCCTCGCGAGGCTGCGAGCGGTCTTCGATGGCGACGAGCGTGTCCAGCAGCCGCTCCTGGAGATCGGTTCGCAGCGCGTGGGAGGACGGCTCGTCCCAGAGGTTGTTCAGCTCGTCAGGGTCCTCCGCGAGGTCAAACAGCTCGCCGGTGCGCGGCCGGGCGGTGGAAGGGGGGCCGTGATGGACGATCAGCTTGTGGGCATCGTGACGCAGCATGGTGACGTGTACCGGCGGGTCGTATGGATGGCCGCTGTTTCGGTACTGGCAGAGCGCGTAGTCGCGCCCCGGTGACTCGCCGCGCGCGACCGGCAGCAGTGACTGACCCTGACTGGTGGACAAGTCTGGGAGACCGGCCGCATCCATGCAGGTGGCGCACAGATCCACCAGACTGGCGAAGTCTGCGCGGCGCTGACCTTGAGGGAGGGTTCCCGGCCAGCTAAGGATCATCGGGACGTGGACGGCGCCCTCGTACATCATGGGGCCTTTGAGCATAAGCTGGTGATCGCCCAGCATCTCGCCGTGGTCGCTGGAGAACAATATGAGCGTGCTCTCGCGCAGCCCCAGCTCGTCGAGCGCTGCCACGATGCGCCCGACTTCGTCGTCGATGAAGCTGACCATGGCGTAGTAAGCGCGCACCGTCTCGCGCAGCTGGTCTTCGGTGTACTCGGCATAGCCTTTGGCGAAGCCGGCGTAGCTTTTTTGGGAGGCTTCAGACAGGATGGGCGGCCGGGAGGCTAGCTCGCCCTCACGGCCGGTGGGCATGGGAATGGACGAGAGGTCGTAGCGATCCAGGTACTCTTGGGGCGCGACAAATGGGTGATGCGGATCGAAGAAGTTGGACCAGAGGAAGAACGGCTTGCTGGGGCTTCGTTCTGCCCCGTCCTCACCGGGTGCACGGAGGAAGCGGATGGTTTCATCGCCGACCCAGCGTGTGTAGTGCGCTTCAACGGGCATGGTGTCGAAGCCCACTGCGTCGTGCCCTTCCCGGCCGAAGCCCCTTGATGAGGCGGCGGCGTAGAGATCGGGGAAGCGGCGCTCAAGCCAGCAGTGGTACTGATTCTCGGCGGAGCCGTGGGTGGGATCGTGAGCCCATTTGAAGAAGCTGAAGCCATCGTCGTAGCGTGATTCGGTGCGCCCCTTGAAGCAGGCGGAGAGGTGCAGTTTGCCGATCAGTCCGCAGTCGTAGCCTTCGTCAGCGAGCGTGCGCGTGAAGAAGCGCTCGTGCTTAGGCAGCGGCACGCCGTTGGCCCACAGGCCGTGCGCGCTGGGATAGCGGCCAGTGACGATGCTGGCACGGGTGGGAGCGCAGACCGGATTGGGTGTGTAGCAGCGCTCGAAGAGGACGCCTCCGGCCGCGAGGCGGTCGATGTTGGGCGTCTTGATGCGCGGGTTTCCGTAGCAGCCCAGCGCGTCAAAGCGGTGCTGATCGGTGCAGATCAGGAGGATGTTGGGACGGGTCGTAGGCGGTTGGGTCATGCGACTATGACCCGAGCGCGGCGTTGACGGCGCGCTCGGCTTCCTGGATGGCGGTCTGGGGTGACGATTGCCGCGTGATCGCCTTGGTCAGCTCGGGATGGAGCGCGTTGATGGCGTCCACCCATCTGGGGTGCGATTCGATAAGCGTCGCGTTGGGGAGGTACTTCTCCCAGAGGCGCAGGTGCTTGACTATCGGATCGGCGCTCTTCTGGAACTGTTCGGAAGCAAGCACTTTCTTGCTCACCGGGAGCTTGCCGGCCAATGACCACTCAAAACCCTTGTTGAACAGGTAGTTCACCAGGGAGAAGGCGGCGGTGCGCTTGGCCTCATCGGGCTTTGGCTGCTTGGGGAGTGTGAGCTGGAAGCCTTGCGCCATCCAGGCGGGCCTTTTGGGGTCAAACTGGGGAGCCAGGGCGCTGCGCAGATCGTTGAAGGCGGGATTTTCTGGACGGGCCAGGCGGTTCAGGTTCCAGGGGCCATTGAGCCAGGTTGGCAGCTTGCGCTGCTCGAACAACTCGATGGGGGTGCCCCCTTTGACCGGCAGGTTGGCGCGCTGGGTGATGTCCGACAGGAGCTGTAGCGCGGCGACTCCCTTGGGGGTGTTGAAGGCGACTTTCTTACCGCCTCCGGTTCCGCCAGAGGCACCGGCGGCGCTGGCGGTGTCAAAGACCTTGCCGCCTTGCTGGTGCAGATGGTGCATGAACATGACGACAAGACCCTCACCCGCGAAGTCGTAGGCGGTGCCGTGCGTCTCGTTCTTAGTCAGTCGGGTGCTCCAATCAAGCCAGTCCTGCCAGGTGGAGGGTGGCTTGGACGGGTCGCCGCCTAGGTCGCGCACGGCGGTCTCGTTGTAGAGCAGCATGTGGCCGTTGAGGTCCATGGGGATGGAGTAGCGTTTGCCTTTCCACTCGCCGGACTTCCAGACGGCCGGCTCGAAGTCGCCGGCTTGCAAGCCAAGCTGCTGTAACTCCCGCGGGCTCAGGTCGGCAATGACGCCCTGCTCCGCCAGGAATGGAACGTAGGGCATGCGCGTGCCGAGCACGTCTGGCGGCGTGCCGGCCGCGGCGGCGGAGAGCACCTTATCAAAGTAGGGATTGACGCCCTGGATCTGCTCGACGGTGACCAGAGGCGTCTCTTTCTGGTAGCGCTCCGCCAGCTCCTTCATGGTGGCGCCGTCCGCGCCACTCAGGTTGGTCCAGTAGACCAGCGTCGTTTGCTGGGTGACTTTGGCCGCCTGCGCTTCACCACCCGATCCGGTAGAGGTGCCCATGCCACACGCGGCCAGCAGGGCAGCGGCGGCGCCGCTCAGTGAACCAAGAACCATGCGCCGCGTGCGCGCCGAGCGAATCGTGTGAAAGCGTGTCATGAGCATCGTCATCCCTGCAACGTTACAGGGCTGTAGCATTCCACTACAAGATGCGCGTTCGGGAGAGGAGTTTGGATGCGCCGCGAATTGCTACCAGAAGCGCCTACGTCGCCAGCGACGGGAGGGTGACTACGACGCGAGTGCCGCCGCCAGTGGCGGGGATAAGGGCGATGGTTCCGCCGTGTGCTTCCACGACGCGTCGGGCGACGAAAAGCCCTAAGCCGAGTCCCGAAAGGTGAGTATCAGCGTGTCCCTGGTAGAAGCGCTCGAAAACGTGCGGCAGCTGTTCCGCCGGGATACCGGCGCCGTGATCGCGCACGGCTAAGGCCGCCGAATGCCCATCTCGCACCAGCGTGACCTCAATCCGCCCGCCCTCGGGACTGAACCGGGCCGCGTTGTCCAGGAGGTCGATGACAACCTGGACCATGCGGTCAGCGTCTACCTGGGCCATCAGCGGTTGGGAAGGAAGCTGAAGGTCGACAGGATGGCGAGCCGGATCCAGCGAGACCGAGCGCACGGCTTCGCGCACTAGCGCTGCAAGATCGGTGGGCACGGCGGTGAGTGGGTGCCCTGCGGGCGTGTCCCACGTCAGGTCCAGGACGTGCTCGACCAGGCGCGATAACCTGGCGGACTGGGAATCCAGCAGCAGGAGGAGCTGCTGTAGCGCGGCCGGCGCGAGCGTTCCCTGGCGTGCAATCCGGCGCTGCGCCAGTTGGGTAGCGCCGCGGATGGACGTGACGGGTGTCTTCAGCTCGTGAGCGGCAATTGAGAGGAAGTCGTCTCGGATGCGCACGGCGGCTTCGGCTTGCTGGCGAGCGGTGCGCTCGGCCTCGTAGCGCCGCACGAGCGCGACGGCGCCGCTCACCGCGAGCGAAATGCGTTCCGCAACGTCCACGTCTCGCGGGGCAAAGGCGCCTGTTTTGAGCGCATCGACTTCGAGCAGCCCGATAGCCTCACCCTGCCAGCGAAGAGGCGCCGCGAGAAATGACTGGATGCCGCCGCCGGCCTTCAAGTCGGCCGCCACGATGTCGTTGCAGACATACGATTGGCCGGTATCCACTATCGTCCAACTCCGGCCCCGGCCGCGGGGCAAGCTCATGCCCAGCGCTTGAGCGCTGTTGGGACCGATGGCGGCGCGGATCACGAGGGAGTCGTCTTCAATGATGGCGATGGATCCACCAGTACACGGCATGAGCGAGGTGAGGTGGCGGAAAGCGGCATCGAGGATTCGTTGGAGGTCGCCGGCGGCCGATGCCTCCAGCGCAACGGCGTTCTGCAAGGCCAGCTCCGAGAGGGCGCGGTCTCGTTCCCCCGCCGCGTCGCGCAAGGCGGCGATAAGCGCCACATGCGTATCGGCCTGCTCGCGCGCTTCCGCGACGAGGCGCTGCAGCTCGTCTTCTCGCCGGCCGCGCGCCGCCTGGCGGGTGCGCTCCACGGCAGCGCCGGCCTGCGTGGCGAGCAACTCAGCAATGGCGAGATCGGCGGGTCCGAAGAAGCCGGGCTGTTTATGGTCAACGTGAAGGCTCCCAATGCGACGTCCGCCGGCGATGATGGGAACGGCGACGGATGATCGCAGCCCCAGTTGGCGGAGCTGTGCGTAGAGCGGTGACGCGGTGGGATCCAGGGCGAGCAAGTCTTCAATGATGATGGCGGGACCGCCTGCCAGGAGCTGCCCTGCGATCGACTCAGGAGGTGGCGTAGCGTACCCTGCCCGCTCAAGCCGGCCGCCTGAGTCCACCCAGAACGCTAGATTGGCGTCGGACTCACCAATACCGTAGAGGCGGACTGCGCCTCGGACACCGCCGAGGAGCGCAATGGCGCCGCGCCCAAGCGCGGCCACGGCGGCTTCACGAGACGGTGCGGCGCCCACCTCCGTCAGCACGGCCGCCAGGCGGCGCAGATCCCCGGCGACGAGGCCGCGTACCTTGTCGGGAGCGTCTTCGCTTTCCGCGCGCGTTCGCCGCTGGCGCGGGTGTGGGCCGGAATCTCGTCCCGACCCTAGTTCGGGCGCAGGGGGTGCCACCTCTCAGGAGGGCTTGCGCGGCTCTAGGGCCGTACCCACGTCTCTGAGAGCGCCAGACATGCGGTGCTGCCCTCCTTATCGCCCCGCTTCTGCGGGAAGGGCCGTCCGGCGGCACCGCGCTCGTTGAGCTTCACCTGAGCGTGGCGCGCGGGGATGAAGCAGCTGTACACGCCGTGTGGCCGGCCGGCCACGCTGCCTGCGGCGATGGTGAGCATGAATGGCTCGGCGAAGTCTGACCACGTCAGCGTGATCTGGGCATCGCCGGCCTTGACGGTTTCGGTCCAGGCGGACTTTGAATCGCCGGACCTGCTGAATACCGCTTCGATGACGGGAATGGTCTCGCCGGCAAAGGCGGGATAAAGGAGGCTTTCAATCTCTCCTTGCAGCCAGCGGGTCATGGCGACATTATCAGAGTAGATCTGCACGGCGTTGTCGGTCACGTCGCTCTGGATGAAGAGGACGTGGCCTTCGCCGCCTGGGGAATGCAGGATCCGCCAGTGGCTGACGCGGGTCAGCTGTGGGCCATTCTCCTGCTCGAGGAGGCGGATGAAGGAGTTCTCGCCGGTGAGGCGAACCTGATTGGGATCGGTATCGGGCATGGGGTGTGACTCGTTTCCTTTGGTGGTGGAGTGGGTACTCCAGGTATACCTATAGCGGTGCGCGCAACTTTACCCGCGTGACAACATAAGCCAGGAGACAGTAATGGCCTTTGAGCACAAGAACAAGAAGGGGCAGACCTACATTCTGCACGGCAAAGACGTGACGTTGAAGGGTGGCCGCACGCAGCGTATCCATTACTTCGCACGTGAGGCCCGTCCCGGTGAGGCGCTTGCTGCCATCCCAGACGGCTACAAGATTGAGGAAAACGAGCGCACCGGTCTTCCGTTCCTGAAGAAGGCGTAATTCCTCTCCGTCTCGTGTGGCGCGGCTAGGCCGAACGCAGTAGCGCCACCTCAGCCGCCACTTCGCGGTAGGCCTGCGCCACGGGAGACTTGGGAAAGAGCCGGATAAACCGGCGCATGGAGCTCGGTTGCATGCTGTGCGCGCAGCCCGTGCGGGATTACCGTCTGGATGACGCGCATGTTGCAGTTCAGCCCGGCGCGCGGGCGGTGTCTACTGGCTCTTGCGCGTACTCGCGCTGCTACTCGTGCCCGTAATCGGGGCGGGATGGTGCGTCTCCGGGTGCTCACTCTCTAGCGTGGGAACCGCTGAGGCGGGCCATGGCGAGCGCGGCGCACGCTACAGTGCACAGCTCGCGTAGCTCGTTGTGGCGAAGTGCCATTTCGATCTGTTCCAAGGGACGGAGCGCGACTGTGAGCGGCTCATGGGCGTCGTTCTGAGGCGCCCCGGCGGGCACAGCGTCGTGTGCCAGGAAGAGATGCGCGTTCCCAGCGCCCCAGTTGCCGTGTGTGGCGTATGCGCCGAGGTACTCCCACCGGGCGGCGACGTAGCCGGTTTCCTCGCGCAGCTCGCGGTGGGCGGCTTCCTCCGGCGTCTCCCCCGGGTCGAGCCGCCCCGCAGGCAGCGCCAGCACCACTTCTTCCGTCGCTGCCTTGTACTGACGTACCGTCACTACCTGCGGCGCGCCCCTATTTCTACCGCCGTTGCGGCCTCCACTGGCTCCGGGGATTGCGGGCGTCACGGCGAAGATGACGGCGTAGTCGGGCGCTTCAATGCGCAGGAAGTCGTCTACCTCGCTGCCGTCTGGCCGTCGCAAGCGATCGGCGTGGACGCGTAGCCACGGCGAGGCATCCAGCAGTGGCCGCGTCCCCAACCGCGTCCAGCGGAGCGCTTCATCTGGGTCGGTCACCGCTCGATGCTTACTCTGCCATGCCGTCGAACGTGACTGTCTTGTTCAGACGCCGCTGAAAAGTGAGGTACTCGTCCTTGGTGAAGCGTGGCTTCGCCTCTGCGAGGATGCGCTGAGCGGCGCCTGCGCCGTCTGAGAGCAGGTCTATTACCGTCATTGCCATTGCCTTTGCCGGGTTCAGGATGGCCAGCACGGGATCGGCGATGCGGTAGTCTGCGCCGTGGCCGGTGCCTTCAGCGCCGCCGGCGTACGGGTGGATAGCGGGCATGATGTGCGTTATGTCGCCCATATCCGTTGAGCCGGTGCGGTGGCCAATCCGCTTCACCCTGTCAGGGCCAACCATCTGGTTCGCATTCTCGATGAAGAGTCCGCCGACCGCTGGATCGTTGCGCAGCGGGAGGTAACCAGGCATGGTCTGGATCGTCACCTGCGCGCCCACGGCCAGCGCTCCCGCCTTGAGCGCGCGGTCCACCTTTGCGCTGGCATCCTCGATCGCTTCCACCGACTTGCCACGCACAAATGTCTCGAGGCGCACATCCGCGGGCACCACGTTCACAATCTCTCCACCCTTGGTGATGATGGGGTGGACGCGCACGGTGTCCTGGTCGCGGAACGTCTCACGCTGAGCGTGGATGGCTTGCAGCCCCAGCATGGCGGCGTTTAGGGCGTTGATGCCCCGGTGCGGCGCGCCGCCCGCGTGCGCTGCCTTGCCCGTGTAGCGGATCAGCTTCACGATGCAGCCATTGTTGGAGTCCGCCATGCCGATCGCGCCGTCGTCCGCTCCGCTGTTGGTGTGCGTCATCATGGCCAGCTGCACGTCGTCAAACTCGCCAAGGCGGATCAGCTCCGGCTTGCCGCCCAGGAACTCCAGCTTGCCCTGCTGCGCCAGGCCCTCGCGGTACTCGATCTCCACATACTCCTCCGCCGGCACGGCGAAGAAGACCACGTCTCCCGCTAGCTGCGGCGCCACGCCCGCATCCACCAGCCCGGCAGCCACGCCCAGAAGCATGGCAATCTGCGCGTTGTGCCCGCAGGCGTGCGCGGCCCCTGTGACTGGATCCGCGCGCGGATGGTCGCCCACCGCCAGCGAGTCCAATTCTCCCAGCACCGCCACGCTCGGGCCGGCGGCGCCGCCCTTCAACCTCGCCTTCACGCCGGTGAGGGCCAGGCCATCTCGGTAGGGCAACCCCAACCGCCCGAAGCACTCAGAGACGATTCCCGCGGTGCGGACCTCCTTGAATCCCAACTCAGGGTGCCGGTAGATGTCGTCCGCGATGCGGTATAGCTCATCTGCCCGCCGGTCTATGGCGGCGCAGACCGCGGCCTTGAGGCTGGCGACGGAACTTGAGACGGATGGTGCCGGACCGGGCGCGGCTATGGTGGTCATACTGGCCCCGCAGGGTAGGTCAGTATGACCGCGCGGTCAAGCCACTGTGAGCCCGGCCATGGAAGTTTCGGTGACCAGCGTGATGCTGACCGGCGCTGCGTCAAGGAGGTCGTCCCGGTCGGCTTCATCATAGAGGCCGCACTTGTGGCCTTCGCGCACCAGACGGTCCGGCGTCCAGGAATCGCTGCACGCTACCTGACGATAGAGGCGCTGTGCCTCGCGGAAGTCACGCCGGAACAATGCCGAGTAGTACGCGCGCTCAATAGTCTCCATTGAATGTCGAGCCCTCCTCAGATCACGAAAATGGACACTTCCGCACTGGGTTAGCACTGCGTCGTGTCGCGTTCAACCCTAGGCGTTGTCACATACGGTAGGCAACGCATGCAGCGCCGAGTGATTCGTTCCGGTCCACAGATGAAGACTTTCCCTCGTGGTCGTGCGCAAGGTGTGCACATCTGTGTATGCGATGCACTTGCTGCACAGATTTGCAGCGAGCACGACACAGACGTCAGGCTCGCAGCTGGACGGCCAGCATATGCGCCGTTGCTTAGCGTGCCAGTGGTGGCTCAGGGGACGAGCGTGAAGTCGCTTCCGCAACAGGCGGTAGACGCAAATTCACTATCCAGCGTGAACACAGTTTCAAGGCGCTGCTCCTCAGCCTGCGCCACGAGCGACGCATCCGCCCAGGAGAGAGTCCCAGTGCTTCTCCACGGCACGGCGGATCACGGCGGAAACGGCGACGCCCTCCAGCGCTGCGACCCGCTCGGGGCGCCGCTCCGGACCAACGACCAGCCGCACACTGTGCCCCGCCGCGCACCCTACCGTATGACACCGCTCCGTCAATTGGGTTTCACCTACTGCCTGCAGGCGTCTTCTTTTGCGAGCACGTACCATGCATCCGCCAAGTACCCCTTGAAAGGCAGCGAGACGCATGGCCATACGCGCTACGAGGCTTGAGTATTTTCTCGTCCATCAGCACATGAAGCCGGGAACGATCAACGGGCCCGAGCCCGAGTACAACGAGACCCGCTGGGACGAGGTGCCCAAGTACCTCCTGCGCCTGCACACCGACCAAGGCATCATCGGAATTGGAGAAACGTCACGTGGTTTGGCGGAGGAGGTGCTTCTCACCGGCGCACGGGCATTGCTGGGAAAAGACCTCCTAACCTTGGACCTCTCCCAGCTCCCGCTCCCGCGTGGCGGCGCGTATAAGGGACTGGAGATCGCCGTTTTTGACGTGGTAGGGAAAGCGAACGGCAAGCGGGTGGTTGATCTGCTGGGCGGCCCGGTGCGTGAGCGGGTTGAGGTGGACTGGTGGAGCGGCCGCCGTTCTCCCGCTGACCTGGCGCGTTGGGCGCAGGAAGGCCGGCGCCAGGGCTTCAGAGGCATGAAGATCAAGTGCAAGCTGGAAGATCCCATGGTGGAGCGCATGCAGGCCGTGAAAGCCGTGGTCCCGGACATGCCGGTGACGGTTGATCCCAACACGCGCTTCTACCGGCGCGAAGCGGCGGCGGATCTTGCCCGGCGTCTGGGGCCGATCGGCAACGTCTCGGTCTTTGAGGACCCTATTCCCAAAGACGACTACAACGAGTACGCGCTACTGCGCCAGGAGATGAAAGGAACGGGCATCCCGCTGGCGCTGCACCTGGGCGACTCGGGTGACCTCCGCCGAGCGATTGATGGCGGCTGCATTGACGTGGTGAACGCCAGCCCGCCCAGCATGGTGAGCTTTGTTGAGATGGCGCGTATGGCCGGCGAGGTGGGCATCCCCTGCTGGCACGGCTCGGGCAATGACTGCGGCCCAATGGATCTGGCTGCCATGCACTCGTGCGCCGCCGCTGCCAACTGCACGCTGCCAAGCGACATGATGGGTAACGTGCTGCACGTCGAGCACTTTCTGACGGACCCCATAGCCTTTGACGGCCATTGGGCAATCCTCCCGTCCACACCAGGATTGGGCGGCGAGCTAGACATGGCCGCGGTGGAGCGGCAGCTGATCAGCCGCGGTGAACTGACGGCCTGACTTTGCGTACCGGGCCAAAGGGGTTTTGGTTAGTTGTGGCTACCCTCGTGCGTCACGCGGTAGGGTGATGCGCAAGATCCCAAACGGAATGGAAGCAAGATGATGTCAATCGCCGGTACGTCAAAGGATGCGCTCGATACGCCAGCGCTGGTGCTTGATCTGGACGCGTTCGACCGCAACGTTGGGCGCATGGCGAGCACCTTCAAGAACGCGGGTGTGGCCTGGCGTCCTCACACCAAGGGGCTCAAGGTGCCCGCACTGGCGCACCGGCTGATCGCCGCCGGGGCGCATGGTGTGACGTGCGCCAAGGTCAGCGAGGCTGAAGTGATGGCCGGCGCGGGTATCCGCGACATCCTGATTGCCAACGAGATCATTGGCGAGACCAAGGTACGGCGTCTGGCCACGCTGTGCTCCTGGGCAGATGTGATTGTGGCGGTAGACAGCGAGGTAGGCATCTCCCAGCTTGACCGTGCCGCCGGAGAAGCTGGCACCCGTCCGCGCGTCCTGATAGAGGTGGATACGGGCCTGGGCCGCTGCGGCGCTGCGCCGGGCGACCCCGTGGTGGCGATGGCGCGCCGTGTCGCTGAGGCGCCGCACTTGCGATTTGCCGGTCTGATGGCGTGGGAAGGCCACGCCGCCGCGATCAAAGATCCGGCGCAGAAGCGCGCGGCCGTGATGGAGGCAGTCGCCAAGCTGACATCATCGGCGGATGCGTGCCGCGCCGCCGGGCTGCCGGTAGAAATCGTCTCGTGCAGCGGCACCGGCACCTATCAGCTCGCCGCGTCACTGCCTGGTGTCACCGAGGTACAGGCCGGTGGAGGCACGCTGGGTGATGTGCATTACCGCGACGATTTCAACGTCGATCACGAGTGCGCCCTCACCGTGGTGACGACGGTAATAAGCCGGCCTAGCTCGATGATGATCGTCACCGACGGTGGCTTCAAAACCTTCGGCACCACCCACAGCCTGCCGGAGCCGCTCGGCATTCCAAAGGAACAGGTGGAGCGTGTCTCACTCTCCGCCGAGCACGGCCGCCTCATGCTGACAGCCCCTAATGATCACCTGGCTGTTGGCGACCGTCTGGAATGGATCGTTGGCTACTCAGACTCCACCGTGTTCTTGCACGACACCATTTATGGCGTGCGCGGTGGCCAGGTGCAGGCAGCCTGGGAGATAGCGGGAAGAGGCAAGCTGCAGTAGTAGGGCTCGCTTGTCGACGGTGGTGAGCTCGCTTCCGCATCTGGCGAGACTTACGCCGTTAGCTCTCTGATTCGCCCAAGCAGCTTCTCTTGCAGCGTTACGCCCTCGCGCTGCGCCTGGAGCCACTTGGCGTGTGACCGCTCTCCAGGCGCGTATACCCGCTCAACGCCGGGCTGCGCCGGTGTCTCGCGCACGTCGCGGATCATGCGATCCATCTTGCGCCGGAAGTCCGATGGATCGCCGAACCACGATGGGTCAACCGCCAGCAGGAAGTGACCGATGTTGTACGGTCGCGGATCGTCGTCGGTCATCCGCTGCAACTCAACGCCGAACCGCGCGCCCGATAAGACGCCTGCCAGGGTGTCAAACAGCATCGCCAGGCCAAAACCTTTGTGCCCGGCAGTGGGTGAACCAAGCGGCAAGAGGTACCCGCCCATTCCCGCCTTGGGGTCGGTGGTAGGCTTCCCGCCGGCATCAATCGCCCACCCGTCCGGCAGCGGCTCACCGCGCTCGGCGTGCAACGCAAACCGGGATCGGGCCGCCGTACTCATGGAGACATCCAGCACCAGTGGTGGCTCTTCCTCAGTGGGGATAGCGTACGCCGTGGCGGTGTTGCCAACGCGGCCAACGCGTCCACCTGGCGGGGCCACCGCCGCCACGCTATTTGTCGTTACCACGCCGATCAATCCGTGCCGGCACGCCTGGAGTGCGTACACGGCGGCCGCGCCGTAGTGATTGCTGTTGAACACAGCGCACGCGCCCATCCCTGCGGTGCGGGCTTTCTGGATCGCCACGTCCATGGCGTGCGTGGCCACCAGCGGCCCAAGCCCATTCTCGCCGTCCAGCAGTGCCACCGCCGGTCCTTCGCGCACTACGCGCGGCACTGCGCTCGCGCTGAACCCGCCGGAACGCAGACGCGCAACGTAGCTCGGCAGCATGCGCACGCCATGTGATTCGATCCCGCGCGCCTCAGCTTCTACCAGCGCGCTCGCGACCACCGACGCGTTCGCTTCCGGCACTCCCACCCGTTGAAAGGCGGCGTCCACCAGTGTAGTCAGCTCTTCCAGCGAGATGCGTGTGCCCATGATTTGGCACCGTCCATGATACGCCGTCTGCCTGCCCGCACCACGCCGACTCTCGCGCCATTCGGTCGATGCCGGCCTCCGGCCGCCATACTCTACGTACAGGCGCTACCGGCACGCTCCGTGCCGGTAGGATCGCACGACGCACAAGGACTGACAGTAATGCCCCGCACGAAGACACGTACGTCTACGGACGAAGAGACCACCAACGAAGGCGCCGAGGCGCCCAAGACCACCAAAGCTGCTACGGCCACCAGAGCCACCAGCACGAAGAAGGCTAGCCTCGCCGCTACTGCGCTGAGCGCCCCAAAGACCGCGAAGCCCAGTGACGTCACTACGGGCAAGACCAAGGCAGCCAAGACCACGAAGGCTTCCACGCCTGCTGAGGTTCCTGCGGCTTTCGAGACCCCGGAAGCGGTCGTTGCCGCCGAAGTCGCAAAGGCGCCGACTAAGCGCACCCGCAAGAAACCATTGGACGCGGACGGCGATTCACCGGTCGCGCCGCAGGACACCCAGGCGCCAGTGCCCGAGCCCGTCGTCACTGCGCAGACGCCGGCACCCGCTGCCACCCAACCGGCGGCCCAGGAGGCCATGGCTGAACCCTCAGTTGCACAAGACGAGGAGCGAGAGCAAGGGGGCACGTTTGAGGCGTTCGGACTCTCTGAGCCCGTCATGCGCGCGCTGGCAGAGCTTGGGTTTGAAGGGCCAACGCCCGTTCAGCGTGACACTATCCCGGCCCTGCTTACCGGGCGTGATGTCATCTCCCAGGCCCAGACCGGCACCGGTAAGACCGCGGCGTTTGGCCTGCCCATCGTCGAGCTGGTCAACCCCAAGCTGCGCCGCACCCAATCGCTCATCCTGGCGCCCACGCGTGAGCTAGCGGTGCAAGTGGCCGAGGCGATTCATGAGCTAGGCCGCCATCGCAACGTACAAGTGCTGCCTGTCTATGGAGGGCAGCCGTATGAGCGCCAGTTGCGCGGCTTGAGGGAAGGCGCGCATGTGGTAGTCGGCACTCCGGGACGCGTCCTGGATCATCTACGCCGCGGATCGCTCAAGCTGGACGAGGTCCGCGTTGCCATCCTCGATGAAGCGGACGAGATGCTCAATATGGGCTTTCTTGAGGATGTCGGTGCCATTATGGAAGCGCTGCGGGAGGCGCGCAGTCAGAGTAGTCAAGGCAACGAGGACGGGGACCATGAGCCGCCGGTTGAGACCGGCGTGGAAGGCGCCACTCCGGCAAACAGCGCGACCGCAGCCGAATCAGGAGAAGGCAAAAAGGGACAAGCGGGACGGCGGACGCAGGTGGGTCTCTTCTCCGCCACGCTGCCGCCGCCGGTGCGCCAGCTCGCCAAACGCTACCTCAAGGACCCGGTCCGCATTGACGTCACCACCGGCCAGATGACGGTGCCGCTGATTGAGCAGGTGGCCTACGAAGTCGTCGGCCAGGACAAACTGGAAGCTCTCTCACGGGTGCTGGACGTCGAGGCGCCGGGATCTGCAATTGTCTTCTGCGCTACGCGCCGGGGCGTGGACGAGGTGGCCGACCGCATGGCAGTGCGCGGCTACCGCGTGGCAGCGCTGCACGGTGACATGGCACAAGGCGAGCGCGAGCGCGTGCTGCGCCGCTTCCGCGATTCGCAGATTGAGCTGCTCATCGCCACTGACGTGGCCGCGCGCGGTCTAGACGTGGAAAGCGTGACTCACGTCATCAATTTTGATATTCCGTGGGATCCGGGCGGCTACGTCCATCGGATTGGGCGCACCGCGCGCGCCGGGCGTACCGGAGATGCCATCACGCTCGTTACGCCGCGTGACTACCGTCAGCTGCGGATAATAGAGCAAGTCACCAAGGTCCAGATCAAGCGCAAGCGCCTGCCCAGTCTGGCTGATGTAGCGACTCGCCGCCGCGAGGCCGCCAAGGAATCCGTCGTGAAGACGCTGGCGGCCGGTGACCTGGACGCGTACTTGACGCTGGCCGGCGAACTGGGGGATATGCACGATCCCGTAGAGGTTGCCGCGGCCGCGTTGCGTCTCTGGGACCTGGCGCGCAACGCTACTGGTACGGGCGGTGAGGACACCGCCACACTGGCCGGCGCCGCCGGCGCCGCCGCCGAGGAGGCGGCGCGTGAGGAGCGCGATCGCGCCCAGCGAGAGACCGACCGCACGCGCCGCGAAGAAGTACGCCGTACCGCCGCCGAGTTCGACGGTGGCGGCTTGGCGCCCGAATCCGGCATGACGCGCCTCTTCGTCGGCATCGGGCGGTCGGGCGGTCTGCGTCCGCAGGACCTGGTCGGCGCAATTGCCAATGAAGCCGGACTGCGAGGCAAGGAGATTGGCTCTATAGATATCTACGACGAGTTCGCTTTTGTTGAGGTGCCGGCCGCTACGACCGCGCGTGTCCTGGAGGCGCTGGAGCGCACCGGCATCCGCGGCCGTCCTGCCAGCGCGCGGATCGCCGGGCCGGATGAGCGCACGGAGCGCGCACCCCGGCCTCCCAGGGAGGATCGTCAGGGATTTAGCCAGGGACCTGGCCAGCGGTTCGGACAGGGATCCAACCGAGAACCCAACCGGGGGTTCGGTCCCCCGCGTGACCGTGGCGCACGGCCTTTTCAGCCGGGTGGGTTTGGCCCGCGTCCAGCCTTTGGTGCGCCGCGCGGAGACCGGGACACGCGGGGACCACGGCCGGCCGCTCCCTGGCAAACGCGAGACACGGAGGGCCGCCAGGCCGGACCGCCAGGAAGAGATGAGGAACCGCGGCGCGCCAAGCCTAGCGCCTTCCGCCTCCGCCGCGGCGGCCGCTAAACATCCGTCTTTCCGCGCCCGTCGTCGGCGACGGGCGCGGAAAGACGCCCTATTAGGGTGCTTCGCACGCCATAGCCAGCGATCTAGCGCCTGGCGCCGGCGTCTAGCCACGAAAGCAAAACAGCCGGCGTCTGCCTAAAAAGGGAGACGCCGGCTGTCTGTGTCAACGCAAGCGTGGATTGGCGCTTAGAGAGACGTACGCCGGCCAAAGCCGCCGCGGGCGAACACGTTGTAGAGCACCAACAGCACCGCGATCACGAGCAGCGCGTGGACCAGCCCACCCGCCACGTTGAACGCGAAGCCTCCAAGCCACATGAGTAGGACGAGTCCTACGAGTAACCAGAGCATCTCGGTCACCTCCTTTCGCCTAGGGCGGGCTTTCCCGCCACGTCCTACCTAAACGCACGACCCGTGCCAGCCTTGCGGACGAGCCCTGTAGGAACTACCCGCTCAAAGATGTGGAGGAGAGTTAGCGCTGGCGCTGCTTGTCCTTGTACATCTCTTCGTCCGCGGCACGCATTAGGTCGTCCAGTGAAAGTGGATTCACGAGATCTACCACTGCGCTGCCAATGCTGATGGAGAACGGCACCGGCCCCGGCGGATGGTTGGCAAACGTGTCGCGCAGACGGCTGGTGACCAGCTCCGCGCCGTGCGCGCCGCCCTCAGGGAGAAGCATGACGAACTCGTCGCCGCCAAAGCGAGCAGTGTGGTCGGTCGCGCGGCCGACGGTGACCATCGCCCGCGCAACGGCGATTAGTACCTCATCACCGATGTGGTGGCCATAGGTGTCGTTGACCGTCTTGAACTTATCCACGTCGCAAAACAGCACGGCCAGCGGCGGCGTCAAGTCTTCGTCTTTGGGGGCGTCCCCGCGCAGCGCGGCGGCGTTGTCCGCCCCGTGCCCACCGTGATCCGCGGTGCGTCTGGCGGCGCGCTGGGCACGGCGGGATTCACGCTCGTAGAGCTCATACAGGGCGCGGCGATTGCTTACACCCGTGAGAGGATCACGCGCGTGCTCGGCCAGCAGCATGTCCGCCCGGCGCAGCCGCTGGGCCAGCACGGCAAGTAGCGCCTCGCCCAGATCCCAGTCCCGACGCATCGCCGCCCGAAGCGAGTCACGGTCCAGCCGGACGCAGACGGTGGGCACGGCCGCGACGCACGTCGCTGAACGGGGTAGGCCATCCAGCACGGACAGCTCACCCACGGCATCACCCTCAAAGAGAGAGGCCACGGCGGATTCGGTGGACAGCCCGTCGTGCTCCACGCGCGCCAGCACCTCCACGCGCCCCTCGACTACCAGATAAAGGCTGTTTCCCGGCTCGCCCTGGCGTACCACCGCCTCGCCTGAGGAAAAGTGCGCCGTCTGGCTCTGCTCTGCCAGCATAACGAGGTGCTCCATAGGCAAACTGCGCAGCAGAGGCAGCTCAGCCAACTGCCGCAGCCGATTCGCAATCTCGCGATCCTTGGCGTGTCCGTTACTCACAAGCTGCTCCGCCGTAAGGAGGTGGATGGCGTGTGGCCTGGTGTCCAGGTCATGCAAGTGCATGCCTGCCCCGGGCGCCGCCATCGTTTCTGCATCAAGCCTAACCATTGATAGCTACCCCTGCAGGCAAACCCACCCGATCCGCGGTCTCGTCGAGAGACCGCTCGGCGGCGTGTTGCTCCAACAGCTCCACCCATTTCTCCACCATCACCGCGTCCCATTGCACGCCAGCGCCACTGCGCAAGATACGTGTGACGTCCTCAGGCAGCAGCGCTGCGCGGTAGACGCGGTTTGAGGTCATGGCGTCGTACGCGTCTGCCACGGCAATCATCCGCGCCATAGCCGGGATCTCCTCCCCCGCCAGTGCGTCTGGATATCCCCGGCCATCCCAGCGCTCGTGGTGGTGGCGGATCCCCGCCAGTGCGTGATGAAGCGATTGCACGCGGTCCAGCATGTCCGCGCCCAGGCGAGCG
>Ga0136611_10001228_pt1 | contig 17771 bp, 17 predicted proteins | sample AntDrymUQ2232306_2_FD_106645 | JGI IMG/M metagenome (GOLD analysis project Ga0136611, IMG submission 106645) | Polar desert sand microbial communities from Dry Valleys, Antarctica - metaG UQ223 (23.06) | ecosystem: Environmental > Terrestrial > Soil > Desert | place: Antarctica: Dry Valley...
CTTTCACACACCTAAATAGTTTTAATTGAAATTGCTTTTAAGCTAAATTCTCTTGCTTGGTTTTAGATTTTCGCCAACTAAAATAAGTTCCGGTAACAGGCAAAATAAATGAAATAGCTATGAAAGTAATAATGCGAGGCATCGAATGTGAAAGAGATGTAATATGGTTATAATTTTGCCGTTCAAGAAAGCCCATTAGAAATATCGCAGAAACTACTGACACTATCGGAATGACAATCCAAGCTAATTTATAACGGTAAAAGCAAAGCAGAAAACCAATAATAGAAAGTAGGGGTAATATCCAAAAATTGTTACTATAAGCGTCTTCAATTATCCCTAGAATAATCGGATTCCATTTCATATATAATTCTCTTTCTTATTCTTCGCTTTCGACGCGAATTTCGTTAATTTTCTCCTCTTTTTCGATTTTTTCGATTTTTTCGATATTATCCTCACCGTGTTCCAAAAATCCGATATTTTGCGGCTTCCAATAGCGGAAAAATGCCTTGCCGTAGATATATTTTTCGGGAACTAAACCCCAATAGCGCGAATCGGAAGAATTGTCGCGGTTGTCGCCCATCACGAAATAATAATGCTCGTCTACTTTGCGCGGCGCAAAGCTAGGCAATGCTTGATTATGTTCCGTGTCCAGATACGTTTCGTTTAACTGTTGACCGTCAATAAAAATAATCCCGTTACGAACTTCGACATTTTCACCCGGCAAACCGATAATACGTTTTACGTAGCTTTTTTCCGGGTCTTTCGGATACCAGAAAACCACAATATCACCGCGTTGGAGATGTCCCCAACCAACGCTTCCAATTTTGTAATAAACTAATTTATTGACCAACAGACGCTCGCCGTCGTGAAGCTGCGGCAGCATCGAAGTTCCTTCGACGACAACTGGCTGGGCGATGAAAACGCCGAATAAAATAAAGACGGCGATAATTAAAATAATATCGCGTAAAAGCCGCATACTTTCGAGCCAAAGCCCTTGTCTTGATTCGATTTTTAGCTTTTGAACTTCAATATCGCGGTCGTCCTCCGCTGAAACAACTCCAAAATCAAATTGGTTTTTTCTTTGAAAATCGAACATAATCAAATAATTTCGATGCTCTCTTTGAGGTTATCAGTTGGAGAAAAACTTCTCCCGAACTATCTAAAACTAGCTTTATTATAATGCTTTGTCAAAAGAAATGAGGGAAGGGAAAAAGGGGAAAAGGTAAAAGGGTAAAAGGGTAAAAGGGTAAAAGTCAATCGGGCATCGTTCCGCTTTCTTCCCTTTTTCCCTTTAAGAATTATATGAATGAAGAAATCCGCCGTTTATTTCCCGCAACCCGTAAATACGCTTATTTAAACAGCGCGGCGATTGCGCCTTTGCCGCGGATAGCGGTTGAAGCGGTTTATTCGCAGCTCAAAGACGTTTCGGAAAACGGCTCGGCGAACTACAATGATTGGATTGCGAAAAAAAACCGTTCGCGGGAACTGATTGGTGAAATGCTCAATGTGAAGCCGGAACAAATCGCGTTTATGCGAAATACGTCCGACGGTTTTGCTTCCGTTGCCAACGGTTTGCAGTGGCAAAAAGGCGATAATATCGTCACTTTCGCAAAGGAATTTCCCGCCAATTTTTATGCCTGGCGACGAATCAGAGATAATTTCGGAGTGGAACTGCGGCTTTGCCCGGAACGCGACGGACGCATTGATTTAGACGAATTTATCGGTTTGATTGATTCCGATACAAAACTCGTTTCAATCAGCGCGGTGCAGTTTGCTTCGGGTTTTCGCGCGGATTTGGAAAGAATCGGCGTGGCGGCGCGAAAAGTGGACGCGCTTTTTGCGGTTGATATTATTCAGGGTTTCGGCGCAATGCCGTTTGATTTGCCCGCACAACTCGTTGATATTGCGGCGGGCGCGAGCCACAAATGGCTTTGCTCGCCGGAAGGCTGCGGTATTTTGTATCTTTCCGAACGGGCGCGAGAGCGGGTTGAGCCAACATTAGTCGGTTGGATAAGCGTCCTGGAGCCTTGGGATTTTGAAGATTACGAACAGCCTTTTAAACAAAATGCTCTGGCTTGGGAAACCGGAACCGGCGGCATTTCGCTTTTTTACGGCTTGGAGCAAAGTTTGAAACTTTTGCGCGAAACCGGCGCGGAAAACATCGAAAATTATTTGGAGAATTTAAGCGATTATTTATGCGAATTGCTGGCAGGAACAAATTACGAAATTATTAGCTCGCGCAAAAAAAACGAAAAATCACAGATTGTCTGTATTAAACATCGCAACGGTCTGACTTCTAATGAAATTGCAAAACATCTGGAAAATGAAAAAATCGTCGTTTCGCCGCGCGGCGACCGGATTCGCATTGCGCCGCATTTTTTTAATAATCAGGAGGACATTGAACGATTGATTGAAACTTTACCGTAAATGTAAATATGGAAAAGATTGCCGCGCAGTTCGATAAAAGTTTGCCGAAATTTCAACCTTTAAATTTTCTCGATTTAATCTTTCAAAAATCCTTTCGGCACAATCCGCACTGACAAATCATCCAGATTTAAGCGGGTCATTCCGCCCGCGTCGGAAAAGGCTTCCATCGTCGCGCGTTTTTGGTCGCGCATATAAAAGAAGATTACGCCGACGATGAGTCCGCAAAGAACCGACAGACCGATTCCCAAAATGATCGCTAAAGTTGTCGCCACAAAAAGTTGGGATGTCGTTTGAATAAAAGCGTATTCCGCCCGCCGCAGCATAAAAGGATTTTCGCCGAGCCACTGCACTTCCTTTTGATATTTCACCAAGTCAAGCAGGGCGTTTGCCGCCGCCGGGTCGGGAGCGTCAAAAACAAAAACATTATAGTTGCCGATTCGCCGGTAAACGATATTTTGCGTTTGCCCGATTTCCGCCAGACGCGGTGCGGTTTTATTATCCATTTCTACCGAAGCCTGCGGCGCGGCATATTCGACGATGAGCAGTTTTCCCTGTGGATACGTGGCGGTTACGGCTTCGGTTCCGCCCGAAAAATCAATCAAATCAAATACGGGACGTTCTCCGAGAGCTTGCCGCAAATCGTTGACATTGGTAGTAAAGGCTGCACTATTTCGGACATTTTCCCATTCGGGCAAATGTTTAAGCAAAACCGGAACGCCGTCTGCTTCGGAAACTTCCTGACTTTTTATTGCCGGAGCGTTTTGCGGTTGAGCCGAAATAACATAACCGGCTGACAAAGAGACGCAAACTAAAAATAAAAATCTAATAAACCAAATTTTTTTCATTTTTATAAATTCACCGCCTGGATGATTCTCCGAAAAAATTTGAATTATTGATGATAGCATTTTTAAAAACAGAGTTAAATTAGTAATGAATCAATACATTTAACGAAATCGTGCCTGCAATGCACCAATTGTTACACGCCCCAATTGAATCTAAACTTGGATGTGAAGCGAAATTAAAAGTATGTCTAAGAAAACGCAACAAAATAGCTTGTCAGGCGTGTCTTATTCTTGAAATTGATAACGGGAAAAGTTTGGCACACTAATTGATACTTTAACGGCTCTGGGGGAATTAGAAAAATGACAACTACAACAGAAACTTTGAATTATCCGGTTTTTCAGGCGGCTACGACGGAAAAAAGCGAAAATAATGCTGTGGAGTTTGACCGGATTGAGGATGTAAGTTCGGCAAATGATTTTACATTGGCGCAATCGGCTTCCAAAGGCAATATGGTTGCTTTTGAAGAACTTTATCAACGTCATCATCGTCGCGTCTATTCAATTTGTTTGCGAATGCTGCAAAACGCTTCGGAAGCGGAAGATTTAACGCAGGACGTTTTTATTCAGCTTTATCGCAAAATCGGAAGTTTTCGTGGAGATTCTGCCTTTACGACCTGGCTTCATCGAATGACGGTTAATCAGGTTTTGATGCACTTCCGAAAACGAACCGTTAAATTTGAAAAAACGACTGAAGAAGGCGAAACTCCTGTGCAAATCGTTTCAGGCACCGAAAATCCGTTTAAGATGCGAATTGTTGACAAAATTGCTATCGAAAATGCAATCGAGCAGCTTCCGCCGGGTTACAAAAAAGTTTTCGTCCTGCACGACGTCGAAGGTTTTGAACACGAGGAAGTGGCGAGAATTCTGGGCTGTTCGGTCGGAACATCGAAATCACAACTGCATAAGGCGCGTTTGAAATTGCGAAAACTTTTAGGAAAAAAAGCCAATCCGCGTCTGGTCGGAGCCTGGTAAAAATTATATTCGTTTTTATAAATTCGAGGCTTCTCAAAATTTTGAGAAGCCTTTTCTTCTACTTTTTTTAAGTTTTTATTTCACCTTGTCCAGTTTCATTTCAAAAATCTTTATCCAGGTTTTCCCGTCCTTAGAAAATTCTCCGGTTTCAAACCAAACGTCGTTGTTCGTTTTAATCAGGTAACGAACACTTCCTGCCGGAAACTGAAAACCCCACTCGTAACCATCCGACAGCAACTTAAATTCGTGTTCTCCGCTTATTCCGTTCGCCAGATAAGTCCGAAAATCATAATTTTTCGCTTTCGTATCAAAAGACAAAACAGCGAGAGTTTCGTGGATGATTTTTCCGTTCGCATCGCTGAATTTGCCTTCGACCAGCAAAGCTAGTCCGTCAATTTTTTTTTGAACGGTTTCCGTGCCGCTAAAAGTTTCGCGTTTCGCGCCTTGCTGAATCCAGCCCGAACCTTTCCATTGACCGACCATTTTGTCGAGTTTGCTCATCTCCGCGCGCAGAAGCCCGGTTGACGGCTCGTTTTGCGCCGAGGCTGAAAGCGCACCTAAAAATAAAACCAGTATAATCACTAAAAATTTTTTCATAAAAATATCTCCTTAAGATTGTTTTTTGCCGATTATGATCGCTTTTCGCGCCGGTGTCTTGTAAATTTGCGACATCCGCAAAATTTTATTTAATGAGATTGCCGTGCTTTATTTGTTTGACCTTTTCGGCAAAAGAATTCGGCGAGCGTTTCGTGATGGAAACAAATTCGTGGATAAGGTGTGATTGGTCGGAAAAACCCATTTCGGCGGCGCGGTTTGCCCAATTTACACTTTCATTTTCGACTAAATCAACCGCCGTCGCGCGAATTCGCCGCGCCCTTACAAACTGTTTCGGCGTTAAACCGGAAGAGCTTTTAAAGCGTCTTTCGAGCTGACGAACGCTCAAATTTAATTGTTCGGCGAGTTCGGAGATTTTGATTTCGCCGCTTCTCTGCTCGATGATTTTGACGGCTTGTTCAATTTTTTCGTCAAATGATTTTTTTCCTAAATCTATTTTCCGCAACTGATTTTCATAGACGGCAACGGCTTCGTCAAAATTCCGACAACCGTTGAATTTTTCAAGAAGTCCGTCGGTCAAATGCGGAAATTTTTCAATCTCCAACATCCGCTTCCCGACAAAAATCATCGGATCGGCGCGTAAAAGATTCGCGCAGACAGCCGGCGAAATTCTCATTCCCCAGTAAACATCGGTCGGAAAAACGGGCGCAACAATTGATTCAAGATTTAAGCCGCTGAGAAATACTTGTTTGAGATTAAAATTTTCGTTTCGGTGATACAACAAGGAAACACAGCCGTCGGGGAAAATTTCGTGTTGAATCGAAGCAAAATCTCCGTCGGCGACGGTAAATTCCCAAAAAGATAAAACCAGATGACTAAACTCCGGTTTCGGCGCTATTTCTCGGTAAAACAACATAAAACTAAACGGATTTAATCTGGACAAATGTAGAATTAAGAAATCGGGCAAAATTAAATTTTTCGCGCCTGCGACTGCACCGCCGTAATTGCCACCGCATCAACGATGTCTTCGGCTTTGCAGCCGCGCGAAAGGTCGTTGCAAGGTTTATCCAAGCCTTGCAGAATCGGACCGATTGCCGTGCCGCCGGTTAATCTTTCGGTTAATTTGTAAGCGATGTTTCCGGCGTTTAAATCGGGGAAAATCAGCACATTCGCTTTCCCTGCAACCGATGAACCGGACGCTTTTGAGGCGGCGACCGACGGAACGAGTGCAGCGTCGGCTTGCAGTTCGCCGTCAATTTCGAGTTCGGGAAAACGGGCGCGGACGGTTTTCGTCGCTTCGATGACCTTTTCAATCAATTGGTGTTTCGCACTTCCTTTGGTCGAAAAAGAAAGCATCGCCACGCGCGGCTCGACTTCTAAAAGCGCGCGGCACGAAGCGGCGGAAGCGATGGCGATTTCAGCGAGTTCCGCCGCGTTCGGGTCAATGACGACGCCGCAATCGGCGTAAACAAGCGCACCGTTTGCGCCGAATTTCTTATCGGGAACAACCATTAAAAAGAACGACGAAACGATTTTGAAACCTGTCCGAACGCCGATACAGCGCAAAGCCGCCGCGACCGTGTGCGCCGTCGTGTTCGTCGCGCCGGCGACCGAGCCGTCGGCTTTTCCGAGTTTGACGAGCAGATTTCCGTAATAAAGCGCGTCTTTGATAGTTTCTTCGGCTTCTTCGAGCGTAATGCCTTTGGCGCGGCGCAGTTCGTGATAGAAGGTCGCAACTTTGCCGAAATCGGCAGATTTGCGGTGGTCGAGAATTTCAACCCCGTTCAAATTGGCGTTTGCTGACTGCGCCGCGTCGCGGATTTTTTGTTCGTCGCCGATAATTGTGATTCTTGCGATTTTATCGCGGACGCACATTTCGGCGGCTTGAATCGTGCGAATGTCTTCACCTTCGGGCAAAACGATATGCTGAATGTCAGAAGCGGCGCGGGCGCGAATTTTTTCGAGAACCATAGTTTTATTTATCATTTACCATTCAACAGTTATCGTCGAATATTTAATCTTCAATATTTGATAAATGATAAATGATAAATGATAAATGTAAAGACTTGCTCAACGGCGCGGTATTACTTAGACTAAGAAAAATTTAAAATATGAAAAAATAAACAAAGACAAGTAACTATTAGGAAAAAAAAGGAAAAGAAAAAAAATGAGAGAAATTGAAGCGACAAAACCAAACAAAGCGACGCGCCGGGAAAAAAGCGAATTAAAGGGCAAAATGAAAGGTTTTATAATGTTTCTGCCGAATATGCTCAAACTTCTGGGCAATCTTTTGAGTGACAACCGCGTTCCTCTGGCAGAAAAGGCGTTGTTTGCGGCGGCGATTGTTTACGTTATCGTTCCGCTCGATTTTATTCCTGATGTTTTCCCGTTTATCGGGCAGGTTGACGACGTTTATCTGGTTGCGCTGACGCTTCTTCGGCTGATCAATCGCACGGACGAAAAGGTCGTGCGCGAAAATTGGTCGGGCGGCGGCGACATTATCGGTCTGGCAAATTCGGTGGCGAATATTGCGCCGATGCTTTTGCCGAAACGAGTTTCGCGTGTGCTTTCAACCGAAGTCGAACTCACGCCGAAAGCCGATAAATTGCGCAACATTACTAAAGAGGGCGAAGCGTTAATCGTGGAAATTCCGGCGCCTGAACGCGAAAACAAAAAGATAAACTCAAAATAAATTTCGGTGCAAAGCGGACGCAAATATTAAATTCCGCCCGCTTTTTTTCACTTTTTTTCGCTGAGGTTTTTTGCAGACAAAGATATTTCCGAAAAAAACTTCAAAACTCCTTCGTTTGACAACTTTCTTTGGATTTTCGCACCGTTTGCAACTGTATTCAGACAAGGTACGCAAAATTTCAATCTTGATTATTCAGCCGCATCGGTTCAGACTGTCGTTACAGAAAGTTTTTTACTTGAAGCCGAATCACTAAATTTATGTTTGAACGCTATACGGAAAGAGCGCGTCGGGTCATTTTCTTTTCCCGCTACGAAGCTCTGCAATACGGTTCGCAGGTTATTTCGCCCGAACATATCCTGCTCGGTTTGATGCGCGAAGATAAAACTATCTCGGCGCGGTATTTTCCTTTTCGCCATTCACTGACGGTTGACGCGGTGCGGCGCGACATCGAGGAACAAATCGTCTGGCGCGAGCGCATTCCGCAATCTGCCGAACTACATCTCTCGCCGGAAACGAAAAAGATTTTAATTTTCGCCAATGAAGAAAGCCGCAGCCTGAAAAGCAGACATATCGGACCGGAACATCTCCTGCTCGGAATCGTGCGTGAAGAGCGTTCGATTGCGGCGGAAATTCTTTCCGGTTACGGTTTGCGCGCATCAGATGTGCGCGATGAAGTCGCCCGTCAGAGCGGTGTGCCGGGTTTTTTCGCCGTTACAAAAGAGAATTCCAAAACTCCGCATCTTCAGGAGTTTACGCGCGATTTGACGGCGGAAGCCGCCGGGGGAAAACTCGACCCGCTCATCGGTCGCGCTGACGAAACCGAAAGACTCATCGAGATTCTCTGCCGCCGGACGAAAAACAATCCGGTGTTAATCGGCGAAGCGGGCGTTGGCAAAACGGCGATTATCGAAGGTTTGGCGCAGCGCATCGTAGACCGAAACGTGCCGAGTTTTTTGGAAAATAAACGAATTTTATCGCTCGATTTATCGCTTATCGTGGCGGGAACGAAATATCGCGGACAATTTGAAGAACGGCTCAAGAAAATTATGAGTGAACTCAAGGAAAACAGCGAATATATTGTTTTCATTGACGAACTTCACACATTGGTCGGCGCAGGTTCGGCGGAAGGAACTTTGGATGCGGCAAATATCCTGAAACCCGCGCTTTCACGCGGTGAAATTCAATGTATCGGCGCGACCACGCCGAATGAATTCCGCAAATCAATCGAAAAAGACCGCGCTTTGGAACGTCGCTTTCAAGCCGTCAAGGTTTTGCCGCCAAATGAAGAAACCGCGCTGAAAATTATCGAAGGGATCGCTGACCGATACGAAGCCTTTCACCAGATTCGATACTCGCACGAAGCTCTCGAAGCCGCCGTTTATCAGTCGAATCGCTACATTCCCGACCGCTTTTTGCCCGATAAAGCGATTGACGTTTTAGACGAAGCCGGCGCGCGGGCAAAATTGCGCTATCAACAGGAAAATACTTCGGATTTATCGTGGAAGGAAACGATTGAAAACTGGAAACGCGCGACGGCGAATGAAGAACAATTGATTTCGTTTGAACTCGAAACGATGGAAGATTCGTTTTTCGCCGTCGAGGTCACAAAAGACGACGTTGAAGAAGTAATCGCCCGCTGGACGGGAATTCCGGTGCAGCGCGTCAAACAGGAAGAAGGAAAAAAACTTCTTCAAATCGAAACGGAACTGCACAAACGCATAATTTCGCAGCGTCCGGCGATTTCCGCTCTGGCGCGGGCGATTCGCCGTTCACGCGCCGGACTGAAAAATCCGAATAAACCGGTCGGCTCGTTTTTGTTTTTAGGTCCGACCGGCGTCGGCAAAACGGAAGTTGCCCGCAGCCTGGCGGAATTTCTGTTCGGATCGGAGCGTTCATTGATTCGCTTCGATATGTCGGAATTTATGGAAAAACATACAGTGGCGAAATTTATCGGCTCGCCGCCCGGATACGTCGGACACGAAGAAGGCGGACAATTGACGGAAAAACTACGCCGCTCGCCGTATTCGGTCGTGCTTTTCGATGAAGTCGAAAAAGCGCATCCCGATTTATTCAATGTTTTATTGCAGGTGTTTGAAGACGGCGTTTTGACCGACGCGCAGGGCAATACGATTGACTGCAAAAATGCGATTTTCATAATGACTTCCAATCTCGGTGCGCGGTTTATCCAAAAACGCACGACGCTCGGTTTTCAGACGAGCGCGGACGCGTCACGCGAAAAAATGGAAGAGCAGGTGATGAGCGAAGTCAAAAAGACTTTCGCGCCCGAATTTATCAACCGTCTGGACGAAATCATCATTTTCGACGAACTCGCCGACGCTGACCTGCGCCAAATCGTTGATTTGCAAATCGGCAAATTAAACGAAATTCTGGAAAAACGAACTTTGCAGATTCGTCTGACCGAAGAAGCGCAAAGCTGGCTGATTGAAAAAACCTGCGGCGACCGCAGTTACGGCGCGCGTCCGCTGAAACGCGCTTTGCAAAAATACGTCGAGGACGAATTATCGGAAGCCTTGATTCAAGGTGAAATCTTGGAAGAATCAATCATTGAAGTTTTTTGCGAAAATGATAAACTGACGTTTCGCGCCATTCGGCTTGAAGAATTTGAAAAAGAGTTTTTTGAAAAAGCCTAGTTTTATATCTTTAAAATGGCGCAATTTGCCTCTAAAAGTAAGCGTAAAAATCCATTTTGGACTTTTACGCTTTTTCTTTTTTCAACTTTTGCCTGTATAATTCGTAAGTTTGTTGAATAGACGCGCAAAGGCAACCTGACAATGCTTGAGAGAATCAAACTCCGCGTATATTTCCAATACAAACGAAGTTCCGCTTTTGTTTGAATAAATTTTAAAAGTTATTATTTCAGCTTTGAATTAAAAGGACGACAATCGTCCGCAGAGGCTTTCCGACAAGCCGTAATGCAATTATAAGGAAAATCGGTTTTATGCATAATTTTCGCGCGTTAGGCGTTGTTTTAGTTTATTTGGCAGTTTTAACATTTCCAATTTCTTCTAAAGCAAATGTAAATGCGAACAATACTAATCCGGCAGAAACGATTGTTAAAAAGCAGCAACTCGTTGAAACGGTTGATATTCAGGGCAATCGTCGGCTGCGTGACGACGATTTGCTTTTTTATATTAAAACCCGTCCGGGCGACACTTACGACCCGCAACTGCTCGAACGAGATTTGAAAGAACTTTTATCGCTGAACTTCTTCGACAAAACCGCGACCCGCGTTTTAACCGAAGAAGGAGTGCGCGGCGGTGTGAACGTCATTTTCGAGGTGCGCGAACTGCCGATTATCCGCGATTTGACGTTTGAAGGCTTAAAAGCCGTGCCGGAATCCGACATTCTGAAAGCGTTCCGCGAGCAGCGCGTCGGCATCTCGAAGGAAACGATTTACGATCCGGTAAAAGCCAGAAACGCCGTCCGTATTTTGCGCGAACTGCTCGCCTCGAAAGGTTTTCCGAACGCCAAAATCGAAGTTAAAGAAGAAGAAGTTTCGGCGACCTCGATTGCTTTGACTTTTGACGTTGACCAGGGCAACCGTTCCCGAATCGTTGATATAGAGTTTGAAGGCAATGAAATCTTTAGCGACGGTGAACTGCGCGGCGCGTTACAGCTTGTCAAAGAAACCGGCTTGATTTCGCGTTTCAAAGGAACGGATATTCTCGATTTGCGTAAACCGCAATACGACCTGCAAAAAAATGTCCGGTCGTATATGTTCTCGAAGGGTTATTTTCAAGCCCGAATCGGCGAACCGGAAGTCGTCGGACTCGGTTACAAGCGCACCGGAATTCCTATTTTGGGACAGCTTCCGCTGCCGCTAATTTCATCAAAAGACGACACGCTGAAAATTGTCGTTCCGGTGACGGAAGGCAAAGTATTTCGCGTCGGCGACCTTAAAGTCGAGGGCAATTCGATTTTTTCCGAACAGCAAATTTTAGCTGGTCTCGGTTTACAGAAAGGCGAAATTGCTAACGGAAAACGGCTTCAAGATGCAGTTAATGAAGATTTGAAAAAAGCCTACGGCTCGCAGGGATTTGTGCTTTACAACGCCGAATTTGAACCGGCATTCAAGGAAAATCCGGCGAACCCGAAGGAAGGAATCGTTGACCTCACGATTACGATTGAAGAAGGAAAACAATTTCGTCTGCGCCGTCTGGAATTCACCGGCAATACGTTTACGCGCGACCGCGTTCTGCGCCGCGAATTTTTAATCAACGAAGGAGACATTTACAATCAGCAAGGTCTTGAAGTATCCGTCGTCCGGCTCAATCAATCGCAGTATTTCGACCCGATTGATAAGGACCAGGATGTTGAAATCCGCACCGACGAAGAACAGGGCGATGTTGATTTAATCGTTAAAGTAAAGGAAAAAGGCAGACAGCAAATTTCCTTTAACGGCGGGATTTCCGGCATTGGCGGTTCGTTTTTCGGTCTTGAATATTCGACTAACAACCTGCTCGGACGGGGCGAAATTTTATCGCTCAACTTCGGCGCGGGAAATCGTCAGCAAAGTTTCCAATTCACGTTTCAAGAGCCGTATTTCCGCGACCGCCCGATCAATGTCGGCTTTTCATTGTTTGCTTCGCGCTATAAATTCTTTGGCGAAGGAACCGGGCTTAGCCAAAATCAAGACGTTTTAAACGATGCGTTTAACCAGTTCGGAGCGGTGACGACGGATGCAAGAAATCTTTTTACGCAAAGCACCTACGGCGCAAATGTTTTTGCCACCGCGCCTTTATCGGAACTTTTCTTTAAGAAGCGTCGCTTTACACAGTTTTCACGGATCGGATTAACTTATCAATTTTCGGCAACCACGATTACCGACCCGCCGGTTAACGAAACAGCCGACCCGACGCAGAGAATTCCGATTATTTACGCGCAGCCGAATATTATCACCAGCCGTATTACCGGAACTTTTGCTTACGATACACGGGAGCCTTCGCCGAACGGCATAGATACTTTACGGGGCAGACAACTTTCCGCTTCAATCGCGCTCGCCGGTTTAGGCGGCGATGTCCGAACATATCAGCCGAACATTTCTTATTCTCAATTTATTCCGGTCAAAAATCGGCGGTCGCCGAATGCACACGTTTTCGCTTATCGTCTGCAAGCCGGAACAATCGGAAGCTACGCAATTGGCAATAAAATCAGAAATGCTAATTCGTTGTCATTTGTCGGCGGTGTGCCGATTTACGAACGCTATTTTCTCGGGAGCGAATACGACATTCGCGGTTACACATCGCGCTCTATCGGACCGATTGCGCCGTTCGACACGTTTGTCACGACGCGCAATATTACGGTTGCGACCAATGCCGGCGGAACGCCGACCGCCGCTCCAGGATTGCCTGCCGATTTATCATCACTCGGACTTTTAACCGGCACGGGCGGAGCAAATCCGGCGTTGTTTTCCAGAAATTTTCGGTTCATCGGCGGCGACACGCAATTGCTCGGAAACTTTGAATATCGCATTCCGATTTTCGGACCGGTGACAATGGCGGCATTTGCCGATGTCGGTTCAATTTTCAATTTGCGAAAGTCAGGAACACAAACGGTTAACAGTGAATTTTTAGGTGACGATATATTTTTAGGAGCGGGAACGATTACGGCTCTCGCTTTGCGAAACGCGCCGAATCTGGAAAATAGTTTCGGCAGTCTTTTGTATTTCAACAATCGTATTGTGACAAAAAGCGATTTTGTCAGAGAATTCTGTCGCGGCAATCGTTTCGGCTGTCCGACAAGTCTTTCGCCTGAAATTCAGCAGCTTTTTCTGCGCGGCGAAGCCCAACAAAATTCACAATTGCGGGTTGATGAAAGCGCGTTCAATAAATTCAGCGATTTTCGTTCGAGCGTCGGCTTAGAACTGCGTGTTCAAGTGCCGGTCGTCAACGTGCCGTTTCGGCTTATTTATTACTATAACCCGAACGCCAAACTCGGCGTAACGCAGGAAGCGCCGGGAATATTTCTGCCCGGCAAGCGCAACGGTTTCCGCTTTACGGTCGGAAGAACTTTCTAACGAGTTCAGAGTTCAAAGTCGGGTTGGTTTACAACTTTGAACTTTGAACCTTGAACTTTGAACTCAAACGAATTGACAATAATTTATCGATAAAATAATATTGCCTTTCTTTTATCAATTTATAAATCGCAAGCAACAATTTCAAGTTAAAAAGATACAAAAAGGTATAAGTTAAAATTCAAGATTGACCCAGTTTTTCTAAGTTTAAGGAGTATTACAAAAAAATGAAAACATTTCGTTTAATTGCCGCCGGTTTTATATTCGCGGCTATTTTTGCAGTATCGGCTTTTGCCCAAGCCGCCGCGCCGACCGGCAAAATCGGTTTAGTCAACACCTTCGCTTTCGACGATGAGAAAGGCGGCATCACGAAGTATCGCAATGCCGTCACTAGCGTCGATGCCGAATTCAAAGGCGATAATGATAAATTGCGGACGGCAGCGACTAGATATCAATCGTTGCAAGTGGAAATCCAAAAGTGGAAGGATGCCGTTGCAGCTAACCAAAAATTACCGATTCCTGAAACGGAAGTTCAAAAGAAAGTCGCTGAATTCGATGATTTAGGACGCACCATTAAATCGGATCAGGAAGGCGCTAAAGCCCGTTACGAGCGTCGCTATCAAGCAGTCGTCGGTCCGGTTTTGGACGACATTATGAAGGCGATGCAGGATTTTGCCAAACAAAAAGGTTACGCCGTAATTTTGGACGGAGCAAAATTGCAGGAATCGGGAATTCTGATGGCTTTTGACGATAAATATAACGTTACCGTCGAATTTATTCAATTCTACAATACCCGTCCGGCAGGAACGGCTTCCGCCGCCACGCCTAAATAGCTTTTATTCGTTACAAAAGCCGGAATTAAACAGCCATTCAGCCAGTCGAAAATTATTTTCGCTGGCTTTTGGCTTTTGAAGTTGCCGCCTTCTTTTTACGCTGCAATATGAGTATTCTCGATTCTCGTGCCATCCAGGAAATCCTGCCGCATCGCTACCCTTTTCTGTTGGTTGATAAAATCATCGAAATCGTGCCGCGCGAGCGCATCGTCGGCATCAAGCAGGTGACCGTCAACGAGCATTTTTTTCAGGGACATTTTCCCGGCGCACCCGTTATGCCGGGCGTTTTGCAGATTGAAGCATTGGCGCAGGTCGGCGCTATTTTAGCTTTAAGGGAATTTGAAAATCCGCAGAGCAAAATCCCCTTTTTCAGCGGCATCGAAAAAGCGCGTTTTCGCCGGATGGTCGTTCCTGGAGACACTTTGACGCTGGAAGTAACGGCGATTCGCATTGGAAGCCGGGTGCTGAAAATGCGCGGGCTGGCAAAAGTTGACGGACAAATAACCACCGAAGCCGAAATTATGTGTATTTTAGGCGACCGTGAAACAAAATTATAAAATTATGTTGATGCAAATTAGATTAACGCCGACCGAATTTATACTTTACGGAGCGTTGGCGGGATTGATTTTGGGATTTCTGTTGGGGCTTATTCCGTTGTTTTTGGGAATCAAAAAACACAATCGGAAATACGGCGTTTACGGTTTTATTGTTTCGATAGCAGTCGGACCGATTTCAGCGATTATTTCGCTGATAGTCGTCGCCATATTTAGCTGGCTGATTTTGAGAAAGCCGAAAACAGAAGTTCCGACAAGTTCAAGCGAAACTGATTCAAACGAAACTTCGGACACGAAAAGTCCATAAATCCCGCCTTTCTATGACATCTTTTATTCACGAAAGCGCATTCGTCAGTCCGAAAGCCGAAATCGGCTCGGATTGCTATATCGGCGCGTATTCAATCGTCGGTGAAACGGTTAGATTGGGCGACGGTGTGCGGCTCGAATCGCACGTCGTCATCGAAGGCAAGACCTCAATCGGTGATGAAACGCGCGTTTATCCGTTTGTTTCTATCGGACTTGCGCCGCAGGATTTGAAATATGGCGGCGAGCCGACGGCGACGGAAATCGGCAAACGCAATCACATCAGAGAATTTGTCACGATTCATCGCGGCACGCAGGGCGGCGGCGGTTTAACGCGCATTGGCGACGATAATCTGTTGATGGCGCAGGCGCACGTCGCGCACGATTGCCGACTCGGAAACGAAGTAATTATGGCAAACGCAGCGACGCTCGCCGGTCACGTCGAGATTGCCGACCGCGCCAGCATCGGCGCGTATTCCGGCGTTCACCAATATTGCCGAATCGGTTACGAGGCGTTTGTCGGCGGATATTCGGTCGTCGTCAAAGACGCGATGCCGTTCGCCGTCATTCAAGGAAATCACGCGAAATGCTACGGCTTAAACCGCGTCGGAATGAAGCGGCGCGGCTACGCTAAGGAAATTATCGAAAAACTTCATCACGCTTTTCATCTTTTGCTTTCGGCAAAATTAAACACGACGCAGGCGGTTGAAAAAATCAAGGAAGAAATCTCCGATTGCCGGGAAGTTGATTTGTTAATCGAATTTATTGAAACCTCGAAACGCGGCGTGATCAAATAGATTACATTTCAAATCTATTTTAATTACCGCTTTCTTTGTTTAAGAGTTTCTAAAACGTCTGCCAGAGAAATATTTTTTTCAGCCAGCAAAACGAGAAAATGATAAAGCAAATCGGAGGCTTCCGACTTGAATAATTCCGCGTTATCGTCCTTTGCTTCGATTATCAATTCAACCGCTTCTTCGCCGACCTTTTGCGCGATTTTGTTAATGCCTTTTGCAAAAAGTTTTGAAGTGTAGGAATTTTCCGACGGATTTTCTTTACGACTTTGAATTACCTTTTCCAGTTCAAATAAAAAACTGCTTTCATCTCCGTTTTGCGCCTTTGCGGGAAAATTCTCTTCTTCGAAACAAGTGTCCGCGCCGGTGTGACAAATCACGCCCGCCGGATTTGCTTTAATCAGAATCGTATCTTTGTCGCAGTCAATTAAAATTTCTTTGACATCTAAAGAGTTTCCGCTCGTTTCGCCCTTTGTCCAAAGTTTATGCCGCGAACGCGAAAAAAATGTAACCTTTTCCGTGTTTTCGGTTAATTCAAATGCTTCTGCATTCATAAATCCGAGCATCAAAACTTTGTCGGTTTCAAAGTCCTGCACAATCGCCGGAACTAAACCGTCAGCGTATTTTTCAAAATCAATTTTCATATTCTCACTTCAATTTTCCGCCCGCGCAAATAACTTTTCAGCGTCGGAATTTCTATTTCCCGAAAATGAAAAATGCTCGCGGCAAGCGCGGCGGCGGCTTTTCCCGTTTCAAAAACTTTAGTGAAATGTTCCATCTTTCCTGCGCCGCCCGAAGCAATCACGGGAACATTTACCGATTCTGAAACCGTGCGCGTCAGTTCTATTTCAAAACCGCTTCGCGTTCCGTCGGCGTTCATCGAAGTCAAAAGAATCTCGCCCGCACCAAGTTCAACGCCTTTTTTTGCCCACTCAATCGCGTTCAAATCAGTTTCAACTCGACCGCCGTTTAAGAAAACTTTCCAAATGCCGCCGACCTTTTTCGCGTCAATCGCCAGCACAACGCATTGCGAGCCGAAATTTTTTGCCGCGCGGGTTAAAATCTGCGGATTTACGACGGCGGAAGTGTTGATCGAAATTTTATCCGCGCCCGAATCTAGCAAAACTTCAATGTCTTCAATCGAATTTATTCCGCCGCCGACCGTAAACGGGATATTTATTTCCCGCGCCGTTTTTTTTACCAATTCGCTCAAAGTCCGGCGTTTCTCATTCGTCGCCGTGATGTCGAGAAAAACGAGTTCGTCCGCGCCTTGTTCGCTGTAGATTTTGGCGAGTTCGACGGCATCACCTGCGTCGCGAAGATTGACGAAATTTGTGCCTTTGACGGTGCGCCCGTCTTTCACGTCGAGACACGGAACAATTCTTTTAGCTAACATCTTTTAATTCCCGCAAAGAGATTTTCCCTTCGTAAATCGCCTTGCCGATAATCACCCCCGCGCAGCCGATTTTTTCGAGTTCGTAAACGTCTTCTATTCGGGAGACTCCGCCCGACGCAATCAATTTTAATTGCGGCAAAACCGACAAAATTTCGGCGTAAAGTTCGTTTGCAGAACCTTGCAGAAGTCCGTCTTTGGAAATGTCTGTGCAGAAAACCTGCGTTATGCCTTTTGCATAATAGCTTTCCAAAAACGGTATGATTTCCAAATCGGTCGCCGTTTGCCAACCGTTTATCGCCAATAATTTGTTATTTACGTCCGCGCCGAGCAAAATATTTTCGCTTCCGTATTTTTCAAGCCACGCGAAAA
>Ga0136611_10001229_pt1 | contig 17770 bp, 18 predicted proteins | sample AntDrymUQ2232306_2_FD_106645 | JGI IMG/M metagenome (GOLD analysis project Ga0136611, IMG submission 106645) | Polar desert sand microbial communities from Dry Valleys, Antarctica - metaG UQ223 (23.06) | ecosystem: Environmental > Terrestrial > Soil > Desert | place: Antarctica: Dry Valley...
CGAGCCGATGTTTTTCGGCAAATCGCCTGACGTTTTCGACTTCTTTTTCGGAAAGTCGAATAATCGGCTGGTGCGAAACCGTTATTTCACGCGGGTAATTATTATACGTCGAGGAACGAATGCCGCCGTCGTAATTTAACCAGTTTTCACCGATAATCTGCGTCAAAAAAACCAAATCGTAATCGCCGTTTACCTTTCTGTTTTCCGCTTCGGCGACAAACGAGTTCCATTCTTCGAGATTGGTCAAAGCCCGTTCGGTCGGGATTTCCCAAATTTCATTAATATACGGATTGTAAAGTATAGCCTGTTTGCATTTACTGTTTACAGCCCACGTTAAATGACAGTTCGGGTAATCAACTTCTTTTATTTGCCGGGCGATGACAGTTGCAAATAAACAATCTCCCATCGAGTTGAGATGTCCCAGCAAAATTCTCGGCTTATTCATTACTTAAACGATTGATTCGATGATTGCGCGAAACGTCTTGTCCATTTCGTCAATACATTGGTTGCGTTCCAGATTCAAGATTGCCAAATCTTTGACGATTGAGTCTTTTTCTTCGACCGGAACTGTTTCAAACTCGTAAACTTTTTCCTGAACGTGCCAGAGTTTACAGTTGGTATCGGCTAAAAAAGAAAAAATTCCGCCGATGCCGCCGTTTATCTCGCGCGTTTCATTGCCTTCTTTTTTGTAAACTTTATTCGCCGAAAACGTCAATTTTTCGAGCGGGATTTTCCCGCCGAACGCCGCCGCGACAAATTCGTCTATTTCATCACGCAACTGCGCTTCCTGCCGCTCAAGACTGGCGAGTCTTTGCTCGTCTTCGGTGTGATACTGTTTGAGTTTAACAATCGTCAGTTTGTCGCTTAAAGTTCCGAGTGTTTCCGCCATATATATTAAATTATTCAGGACTCTCTCAATCAAAGAAAGAATTTTAACGCTGGTGGCGCAAAGGCGCAAAAGTTTTAAGATAAAAAAAAGTTTTAAGATTAAAAAATAGAAATAGAAAACATTTATTTTACTTTGCGTCTTCGCGTCTTTGCGTCTTTGCGTTAAAAATTTCTTAGGAAGCCCTGTTATTATTCCTCCATCATCATTTCGGCTAAATCGCCGATGTTCGTTTCGGGCTGCCAGCCGAGCGATTTTATCAAAGCCGGATTAGATACTAAAATTCGATATTCCGGTTTGTAATTCTCTTTTATTATAACGTGTTTTCGCCAATCCGCGTTTACGCGCCCGAAACACAAATCGAGCCAGTCTGCGATGCTGTGCGCGATGCCGCAGCCGATGACGGCTTCATAAACTTCAGCTTGATTGACCAGCCGCCAGACCGCTTCGACGACATCGCCCGCGAAATTAAATTCTTTTTTTACCCGGATGTCGCCGATTTCGATTTTTTCATCGCCGCCCGCAGCAATTCGTTTAGCGGCAAGCGCGATTTTTTGATTGACGTGCGGCGCGGCGCGGCGCGGGCTGTCGTGATTAAAAAAATACCCGACGTAAATTTTCAAATTCAGCGAACGATAATATCTGCCCGCGTAAACCGAATGAATCCGGCTGACGGCATACGGACTGAGCGCGGCAAACGGCGTATTTTCGTCAATCGGCGTTTTATTATTTTCAAACTGCACCGCGCTTCCCGATAAAAAAACCTTTGTTTTCCGGCTGTGGCGATGAACGGCTTCCAAAATATTAAGCGTTCCGCCGCTGATTGCCGCGTGATTGTCAAAAACGGCTTCGTGTCCGGTTGTCGAATTTGCCGCCAGATGAAAAACGTAATCCGGCTGATAATCTTTAATCGTTTTTTCAACAAATCGCCAATCCGCAACGTCGCCGTTTGGTTCGCCGCCGGAGCGCGAAATGCCCGTCGTTTCAATATTTTGCCGCTCAAGCAAACGCCGCAGATAAAATCCGTCCTGTCCGCTTGCGCCGAAAATTATCGCTTTCATTTTTTCACTTTCATTTTTTCACTTTCATTTTTTTACTATTTCAATCGAAGGCAAAGGAAAAATAAACCCGATGTCCTTTTCGAGCATTTCGCGTTCGCGCTCGACGAATTCGGCTTTGAAATGCCACGGCAGAACTAAATAATAATCCGGCAGCATCGCGCGCGAATCCGCTTCGCTGATAATCGGGATGTTTGTTCCGAGCGTTCGCGCGCCGAATTTGTCGGGATTGCGTTCGGAAGCATAATCTATAGTCTGATTGTCAATGTCGCAAAACTGCAAAATCGTATTGCCTTTGGTTGACGCGCCGTAAATATGGATTCGTTTTCCTTCTTTTTTCAGGTCAATCAAAAGTGTGCGAAGCGCATCTTTTTCTTTTTCGATTCTGGCTTGAAAAGCGAGATAAGGCGCGTCCGTATCCAAAGCCAAATCAAACTCCTGCTGCCGAATTTCGTTCATAAAGCGCGCGTTTTCGGCATTATCGGATTGATTGTTACCGGCGTGAGCGGCATAACAGCGAATGCTTCCGCCGTTAATATCGTTAAATGAAACGCGGAAAATTTGCAGTTCTGCCAACTTCAAAATTTTTTCAAGCACCGCCAGACTGTAATATTCCAAATGCTCGTGGCAAATCGTATCGTAGGAATTTAGTTCGAGCATTCGCGGCATATACGACATTTCAAAAATCCAAACGCCGCTCTCTGACAATAAATTTTTGATGCCGCGACAAAATTCGATTGGATTTTCCAAATCATAAAACATCGCTATCGAAGTGATGATATCTATTTTTTGTTCGCCGAGCAGTTTCGTTAAAGAAGTAGAAGGGAAAACGTCCTGCACGACTTGCAGATTTTCGCCGCGAACTTCCCGCGCTACGTCCGACGGGTCAACGCCGTATTTGATAAAAGAAGCCGGATAATTTTTGAGCAGCGTTCCGTCGTTGCAGCCGATGTCTAAAACGCTCGCCTGCCGGTTCGCCCAAAGCGAACCGGCTTCTTCAGCGATGTCTTGCAGATGATTGCGCATCGTAGTGTTTGTGCCGGAACGATACCAGTAAGCCGCATAAAGAATTTGCGGCGGCACACTGTGCTTCATTTGCAAAAGCCCGCACGCCGTTTCGTCTGCCACCGGATTGCAGCGCACAATCTCGCACGGAATCTTTCGCATCGGCGGCAATTCTTTGCCTTCCTTGATGAAAGAGCCTTGCAAGTGTTGTTCTCCCAAATTAATAACCGGAGTTAATGAATCGGAGCCGCAAACCCGACAGGTTTGACGATAAGTTAAGTGCATAAAAAAATATAAAAATAATAAAACGGCGAAAGCTGAAAATTTAATACTCTGTAATTTGAATTTTGTTAGTGTTCGTTTCGCCTTTTTTTTGATAAAGATAAAAATCGTATAAATTCGCGTTGACGAAAATCGTGTTGGCGTAAGTTTCCCGAAACGAAAAATAACCTTTACTTTCAAAGAAATCGTTAATTTCCCGAAGTCTGTAAGTCGAGCCGTCGGCTTTATAAGCGAGCGTTTCGACGCAGAAAACCGCCGGATTATACTTCTCAAAATCAAAAGTCTTCAGTATTTTCAAATCCCAGCCTTCGACATCTATTGAAACAAAATCGGGACATTCGGTAAAGTAGTGCGAAATTACGTGGTTGATGCTCAAAAGCGGCATTTTCGTAATTCGCTCGACTTTAAACTTCACGCCGTTCATCCCGACTTCTTCCCAATATATTGCTTCTTCGCGCGAAAACGTGCTTAAACCGTCGCTCGCTTCAGGAAATAAATAAAAGTCGGCTTCGCTGATACGGTCGTCAATTCCGATGCCGAAATTAAGAACCGTATCGTTCGGTCGTTCGGCTTTTAACTTTTCGCACAAAAAAGCGTTCGGCTCGACCAAAACTCCTTTCAAGCCCCGTTTATAAAAAAGATACGTATTGCTGATGTATTGCGGATTATTCGCGCCGACATCCAAATAACGAATGTTTTGAATTTCCAATTCATTGAGCAAATCGTTAATAATAACGTCTTCGCCGAATTGCGAATATGATTCTGCCGCTTTAGTTCTCCTTTTGATTTTACCCGAAATGCCAACAATCTCGCTCAAACGCTGAAGTCTTGTTCTGACGGCAGCTTTTGCCCGCACTTTTTGCAGAAAACCGCCTGGCTTAGTCGGCTTGACCGTCAACTCGACCGCCTTCGGATTTTCGCGCCGTTTCTCGAATTGGAAATTAACTAAAACTTCCTCAAATCGGGTTCTGAATTTTTCCGGCGACCATTCCTTTTGAATCTCTACAACCTTCGCCTGCATATTTTCGATTGCTTCCCGCAAAGTCTGATACGGAAACGGTTTAATAAACTTTTGAATATGCCGGAAAGTATCGTTTTTTGAAGTAATCAGCGGTCTGCCGCTCGTAATCGCCTGGTCGGTTGTCGCCGCTAAACCCGGCTGATTGCGGTCATAAAGAAAACAATTGAGCGTGTTTTGTCCGCACCATTTTATCAATTCGGTTTTGGTCATAAAATCGTGCGTAACGGCGACTTCGATTCCGTCTTTGGCTTTGTTTTTGCATATCTGCGCCAATCGCCCCGCCAATATTCCGCTTTCATCGGCGTAGGTCGCGTAAGGAATATTTATTCGCACGACGGCGTGGTCAAATTCCCTGTTCACCGCGTCAATCACACGGTCGAAACCTTTTCCCGGCGTCGCAAATCCGAAACTTCCGATAACCGGAACTTGCTTCGGCTGATACGGAATATTTTCGCCTGAAACTTCGAGCGGTCGCGGAAAAGCGAACACATTTTTTCGGTCGGAATTAAGCGTCGGGTCAAGCACGCAATAAGCGTCGAAATCGTCCGGCGAGCAGAAAACGAACGGATCGTTCGGCGAAACTTCCAAAACCATCGTCATCTTCACGCCCGGCAGCAGTTTTTTGATTGATTTCGTTTCGAGCCACGACATCGTAATTAAATGATAATTAAAAAAATAAAAATCGTAACAAGTCGGAATCGTGACGTTTTCCGGCGTTATTTCGACGTAATCGAGCGAATATTTTTCCGAACCCGAAAGACAGCCGAACACCATTCTGCCGGATTCATAAATGCTGTCCTGCGCCTCGACGCAATTGATAAAAAGCCCGTTTAATTTTTTCGCGTTCATATCTGAAAAATTCAAGCAATTGTTTTGACCGAAGTTTCGCACGGAGAAAACACCAGACCGTAATCCAAACCTTCGCTCTGCGCGTATTTCGTGCCGGAATCGAAAACCGAAAAGTGAACCACATCCTCTATCAATTCGATAATATCCTGATGCGGAACGAACAAAGCGAACGTCAGCGAATAAGCATTCGGACGCAGCGTGACCGCCGGAATCGTAAAATCAACTTCAAACGCTTCCGTGTTTTGTCTTAGCGAAACGAGTTCGGCATCGGCAGTGAAAACCGTGATGTTTCTGCCGTCTTTGACGACCATTCGCAGTTCGACGCCGCGAAACATTCGCGGTGTCCGGCATTTTATATTGACGCGAACCCTCTCGTCGTGACGAAACGAACTTTGCCCGCCGCCGTCTTCATTTAAGATCGCCGCGCTTTCCACATACATTTCCCGATTCGCCGCCGCCTCGTTCGCCGCGTAAAAAGCGTCTTTTGTTTTGTTCTGATTGACGTAATGCTCGATAACGACGCTCGTTTTGTCGTTCATCGCCACCGCGCCGCGTTCGAGAAGTATGGTTCTCTGACACAACTGCGCGATTGTTCCCATCTGATGACTGACAAACAAAATCGTTCTGCCCGATTTGCTCACTTCGTCCATTTTACCGAGACATTTGTTTTGAAATTCGATGTCGCCGACCGCTAAAACTTCGTCAACGATTAATATTTCCGGTTCGAGATGCGCGGCGACGGCAAACGCCAGACGAACATACATGCCGGACGAATAATGTTTGACGGGCGTGTCGAGAAATTTTTCGACTTCCGCAAAGCTAACGATTTCGTCAAATTTACGGGCGATTTCCTCGCGCCGCATTCCGAGAATCGCGCCGTTTAAGAAAATGTTTTCGCGTCCCGTCAGTTCGGAATGAAATCCGGTTCCGACTTCCAGAAGACTTTCGACGCGCCCGCGAAGCGTGATTTCTCCGGCGGTCGGTCGGGTAATCCGCGAAAGAATTTTCAGCAAAGTCGATTTTCCCGCGCCGTTGCGCCCGATGATGCCGACGACTTCGCCCGACATCACTTCAAAACTCACGTCTTTTAACGCCCAAAAAATATTTTTATCATTTCGCGCGCGGTTTTTGAAATTTGCAAACGGCGCGCGGAAACCGGCAGCCAAAGAATCGAGCAAAGTGGAATGCCGCTTTTTCCGTGCGCCGAGCCGGTATTGTTTACTTAAATTTTCGACTTTGATAATCGGTTTCATAAAAATCCGGCTCAAATAAAATCTGCAAAATCATCTTCCATTCTGGTAAAAACAAGCAGCGCGACGGAAGCTGTCAGCAAAGTTAATCCGACGGAAATCGCAATCGAAAACCAATCGAAAGCCGTGCCGAAAAGCGACGCGCGAAAACCTTCCAAAATTCCGGTCAGCGGATTTAAAGTTAGTAAAATCCGCCATTTTTCGGAGAGAACGCCCGACGGATAAAAAATCGGCGAAACGAACATCCAGATTTGCAGAGCGAATGGAAGCGTGTATTTGACGTCACGAAAACGGACGTTCAAGGTTGCGAAAAACGTCCCGCAACTGACGGCGAGCAAAACCGCCAAACCGACAAAAACCGGTGCCAGCAGAATCTGCGGCGACAGGCTGACCCCGTAATAAAACATCAAGCCGAGCAGAATCAAAAAACCGAACGCGAAATCAACCAAACCGCCGAGCGTGGCGGAAATCGGCACAATCAGGCGCGGAAAATAAACCTTCGTCACCAGATTGCTGTTGTTAATCAAACTGTTGCCCGCCATCGTGATTGAAGAATTGACGAAAATCCAAATTAGTAAACCGCTCAACGCAAAAAGCGGATATGGAACGTCGAGCGAATCAAATCGGGCGAACTGCGTGAAAATAACCGTAAAAATCGCCGTCGTCAAAACCGGCTGCAGCAAAGCCCAGACAATCCCGATTGCCGTCTGTTTGTAGCGCACCTTGATGTCGCGCCAGACTAAAAAATAAATCAGTTCGCGGTAATGCCAGAAGTCTTTGAGGTCAAAGTTCAACCATGATTTTCCCGGTTTGATGCGGGTTATTTCCGCCGTGCCTTCAATTTCCTTTGCCAAACTTTTGCCTTAACTCCAAATCGGTTTTATTTTGATTAATTTTTATCGGTTAGGTGGATTGACAAATTAAGTTAGAACGCGAGTTGCCGAATCATTGCCCGGCGCACTCTAAACTATAAACTTTAACCTCGTAACTATTTCGGAAAAATTATCCGCAACAGTTTAGAGTCTGAAGTTTATAGTTTAGAGTCAGCCTTCCGCCAACTTAATTTGTCAATACAGTTAGGATTTAGCCGATATTCTCTGAAAGTATTTGTTTGCCACAGTCAATCCAGTCAATTAAACTAAAAGATTCAAGCTATGATTATATGTTAAACGATAGAGTTTTAGAAATGCTCGTGTGTCCGGGCTGCAAAAGCGATTTGAAATCGGGTAAAGAATTTCAATGCCTGAATTCCGAATGCGGCTTGCAGTTTCCAATTGTCGGCGACGTGCCGGTTCTCATAAACGAAAAAAACAGCTTATTTACAATCGAAGATTTCACCGCAATGCGCGATACGACGTATCACTCGAACGCGCCGAACTGGAAAAAACGATTGAAAAAACTCGTGCCTTCAATCAGCAAAAACTACAAAACGCAAAGTAATTTGGAAAACTTTGCCGACTGTTTAAGAGCGAAAACGGACGTGCCGAAAATTTTGATTCTCGGCGGCGCGGTCGAAGGTCAGGGAATGGAAATCGCTTCGCTGTTTGCCGGAATGGAAACAATCGAATCGGACGTCGCTTTAGTCGGGCGCACCGAATTAATTTGCGACGCGCACGACATTCCTTTTCGGGCGGAAACCTTCGACGGCGTAATTGCCCAGGCGGTTCTCGAACACGTCGTTGACCCGGTGCGCTGCGTGGCGGAATTTCACAGAGTTTTGAAGAGCGGCGGTTTGGTTTACGCCGAAACGCCGTTTATGCAGCAGGTTCATCTCGGACGCTTTGATTTTACGCGGTTCACGCATCTCGGACACCGGCGTTTATTTCGACGCTTTGCGGAAATCGGCAGCGGCGCGGTGTGCGGCAGCGGAATGGCTCTGGCTTGGTCGTATCTGTATTTTCTGCAAAGTTTCTGCAAAACGAAAACGGCGGCGCGGGCAATGTCGGTTTTCGCCGGTCTGACGGCGTTTTGGCTCAAATATTTAGATTATTTTACGATTGACCGCGCCGGCAGTTTCGACGCGGCTTCGGGTTATTATTTTCTCGGCGAAAAATCGCCGGAAACGCTTTCCGACCGCGAATTGATTAACGGTTACAAAGGCTTGATTTAACCGAACAGTTTAGTTCTACTTTGTCAGATTAAAAATTTGCCGCAGATTAACGCGGATGACGCGGATTTTTTCTTGATTTCTTAATTTTGAATGATTTTATCCGCGTCATCTGCGTTAATCTGCGGCTAAAATTCTTTTTTTCAAAATGTGTGTTTTAATCTGACAAAGCAGAATTAGGCGCAGATTCATCTCAGCGATTTTAATTTTCCGTCAAGCCGCGCATATTTTTCGCGCTTGAATTTCCTTAACAAAGAAATAGAACGCGACCGTTCGCGTTCTATTTCTTCCTCAAATTCTTCCTCAAATAATTCACTGTCGCTGGAAATCCGGCGAACCCAAAATCAAACCGATGACTTTGAAAACTTCCGCGTTACCGCTCGGCGCGAGAAGGCGAACTGGTGCGCCCATTCCGCGACGACCGCCGCCGTTTCCGCCTTCCATCATCGGCATTTCCATTGCCATTTCGTCGGTTTCAGCCGCGAGTTTCGGCTCCGGCAAAGGCTGTTCGAGTTGTTTGAGCAGCATCGTCCGCGTCGAAGCGGAAATCTCGCCTTCGAGAATTTCGCCGATGGCTTTATTCAAGATTTCCTGTTTCGATTTCGCCTCGAATTTCGCTAAATTCACTTTTGTCTGCGGAATTCGGTTGGAAGCCAGAGCGACGGCGAAATTCATTCTTTCCAGAAGTGCGCCCGTGTTGACCCAATCTTCCGCCGTATCGGGATAGCCGGTCGGCGCGATATAGCCGTAAAGCGGTTCGCCCATTTTTCCCAAAAGACCGACGAGCGCGGGACTCGTTTTCACGTCCGCGTCGAGCGCGCGAAGGGAACTCGCCAGCAGTTCAAACGGCGTTTTTATTTTGGCGCGGTAATTTTCCGGCGCGTAAAATTCTTTGTCGTTAAACAATGCGCGTAAAGTCGTTTTAATGTCACCGTTCGATTTTTGGAACGCCTGCGCGACGCGACCGACGAGCGCGTCCGAAGGATTATCTGAAACGAATTTGACGGCTAACTTACGGGCAATAAATTTCGCCGTCGAAGAATGCGCGGCGAGAACGTCAATGACCTTCAAGCCGTCCTTCATTCCGCCCTCGTTGATTTTCTGACCTAAAACGATTTTTTCGCCGCCTTCGTGCCATTTTTCATTGAAATAAAACTCGCCCGATTCGATTTCGTCGGGAATGCCCATCTGTCTTTGCAGACGATTCAGCTTTTTATTATCGTCGCCTTTTATTTCATTTGCCGCCGCGCTTCGATAACCGCGCGGGTCGGCAATCGTCCAACCCGTAAAACTGCGCGCAACTTCGACAATATCCTTTTGCGTGTAGCCGCCGTCAACGCCGAGCGTGTGCAGTTCCATTAATTCGCGGGCGTAATTTTCGTTTATTCCGCGCTGTTGTTTCGGCTGTTTCGTCATATTTTGCGCTTGTTTTATGCGCTGCCCGATTTGTTCGTCGGAAAGCCCGCGCTTTTTGAGTCGTTCACGTTGTCGCGGATTTAATTGACCGCTTTGCAACGCTTTTTGCATACGCTGGTTTTGACGATTATTGCCAATCTGTGTGTTCGGCGACATACTTTGAAAATTGTCGAGATAAAAAAGCATCGCCGGATGCTGCGCCGTTCCCTTGACCAAATCCTTAAAATTTCCGAGAGCGTTTTTGCGAATCACGTCGCGCTCATATGACGGGATAAACCAGCGAACCGCCGCTTTTCCGGCGTAAACATTGAAATGATTGAGCCAGAAATCGGTCATTGCTTCCTGCAATTGATTTTCCGAATAAACGGCGCGAACGATGCGCGAAGCCTGCATCTGCTGCGTGATTTGCGCGGGCGGACGCAAATCGTATTTCTGATAATATTCGCGGATTTTTTGCTGTTGGGCGCGTCGCTCGTCTTCATTAACTTCGCCGTCCGGCATCGCTCGATTATTATTCGGCATTGCCGCCGTTTGTTTGTTTCGATTACGACCTTCCAATTTGCGAAGCAATGCGCCGCCGTTTGGATATTTGGCAAAAATTTCGGGGGTTTCCATATCCAAAACCTCAAAATTTTTCAGCCGCGCGGCGACTTCCGCGCTGTCGGAAACAGGCGCGTTTAGTTGCTGCTCGATGTATTTTTGCACACCGACGGCTTTTACCTTTTCGATGTCGCCGGGACGCGCGCCGAATCCCAAACGATTGAGAACGTGCGATATTTTCTGGTTTTCCGTCAAAGGCTTCGCTTTTGATTGAGCGTCCGCGCCGAGAGAAAAGACCGGACTAAATACTGCGAAAACCATCAAAAATGCGGTCAATTTATAAGTTAAGGAAAAACTTTGTTTCATTTGTTTTTTTCTATTTTTTTTTCTATTTTCTATCTCTAAAATCTATAAATACTTTAAAAAGTTTCTGCTGACTTAGACGCGAAACAAGTCGGAAAGGTCGAATGAAGTTTCAATCGCTGCTCGCGCCCGTATCATTCGGCGGAAACGCGAAAGCAACGAAGTGAGCGCCGAACATCATCATAAAAATCGAAAAAAAACGAATTTTACCCGAAGATAAGTTAAAATAGCGGTTAGTTTTGTTTCAAAAATTTATTTCATAAAAAGTAAAAAAAAGTAAAAAAGGAAAACCAATGAAGTCATCTAAATTTTCGTTTCTGCTTTCGGCAGTTGTGGGTTTGTTTCTCGCGGTTTCGGCGCTTGCCCAAAATCAAACTTTCAAGGACGTGAACGCCGGATATATTTTCGATTTACCGGAAACCGCCTGGAAAATGACGGCAAAGCCATCGGCTTTAAGCCCGAATGTCGAATACGTTTACAACGACCGCCGCGACGGACATCTGGAAGTTCGTAAATTACCACTCAAATCCGGCGAACTTCTGTCCGAACTTATCCGCGGCGAAGAAGAAAAGTTACAGTTCTTGAAAGGCTATGTAGCGGGAAAAGAAGAACCTTTTTCCGGCAATCTAAAAGGCACGATTTTCAATTATGAATACGTCAGTTCGGGACGCAATATGAGCGGCAGATTTTATTTCCTCAAAGCCGATGCCTCAAACGTCTACGTCCTCCGCTTTACCGCCGAACGCGACAAACTCCGTGCCATCCGCAATCAAACCGATTCGATAGCACGAACCTTTGAAACAAAAAAAGCGAAATAAATTACAATCTATAATAAAATGCCGACCGTTCTGCGAGTCAGAGGTTACAGATTTTTCTTTTTCAGTTTGGAAGGAAACGAGCCGCCGCATATTCATATCGAGCAAGCCGAAAGAGTTGCTAAATTTTGGTTAAATCCTATATCGCTGGCGATGTCGCGCGGTTTTCGTAGTAACGAATTATCGGAACTAAACCGTATTATCCAGGAAAATCGAGATTTATTAGAGGAGAAATGGAATGAGTATTTTAGCCGTTAAGGTCGAACCTCTGGCAATTGATGTTGAGTGCGCGAAAGACAGTTTGCGCGTTGTTTTAGCCGACGGTCGCGAGATAGCCGCGCCGCTGGTTTGGTTTCCGCGTCTTCAAAATGCAACGCCGGAAGAAAGAAAAAATTGGCGATTAATCGGCGGCGGAATGGGCGTTCATTGGGAAGACATTGACGAAGATATTTCGATAGAGAGTTTATTGCGATTGAGATAGATTAAAATTCCGCGCCATCCGCAGTCAAACCGATTCGATAGCGCGAACCTTTGAAATAAAGAAAACGAAATAAATTTTCTCTGGATGTAAATAAAAAGGATTTTTTACTTTAGAAACAGAATTGTACGAAAAGCTAATCCATATAATACAAAGTTCGATTGCTCGTGGTGAAATTGGAGATTGTAAAATGAAAGAAAAATTTATATTTTGTGCCGTCTTTTTATCTTGTATTTTTGCAAGCACAACTTTTGGTCAAACTTCTGAGCAAGTTAAAGAGAAATACGGTCAACCTATCGAAGCCTATTCTGTGAGCGAACGTATTTGGATGACTCCAAGATTTACCGCCGACGGGCAAGTTTGCGCGATGCGGCTTTATCCTAAACGTATTTCCTCAACGACAAATTATCTTTCCGATAAATTAGATTACTGGGAACTGAAGGAAGTTCTAAACCAACTTGCGCCGCCTGAAACGAGAGGTAAAGAAATGCCTTTCTCTGGGCTGATGAATTTGGGCGGCGGAATGGTAACAACACATTATAATTACGAAAAAGTTGGATTTAGGTTTCTTGCTTCGTTTTCTCCGTATCTTGACCCAATAGATAAAGAAAAATCAGGCAAGACAAAAACGAAGCTTACAAAAGTCAAACAGGAAACGCCCAAAAACATAGAGTCTGACGAAGGAATAATTGTGCCGCGTGAAGTAGAAATAGTAACAATATTTTGGAATGAAAAAACTTGTGCCGAATGACGGCGCAATCGAACAAATCATTGGACGTGAGGGCGAAACAGCGACTTTGTTTGTTAGCTTATCCGTTAAACTTTAACGGGCTTGGCGGCGGTTTCGCCCCACGTCATCTCAGCCGTTCGGCGGCTATCCTTGCTGATAGAAATTGCGTTAGAAAAAAATTGCGTTAGAATATGAAGTATGAAAACTGAAACAGCACAAACCGTTATTTCTCGTGCGCCAGATGTGATGAGCGGCGCACCCGTTTTCGCGGGAACTCGCGTCCCGGTTCAAAGTTTGCTTGACTATCTGGCGGGCGGACATCCGCTTAAAGAATTTTTGGAAGACTTTCCGACCGTGCGCCGCGAACAGGCTTTAGAATTATTGCAAAAACTGAAAGAATCGCTTGCCACCGCGCAGATATGAAAGTTTTGTTGGACGAATGCTTGCCCAGAAAACTGAAACGTGAGGTTGAAGCGGACTTTGTTCAAACCGTTCCCGAAGCTGGTTGGGCAAGCAAAAAGAACGGCGAACTTTTACGCCTCGCGGAAACAGTTTTTGATGTGCTTCTAACGAACGACCAAAATATGGAGCATCAACAGAATTTAAAGAATTTTGATTTGGCGTTTGTTGTTCTTATCGCGTTGACAAACGACATCGCTGATTTAGAGCCGTTGATACCAGCCGCTAACAAAGCATTGAAAACAATCAAAGCAGGCGAGATTAAATACATCGAAGCGAGTAGCTAAGGTTTTCGTTTTCTATGAACGCGCCGCCGAACAAATCAATGGACGTGAGGGCGAAACAGCGACTTTGTTATTTGGCTTGTCCGTTAGACTTTGATTTATGTGTAGCGGATTCCGCCCGCATCAATTCCGCTGCTAAATTAAGAATTTTGCCCCGAAAGGTAAAATATAACCTTTCGTATTTTTTATATTTTTATCAATTTTCGACAAACTTTCTTCCAAATCTCGCCGTTTGTGAAGTCGCATCGAGCGCGTTTCGTTTTCTTCGAGCGAAGTAATAATACTGACATTGAACTTTTCGGCGATGCGTAATAAATTCCACGCCGTTTGACCGTTGACCTGATATTTTTCGCAGAGTTTTTCGGCTAATTTTTCCGAATTTTCCGCCTCAAACCAATTTAGAAAATCCGCCCGCCCAAGTCCGTCGGCGCATTCGGCTAAAAAAATAACGCTGCCGCCGTCGGCGCAAGCCTTTGAAGCAGCGTCGAGAACTTTGTGCGCTTGAATCATATTTATATCGTGCGGAAAACCGCCGCCGGACGCGATGACTAAATCACGCTTTTCCGTAATTTCAATCGTGTGCGCGGAAGCGTAAAAATCACACGCATTGCGATGCGCCGCAAGCCAATCGCCGCAGAATAATTCAATTGCTTCTCCGCTTTCATTGACGATTGCGTTAATCGAAAACGACGGATTTATCTTTGAAGCGACTTCGACGAACGCTTCGTGAACGGCATTTCCGTCCAAAAAACCTGTTCCGACGTTTTCGCGGCGCGATTTTGTTTCGCAGTCAAACGCGAGTTTGTGCGTTTCGGAAATTGTCCGCGACGAAGCGAGTCCGGGACAAATCAGCTTTCGCCCGCCCGTAAATCCGGCGAAATAATGAAACGTCACGCCGCCGATGATTATTGTATGGTCGTGTTCGGTGAGGGCGCGATTTAATTGAATCGGAATTCCGCTTCCGGTTTCGCCGAAACTGATGATCTGCGCTAAGTCGCGCGGATTGTGGTCGAGCGTTTTGATGCGTTGGGCGATAAACGGCGTGAGAAGTTCGCGCTTTTCTTCGTCGGTGACGCGGCGATGAATTCCGGTCGCAAAAATAATGCTGATTTCAAACGGCATCGTGCCGCCCGCGATCAGCCGACGCACAAGTAAATTAACGATTTGTCCGCTTGCCGTTTGGCGCGTCGCGTCCGGCACGACGATTAAAACGGTTTCATTCGGCTGGATGATTTCTTCAATCGTTTTTGAACCAACCGGATTATCAAACCGCGCGCCGATTTCCGCGTCCGTCAATGCCAAGGATTTTTCGGAGTTCCCCAAAATTGTGAAGCGGTTTTCGTCCGCATCGAAAGGGATTTCCCTGTTTCCGTATCTGAGATTTATCGTCGGCATAAAAGAAATTTACCACTATCCAAAACAGCCGCAAAAAGTTCAAAAAAAAGAAATGGAATACGAATTTGTGCGGAAAGAGCGCAGACTGGCACGGATAAATCAATCCAAAATAAAATCTTAAATATTGAATATTGAATATTGAATATTGAATCTTCTTTTCGCCGGATTAAAAACGCCGCGTCGCTTTTGCCGTCCGTAGAGAAAGCGCGTAACCGCTTCGGTTGCCTTTTTCATCTCTGATTTCGACTGTTACTTCCGGCGACGGCGATGAAATCTGCAAGCGAAACGAACCGTCGCCCGAAGCAAAAGTTTCGCGTCCCTGCGAGCGCACGACCAAGCCGGACTGCGTTCTGCCGCCGATAATATAGATGTTTCCGCCGACTTGTTCGACGCTCCATTCGCTTGCCTCAATCGTCTGGCTGACTTCGCGTTTGACTATCGTAAATTTCCAGGGTTCGCCCCAATTACTCATTTGTCCCGAACCCGCTTTGGCGCGGGTTCGCCAATAATAAACGCCGGACGGAATATCTCCCAATGTAAAATTTGTATTGGCGAGCGAATCGCGCTCGATGATTATCGCATCGGCGATAAAAAACGGCGATCTGGAAATTTGCAGATGGTAATTTAGTTCGGAATTCGTTTCGGGACTTTGCCAGCGAAAAGTTACGTCCGCGCCTTTTCCGTCAACGCTGATAATTTGCGCCGAATTAGCCGGATTATCCTGTTTCGGTGAATCGAGCAGTTTCTCTTTAGTAACGATTTTTCCGTTGTTAACGGCGGCGAACTCGTTTTCCTTGATAAGCATTGTTTCGCTGCCGACGCTCGATTCGACTCCGCCGCGACTGATGCGAATCTCGCCGCCGTTCGTCGCCGGATTGGTGTTAAAACTCGCGTCGGTTTGCGAAAGCAGACGATTTTCCGACTCCATCACCTCGACGACGTTTTGCGTATTTTCCGGTTGTTCCTGGGTTTTGACGTTGATTTGTCCGTCGTCGAGCGTCACGCGCACGTTCGTTCCGCCAAAAATCGAAGAACTGTCTTTAATGACAACCGTGCTGTTCGGGCGAATTGCCAAAACGGAACCGTCAATCATCTGCACCGTCGCGCGTCCGTCGCCCTGCGTTTGAATAGTGTCGCCCGCCGAAACGAAAGTTTGTTTCGTCACGAGAATGGTTTCGCGCGTCGCGGCGCGGATAATCCGTACATCGCCTTCAAAGGAAACAAGCCGTCCGGCGTCCGGCGGGATTTCAGCGGTTTCGGCTGCCGAAAACCAATTGCCGCGCCACGCCCACCAACTGCCGCCGAGTAAAAGTAAGATTACGATTAAGGCGATAATGCCGTAAATGGTGCTTTTTCTGATGTTCCACCAGTCAACGTAAAATTTTTGGTTATTTCTATCCATCTGCGGCGACCGCCCGTCGAACCTTATGTAAAATCTTCTTCCATTTCCTTGATTGTATTCTTTTCCTTTTTCGGTGGGAAAATTAAGGACAAAATAATAGAAAGTAAAATCGCGCCGGAAACGACCGCGAGCGAAATATAGATTTCCGTTTGTTTATAATCGTGATGCAGGTATTTTTGCAAAAACAAGGCGAACGACGAATTATTAGCTTCGCCCAAAATCCTCATTAAGCCTTCCGCCAATAGTGGCAAAAGCATTTTAACTCCGATAAAGCTCAAAACGAAAGCCAGACCGAATTTCAAAAGGTGAAATCTGTCCGCCAAATCAGCGAGCAAAAAGAAAAACGTCCGCAAACCGAGAATAGCAAAGATGTTTGATGTATAAACAATGAATCTATCGGTCGTAATTCCGAAAATTGCCGGAATCGAATCAACGGCAAACATTAAATCGGAAAGTTCGACGACGATGAGAACGAGCAGTAGAAGCGTTCCGGTCGTTTTTCCGTCAATTATAGTTAGAAAATTACTGCCGTCGTATTGTTTTGTGATTGGAACATAGCGCGTGATAACCGAAATCATCCGGCTTTCTTCCGGGTTAAACGCTTCGTCGTCATCGGAAAACATCTTAAGTCCCGTATACAGCAAAAAAGCACCGAAAACGTAGATAAGCCAGTGAAAGCGCTCGACCAGTTCCGCGCCGGCAAAAATCATAATCATCCGCATCACGAGCGCGCCCATAATTCCCCAGAACAAAACGCGATGCTGAAATTCCTTCGGAACTTTGAAATAACTGAAAATAAGCAGGAAAACGAATAGATTATCAACCGAGAGCGAGAGTTCTATCAGATAGCCGGTAAAAAATTCTATCGCTTTATTGGTCGCCAAAGTCCAGTTTTCGTGATGCGTGCCGACCTGCCAGTAAATAAAAACATTAAAAAGAAGCGCGAGCGAAACCCAAACGATACTCCACGCGGTCGTTTCCTTGCGCGACGGAACGTGCGAAGTGCGATTGACGATTCCGATGTCGATAAACAGCGCGATTAAAACAACCGCAAAGAAAAAAATCCAAACCCAAAACGGATATTCGATAGTAGTCATAGTCAATAAAATTTAAGTTTTTTCGCGCCGGTTTTCAGGCATTTGCCTTTCGATTATTTCAATTATTTTTCTTAAACCTTCCGCGTCTATTTGGGAGAAATCATTTAGCCGGTCGCCGTCCACGTCCAGGACGGCGAAAACTTCGCCCGTTTTATCGAAAATCGGCAAAACAATTTCCGATTTTGACGCGGACGAACACGCAATATGACCGGGAAATTCGTCTACATTCGGCACAATCACAATTTCGCGCGTTGTGTAAGCGTGTCCGCAAACGCCTTTGTCAAAATCAATCCGTGTGCAGGCGACCGAGCCTTGAAACGCGCTCAAAACAAG
>Ga0136611_10001230_pt1 | contig 17764 bp, 20 predicted proteins | sample AntDrymUQ2232306_2_FD_106645 | JGI IMG/M metagenome (GOLD analysis project Ga0136611, IMG submission 106645) | Polar desert sand microbial communities from Dry Valleys, Antarctica - metaG UQ223 (23.06) | ecosystem: Environmental > Terrestrial > Soil > Desert | place: Antarctica: Dry Valley...
ACCCTCAACGGCGACACAAACGTTCCGTTCTTCAAAGAATACGCGGCTGCCGGCCTCAGTGCGGAGATCTGCCCGGTGGTCTCTTTTTCGATCTCCGAGGATGAGTTCCGCGGACTCCCGGCGAAGCAACTTGTTGGCCAACTCGGCTGCTGGACCTACTTCCAGTCGATCAAGAGTCCCGCGAACACCAAATTCGTCGGCGACTTCAAGAAGTGGCTGAAGACAACGAAGACCGCCGGGATTGTTAAGGAAGGACGGGTGACATGCTCGCCGATGGTGTTGAGTTACAACGGTGTTTATCTCTGGAAAGCAGCGGTCGAGCAGGCAAAGAGCTTCGAAGTGGAAAAGGTCGTCGCCGCGCTGGAGAGCGGGATTAGCTTCAATGGCCCCGGAGGGAAGGTGACGACGCAGAAAATCACCATCTCACGAAGAACGTTTACATCGGTGAGACGAAGGCCGATGGGCAATTCAAGATTCTGAAGACCTATGAAGGCGTGGTTGGTGAACCCTTCTTGAAGGGGACGTTCAAGGCGAAGACGGCGGCAAACTAAGTGAGGGACATACCCAGGGGCGGAGTTGGAGGGCTCCGCCCCTGTGGTGTGCGTGGAGTGAGAACAATGTGTAAGTGGCCATTGGTTACGTTGTTGCTCGGTCTGCTCGCCACCAGCGGCGCGCAGTGCGCGCAAACGGCTCGCGAGACGATCGCGCGCGCTGTTTCTGCTGAAGACCCGGCAGAACAGCAAAGACTTGTGGCCAGTCTTGCCGGTCAAAGCGATCCTGACATCGCACGGCTGCTGACGTCGTGGAAAGAGGGCGAATTCTTCCTTTACGAGCCAGTAGACGCGGAGGGGAGTCCGCGCGGGCCTAAGGTCCCGGTAACGCTCGGCGAAGATAAAGACGCCGACGAAAAGCAGCCCGCTCTCCGACTCGATACTGCACAACCGCTCCTCGACGAAAAAGTTGCGCCAGTTCGCCTTGCTGCCGGAGATCTCACCAGTGCTGACACGGATGCCGACCTGCGGCTCGCGATGAAGGATGTTCTCGAGGCCTTTGCGCTCACTGATCCCCTCCCCGCGCGCCGCTTACAAGCGATCCAGCAAGTCGGTTTCGCACAGGACGCCGCGAAGTTACCTTTACTCGCCGCGCGACTCGATCAGGAAAAGGACACAGCCGCCAGGAAGGCGATCCGTGAAGCCATGGCGATGGTGCGTCTCAAGGCGGAGGACGACAGCGTGAAGATCGCGGCGTGTGCCGAGCTGGGCCGCCTCGGCTCGATCCCGAGCCGTGATCTCCTCAACGCGCTCGCGAGGGACTTCGCCGAGACAAAGCCATACGTTGCTGCAGCCGCGAACGATGCCAAGGGGAGAATTGCAGACCATCTATGGTGGGTGAACACGTGGGGCACGGTCTTCCGCGGGTTTAGTGGTGGGAGTGTCTTATTGATCATTGCGATCGGGCTGGCGATTACCTTTGGTTTGATGGGCGTGATCAATATGGCGCACGGCGAACTAATCGCCGTCGGCGCCTACACCACTTACCTTCTGCAGTGCGTGTTTGGCGCGGGGCTCACGTTGGCGCCCTTCGGGCTCTTTAGCTTCAGCCTTCCCGCGTTGAACCTTTCCGGCCGAGCGTATGATGCTTACTTTGCGTTCGCGTTACCACTGAGCTTCGTAGCGGCCGCATTAGTGGGAATTGCGCTCGAGCGCGGCATCATTCGTTTTCTGTATCGGCGTCCGCTTGAAAGTCTTCTTGCGACCTGGGGCGTGTCACTCGTTTTCCAGCAGATCTTTCGCTCCGTTTTCGGAGCAAACAATGTGCAGGTTGATAGCCCGGCGTGGCTCAGCGGAAACTTCACCGCGTTCGATGTGACCTTCGGCTGGAATCGTTTGTTCGTCATTGCCTTCGCCGGCGCGATCATCGCTGGCACCTGGCTCATTCTGAACAAGACTTCGCTTGGGCTGCTGATCCGCGCGGTCATGCAGAATCGGCAGATGGCAGCCTGCATGGGCGTGCGCACCGAGCGGGTCAATATGCTGACGTTCGGCTTTGGCAGCGGGCTCGCGGGGTTGGCCGGCGCGTTTCTGTCGCAGATTGGAAATGTGGGGCCAGGCATGGGCCAGGATCGGATCGTCGATGCCTTCATGACCGTGGTCGTTGGGGGCGTGGGGAATCTCTTCGGCACAGTTCTGAGCGCGCTCTTCATCGGGGTCGCGGATCAAAGCTTGCAGCAGGTGCTCGGGAATCCAGTGCTTGGGAAAATCCTCGTCCTCGGCGGAATCATTCTTTTTCTTCAATGGCGCCCCGCCGGTCTCTTCGTGACGAGCAGCCGGAGTCTTGAAGGATGACGAAACGGTCGAAGCTCGAGCTTTGCGGAGTCGCTCTGGCCACGCTGCTCTTGGCGGTCGTCTTCCCGCTCCTCAACGCGCACGGCGTCCTCTCCGACTTCACCCTCAATCTCTGGGGTAAGTATCTCTGTTACGCGATCCTCGCTATCTCCGTGGATCTTCTGTGGGGATATACCGGGCTGCTCTCCCTTGGGCAGGCACTGTTCTTCTCCCTCGGCGGTTACATGCTCGGCATGCATCTGATGCTTCTTGCCGGCCCGATGGGCCAATATGCGCAGTCGGGTCAGAACCCGCATGGCTTACCGGACTTCATGGTCTTCCTCGGGCACACCTTCCTGCCGTGGTTCTGGAAGCCCTTTAGGTCGTTTTCATTCGCCCTCGCGATGGTCTTTGTCTTACCCGGGCTACTCGCGTTGACCTTTGGCTATCTCGCCTTTCGATCGCGGATCAAAGGCGTTTACTTCTCCATCCTGACACAGGCGCTCACTTACGCGGTCGCGTTGATGTTCTTCCGCAATGACATGGTCATGGGCGGCAACAACGGCTTCACCGATTTCCGCACGGTGCTCGGCTTTGACATTCGCTCGCCAGCAACTCAACGGGGATTGTTTATCGCGACGTCGGTGCTTCTCGCCGCGATCTATCTTGGATGCCGCTGGCTCTCCCGGACCAAGTTCGGGCTCGTGCAGCGGGCGGTCCGGGATTCGGAAACTCGCGTCCTCTTTTCCGGCTACGCTGCTGCAAGCTACAAGTTGTTCGCCTTCGTTGTCTCCGCGCTGATTGCGAGCGTCGGCGGGGCGCTCTATGTCGCTCAGGTGCGGATCATCAACCCGAGCGAAATGTGGCCTGATAAGTCGCTGGAAGCCGTCGTCTGGTGCGCGGTCGGCGGGCGCGGCACCTTGATCGGGCCGGTGCTCGGAGCCTTGGGCGTGAATGCCTTGAAATCGTGGGCGACGACAGAACTCGCGGACCTTTGGTCGATTCTTCTCGGCGGCCTCTTTATCTTCTTCGTCCTGTTCCTGCCGAAAGGAATCGCCGGCATTCCTGCGATGCTTAGCAACGCGCTCCGCCATCGCGCCCAGCCCGAAGAGCGACCCAGTGATGCAGCCCTCCCGGAACCGCAGGCGCTAACCGGACGGACAGCAGTTGCGGAGAAACAGGAGGTCGAAGTTTGAGCCGCACCCCACTCCTGCTTGCCGCTGAAGGCTTAAACAAGAGCTTCGCCGGCTTCCATGCGATCACCGATCTGAACTTCTATGTCGAGCAGGGCGAGCTTCGCACCGTGATCGGCCCGAATGGCGCGGGAAAAACGACGTTCCTCGATCTGATCACCGGGCGGACAAAGCCGGACAGCGGCAGGATTGCCTGGTGCGACGACACGGAACTCACCGAGCTGAACGAATACGAGATCTTCCGTCTCGGCATCGGCCGCAAATTCCAAACGCCGACTGTTTACGGCGACCACACCGTCTTCGAAAACCTGCTCTTGAGCATGGAAGGAAGCCGCAGCGTCTGGGCGAGCCTGTTTCATCGGACAACCGCGAGCGAGCGCGAGCGCCTGCACGAGATCCTCCGCACCATCAATTTGCTCGAGAAAGCTGAGATCAAGGCGGGGGCCCTGGCGCACGGGCAGAAGCAGTGGCTCGAGATCGGCATGCTCCTCGCACAAAACGCGAAGCTGCTGCTCGTCGACGAACCCGCCGCTGGCATGACGGACGAAGAGACGTTTCGCACCGGCGAACTCTTGCTCAGCCTTGCGGGTGCGCACTCCATCCTCGTCATTGAGCACGATATGGCCTTCGTGCGCCAGATCGCTGCGGGCCGCAAAGTCACCGTGCTGCATCAGGGAAGCATCCTTTGCGAGGGGCCGGTCGAAGCGGTCCAGAACGATGAGCGCGTGATCGAGGTATATCTCGGCCGCAACCAGAAGCACTGAACGATGCTGCGCGTCTCGGGTCTGCAAGCATCGATTGCCGGGAGCCGAATCCTGCGCGGCGTCAGCTTTGAAGTTCGCGAACGCTCCGTTCTTTGCCTGATGGGCCGCAACGGCGTTGGCAAAACGAGCACGTTGCGCAGCATCCTCGGCCTGCTCAAGAGCACCAGTGCAGACATCATGTTAGGCGGCGAGCGGATCACCGGGCTCTCACCGCAAGCGCGCGCACGCTGTGGGATTGGCTATGTCCCGCAGGGTCGGGAGATCTTTCCGCATCTCAGTGTCGATGAAAACCTCCGGATCGGCTGCGTCGCGCGCGGGATCAAAGTGAATGGACAGCTTGACCAGGTATTCACGCTCTTCCCGATCCTCAAAGAGTTCCTCGCGCGCAAAGGCGGAATGCTCAGCGGCGGGCAGCAACAGCAATTGGCGATCGGACGCGCCCTGCTTACGGAACCACGCTTGCTGATCCTCGACGAGCCTACGGAGGGCATCCAGCCGAACATCATCGATCAGATCGGCGACGCGATTAAGCAGCTCCGCGGAGAGGGGAAGATGAGCATTCTGCTCGTTGAGCAGTATCTCGATTTCTGCCGCGAGCTCGCGGACGACTTCGCGATCATGGACCGTGGGGCAGTCGTCGCCGGAGGCCCGGTGGCGGCGCTCACGGATGAAGTCGTCAAAGCGCACCTGACCGTTTGAATGCTTGTGAATCGTGACTGGTGAATGGTGAATAGTTGTCGCCGCGCGTTCCGCCCCACGATTCCCTGATCACCATCACGGTATTTCCCGATGCACCTTGCGCCCCGTGAACAGGAAAAGTTGCTCGTCGTCGTCGCCGCTGACCTCGCGCGCCGCCGTCAAGCGCGCGGGCTCAAGCTGAACTATCCCGAGTCGATCGCGATCATCACCTACGAGATTTTCGAAGGCGCCCGCGACGGACGCAGCGTTGCGGAATTAATGAGCTTCGGCACGACCATTCTCCGCCGCGACGACGTCATGGAAGGCGTGCCCGAGATGATTCACGACGTGCAGGTCGAGGCGACCTTCCCCGACGGCACGAAGCTCGTCACCGTGCATCACCCGATCCGATGATCCCCGGGGAAATGATCGTCGCGAAAGAGCCGGCGTCGCTCGTGCTCAACGAGGGCCTTGAAACCAAGCCGCTCGAAGTCGCCAACACCGGGGACAGGCCCATTCAAGTGGGGAGCCACTTCCACTTTTTCGAGGTGAATACCGCGCTGCACTTCGTTCGGGCGGCCGCTCGCGGCTTTCGTCTCAATATTCCCGCCGGGACGGCGGTGCGCTTCGAGCCGGGCGACACCAAGGCAGTCGAACTCGTCGCGCTTGCTGGCCAACGCGCCGTTTTCGGACTTAATGGAAAGGTCAACGGCCCGCTCGACTCGTAAACTCGCTCCTATGGTAAAACGTTCCTCTGCCCCTGCGCACCGCAACATTTCGCGCATCGTCATCAACGCTCCAAGAAAGACGCGCGGCTGGCAGGTTCGCGTGACGCGAGAGGGCATTACGGTCAGTCAGTTCTTTTCGGACAGCACCTTTGGCGGCAATGCCGGCGCGCTCAGCGAGGCGATTTTCTACCGCGATGCGGTGCTGCGCGAGCTACCGCCAGATTCGCGCAGCGAGCGCGCGCGGCGCAAAACCGCGCGCAACAGGTCGGGCATCGTCGGAGTCCGCCGCCATCTCAAGCCGGTGAAAAAGCCGGACGGCCGAATCTCCGCATACTACGTCTGGACCGCGACCGGCTCGCCCCAGCCCGGCCAGCCTAAAACCCGCAGTTTCTACGTGGGCAAGCTCGGTGAGGATGGCGCACGCGAAGCCGCCATCGCGCAGCGGCTCCTCTGGGAGAAGGAGATGGAGCGTCACGAGAAGAGGCGCACTATTCGCAAGGCCAGTTGAGATCGCTCCGCGCCCTGCGCGGAGGCGTGCCGGTAGCGCAAACCAGGCACGGGCACTTTAAGTTTCGTCAGCACTCCTCGGATGAAAGCGCGTCCCACGATTTTCCTCAGCGGCGTTTCCCACGAGTTTCGTTCCTGTCGCGACGCCGGGGAGAACGAGATCCAAAAAAATGGCTGCTTCCCGGAACACCACCCGAGCTTCGGACCCGACTACCGCACCGTGGAAGAGATGCTTCGCGGGAGGCTGCACGATGCTGATGCCGTGATCCACATTGTCGGCTTCCGCTTTGGCGCGGAACCGAAGCAGCGTCTTCCGGATGGTTTGCTGTTAAACGCTTCCTGACATGCGCCGCGCATTCATTTCCCACAGCAGTGCCGATGACCGGTATGTCGCAGAACTGGAATCTCTCCTTCGAGCCGCGGGACTGGTCGACGCTTTCAACGATGTCAGCTCCATCCGGCCCGATGAGAAATTCTGGCCGACGATCGAAAGGGGCATTGCGGAGTGCGATACCGTGGTCGTCGTCATCAGTGCGGCATCAAACGCTTCCGAGTGGGTGCAACGCGAAGTGGAATTCGCGCGCGGTCTGTCGAAGAACATCATTCCCGTCTGGATCGAGAATTGCCCGCTCCCTCCCATCTTTGCGGATCGCGACGTCATCGACTTTCGGCGAGGCGCTCTCGAGCAGCGCAGGATCGATCTCTCCCGGATCGTCAAATATGCGCCGGCTGAACTCATCGGTCGTGAAGCTGAAACCGAACTCCTGAACGACGCTTGGGGAAGAGCCTTGCGCAGCGAGAAAGGCCGCCCGCACGTCCTCACCTTCGTCGCCCTCGGCGGCGAGGGGAAGACCTCGCTCGTGGCGAAGTGGGCCGCGGACCTCGCGCATCAGGACTGGCCGAGATGCGACGCCGTCTTCGCGTGGTCGTTCTACAGCCAGGGCACGCGCGAGCAGATTGCCGCTTCGTCCGACCTGTTCCTCAAGGAAGCCCTCACCTTCTTCGGCGACGCGGCGATGGCGGGCAGCGCGCAAGGCGGGTTCGACAAAGGCCGGCGGCTGGCCCAGCTCGTCGGCGAGCGGCGGGCGCTGCTCATCCTCGATGGACTGGAGCCGCTGCAATCCGCGCCCACCGCGCCCACGCCGGGCGAACTCAAGGATCAGGGCCTCGCCGCCCTGCTCAAAGGGCTGGCCGCCACGAGCCACGGCCTGTGCGTCGTCACCACCCGCTACGCCATGCCCGACTTGCGCGCCTTCCTGGGCAAAACCGTGCGGGAGGAAAAACTCACGCGCCTCTCCCTAGCGGCTGGCGTGGCACTGCTCAAGACGCTCGGCGTGAAGGGCACGCCGCCGGAGTTCGAGAAGCTGGTGGAGGATGTGCAAGGCCACGCGTTGACCCTGAACCTGCTCGGCAGCTACCTGCGCGACGCCCACGCCGGGGACATCCGGCGGCGCGATCTGGTGAAGCTGGAAGAAGCCGACGCCGAGGAACAGGGCGGCCGCGCCTTCCGCGTCATGGATGCTTACGTGCAGGCGTTCGAGCACGGCGGCAAGACCGAGGAGGACAAGGCGAAAGGCCGGCGCGCCCTCGCGCTGCTGTCGTTGCTCGGCCTCTTCGACCGTCCCGCCACGGCCGACTGCCTGAATGCCTTGTGGCAGCCACCAGCCATCGCCGGGCTGACTGAGCCGCTCATCGGCATCACTGAAGCGCACCGCAATCTGTCCCTCACGCGGCTGGAAGAGGCGAAGCTACTCACGGTCAACCGGGACGAGGCTTCGGGCGTGCTCGTCGCCCTCGACGCGCATCCGCTACTGCGGGAATACTTCGCAAAGCGCCTGCGCGAGCAGCAACCCGAAGCTTGGCGCGCCGCGCACCGTCGGCTCTACGAACACCTCTGCGCGACTACGCCTGACAAACCCAACGCCACGCTCGAAGACTTTCAACCGCTCTACCAGGCCGTCGCTCACGGGTGCCAGGCAGGGTTGCAGCAGGAGGTGGCCGGAAAGCTTTACTACGAGCGTATCCAGCGCGGCCAGGAGGCCTACAGCACGAGGAAACTTGGTGCGTTCGGATCTGACTTGGGGGCGGTTACTTACTTCTTCGAGATACCGTGGAGCCGGATCTCGCCTGCGCTCACTGAAGCAGCCGAAGCCTTTCTAATGAACCAAGCCTCCATTCGCTTGCGCGCCATGGGACGCCTGACCGACGCGCTTGCCCCGATACAAGCGGCGACGAATTGGGCCGCCAGCAAGGAGGACTGGCAACATGCTGCCACTGCAGCCAGCAACCTGAGCGAGCTCGAACTGACAATGGGCGATTTGGCCGGGGCGGTGCGGAACGCTAAACAGTCTATGATCTACGCCGACCGCGAGGGCAGCATGGTCTCGCGAAGTATTTCGCGGGCAGTCCATGCTGACGCCGTATACAACGCTGGCCGTTGTGCCGAGGCAGAGGAGGGCTTCCGCGAGGCGGAACAAATGCAGGTCACGGCCCAGCCCAAGTATCCCCTGCTATATTCTGTTCGAGGTTTTCGATATTGCGACGTGCTCCTAACGGAGTTGGAGCGTTCCGCCGGGCAACTCGCCTTTTACTCATTTTCAAGCTCCCGGGGAGTGGTCTCATCTCCTTCATCCTTGTTCGGTCCTACCGCGCCATTTTGAAGCGCGCGACGAAGACACTTGAATGGGCCGAGAGCGACAAAGGTGCGTCAATCCTCGATATAGCTCTCAACCACCTCACACTAGGTCGCGCGACAATCTACGCGGTGATTTTGGATTTGCCCCTTGCCGATCTGAACGTTGCTAGTTCCGGCGTGAACGCGTCCGTGATCGGTCTCCGTCAGGCGAACTCACAAGAGCACATTCCGAGTGGCCTCCTTACCCGTGCGTGGATGCGTTTTCTCACCGGCGCGCGCACTGGCCCCGAAAGCGCGCAGAGCGACTTGGACGATGCTTGGGAAATCGCCGAGCGCGGCCCCATGCCCCTCTTCCTTGCCGACATCCACCTCCACCGCGCCCGCCTCTTTTTCCGCGAGACGACTTACCCGTGGAATCAGCACCCGGATGGCACCCCGCGCGGCCCGAAGGACGATCTCGCCGCCGCCCGCCGCCTGATCGAGAAACACGGCTACTGGCGGCGGAAGGAAGAACTCGAAGACGCTGAGGAGGCCGCCAAATCCTGGTAGCGCCGGCCTTGTGTCATGAGCGTCCCGCGACAGGCCATCTTCATCAGTTACCGCCGCAGCGATTCGGTCTATGCGGTGGACCAGCTCGATGAACGGCTCACGCAGGCCTTCGGGGAGGGCGCCGTGTTTCGCGACGCGAGCGGCATCGAGCCGGGGTGCGTCTTTCCGGAGCGCATCCGCGGGGCGCTGGGCGAGGCGCGGGTGGCGCTGGTGGTCATCGGGCCCTGGTGGCTGCGGGTCAGCCATGACCCCGCCGATGTCCGCGGTCCGCGGCGGCTCGATGATCCCGCCGATTGGGTGCGCCTCGAGATCGAGACGCTGCTCGCGCGCGACGGCGTCGCGGTCATCCCGCTGCTGCTCGGCGGCGCGGGCGTGCCGGGGGCGGGCGACCTGCCGGTATCGCTCCGCGCCTTGCCCGAGCGCAATGCGATGCATCTGCGGCCTTACCCGGACTTCGAGAGCTCGCTCGGCCTCGTCATCGAAGCGTCGCGAAGGTGAGGACAGACGCCACGCCTTCCGCGTCGCCAGATGCTTACGTGCACGGGGCGGGAAAATAGCGCGGCGGAAGATCAGAAGAGGATGTTCTCGACGAAACGCGTGAGATGCTCCGGGGCCTTGCGATGCCGGCGCATCACGACGACCAGCTCGCGCTCGAACCGAGCGCGCAATGTCACCCGCCGTAGCCCCCGTTTGCGCCCGTAGAGCGCCAAGGCGCGGATCGGCACAAAGCTCGCGCCCATGCCGAGCGCGACGAGGTTGATGATCAGATCGAAGCTATCCAATTCCATGGCCGGTGCGATCGTCCATCCCTGCCGTCGCACCCATTGCCGGAGGGCCTGCCCCGTCGTCGAGTCGTCCCCGATGAGCAGCCAGGACTGCGCCTCCGCCCAGCGTTGCCACGGTCGATCGCGCGTGGGCACCGACTCCGCGGACGAGCCGGGCGCGATGAGGGTAAAGGCATCGCGGAAACGGTGCGTCACGCGGAGGCCGGGCGGAAGACGGCCTGGCGCGGTGAGCACGCCGAGATCGAGTTCGTTCGCCGCGAGCGCGACGAGGATCTCCGCGCCGGTCAGGGACGAAAAGCGCGTTCCGATCTCTGGGCAGCGCCGCCGATTGGCGTGAAAGAATCCTGGCAGATAGGCCAGACCAACCGTCCGCGAGACGCCGACGCGCACTTCCTTCCGGGCATCGCCGAAGTCTTCGCGCAACCTCTGCAAAAGCGACTCCACATCCCCGAGCAACCGGATTGATTCGCGGTCCAGAAATTCTCCCGCGGGCGTGACTCGGACGCTGCGTGTGGTGCGTTCGATCAGGTCGATGCCGAGACTGCTCTCCAGGCCCTGCATTTGCCGGGTGACGGCACTTTGCGTGAGCCCAGCGGCTTCCGCCGCGCGGCTAAAGCTGCGGTGCTTTACGACGAGATGAAAGAGCGCCAGCTCGTAAACGTCGAATGGGACGGTGGCGAGATAGTTATGCATGTCCTGCATGATATTATCCGTTTAATGAATTTCTATCAGCAATCCAAAACGCTTACTGGTCGGCCAACAACAAGTCCACCATGGCCGATCCCGATCACCGCATGCCCGAGAGCGTTCCCGGCCGCTACTATGTGGACGATACCTGCATCGACTGCGACCTCTGCCGCGAAACGGCGCCACAATTCTTCCGACGACAGGACGATGGCGGCTACAGTGTCGTTTATCGCCAGCCCGAGACGGCGGAAGAAATCGCGGTCGCGGAAGCAGCGCGCGAGGGCTGCCCGACCGAGACGATCGGCAACGATGGGGCATGACGCGGGGCAACGCGCTTGGGGGAATCCCGGGAAAAGTTCGTCCGCGACCAATTGGAGATCCCGGCGGCAGGCGGCGAGCGTCCCTTCAAGCGCTCGTCGGCAAAGTTAAAGGGCCGCGTGGATTTCAGCCAGCGCGAAGGATTCTTACGCAGATAAAAAGGGCCGCGCCGGCTTCCCGCTGCTCCAGCGCCCGCAACGCAGTTTGCACTGAGCACTCGTCCCGCTCAGGTTTCGAGCCATGAGCGTTCACCTGACTCGCAGACAATACGCCGAGATGTTCGGGCCGACTGTCGGCGATCAGGTGAGGCTCGCGGATACGGAACTCTTCATTGAGGTCGAGCGCGATTTCATCGCGGAAGGCGGCGGTTACGGGAATGAGGTGAAGTTCGGGGGCGGGAAGGTGATTCGCGACGGGATGGGGCAATCGCCGACGGCGCTCGACGCGGAGTCGCTCGATCTGGTGATTACGAATGCGCTGATTCTCGATGCGGTGCAGGGGGTGATCAAAGCGGACATTGGGATCAAGCACGGGCGGATCGTGGGGATCGGGCACGCGGGGAATCCGCTCATCCAGAACGGGATCACGATGACGATCGGCGCGGGGACGGAAGTGATCGCGGGGGAAGGGTGCATCGTCACGGCGGGCGGGATCGATACGCACATCCATTTCATCTGCCCGCAGCAGATCGAGCACGCCATCGCGAGCGGCATCACCACGATGATCGGCGGCGGCACGGGGCCAGCGCATGGCACTTACGCGACGACCTGCACGCCGGGGATTTGGAATCTCCACCGGATGCTCGAAGCGGCGGACGAGTATCCGATGAACCTCGGCTTTCTCGGCAAAGGGAACTGCTCGACGCCTGAGCCGCTGCGCGAGCAAATCCTTGCGGGCGCCATCGGGCTGAAGCTGCACGAAGATTGGGGCACCACGCCCGCGGCGATCGACTGCTGCCTGGGAGTCGCCGACGAGCTGGACGTCCAGGTTGCCATCCACACCGACACGCTGAACGAGTCGGGATTTGTCGAGGACAGCATTGCGGCGTTCAAGGGCCGGACGATCCACACGTATCACAGCGAGGGAGCGGGCGGCGGGCATGCGCCGGACATCATCAAAGTATGCGGCGAAGCGAACGTGTTGCCTTCAAGCACCAACCCAACGCGCCCGTTCACCGTCAACACACGATCGATGAGCATCTCGATATGCTCATGGTCTGCCATCATCTGGACTCGAAGATTCCAGAGGATGTCGCCTTCGCGGAATCGCGGATCCGGCCGGAGACGATCGCCGCGGAGGATCTGCTGCACGATCTGGGGGCGTTCTCGATGATGTCGAGCGACTCCCAGGCGATGGGGCGTGTGGGGGAAGTGATCACGCGCACCTGGCAGACCGCGCATAAGATGAAGGTGCAGTTCGGAGTTTTGGAACCGCGGAGACGCGGAGACGCGGAGGATCAGGAAAAGGGACTGAGTAATTCTCCTGCTCCTCCCCTCCGCGCCTCCGCGTCTCCGCGGTTCACCTTCCCCGCCGACAATTTTCGCGCGTTACGCTACATCGCCAAATACACCATCAACCCCGCGCTCACTCACGGAATCGCGCATGAAGTTGGCTCGATTGAAGTTGGCAAGCTCGCCGACCTGGTGGTGTGGAAACCTGCCTTCTTCGGAGTGAAACCGGAAGTCATCCTCAAGGGTGGGCTGATTGCGATGGCCAACATGGGAGACCCGAACGCGTCCATCCCTACTCCGCAGCCGACCTTCTACCGCCCGCAATTTGCCGCCCATGGGCGAGCGAAATTTTCCACGAGCGTAACCTTCGTCAGCGATGCGGCGTTGCGCTCCGGACAGCTCGCTGAGCTCCACCTCGGCAAGCGCCTCGTGGCAGTGAAAGGCACGCGCAGCATCACCAAGCGCGACCTTCTCTGGAACGACGCGCTCCCGAAAATGGAGGTCGATCCAGAGACCTACACCGTAAAGGCTGACGGGCGGGTGCTTACTTGCGAGCCAGCGGCGGTGCTGCCGATGGCCCAGCGCTACTTTCTCTTTTGAGGCCGCCTGAACGAGGTCAATGCCCCAGCGAGCAGCAAGAGCACCGTGCTGCCCGGCTCCGGGACGATTTTAAATACTTCGCCCGATACTTGAGAGAGCACGTAGAGCTCGCCGGCGGCGTCTTCGGCGAGGGAAGGAATTCCGTGCTGATTGTTGGCTGGGAAGAGCGTCTCGGTGATGGTCTGAAAGTTGGACGCTGAGGTGCCGTTGTAATCCAAAGTGAAGACATCACCGAGTTCGGCATCGCCAAAGTTATTGTCGCCGTAGTAATCCGCGAAGACGTATTTCCCGGCGAGCGCACCAACTGCGGAGTCGCGATAGACGTAGCCACCAATCACCGAGCGGCCAACCGACTGCGTGTAGTCATCGATCGGATCCACGGCGCCGGGGATGTTCTCATTCGGATACGCTGGGTTTTGGATCAAGCCCTCCCGAGCGCGCCACCCGTAGTTCTCGCCTCCATTCGGGTTGCTCGCCTTCTGGACAGAGACTTCTTCACGGCTGCCTTGCCCGACATCGCCGATGAACAGATCTCCAGTTGCACGATCGAAGCTCGCCCGGAAAGGATTGCGCAAGCCAAGCGTGAAGATCTCTGGCGCAGCCGTCGTGCTTGCGGCGAATGGGTTGGTCGCAGGGATCCCGTAGTTTTTGTTCGGATCGGCGGGGAAACCGTCCACCCCCGCATTCACATCAATGCGCAGGATCTTTCCCAAAAGGGAGGACGTCGTCTGCGCATCGTTGTCGGTATCGTTCGCACCTCCTCCATCACCCATCGTGATATAAAGATTACCCACATCACCGGTCCGCGGGCTGAAGCCGATCCAACCGGCATTGTGGTTGCTCGAATCGTGCGGCACCTGGAGAATCGCTCGCGCCGTGGCTGGGTCGGCAAGGTTCGCGTTGGTGCTGGAGCGGGTGTATTCGCGGATGTTGATCGTGTTCGCGAAGCCGCCGGTTCCAGGCGCGGTGAAGTTTACGAAAAAGCGCCCGCTCGTCGCATAATCCGGCGCGAAGGCCATGCCGAGCAATCCTTGCTCGCCGCCGGTCTGCACTCCGGTGACTGTCACAAAGGGCGTCGGCAAAACGGAGTTCGTGGTGAGGTCAAGGATCTTGATCGCAGCGGTATTGCCGCTCCCCTGCTCCGCGATGAAGAGCCGGGACGGATCGCCCGGCGCGGCGGTAGCGAAGACGGGCGCGCTGAGCCCGGAACCGAGGAGCACCGCCTGCTGCCCGTAACTGCGTTCCGACCGGGCACCGAACACCAGAGCGAGGCTGAGGAGGATGCAGGATGGATTTTTCATGAGCTTTGGAGTTGAAGAACCTGAGTGTCTCTACGAGCAGCATGCCGGTAGCGCGCGGAATTTTCCAGCGAGATCGCGACGTCCTCGGACGCAACCGGTTTTGCTTTCCAGCAAGACGCCGCGCCCGCTTAACTCCGCGCACTCATGGAAGGCGAACTGATGAATCGGCGGACGTTTTGGGAGCGGGTGAAGGAGGCGCTCGGCCCGATTGGCGTCGCGCTTTTTGCGCTCTTCAAGTTCGCGCCGTTCCTGCTCAAGACCGGCGGAACGATGCTCATTTCGATCGTCGTTTATGCGCAGATCTGGGGCTGGCCCTATGCGCTCGGGTTCGTCCTGTTGATCTTTGTGCATGAAGGCGGTCACCTGATCGCCGCGCGCATGATGGGCCTCCCGGTAGGGCTCCCCGTGTTCATCCCGTTCATGGGCGCGCTGATCGCGTTGAAGGAGGCGCCGCGAAACGCGTGGATTGAAGCCGTCGTCGGAATCGGCGGCCCGATTCTTGGGACGCTTGGCGCGGTCGTGGCGTTCGGAATCTACGTCGCCACCGGGAACGGATTGTTCCTCGCGCTCGCGTATGCGGGATGTTTTCTGAACCTGTTCAACCTCATCCCCATCGTTCCGCTCGACGGTGGCCGGATTGTCTCGGCGCTCTCGCCATGGTTTTGGCTCTGTGGACTGGCTCTGATCATCCCGATCCTGGTGCACACCTGGAATATCTTCCTCATCATCCTGGTCGTGCTGAGCCTGCCGCGCGTCTTCCGTCTTTTGCGCAAGCGCTCGGAAGAGGAACGCCGCTACTTCGAGTGCACCGCCGGGCAGCGCTGGACCATCGGCTTGCTTTACTTCGCACTCCTCGCCGGGCTTGGGCTCGCGACGACTTACATCCACACGGCACTCTCGCAAACCTAGTGGAAATCGTTCACCATGCGCTGCCGGACGGCATCAGTGCCGGGGAGGCCATCCCGATCCGTGTCGATCGTCTGACGCTCGCGAAACGGCGTTGGCGCGCCATTGCGGAAGACGGCCAGGAGTTCGGCTTCGATCTGGAACACCCGATCGAGGAGGGAGCCGCGGTTTACCAGACAACCGCCGCCGTTTACCGAATCGCGCAGCAACCGGAGCCCGTCCTCGAGATATTCCTCGGGACTAACGCGGCGGAGGCGGCGCGTCTCGGCTGGCTGATTGGCAATCTACACTTCCAGATGGAAATCGCCGGCGCATCGATCCGCGTGGCGGATGATCCGGCGCTGCGGCAGCTTTTCGAGCGGGAAGCGATCACCTTCAGCGTCGCCGACCGTGTTTTCCACCCGCTCGGCGGGGGCCATCACCACTAGCTGTGTGACCGTGGAGGGTGCGCTGACGGAAGATGTTTCCTGGCTGCCTTTCCTTCTCCAGACCGCCGATGCGCTTTTCCCCACCGGCGCATACGCGCATTCGCTGGGTTTCGAGGAAAGTGTGCGGCTCGGCGTAGTGCGGGACGAGGGCTCGCTGCGGCAGTTTCTTCTGGAGCATGTCCTCCCGGCGCAGCGCGAGCAGGAGCTGCCGTATCTCCGCTTCGCGTTCGATGCTGCACAAGCGGGAGACTTGTCCGAGTTGCGCCGGATCGACGGCGAAATCAGCGCCTGGAAGCTGGCGGCGGAGACGCGGGAGGCAAGCGCGCAGTTGGGCGTGCGGCGGTTGAAAGCGTTGCGCGCGATCTTGGAGGCACCATTCCTCGCTGCGTTCGAACGGGTGATCTCTGCCGGAACCATACGCGGGCATCATCTGGTCGTCTGCGGCGTGCAGGGCGCGCTCGGGAAGCTGCCGCTTGACGCCGTTCTCGGCGCCTACTTCTACGCCTCGCTCGCTGCCGTTTGCGCCGCCGCGCTCAAGCTGATCCGCATCGGCCCGGATGGATGCCAGCGAGCATTGCGCATCGCCAGCGCGAATGCCGCCGACGTCATCCAGCGCTCGCACGAGGTGCGCCGCGCCGACGCGGGCTGGTTCAATCCGCTGCTCGAAATCGCGAGTCTCCGCCACGCGCGCGCAGCGGAGCGGTTGTTTATCTCGTGAAGTTGCCAACCGAAGCTGCGGGGGCATTCTCCAGGGATGACCTACAACGTCCCGCAAACCGCGATTCGAACGGGTTCAGGGCAACGTCCTGTTCGCATCGGCATCGGCGGCCCGGTTGGCTCGGGAAAGACGATGCTCGTGCTGCGGCTTTGCGAATGGTTCCGCGGCGAACTCTCGATCGCAGTGGTGACGAACGATATCTACACCCGGGAGGACGCTGAGTTCCTCGTGCGGGAAGGAGCGCTCCCCGCCGAGCGCGTGATTGGTGTGGAGACCGGCGGCTGTCCGCACACCGCCATTCGCGACGATACTTCGATGAATCTTGCCGCCATCGCGGAACTCGAACGGCGCCATCCCGGCACGCAGCTGATCCTTGTGGAAAGCGGCGGGGATAATCTTTCCGCGACGTTTTCCCCGGAGCTGGTCGATGCGTTCATCTACGTGATCGATGTCGCGGAAGGCGACAAGATCCCGCGCAAAGGTGGACCAGCGATTCGGCACAGCGACCTCTTGTTGATCAACAAGACGGATCTCGCCCCGCACGTCGGCGCGGACCTCGCAGTGATGGATCGTGACTCTCGAAAAATGCGTGGTGAGCGCCCGTTCATCTTCGCGGATTTGCGTTCTGGAAAAGGGAGAGACGAGCTGCTGGCCTGGCTGCGGCGCGAAGTGTTGTTCGTGTGAGCGCGCCTGCGGCCAAAGCGGCGTCCAGCATCCATGGAAGAGGCCTCACTGGACATCTTACGTTGGTCTGCAGTGCAGACAGTGCGGGCCGCAGCTATCTGCGCCGGCAATCGTTTTGCGCGCCGATCCACCTGAGTAAACCACATCACGAAGCGGGCGCTCTCGTCGTGAATATCGTGAATCCGACGGCGGGGCTGCTCGCGGGCGATCGGCTCACGATCGATGTAGCGGTAGAAAGCGCAGCCTCGCTGCTACTCACCATGCCGAGTGCCACGCGCGCGCATTGCACCGGCGATCACTTCGCCGCGGTGACCCAAGAATTTCGGGTCATGCGAGGCGGATGGCTGGAATGGTGGCCAGAGCTCTTCATCCCGCAACGCGGCGCACGCTACCGGCAAACCACGAAGCTGATCGTCGAGGAAGAAGGTGAGTTGTTGTTTACGGAGTGCATCGCCCCGGGACGCGTCGCGTCGGGTGAAGTCTTTCATTTCACCGATTTGTCCTGGGA
>Ga0136611_10001231_pt1 | contig 17750 bp, 14 predicted proteins | sample AntDrymUQ2232306_2_FD_106645 | JGI IMG/M metagenome (GOLD analysis project Ga0136611, IMG submission 106645) | Polar desert sand microbial communities from Dry Valleys, Antarctica - metaG UQ223 (23.06) | ecosystem: Environmental > Terrestrial > Soil > Desert | place: Antarctica: Dry Valley...
AGCGCACCGCGGCGCTCGCAGGGTGGCTTGAGTTCTATAACTGGTACCGACCGCACGGCTCCCTCGCCAAGAGGCCGCCCGGAGCTCGCTTAGCCGAGCTGAACAACGTGGTCGGGTCTTACACCTAGCTCTCAGCGCAGTCGACGCCGAACGCAAGGCCCGTCGGGTCGAGCTCCCCCCCGCTCGACCGCTCAGCATGTCCCGGTCTCTGGCCCGTACGGACTCCAGCCGTCGAGGAAAGGCTCGAGCTGGTCGAGGCGCACTTCCTCAGGGAGCTCGGGTGACCTCGGCGCCTCCCTGAGTGGGTCGATCTGGTCGGCATAACGGCGGGCCCACTCGGTCCATCGCACGGTCTCAGCGTCGTCGGGATACGCCCCCTCGGCGGCGTCGCAATAGGCGCGGATCTCCTGGACTTCGCGCCAGCTGCCTGCGGCTTCCTTCGCAGCTTTCGCCCGGACGGCTTCGGCGTAGCGCTCCTTTGCCCGCTCCATCACGCTGTCGCTTCGCTGCGGCTTCCTCGGCCTGGCGTCGGGTGCGGTCGGCCTCGGCGGCGCGCACCTCGACCTCGCGCAGGACCTCAGGCAGCTTCTCCTCAAGCGTCCACGACTTGCGGTCCGACCACTGAGCCGGCCGGCCGTCTCTGCCGTAGCAGGGCGCGACGGCGATGGTCAGCCGTCCGGTCGCACCGGCCTCATACACGGTAAGCGGTGGGAGCTTCGGGCCGTGCTCGAATGGGAAGTGCGAGTACGTGCGGTTCTGGTTCTCCCAGTGCGTACGGCTTCCCAGTCCCTCCTCGAAGACCCGGAACGCCGTTGGGTGCTCGCCCGCGGTGATCACGATGTGGCCGTCGTTCGGCCCGGTCCACCCCTCCCTGTGGCGGTTTGACTTCTCGGTCGAAACGAGCTCGACCCGATGGCCTCGACGCTCGGCCTCGACGACCAAGCCTTGGAGGATTCGAGAGACTCGGGGTAATCCGGCCCGCGGCACCTCGTGGTAGTCAGACCGGGCCCGGAACCTGCGAACGACGCTGTGGTAGCGCGCAACTCGTTCGGGGACTGGGACGGGCTCAACCCCGACACCGGTCCCGCCGTCCGCGTCAACCAAAGACATCTCAAGCTCGTCCGGTGAGACCGGGCGGACCGCCAGCTGCTTGCCAGGAGCATCTTCCCGTACTGCTCGGCCAACACCGCTCGACGGCGGAAGTCCACTCCCCCTCGCTGGTAGTAGGGCTTCTGGGGCACCCGAATCGTCCCACCTGCGGCGCTTACGTCGTCGACGAGCTGCTGCGTCACCGAGACATTTGGCTGCCTGGGGATCGGTGCGTCAGGCCCCGTCGTCGAGTCTAGATATGCCCGGCCGGCTTTGGTGATCGTGCCGGACCACGTTGGGCCGCGGCCGGTGGTCTGCACAAGTCCCCGACGGGCGAGGGCGGCTGCGGAGATGCGGTGGGAGTAGTCCCCCGGCGGCATCACGCCATCAGGACACCCTCGGTCGATCCACTGGAGCAACTCGAGCTGAGCCTCGCTCAGGGTCTTCCGCTGGGCCACGGTCACGCATTCTGGCGCGGCGGCGCCGTGCGTCGTAGCGAGATACCTGGTCTGATTCGCTTCTCGCTGCGACGCAACGAATTAGTGGAGCGAGTGCCGCTAGCGACTGACTAGCTGGTGGTTGCGGCGCTCCATTGGTCGAGTGTCGACGGGTTGGGTCATCCCGCCAATACGTAGGATGCGGCTGGTGGCGCAGTGTCCGCAGTGCGGCGAGCTCTTGGCCGAGTCGGCGTTGGCGTGCTCAAGCTGCGGAACACGAGTGGGTCCGTCCAATCCTGCGCGAGTGTCCGCGACCGCGCCGGGGAGCACTCCATCCCCGCCGGGTTCCACGCTCTCATCGGCGACCATGAAGCACTGTCCTGACTGCGCCGAAGAGGTTCAGACCGCCGCGCGGGTGTGCCGACATTGCAGTTATCGGTTTGACGCAACGCCACGCCGCTCAGGGGGCGCGCTAGAGAGCGTACGCCGGGCAGCTGAGGGAGCCCTCGGCGCCGCGCGCGAGTTCACCCGCGAAGCGAACGAGGCGCGGGCGGACAGGCGCCGCCGGATCGACGCGGTAGAGGCGCTCGCCAAAGCGGAGCAATTGAAAGCTCCAGATACACGGGCGATCGAGGCGATCGCAGATCAGCTGGCGATTGATGAGGAGTTGCGCACCGCATTTCACGGACGCATTGATTCGACCGGCTGGCGACTCGTCGTCATCACTGACCGGCATGTAATCGCCGCGACGAAACCGGGGGCAGTCGTATCCATCCGACGACGTTCCATCGCGTCTGTCGACGTTCAGAAGAGGACGTTTGGTCCACGCCTGGTCATCAAACTGAAGGATGGGACCACGCGCTCTATCACCGCGATCCAACCTGACGAGGCCGCCGCCCGTGCCCGAGCAGAGCTAACCAGCGAAGGCCTGGTCGATTCTTCATCGACCCCGCCCCAAGGCGCCGTAGACGGCGGGACTCCCGCGACTGCTTCGGCCACGTCGCTCGCTGACGAGGAGCACCTGGACCCCCAGGTGGGCGCGGAACGCTCGCAGTCGACCCCGAAGTCACGTGGGTCGTCGAGGCCCGCCGCACGGCCCGCTCCCTCCCCGCCTCTCAAGCGCAAGCAGGGTTCAGGATGCCTGCGCCCGATTGTCTTCTTAGTCATCGCTGTCATCGCAGCAACGCAGATCCCGGACCTGTTCAGGTCAGAGAAGCGTGTGCCAGACGTCGTCGGGCTAAGTCCGGATACTGCTCGTCAGAAGCTTGAGGAGACCGGGCTCGGAGTTGAGGAATCGGGGGGCTCCATCATCTTCAAGGGCACCGACACGGTGTGCGGGCAGCAACCACGGGCCGGTGAATCCACAAAGGACGACGTAGAGATATTTGTCGAGTCGGGTCCCTGCGGCGGCGCTCCGGACTCGTCACGGAACGGCTCCGGTCGTAGCGCTCTCAAGGGCCAACTGTGCTCTGAGCTCGACCAGGGGCTCAACACGCTGCCAAGGGAGACCGTGGAGGAGACAGCCGGCGTCAACTGCCCATAAAGGGAGTGGTAGCGAGTCCGTGGCCCGATTCGCTTCTCGCTACCACCCACGGATCATCGAACGAACACACCTGCCGGCATGACGACCTGAGACTTCCGCTCTCACGCGGGAGGAGCAGCGGGCATAGGATCTGGGAACAGCCGCTGGCGCGGAAGGCGCAACCTTTCCGAATGTCGTCGTGAGTACGAACGACAACGCGGCGTGTCGGTCGAACGACTTTGAAGGTCTGGGAACGAGAGGCGAAAGCCTATGCGGACGAGCACCTGACGCAGGTTCGCGTCGGCCCCACCGCTCGACCTCCCGAGTGAGCGTGCACACCGTCATCTGCAGATGGTCGCCGCCTTCCATCGCCGCTAGCCTGTCGCGATGCCTGCGACGGCCCTAACCTCGGCTGAGATCTCGCTCCCGGGCACTGCGGACGCCGTTCGCGTGCGGGAGCGAATCGCGACCCTGGCAGACACCGTCGACCTTGTCGGACTGACCGACAACCATGCCGGGCAGGCGCGAATGTCCCCACTCGCTGCAGTCGCCCTCGCCAGAGAGCAGGGCGTCCGCACCGTGGTCCACGTTTCCTGTCGCGACCGCAATCGCCTGGCCCTGCAGTCGCAGGTCGTTGGTGCTGCCGCACTCGGTTCTGAGGGCGTTCTGTGCATCTACGGGGACCCGGTCGAGGAGATTCCGCGCGTGAAGGATCTGAGCGCGACCGCGCTGATCGCAGCCGCGAGGGACTGGGCTCAGCCCCACGAGCTCGCGGTGGGCGCTGTGGTGAATCCGTTCGCGCCCGATCTTGACCGCGAGCTCCGCCTGCTTGAACGGAAAGTCGAGGCTGGAGCGAGCTTCGTTCAGTCACAGATGGTCTTCGACCTCGACGCGTTACGAACATTCCTCGGGCGAGCGGCAGATGTGCTCGCCGGGGTGCGGGTATATGCCGGGATCGCCCTGCTGCGCAACCAGCGCATGGCCGACCACGCCAGGCGACTGCCTGGTTGCGTGCTCCCGGACGATGAGTACGCGCAGATCAGCGCGGGTGGCGGAGTCGCGCTGGCAACCCGGCTGGCGACGGAACTCGCCGACACCCCAGGCGTCGACGCCCTGCACATCTACCCCCTCGGCGACGAGGAGGCGACTCGCGAGGTCGCGGGCGCATTTCGTAGCCGACGCGGGGTTTCGGCACCGCGCCGCTGACCGCGTCAAGCCTTGGTCCTCGGCGGGGGGATTGCCCGCACGTTCGGCGCTGCTCGTTTGCGCGAAAAGCGCTTAGCAAAGGAGAGGCAACCGCCTCAGGCGACGCAGGTGTCCGTGGTGAGGTGGCCGGCTTCGGGGGATAGACTTTCCGTGTGACAAGACCACCGCTGGACCCGGCGCGAGGTGCGGAAGTGGCCAAGGAACTCAGACGCTTGGGCGTCAAGGGCATCCTCATCACGGCTGCGGAGCGTGGCTACATCACAGAGGTGAAGTGCGGGATGCCCAAGTGCCGCTGTCCCGAAGAGCTGGGTGGTGCGTCGTACTTCGTATCGGTCACCGAGCACAGCGACTGGAATCCGACCCACGAGCATTCCCCACGCCCAAAGCGAGATGGGGGCCAAAGAACCGTCGACAACTCAGTCCTGCGCACCGGCTCTGCAACCGGATCGACTATTCGGAAACCGATGGGCGGTCACACGCGAGAGATCTCGAGAGAATCAGAAAAGCGGCCGCCGAAGCCCAGGAACGTGTCACTTGGCATAAGGGTGATGCAACTTATACCCCGCCGTCACAGGATGACGGTGAGGAAGTACCTGCCGAATCCAACGAGGAGGAATAGACCCGGATCGTCCCACCTCAGCCTACGTACGGGCTCTCGCTTAGCGCGAAATGGAGCAGCGCCCGTCTCGCCTGAATCCGTGCGTCGCAGTGAGATCCGATGGGTGGCAGGATTCGTTTCCCGCTACCACGCACGAATCGTCGAATGCCTACCTACTTAGTTCGCCAACCTTCGCGACCAGCTCTTCGACGAGATCGCCCGCAACTGCCAATCCGGTCGCTATCTGCCCTCGGTCGGCCGCAGTCCACCTAATTCTTCCGTAGTCGTCGCCCACATTCGCAGCTGGAATCTCTCTCAGCCTCTGCGCCGCGCGGGCCCCGCATTCAGGGTCTAGCCCCTTACGCGGACCGACCGCGAGCCAGAGGTAGTCTGCATCCATACTCGTTATCACCTTCGGTCCGCTTTCGCCCCGGACGCGGACGCGAGGTCCATAAGGCCTCCACTGGAACTCGCCGCCCAGGGACTCGGCGCGTGCGATGAAGTCCTGGACCGGCTCCTGGGCTGATTCCGGAAGCGCTGCGACGTAGGTCTCGACATCCATCGGGGGTTTCGGCGCCCGGGCGCCTTGCCCAGCTATCCGGGTCCCGAGGCTCGGGCGAACTACGAGCCGTGGCACGAACGCTTCGATCTCGCCAGCGAAGTAGCTGACCTCAAGACCGAAGACGGAGCCTCCTCGAACGTTGAGGTACTCGATGACCCGTTGGACGCCGGCCGGGATCGTGGGCGCGGCGAGGACGAGCGCGAAATCGCCTGTGCGCAGGGTCTCGCCGAGGCCCTCGAGTGTCTGCTCCGCTGCCTCCTCGGGGTCCTCAGCGCCGACGAGCAACTCCTCGAGGATGAAGTCGCGGAGGCCGCGCGGATCATCATCCCCAAGCTTTCGTCGCAACACGCTGCGCTCGAACTCTTCGACCGTTAGCCCCCACAGGGCGGCTGCGTAGTCCAGCAGCTGGGCAATGACCCGGCGGGTATCAGGATTTCCCTCCTTCTTGACTTCGACAATGCAGAGACGCCCCTCCTCGTCGAGCAAGACGAGGTCTGCGCTTCCAGACGCGAGACTGACTTCGAAGCCGACGGTGACGATTCGACCGAGCCCGAGGTCCGTGGCTGGCACGAGGGAGGGGTGCCGCATGAGAACTTCATGAAGGGCGGCTTCAGTCGGAACCGCGCTCTCTTCCACCAGGCGTTCCGAGCTGTTCTCCTTATCCCGAATCACCACGAACCGACCCATGTGACGCGATCTTATCCCTTGGTCGGTCGCGTACGTCCACCGAGACCCGTTACGTGGCCGATTCGTCTCCCGCTGCACGGAACACACAGCGAGTTAGCTCCAAGTCAGCGCTCAAGATGGATACCCTGCTCGTCCAACTCGATCTCGGGGCGTCCCACCTTGCATTGCCCCGCACCGGTACACCCTATGCGCGAGAGACAGCGCCAGTACGTGGCCCGATTTGTCTCTCGCCACCACCCACGAATAGTCCAGCGGACGCGCCTACCGAACTGACGGCCGTGCCTGCGCGAAGCGGCGGGCTGCAGCGCCGGCTACTCGATCAGCTGCCAGTGGTAGCCCCCCGAATAGGAGTGCTTCCCGCTCAGAATCCTTGTTGCAACCGACCAATTGTCGAAGACATGATCCGAAGGTAGGGTCAGGGACTCCTCGTCCAAGACGCCGCTGCCGACGAGCTCGGCTTGCTTCTCGCTCAGCCGGACCTGATTCGGGTAGGTGGTTGCCTCCGGATCGAGCGTGGCGCGTCGCCAGCTGGTCCCTGCGAAGACACGGAAATGGGGGTCGGGGTCCGGAGCCTCAAACGCCCCCCACCCCGACACACCGGCGCCTGTATATGCGTGGGTCGCGTTCTCGGGGTCATCAGGTGCCCGCGGTCTCGGGTTGGCTGCTGCCCCCCTGTACTCACGCGCAAGCGGCGTGGTGCGCTCAAGAGGTTCGTCAATCGCCGAGGCAGCACCCGCGTCATCCTGCGGTGTGAAGATGTCCTGTCCTAAGAGGAGCTGGAGGCCGTCGGTGATCTTCTCCAGAGCTGGCTCCACGTGGACGTCCTCAGTGTTGCGATGTCGCAGTTCCTCTGCGGAGTTCGTCGCCACTACCACGTCAACGCTGTCCGCTTCTTGCACTGCGGCAATCAGCTCGGCCTCGATTGCCGGACACAAGAGCGCTGGCAGCGGAATCGCGAACAAGACACCGAACCAGTTGCGGTTCGGGTTGACGTGGTGGCTTCGAATTCGGTTGCGCATATTGCTGGTCGAAATGCCGATATAGACCTTCGGTGTGTTCTCCGGCGTGCCGTAGAGCACGTAGATTCCGGGGCTTTCAGGTGTCTGGTTCCACTGATCCCGGTTGATCCGGTGAATCTCGAGAATGTCGAATGGGTCAACGCTCTTGACCAGAGCGACGCCAGGCCGGGTGCGTGAGATCAGGAGGTCAGCCATGCGTCCAATCTCGCACATCGAACGCCGTGGCGGGAGCTGAGGGTGTGGAAGCGAGAACCAATAGGCGGCCCGCCCCCGCCGGGCTAGGTGTCGCCGCACCATCTTGGCCTCACATAAGGTTGGCCCTTCGCTTTTTGTGGACCGACCTTTTGGAGGACCGAGCACAGTGCTGACGTCGAACACGTCGCGGAGCTGAAATGGCTGAACAGCACTTCACGCTCAACGAGCGTCTGCTCGACCAGCAGATCGAAGAGCCGATCGCGGCGATTGGGCTGGACCAATTGGAAGTCGATGAGCAGGTGCCTATCAACATCGAGCTGTTCGTCGTCAAGTGGACCGATGACTGGCGCCTTCATTCCGTCCCAAAGGCAGTCGAGCTTGCGTGGTTGGCATACCTTCTGAGCTCACGCGGGCTGTGGGACGGCCCCGAAGGCTTCGGGGGTCACGCGATCATTGGCCACGGCGTCGCCGGCGGCCCCAGCGGAGGCGAGGACTATCTGATCCTCGAGGTCCGCCACGACGTTGGGCCGGCCGTGCTAGTCGGGCCGCTCGACGCCGAAGAGATCTACGGACCTATGCCTCAAACGATGGCAGACGGACCCCGTTCGATCCAGCGAGCCGCGCGTCTGATCGTGGAGCAGGCGAACACCGTGGTCGAGGCCTCGATACGCGCCTCGGAAGCGCCCTCTGCTGGACCGCAGACTCTGGTGCTCGACCAAGCAGCAATCGACCGCCTCAAACCAGTGCCGATTCTCAACGACGAGCCAGAGTCCATCGACCTCTCGACGGTCGCGGACCAGCTCCTGGACGGGCCAGTTGTAATCAGCGCGCCGGGCCACCCCCATTGGTGCATCCAGGCGATCGGCTCAGGGGATCACGTTCACATCGAAATCCTCAATCCCCTGCATTGGGAGAGCGGACCCGCCTTGCCGGCACATCACCTCAAGGTGGCTGCGAAGCTTGGTTTCACAGCGACCGAAGCAGCATGGGTGTGCGAAGTTCCAGCGGAAGACCAGGCCGGTCTCGAGAACGCTGCCGCCCTGATCAGAAGCTTCATCGAACAGGCATGGCCGCAGGAGTGATCATCCACATTTCCGCCGTCGCCGATCCTGTGTACGCGCACGTTCTGGGGTGAGTCGTGGCCGAGTCCCTGCTCGCCACACTGCGCCGCGAGCGCGCCGAAGCGGGCGCGACTGACGCCCGGCTCGATTGGATCGAGGAAGCGTTAGAGGAAACGCTCTCGCTCGTTTCGAGGCTGTCCACCAATGCGAGGGGCGAGCTTGCGATGAGCGCGCCCGGCACCTGGGACTACGACTATGCAACGGACACGCTTGCGTGGGTCAAGCGCGCGGAAGCGACCGTTGTCGCCCTGACGGCAGAGCATCAGTGTCTAACCGGACGGGCTGCGCGTCGGCGCGAGACGCCGTACGTCGATTAAGTCGGTAACCACACCGAGCCCCTTTGCGCTGCGGTGGTTCGGACATGGTGGCTTCTGTGCGGCGTTGCCGAGGAGCGGCGGCCGCGCTCGTTCTTACTGTCGCGGAGGCTTGCGGCGCTTTCGGGCTCGCAGTGGCCCAAAAAAGCTAAGCGATCTCTCGCCCTTCCTCGCCGCATATTCCTCATCGGTGGCTTCAACTGCCCCGGCTGCGATGCAGGCCTCTTTGAGACTCTGGCGCGGGCGATCTTGCTCCGAACCGGGCGGCAGATTGACCGCCAGCACCTGATGAGGCGGCTTGTCGTACCACTTGAGCGCTACCGCGTGGCAGTTGTCGAGCTTTAAGCGTCGTGCGTAGGGAGGGTCCGTGCCGGCAAACTCAGCAGCCAGCGCACGAATTAGGCCGCCGTGGGAGACGAGCAAGTATCGACCCGGGGCCGCCTCCAATTCCTCGAGCAATCCGCAGAGCTTCGAAGCCGTCTCCGCGGGATGCTCGGCGCCGTCAGGAATCTCAGGATCCTCCTCGGCCACAGAGCGGGCGAACACCGGCGAGAGTCGGTGGGTGCCGCCCCACAGCTCGCTAAAGACTTCGCCCTCAAACGGCCCGGCCGGCGGCTCACGAAGACGCTCGTCGATCTCGATCTCACCTTCAAAACTCGCGGAAGCCAAGAGCTGCGTAGCGGTATCGCGCGCCCGCTTCATTGGAGAGCAGATGACCCGATCGATCTTCACCCCACTCAGCGCCTTGCCAGCAGCCGTCGCCTGGGCGACACCCTCCTCGGTCAGCTCGACGTCGGTCGTTGTCGCAACCCGATCCTGAACGTTCCATTCGGTCGCTCCATGTCGGACGGCAAGCAGCGAATGCGCGTGATCCTCAAGGACCGAACGCCAGGTCAGAAGCTTCATCGCGTGTTCACTGTGCGGTGCAAATTGGATGGCGTAGCTGGCACGGCAGATGATCCTACGAGCGCGTCCATAGGATGTCCAAGGGCGACCGTGATGTTCCAGACGAAGACCACTCCAAAGCTCGCCTTCAAACTCGCCGGATTCTGAGCTTCTCCGCTAAGCGCCCCAGCCATGCTCCGCCTTGCCGACGACACCCTGGTTCTTGCCGCCACGGACCTGACCAATCACCTCGCTTGTGAGCATCTCACTCAGCAACGGCTCGCGATTGCGCGTGGTCAGCGGCCCAAGCCTCGGCCTGCAGAGGACCCCCATGCCGAGCTCATCAGGGTGCGCGGTGAAAGACACGAACAAGAACAGCTCGAGCAGCTCAGCCAGCAGGCCGGCGGTTGCGCAGATCTTTCCGGGATTCCACTTCCTCGCACTCGCGAGGAGCTCGAGCACGCGACCGAGGCAACGGCGCAGGCCATGCGCGATGGCGCCCCTCTGATCTACCAGGCGCAGTTTTTCGATGGTCGATGGCAGGGTCGGGCGGACTTTTTGCGACGGGTGGCGGCTGACTCCGATCTTGGCGCCCACGCCTACGAAGTCCTCGATACAAAGCTGGCCCGCCAAGCCAAGCCGCCAGTCGTGCACCAGCTGAGCCTTTACTCCCGCCTGCTGTCATCGATGCAAGGTCTTGCGCCCGACCATGGGCATGTCGTGCTCGGCGACAACTCAGTCGTCGCGCTCGAGCTTCGACGCTACGCGGCGCTACATGCCCACGTCGTCCGAAGGCTCGAGCGAGTCGTAGACGCTCCCGCGCAACCGACCTACCCCGAGCCCGTAGCTCACTGCGCGATCTGCGCGCTCGCTGCTGAGTGCTACGCGCGTCGAGTCGCGGACGACCACCTCAGTCTGGTCGCTGGGGCCAGGCGCTCTCAGCGAGAGCGACTGGTCGATCTTGGAATCCCGACGATCCGCGCCTTGGCCGAGGCGCCAACCGACACAAATCCCGGCCCTATCGGCGCAGAGCGGTTCGATCGGCTGCACCACCAAGCCGCACTTCAAGTCGAGTCGCTCAAGACCGGCCAACCGCTTCACCGACACCTCCCCCCTGCCCGCGCCGCAGGCTATGCGCAGCTGCCTCGGCCGAGTCAGGGAGACATCTTCTTTGACCTCGAAGGAGACCCCTACATCGGCGATGGCGGGATCGAGTACCTCTGGGGATGGTGGACCGCCGAGGCGGGCTACGAAAGCATTTGGGCTCACGACGAGGCTGCCGAGAAGACCGCATTCGAGGCCTTCATCGACCTTGTAGGCGAGCTGCGCGAGCAGCATCCTGGTCTGCACGTCTTTCACTACGCGCCGCACGAACGCTCAAAGCTTCGCTCGCTCTCAGTCCAGTACGCGACTCGGGAGGAAGAAGTCGACACGCTCTTGCGAGACGAGGTCCTGGTCGACCTCTACGCCGTGGTCCATCAGGGCATGCAGGTCGGCGAAGAGAGCTACTCGCTCAAAGCCTTGGAGCGCCACCATGACTTTGCTCGACAAGAGCACCGCGTGCGTGAGGGCGGGGGCTCAATCGTCGCCTATGAGACCTGGCTTGAGACCGGCGAGTTGGAGTTGCTAGACGCAATCCAGGCATATAACGAAGAAGACTGCCTGTCGACCCTTTCGCTGCGCGATTGGCTGCTAAGGGACATGCGTCCCGAAGCGGAAGCTCAGCTGGCCGTCGACTTTGAGGACTACCGAGCACCCGATCCGGAAGAAGATCGCGCGCCGCCGGCCTGGCTGCCGGAAATTCTCGACCAGGTCGACCGGCTGAATGCCGGGCTGCCAACAAGCCCCGACCAAGACACTGCGGCTGAGGCTGAGCGGCGACTGCTCGCGCACTTGCTGCTCTATCACCGGCGGGAGGGAAAGCCCGCTTGGTGGCGGCACTTCGATCTGCGCGGCAAGCCTTTGGCTGAGCTCGTCGACGATCGCGGCGCACTCGCCGGGTTGGTGCGAGACGAAACCCGTGTTCCTGTCGCCGTGAAGCGCTCGCTCGACTACACCTTCACCTTCCCCGCGCAGGAGTTTCGACTGGACCTGGGCGACGCGATCGATCCCACAACAGGCGATAAGTTCAACGTCGTCGCCGTCGAGGACGAGCAGGTAGTCCTGCGTCGCGGCAACACGCAACCGCCGCCCGCGCCAGCCGCGTTGATCGAGCGGTCGCCGATCACCATCCGGGTTCTGCGCGAGGCGTTACTTGAACTGTCGCGCTCGATTCTGAATGACGACAATCGCTTCCCCGCGGCCCGAAGCCTGCTTCAACGTGAGCCTCCCAAGCTACGCTCAGGTTGGCTGGGAGAAGACCTCGATTCGCTGGTATCAGCCACCCTCGGCTTGAGTCATTCTGCGTTGCCCGTGCAGGGGCCACCTGGGACGGGCAAGACCTATCGCGGGGCACGAATGATTGTCGCCGCACTCGGCGCTGGGCGGCGTGTGGCTGTCACCGCTCCCAGCCACGCCGCTATTCAGAACCTTCTGCGGGCGGTTGAGACGGCCGCCTTTGAAGCTGGCGAGTCGTTCACCGGCATTTACAAAGGCAGCGGCTACACCAGCGAGCACGGCCTGATCGACGTCGCCGCTACCAACGCCGAGGTAACTGCCGATCACCAGCTCGTCGCAGGGACCGCCTGGCTGTTTACGCGGCCTGAGCATCGGGAGGCCTTCGACTTGATCTTCGTCGACGAAGCCGGTCAAGTGTCGCTGGCGAACGCCGTTGCGGCTGGTGTCGCAGCCCGCGAATTGATCTTCCTCGGTGACCCCCAGCAGCTGCCCCAGGTCACGCAAGCCGATCACCCTGGCGGGTCGGGGGCCTCGGTCTTGGAGCATCTGCTGGATGGGGCGAAAACGATCGCGCCCGAGCGGGGCGTCTTACTGACCGAAAGCTGGCGGATGCACCCCGATGTCTGTGCATTCGTCTCAGAGCGCAGCTACGACTCCCGGCTCAGATCACGCGACGCCTGCTCGCGCCGCCGCGTTGACGCTTCAGCCGGGAGCATCACCGGAACTGGGCTGCGCTCGATTCCCGTGGTGCACGAGGGGCGTAGCCAGGCCAGCCCCGAAGAGGCCAAGGTGATCGCAAGCGCATGCCACGACCTCCTCGCGGGAGCGACGGTCATCGACGACAGCGGCGCGACCAGGTCAATGGAGCCAGAGGACATCTTGGTAGTTGCGCCCTACAACCTCGCAGTGCGATGTATCCGTGACCGAGTGCCGACAGGGGTGCGCGTCGGGACGGTCGACCGGTTTCAAGGACAAGAAGCGCCAGTGGTCTTCTACGCGATGACCTGCTCCAGCGGCGAGGACGTCCCGAGGGGTATCGACTTCCTATTCGACGCTCATCGCCTCAACGTGGCGACCTCTCGTGCGCAATGTCTCGCTGTGATGGTCCACAGTCCGCGCCTGCTTAATGCGGACTGCCCGACCCTCGAAGCCATGGAGCTGGTCGATGGGGTCTGTCGATTCGTAGAACTGGCCGATTCGGTGGCCGAGAGCTAGCCAAGCACCCGCTCGAGTGCGAAGCCGCTGATCAATCAGAGACCCAACTGCCGCCGGCCCGGCTGGGTGCCTATGCTCGCGTCATGGCAGCGGCCTGGATAATCGAGCGCGGCCGGAGAGATGGGTCGGAGAGGGGTGAGCCAGACGATTGGCGGACCCGAAACTGCGCACGCAGCGGGAAGCCTAGGCCGAGGTTCGGGATCGCGTCCGTCCCGGTAACTAGCCTGACCGGCATGCAAGATCGCCTCTTTAATTCTCCTGGGGGTCAGCTCGATCTCACCGTCGACCCGTATGACGAGACCAGGGAAACGGCCCGCCGCCTCGCCGTTGCCCACGGTGTCCCTGAGGAGGAGGCGTTTGATTTGTTGCTCGGTTACGGGACCGAGGAGGCCGTTCGGCGGACACTCAAGCAACGTTGGTGGCGAGGCGACGTCCCTCGCCTCGACGAGGCTGCCTAACTAGCAACCGACGGTTCGATGCGAGGAGTCGAGGAGCTCGCATCCGCGATTGGCCGGCTAGCGCGCGACAACCCTGGCGATGAAGCCAACTTCCGAGCCCAAGCCGAACGGGCGTTAGAGCGAACCGCTTCCGACCACGGTGTCACGCTTGAACCGCGGCGGGAGGTCACTCTAGCTACGGGTCGAGCTGACGCGATATTCAACCGCGCAATCGTGGAGTGGGAGCCTCCAGGCGCGATGGCCGGGGTGCCCGGCCACCCCGGCAACGTCCATGCGGTTGGCCAGGTCCGCGCCTACGTCGAGGGGCTCGCGGCGAAGGAAAGGCGCGAGGTAGAACGGTTGAGCGGCGTTGCGTGCGACGGGCATTGGATGGTCTTCTGTCGTTACCGCGCTGGACGCTGGATCGTCGACGATCCCGTCCCGGTCGATACGGTCGGAGCTGAACGACTCATGGAGGTTCTCTTGGCCGCCCAGTCCGGGCGTGCCTTGACAGCCGAAAACCTGTTGCGTGACTTTTCCGCGGAGGCTCCCCTGACTCGTCAACTGACTGGGGCACTACTGACTCAGCTCGACGCCGAGACCGGTCAACGGCCCGACGGCCTCGCGAGCAAGCTCTTTCGGCAGTGGGAAGCGTTGTTCGCGGTAGCTACCGGCGTGACGGGCGAAGGCAAGGAACTGGATCGCAAGGGTACAAAGGCGCTCGCCGACGTTCTCGGAACGACGCGAGCGGGCGACCCGTCAAAAACGCTCTTCTGTCTTCAGACCTATTTCTCGATCGTGACCAAGCTGATTGCGTCACTTTCCCTCGCTTTTTTCGTGGAGGACGCCGAGTGGGATCTCAACAACGTCGCGGAGGGCAAGGACGACGAGCTACTCGCAGATCTCGAATCACTTCAGCACGGGATGCCTTTTGTTAATGCGGGCCTGCTCAACGTCCTCGAACCCGACGTCTTCGGTTGGTATCTGAACGACCCACCCCGCCAAGTCGTCGACGCCGTGCGGCTTGTAATCGAGCATCTCAAGGAGTACGAGCCGGCGACCCTTCACGTCAGCCCGGAGGACACACGCGACTTGCTGAAGGATCTGTATCAAGGCCTTCTCCCGCGTCCCCTTCGACATTCGTTAGGGCAGTACTTCACCCCAGACTGGCTCGCCGGCATGCTCCTCGATCGGCTCGGCTATCACGGAGAGGCGGAGGTCCGGCTACTCGATCCGGCCTGTGGAACCGGAACGTTCCTCGTCCTGGCTGTTGGACGGCTTATCGAAAACCTGCGCAGGAGGAAGGTTCCTGACGAGGACATCCTGGATGCCACCTTAAAGAATATCGTCGGCTTCGACATAGATCCACTCGCCGCGCTCGCCGCAAGAACAAACTTCGTACTGGCGCTCGGGCCTCTAATCCGCCTTGCTCGCGGGCGGAGTCTGGACCTCCCGGTCTATCGCGCCGATTCAATGATCGGCCCTACGCTTAAGGCGCTTGCGGTTGGAGACCGCCTCGTTCTTGACACGGTCGCTGGACAATTCGCTCTTCCTCCGTGCGTGGATACAGGAGCCGAGCTCCGTGCCGTCTGTGATCTTGCGAGCCAAGGCCTCCAGGACGACATGGACATCGATGAATTTGGGCGGCTGTCCGGAGACGCGTGCCAGGCGACCGACTCAGAGCGAGCGATCCTGCGCGATTTTTACGCCGCGTGCCAGGAGATCAACCAGCAAGGCGTGGATGGCCTTTGGCCACGTCTTCTAAGAAATGCGTTTATGCCAGCGTTTATCGGGCGATTTGATCTCTGTGCTGGAAACCCGCCCTGGGTGAATTGGGAACATCTCCCCGCCGCGTACCGAGAGAGGTCTCGTAGCGCTTGGAATGACTCTGGGCTGTTCGTTCACGGAGGCATGAGCGCGATGCTCGGGGCGGGCAAGAAAGACGTGTCGATGCTGATGAGCTACGTGGTCACAGATCGGCTCTTGGAGCCTCATGGTCGCTTGGGATTTGTGGTCCCGGAAACCTTGTTCAAGACAGCTGGGGCTGGCCAAGGCTTCCGTACCTTCCGCGTTGGCCAGAACGGGCCGTCCCTCCGGGTTGAAGCGGTCGATGACATGGTCGACCTCAAGCCCTTCGCCGGAGCGGCCAATCGTACAGCGCTTCTTGTGTGGGAGAGAGACGCTAAGACAACGTATCCCGTTCCGTACCGTCAATGGCAGCGAATCGCCCACCGAGGCATACCCGAGGACGCGACTGTCGAAGATGTTGTGGACCAAACCCGGCGTTTGGACCTGGCCGCCGCGCCGGTATCGAGTTCCGATCCCACCTCGGCCTGGCTCGCGGCCCCACCCGACCTCGTCCCCGCTCTTCGGAAGATCGCCGCTACCGGTGACCCCCCTGCTTATCAAGCCCATGCCGGCGTCTATGCAGGAGCCAATGGCGTGTATTGGATCAGCGTCGACGGTGATTCAGAGGGAGGCACCGTTCCGATCTCGAACCTCCACGACATTGGGGACCTCAGTGTTCCGAAGCGGTTTGGCCGCGCCGAAACAGAGCTAGTCCATCCCTTGATTAGAGGAAGTGACATCAAGCGATGGCACGTCGCACCCTCGGCAAGCATTTTGTTCGTTCAGGATGCAAATCGGCGAAAGGGCATTGACGAAGCAACGATGGAAAGTCGCTATCCGGAAGCGCTTCGGTTTTTGAGCCAGTTCGAGGACATACTCACAGCGCGCCGCGGCTTGCGCACGATATTGACTCCTGACGAAACCACGGGACAGCTGGCCGCACCGTTTTGGTCCATGTTCGGCGTGGGCCCCTACACGTTGGCGAAGCACAAGGTGGTTTGGAAGGACCAGGCCGCGGACTTCGCAGCGGCGGTCCTGGAAGGCCCGGATAGGCAGTCCCTGCCGTTACCGAACCACAAAGTGATGCTCGTCGAGTGCGGCTCCTCCACAGAAGCGCTCTACCTGTGCGGGGTACTCAACTCGACGCCGGTTCGGGTGTTCGTCGCCTCCTACGCCGTTCAAACCGCGATCGCAACCCACGTCGTCAAGTACATTCGAGTTCCCAAGTTCGACACACGTTCCAAATCTCATGCAGCAGTTGTCAAGGTCTCTAAAGACGCCCACAAGGCGGTAGCGGCGGGCCGGGCTGCCAATCAAGCCGCGGTCGACGATGCAGTCGCGCGTCTATGGAAGCTGAACTCGAAGGAAACGGGCGCAATGCAATTCTTCCTTGATCGGCTCCTTAAGCGAGACCTTCCTTCGACTACCCGCGGCGTCGCGATGCCCGATCGAGCGTCGCGAGTTTAAGGTCGAGACGCATGGGGTGGGTGGCCGCGGGCTCCGCACCCACTCGAGAGCGCCAATCACCTTGACGCGGCATGTCTAGCCATGCTTCGATCGGCCGATGGATTTCCGGATGCTGCAGCCGATACCCCGAAACGGCTGGTTCCTCGACCTCGACCTTCCCGCGCTTCGAGTTCCAGTTCATCGGTCATGATGGCAACTGGTGGGGCGAGACGCAGATGCTGGCTACTCAGTTCACCCGCCAAGAGGACGGCAGCTGACACGCCTAAGTTCGTGCGTCTCCCGAAATCCGATAGGTGGCAGGATTCGAACCTGCTACCTCCGGTTATTGAGCCCGGCGCCCTTGCGGTCAGGCCAGCACAGCCTTCCGCGGATAAACAATCTCAGGATCCGTCAGCACATTCACCAACGCCGGCTTGCCACTCTCAAACGCCCGCTCCAGCGCCGGCTGCAGCTCGCTCGGGTGGCGCACCAGCTCGCCGTGCCCGCCAAGCGCCTGCACCACCTCGTCATACCGCGTAGCCGGCCGCAACGAAGCCGCCACCTCATAGCCGTAGAGAAACCGCATCGGGTGGTACTCGAGCGCCCAGATGCCGTTGTTGCCGACGATGCCGACGACGGGGAGGTTGTGGCGGACCATGGTGTCGAACTCGAGGCCGCTGAAGCCGAAGGCGCCGTCGCCGAGCAGGCAGACCACTTGTCTATCGGGGTGGGCGATCTTGGCGCCGATCGCCTGGCCGGGGCCGGCGCCGAGGCAGCCGTAGGGGCCGGGGTCCATCCAGCAGCCGGGCTCGTAGGTGTTGACGACGCGGCC
>Ga0136611_10001232_pt1 | contig 17743 bp, 19 predicted proteins | sample AntDrymUQ2232306_2_FD_106645 | JGI IMG/M metagenome (GOLD analysis project Ga0136611, IMG submission 106645) | Polar desert sand microbial communities from Dry Valleys, Antarctica - metaG UQ223 (23.06) | ecosystem: Environmental > Terrestrial > Soil > Desert | place: Antarctica: Dry Valley...
GAGGACGCCGAGCCGGCCGTCGGGCAGTGGGAAGAAGTCGTAGTAGTCGCCGCCGGCGCGGTTCGCCGTGCGGTAGTGGACCGCGACATCCAATCCCGGAACCTGCGGGATCTCCGTCGGCAGCAGGCTCTGCTGCAACTCGGCGATGGCCCGCAGTTCGTATTCGGCCGCGTCGTAGGCTTCCTGCAACTGCTGCGAGAGCACGAGCGTCTGGGTGGCGCGCGCGAAGAGGTTGCTCAGCCAGACGAGTTCGGGAATCTGCTCGCGCGGGAAGGCCGCCGCCTCCTCGCGGGAAACGATGACCATCGTCGTCGCTTGACCGCCGGCGAAGATCGGGATCGCCAGCAGCGAGCGCTGCCCGTCGAAGAATTCGCGGGCCGGATCGCGGTCGTCGAGCACGAGGTCGTCGATGACGCGCGGTTGATCCTCGTAGAGCATGCCGCCGATGAGTCCGCCGCCGAAGATTGGCAGCCGATCCGAATCGCGGTACGGGTTGACCGCGTGCTTCCAGAGGTTGAAGCGCTGCACGCGGAACTGCGGGCGATGCAGCCCGCGCCGGCTCACGGTGAGCTGGCGCGACGTGGGGTAGAGCTGGTTCATGCGCTTCGAGAAGACGCCGTAGAGTTCGTCCGGGTCGGCGTAGCGCGAGAGTTCGCGCATCAGCTCGACGCTGACGGCGAGGCGCGCCCGCGAGTTGGGCGAAGTCGCGTCGAAGAAGTCCGTGGCCATCCCCATGATCCCGCCTCCGCGGGGCTTCGTGAAGCGAATGCGGCAGCCGCATTCGGGCCGTGAGGCCGGGGAGCGAAATCGGCCCAAGGACACTAGAACCGCGCCGGGCGCGGATTGCAAGACCCGACCGGAAGATTCCGCACGGCGATCAGTGCGGATGCGGATGGGCGTGGTCGTGAGGACGGGCGGGGCCGTGCGCCGGGCCGGGGTTGTCGGCCGTGGCGACGACGAGTTGCGCCTGGTGGATCCCTTTCAAACCGCTCAGCGCCGCCGCGAGGCTTTGGAGCTCGGGCGCGGGGCCGCGCAGCGCGATGAGTTCCATGCAGAGGTCGTGGTTCAGATGGACGTGCATACTGCTGACGACGCAGGCCGAGTGAGCGTGCTGGATTTCGATCATCGTGTCGGTGAGCTTCGTGCGGTGGTGGTCGTAGACGAGCGTCAGGCTCGCGGCGACATCGGTGGCGTCCGCGCCCCAAGCGTCCTTCGTGAGCTTCTCGCGCAGCAGTTGGCGGATGGCCTCGCTGCGCGTGGCGTACTGCCCCTCGACGCAGTAGGCGTCGAAGCGCTCGAGGAGGTCGCCTTCGAGCGAAACCGAGAACCGCACGAGTTCGGACATGGGCTGCTCCGGAGTTCGGGCCGACACCGCTACAATAGCCGAAACCGCCGAGGATGGGCCATGCCTCTGCGCGACCACTTCTATTCCCCCATCGACGACGAGCACCGCTGGGATTCGCTCCACGGCCAGTGGCCCGCGATGATCGTGCTCGATCTGCAGTCGCAATTGCCGGCGGAATTCGTCGCCCTGCCGACGGTGCATCTCGGCGGCTCGGTCGAGATCGATGTCGGAGCGTTCGAGAAGGATCCACCGGGGCCGGCTCTGCCCTGGTCGAACAATGGCGCCGGTGGAACGGCCTTGGCAGAGTGGGTGCGCACGGAGCCGACGGTGAGCGTCGAACTCGATTTGCCCGACGCCGACGAGTACGCGGTGAGGATCTACGACTTGAAGCGAGGTCGAAAGCTCGTCGCCGCGATTGAATCGTCAGCCCGTCCAACAAGGATCGGCCCGAATCGCGTCGGGCGTTCGTCGACGAGTGCGCCGCGCTCCTCCGGCAGGATGCATCGGTGATGGTCGTCGATCTCGTCACATCCCACGATTTCAACCTCTACGCCGAGTTGAACCACCGTTTACAAACGGCGGACAAAACGCTGTCCGATCCGCCCGCGAACGTTTACGCGGTCGCCTGCCGGGGATTCACTCCTCGGCAGCGGTGGATTTTTCAAGCCTGGCACAATCCGCTCGCGATCGGCCAACCTCTGCCAACCCTCCCGATCTGGTTGCGGGGCGATCTCGCGATCTCACTCGATCTCGAAGCGAGCTACGAACGGACTTGCCGCGCCCTCCGAATCGCCTGAGCCGGCTTCCGGTCGGGCAGGGTCGGATACTTCCATCAATTCGGCTGGGATTCCCATTCCACACCGGCGTAGATGTCCGTCATCGGGATCGTCGCATTCACCGTGGCCACGGTCAACGAACCGTCGAGTCCTTCGACCGTCGTCCGGAGCCAGGTGAACCCATCCGGCGCACGGACGTAGCGTTCGCAGATCGGCTCGTCCTGCTCGACGAGGATGTATTCGCGCAGGCTCGGGATCTTCTGGTAGTTCAAGAACTTCGCTCCGCGGTCGTAGCCTTCCGTCGAATCCGAAAGCACCTCGATGATCACGGAGGGATTGAGCAGGGAATCTTTCTTGCCGTCGGCGAATTCGAGCTTGCCGCAGGCGATCAGCAGATCGGGGTACGTCTGGAGACCCGTCGCTTGGACTCGCACACGCATGTCGCTCGTCAGAGCCTGACACGGCCCACCCTTCAACCGGACGGTGAGTTCGTGGAGGAGGTTGTCCTTCGCACGATTGTGGTTGAACTTCGCCCCCGCCATGCCGAACGGGCCGTCCGGCCCCTGCATGGGGAAGATCTCGCCGCGGTAGAACTCGCTCTTGAATTCGGCGGTCCGCTCGCGGGCCTCGTACTCTTCGGCCGTGTAAAGCTTCTTCGGGACGGCGGACATCGGCACCTCCGAAACGGGTTCGCCCAACCCGGCTATCATAAGCGAAATTCCCATCCGCATGAAGGATCGCCAATGCCCGCGCCGACGCTCGCCGAACTCGCCAAGATGTTCGACCACTCCCTGCTGCAACCGGTGCTCACCGATGCCGAACTCGAGCGCGGCCTGCTGCTGGCCCGCGAGTACGACGTGGCCTCCGTCTGCATCAAGCCCTACGCCGTGAAACTCGCCGCGAAGCTCCTCGCCGGTTCCACGGTGCAGGCGAGCACGACCATCGGATTCCCGCACGGCGGCCACCTGCCGGGCGTGAAGGTGTACGAGTCCGAGTGCGCGCTCGCGGACGGCGCGACCGAACTCGACATGGTCGTGAACGTCGGCAAGGTGCTCTCGGGCGAGTGGAACTCCGTGGCGCACGACATCGCGGGAGTCGTGGAAGTCGCCCACCGCGCCGGGGCGAAGGTGAAGGTGATCTTCGAGAACGCCTTCCTGAAGGACGAGCACAAGATCGAACTCTGCAAAATCTGCGGCGAACTCCGCGCCGACTGGGTGAAGACGAGCACCGGCTACGCCGAGACCGGGGCCACAATCGAAGACCTGAAACTGATGCGGCTGCACAGTCCGGCGCATGTGCAGGTGAAGGCCGCCGGCGGCGTGCGGGCCTACGAGAAGTTGCTGGAAGTGAGGGCGATCGGCGTGACGCGCGTCGGGGCGACGGCGACGAAAGCGATCCTCGACGAAGCGCGGGCGAAGCTCGGCGGATGATTGACGGACGCGGATCGCCGGTAGCAGAATCGTAGGAGCACAATCACGGGAGGGCATCGCGATGAACGCGGATCAGCCGAAAGACCCGCTCGCGCGGATCGCCGAACTGGAAGCGGAACTGGCGCGCGTGAAGTACGAACGCGACATGTACAAGGGGCCGGCTTACGAATTGTTTCTGCAGCAGAACCCCTTCGAGCCGTTCACGGCTGAAGACGCGGAACGGCTGATGAATGAACCGCAGGGCGAATCGCTCATTTCCATCCTGGAGGACTATGAGCACCGCTACCGGGATCGGCTATGAGCCGCTCGTATCAAATCCCAATATCGGCAGCCGCGGGCGAGCGGATCCGCGCGACGATGGACGAGTCCGAACGGGTCGGGCGTGAAGTGGAGGCAACTCGCGCGCCGCGCTGGATCGTCGAGGAATTGGAGAGGACGCCTTCGGAGTTCGGCGAATCCCGCAAAGGCTCCGACTCGGCTCGCCTCCAGATGCGGATCGCATTCGTAAAACCGCTACGCGTGCGCTTCGATGTCCACGAGCCCAGCAAGCGGGTATTCGTCCAAGGGATTTGGTTCGAGAATCGATAGCCGGCCGCTTCTCCCGCTCACTGGCACAGATGCACCAAGTGCCGGAGCATGTCGCGCACCGACACCATCCCGACGGGTTTGCCCGCCGCGGTGATCGGCAGGTGCCGGTAGCCGCCGCCGTCCATCTTCGCCAGCGCGGAGGCGAGCGGATCGGCGAGGGCGGCGGTTTCGGGGCGGACGGTCATGAAACCGCGGACGGGGAGCTTGAAGAAATCGGCGGAGCCGGCGACCTTCGTGAGGAAGTCGCGCTCGGTGAGGATGCCGAGGAGTTCGCCGGCATCGCCGAGGATGAGCACCGCGCCGACCGACTGCGAGATCATCTTCGCGATCGCCTCGCCGAGAGTCGCTTCCACCGTCACCGTGACGGGCTTCTTCGGAACGAGCACCGCGACGGGGTCGCTGACGAGGCTCCCTTCGACGCGGTCGCCGGGGATGGGCCGGTCGATGGCCATGAGGTCGAACAGGCAGTTGGCGCACTGCTCGACACCCGGCAAGTTCGCCTGACCGCAGACGGGGCAAATCATGTCGAGTTCGGAGTGCGGAGATCGGAGTGCGGAATGACGATCAGTCCGCCTCACTTCTTCTTATCCCCCTTCTCCCATTCCGCACTGCGAACTCCGTATTCCGAACTTCAACTGACCGTCCACATGTCCTCGGACTTGAACAGGTCCGCCACCTTCCCTTTGCCCTTCTTCGCGATGGCTTCGTCGATCTGCGCGGTCTGCTGTTCGTCGTAGGTGGGCCGGCGGACGGCGCGGTAGACGCCCACCACCTCCGGGAACTCGGGGGCCACCATCCGGCTGAGCAGCGTCGCCAGCGTCGGGTCGTCGCTCTTCTCGTCGTGGATCAGCAGGTCGTCCGGACCGCAGTCCTTGCCGACTTCGACGACTTCGGGGCGGAGGCCGTTCAATCGGATGCCCTTGGTGCGGTTCTTGCCGAAGATCATCGGTTTGCCGTGCTCGACGTAGAGCAGGTTGTCGGCCTTCACGCTCTTGTCGGTGGCGTAGGCGAAGACCTCGTCGTTGAAGATCTTGCAGTTCTGGTAGATCTCGACGAACGCCGTCCCCTTGTGCGCCGCGGCGCGCTGGAGGGTCGCCGTGAGGTGCTGGATGTCCACGTCCACGGTGCGGGCGACGAAGCTCGCCTCGGCCGCAAGCGCCAGCGTCAGCGGGCGGATGGGCGTCTCCATCGAACCGGTGCGGCTCGTCTTCGTCGGCGTCCCCGTCCGGCTCGTCGGGCTGTACTGCCCTTTTGTGAGGCCGTAGATCTCGTTGTTGAAGAGCAGGATTTTGATGTCGATGTTGCGCCGGAGAACGTGCATCAGGTGGTTGCCACCGATGCTGAGGCCGTCGCCGTCGCCGGTGACCATCCAGATTTGCAGTTCCGGATTGGCAAGGCGGAGGCCGGTGGCGAAGGTCGGCGCCCGACCGTGGATGGTGTGAAAGCCGTAGGTGTTCATGTAGTAGGGGAAGCGGCTGGAGCAGCCGATGCCCGAGACGAACGCGAGCTTCTCGCGCGGCACGCCGACGCCGCCGAGGGCCTTGCGCATCTGTGCGAGGATGGAGTAATCCCCGCAGCCGGGGCACCAGCGGACCTCTTGATCGGTGGTGAGGTCTTTGACGGACAGGGTCGGGAGAGGGGTGGCGGACATGTCAGCCTGGGGTATGGGGTGTAGGGTTTGGGGTATGGGAGGATACGAATTAGGATTGGAGTGAGCGGATCAATCCACTCAAGAGTTTGCCGACCTGTTGAGTCTGTTGCCAAATCGGAACCATCTCTTCACGGGGTCGATAGCCGAGGCGTACGCTGAGAAGCAGTTGAGTTTCGACTTCGCAGAGCGAGCCACGGGCGTTTGAAAGGAATCGGACGTAGTCACCGCGGTGAACTCGGCCATACCCTTCGGCAATGTTGGAGGGGATCGACACGGCCGCCCGGCGGATCTGGCTCGTAAGACCGTAGCGCTCTTCGTCCGGGAAGTGGCGGGTGAGGGCATAAATAGATTCGACGAGGTCCATGGCCGCCTTCCACGCTTCCAGATCGCGATACGTTTGAAGCGGCATCTCAGCCTCCTCGCGCGTTCTTCCCCATACCCTACACCCCAAACCCTATACCCCCGTCGCTTCAGCGATCGCCGCTTCGATCTCGCTGATCAAGAACGGCCGCCCCTGCACTTTGTTCAACCCCTGCGCGTCCACCAAATATTTGGCCCGCAGCAGCCAGCACAGTTGCCCGCTGTTCAGTTCCGGCACGAGCACCTTCTTGAACCGCTTCAGCACCGCTTCGGTGTTCTTCGGCATCGGGTTCAGGTACCGCAAATGCGCGCTCGCAACCTTCAGGCCTTTGCGCTGGGCACGCTCGACTGCCGTGAAGATGCTCCCGTAGGTTCCCCCCCAACCGAGCAGCAGCAGTTCCGCATCGTCCGGGCCGGTCACTTCGAGATCGGGGATCGTCAGCGCGATGTTCTCGATCTTCTGCCAGCGCGTGTGAACCATGTGCTCGTGGTTGGCCGCCTCGTAGTTGATGTTGCCGGTGGTGTCCTGCTTCTCGATGCCGCCGATGCGGTGTTCGAGTCCCGGCGTGCCGGGAATGGCCCACGGACGGCTCAGATACTTGTCGCGCTTGTACGGCAGATACTTGCTCGCGGAACCTTCGCCGACTTCGTGGCCGGGGCCGCTCCAGCCTTCGCTGTTCGGGCCGGTCGGATGCGCGATGTCGATCTTCGGCAGCTTCGTCGAATCGGGGATGCGCCACGGCTCGGAGCCGTTCGCCAGGTAACCGTCCGAGAGCAGGAACACGGGGCACATGAACTGCGTGGCGATCCGGACTGCTTCGTAGGCCATGTCGAAGCAATCGACGGGCGATTGCGGGGCGATGATCGCGACGGGGCTTTCGCCGTTGCGGCCGAACATCGCCTGGAGCAGGTCAGCCTGCTCCGTCTTCGTCGGCAATCCGGTGCTCGGCCCGCCACGCTGCACGTCGAGGATCACGAGGGGCAGTTCCGTCATCACCGCCAAGCCGATGGCTTCGGACTTCAAACAGATGCCGGGGCCGCTCGTGCCGGTGACGCCGATGGCCCCGCCGAAGCTCGCGCCGATGGCGATGCCACAGGCAGCGATTTCATCCTCGGCTTGCAGGGTCTTGACGCCGTGCCGGCGCATCTCGACGCTGCACAGATCTTCGAGGACGGAACTCGCCGGTGTGAACGGGTATCCCGAGTAGACGAGCGTCTTGTTCGCGCTGTGCGCCGCGGCGACGAGGCCGATGGCGATGGCTTCGTTGCCGGTGATCTTGCGGTAGACGCCCGGTTCGATCTTCGCCTTGCCGACGGTGTACTGCACCGGCATCACTTCGACGGTGTCGCCGTAGTTGTACCCGGCCTTGAGCGCCTTCGTGTTGGCGTCCATCACCGGCATGAGTTCCGGCTTGCGGCCGAACTTGTCCTTGATCCACTTGATGGTGGCTTCGAGGGGCCGCTCGTACATCCAGTAGACGAGGCCGAGGGCGAAGAAGTTCTTGCAGCGGTCCTGCTCGCGCGGCGACAGGCCGCACTCCTTCACCGCTTCGCGGGTGAGCTTCGATACCGACACCCGGATCTGCCGGTAACCCGTGAGGCTGCCGTCATCGAGCGGGTTCACCTTGTACTTGGCCTTGTCCAGATCGTTCTGACCGAAGGCGTCGGTGTTGATGACGAGGATGCCGCCCTTCTTCAAGTCGCGCAGGTTCGTCTTGAGCGCGGCGGGGTTCATGACCACGAGCGTATCGAGCACGTCGCCGGGGGTGTAAATCCGCGTGCTGCTGAAGTGGAGCTGATACCCGGAGACGCCGGCGAGTGTGCCGGCGGGGGCGCGGATTTCGGCGGGGAAGTCCGGGAAGGTGGCGATGTCGTTGCCGACGTAAGCCGACGTGTTCGTGAACTGCGTCCCGGCGAGTTGCATGCCGTCGCCGGAGTCGCCGGCGAAGCGGATCGTGATGCTCTCGACTTCCTGATAGGTGTGCTTGCCGTTGGCGGAGGGGGCGAGCGGGGCGTCTGGCCCGGCGGGAGGGGTCATCGGAACCTCGACGGAACGACTGAGGAAAGAGTGGGGCAGGCGGCCGCGGCCGCGCGGGAGAATCCACACAGATTCATCCTAGTTTTTTCGGGGCCGCGCAGAAAGGGGGAGTATCTCGCCTCACCCGCAGACCCTTCGCACCCGCGATTCCGGCGTGAAGCGCCGGAGGCTGCGGATGAGCGCCGAATTCGAAAAAGAATCTCGACCACCGGCCGACGCGCGGCACGCGGGCGCCGACGGAAGCGAGCAACTTCACGCCGACGGCCCTGACCCTGTGCGGCCTCCGGGCCTTCGGCACTGCGGGTCATTTCGTGGGCGGCGACCGGTTGGGCCACGGTCGTACCGGCCCGCGCGGCTCCCGCGAAGAAGTGATCTTCACCCCTTCCCCTTCGGATAGTCGTCCGGCGGCGTGTTCCGCCGCACAGGTTCGGCCGCCTTCGGGGGCGGCTCGACTTCGGTTGCCGAACTTTCCTCGTCGGCGCTCGCCACTCCGGCGGCCGGATCGCTGGGGATCGGGCCGTCGCCGAACTTCAGCGTGAAGCGGAAGTTCGCCACGGAGAGGTCGTCGTTCGGGAGCAGCGATCCGCGTCGGACGCGCTGGCCGTTCACGCGGGTGCCGTTCGTGCTGCCGAGGTCGCGCAGCAGAACGAGGCCGTCGGTCTTCACCAGCACGCAGTGCCGCTTCGACACGCTCTTGTGGTCGATGCGCAGATCGCAGTCGTCGCCGCGTCCGACGAGCGTCAGGTCTTTGGCGAGTTCGATCGGGGTGCCCCCGTCGGTGGGAATCAGCCGCGCACGCATCGCATCCCCTATTTGATCGCGTAGAAGAGCGCCAGTCCGAACCCGATGGCGACGACGAGCCAGCGCACGGCCTGCGCGGGCATCCGCTTCGCGAGCTTCGCGCCGACGAAGCCGCCGACGATGGCCGACGCGGCCATCACCAGCGCGTAGGGCCAGTAGACCAGACCGGTGTACCCCGGCCCGCGCTCGCGCCCCTCCGTCAGGAAGATGATCACCGCGACGCTGTTGATGGCGCTCGCGAGGAACGTCTTCACCCCGTTGGCCTTGTTGATGTCGCCGATTCCCATGAAGCCGAGCGACGCGAGCATCAGGATGCCGATGCCCGCGCCGAAGTAGCCGCCGTAGACCGCCACCGCGAACTGGAAGGCCATCAGCCCGGCGAGCATCGCCGGACTCGGATGCTGCGTGAAATCGACCTGCCGCCGCTTCAGCAGTTTGTTCAGCGGCTGCTGGATGAGGAACAGCAGCGCGGCCGTGAAGATGAGCCAGGGCACGAGCGGCCCGAACTCGTTCGGATAAAGCACGACGAGCAGCGATCCGGCGATTCCCCCGAGCAGGCTCGCCGGGAGCATTTGCAGTGCGAACCGGCGGGCGGCCCACAGCTCTTGGCGGTAGCCGACGGCCCCGGCGATCGATCCGGGGAAGACCGCGATGGTGCTCGTGGCGTTGGCGACCTCGGGCGCGACGACGGCGAGCAGCGCCGGGAACGTGAGCAGCGTCCCCCCGCCGGCGATGGAATTCAAGGCACCCGCAGCGAAGGCCGCCGCGGCGAGCACCACCCAGACCCAATCGGAGGAGGTCATTCGGGAGGCTCCGATCAGCGCTTCTTGCGGCGCTTCTTTTTGAGTTTCTCGGCGCGGTTCTTCGCTCGCGAAGAGGCCTTCCCGGCCCCGGTGCCCGGTGCGTGCCACGGGCCGAAATGTCGTTCGTACATCGTCCGCAGAACTTTCACGTGCGCGACATCATCGCGGCCGGTCGCCGTGAAGATCGCGATCGCCTTGCGGAGCAGCGGTTCGGCTTCGCGCGGGCGTCGGGTCTGCATGAGCAACCCGGCAAATGTCGACATGGTTTTCGCCACGTTCGGATGGTCGGGGCCGTAACTCGCCACGTCGATGGCCAGTGCGCGCCGATACAACGGCTCCGCCTCGGCTTGCCGGTTGCTCCGGTGCAACAGTAGGCCGAGTGAACTCAGCGAATAAGCCACGTTGGGATGCCCGGGGCCGAAGACGGTTTCGTCGATGGCCAATGCGCGCCGATACAGCGGCTCGGCCTCAGCGTACCGCTTCGACGTTTGCAGCGAGGTGGCCAAGCTGCTCAAGGACTTCGCGACGTTCGGATGATGCGATCCGAAGCTCTTTTCGTTGATGGCCAGCGCCCGCCGATAGAGCGATTCGGCATCGCTCCGGCGGTCGGTGGCATCCAGCACCTGCGCCAGGTTGTTCAGACCCGTCGCCACGTTCGGATGATCTGGCCCATGATGGGCTTCGTAGACGGTCAAAATCCGCCGGAACAAAGGCTCCGCTTCCGCCAAGCGGTGGCGTTCGAAATAAAGGGCGGCCAGATTGCCGAGTACGCTGACCGTGCTCGGGTTGTTGCCGCCGAAATGCGCTTCTTCGATGGCCAAGGCGCGGCGCAACAGCGGCTCCGCCTCGTCCACGCGGTCGAGATCGTTCAGCAGTTGTGCGAAGTTGTTCAAGGCCGTGGCGACTTCCGGATGATCCGGCCCGTATTTGGCTTCCAAGATTGACAACGCGCGTCGGTACATCACTTCGGCTTCGGCGAGACGGCTCGTGACCTGCAACAGGTCGGCCAATCGGACGAACGACGCTCCCACCTCGGATTCGTCAGGCCCGCCCCGGGCCTCTTCGATTGCCAAAGCTCTGCGGAACAGAGACTCGGCATTTTGGTAATGGGCGACGACGCTCAGCCGGCTCGCCACCCTCGTCAGGAGCTCCGATCGCTCGGGGTGCTCCCGAGCATCCCAGAGTTTCGCCAAGTCCTCCAGCGGTTCCAACTCCCAGACCGCGCCCACCCACTGTGTTGTCTCTATCAAGACGGCGTCGCGCGCCTGAACCAAATCGTCGATCCGCTTCTGCGAAGGTTCGCGCACTTCGGCCGCCAGGCCGCCGAGGACGGCCGATTGAACCAACCGGTGAACACGCACCTGCCTTTTGTCGGTCGTCTCCTCCTGTACGCGCGTGAACAGACCCAGCCGCACCAGTCGATCCACGAGGATCAGCCACGGGTCGCCCCATTTGTCGGGGGTCGCCAACTCGGGGAAGTCGCCTATCACCAGGGGCTTCAACCACGGCAGCGGCACGCGGTCGGGCGGCAGCAGCGCGGCGTACTCCATCGCCCGGCGCTCCTCCGCCGCGAGCGAATCGAGCGTGGGGCCGAGCACGGCTGGCAGGCGCTTCTCGTGGTTGTGGCGGCGGAGCATCACGTCCGATTCTTCCGCGAGCGTGTCGAGGTCGGCCAACCCCAGCCCCTCGGCGACGGCGGCGTAGGTCGCGGATTCCGTGACGGCGAGCTTGGCGGCGACGAGTTCGATGGCGAGGGCGAACCCCCCGAGTAGCCGCACGATGGCCTCGGCGGCGGCGCGGTCCGCATCGCCGGCGATAGGGCGGAACTTGTCGAGCAGGGCCAGTGCGTCTTCGGGCTTCATTTCGCCGAGCGTGAGGCACTTCATTGCCTTGCCGGCCGCCAGGCGCGTCGTGGCGAGCAGGTGCAGCTTCGGTCCGAGCAGCGTGAGCCGGTCGGTCTCCTGCGGTTCGAGCAACCGAATTTCGGAGACGTTGTCGAGCAGGAGGAGCACGGGGCCGAGGGTGTCGAGCCGGTGCTTCAAGCAGCGCGCGACGGCCGCGAAATGGGTTTCGGGCCGCTTGCGCTCCTCGTCCGAAATGTGCGGGCGGAACGGCGCGGCGTCGCCGAGGGAGATGTTGATCGCGTCGCGCAGGCTCGCCTGATACTCGCAGCGCACCTCGAATCGCCCGCCCGGATAAACCCCGGCGTAGGCGTGCGCGAACGTGTAAGCGAGTTCGGTCTTGCCGATGCCGCCGAGGCCGTGGATACCGGCGATCACCCCGGCGCGGTTGTCGGTCAGCATCGTGCGGAGTTCGATCAGTTCGTCGAGCCGGCCGGTGAATTTGGGATTGTACGGCGGCACCGTGTTGGCGCTCGCGTCGGCGCGCTTCGCCTCCTCGGCGCGCTCGGCGATGCGCTTCGCCAGCTTCGCCAGCACCGCTTGCAGGTCGGCTTCCCGAATCGCCTGCGCCCCCAAGTTCCGGAACGGCCGCACGAGGTCGTTCACCTGCCGGCGGCGGGCCTCCTTCACGACGGGCGACAAATCGGCGGCGAAGCGCGCGGACGTCGGGAAACCGCAAAGCTCGGCCACCTTCGCGGCGACCTCGTGCTCCGGCAGCATCGGCTTGCTCAGGAACCCCGGCACCTCCACGAAGTAAACCGGAGCCGACCCCTCCGTGAGGATGTGCAGCGAAATTTCCTGATCGATCCACGCCTTCCACTCGCGCCGGCAGATCTCGCTCGCGAAGTAATTCGGCGACAGGAACGCCAGGAAGAACCGCGAGCGGGCGAGACCCTTGCCGAAGATTTCGGCGTGCCAATGGGCGAAGTCGCCGATGTCGTTGCGGTCGAGGAAGTAGGTCAGCGTCCGGCCGCCGGTGAACCGCGCGTGCTCCGCCACGAGGGCGGCCACGAAGCCATCCACCCAGCCCGTGCGGTTGTCGGCGCCGGCGTAGGACACGAAAAAATCGTAGGCGATGTCGCGGGCCATACCGCAGGACTCCGAAGCACGGGGGTGTATTTATCGCAAATCCGCCAACAAGTTCCCACCCCGCGCGCGTTCCGGGTACAAATACTGCCGCACACCGAGGATTCCGCGATGCTCCGCAAACTTCTCCTGGCGGTTCCCGCAGCACTCGCCCTCACCGGAACCGCTTCGGCCCAAGCCCGCCCCGTGGCCGTCGTCACCGCTCCGCTCCCGATCATCACGCTCCAGCCCCAGCCGTACGCGAATCCGCTATTCAGCAGCCCCTTCAGTCAAACGCCCGTGCCGAACCGGAACACGACCTTCAGTCGACCCGTCGTCCTGCCGGCGACGTGGACGAATCCGGCCGTGATCCCGACGCACATCACCGAATGGGGCACGGTGCAGCCGGCCCAACTGATCCCCGGCGTCTACACGCTGCCGCAGGTGGCGACCGTCGGGCCGAGTCGCTACACCCCGGTGTCGCAGTGGACGGCGATCAACCCGATCAACGGCAACATCTACGACGCTTGGAACCAGACCTTCACGAACACCGACGGCACCTACCAGTACAACCCTTGGAACAACACCTTCGTCGATCCGAACACCAACGCGACCTACAATCCGAACAACGGCGTGACGATCCGGCCCCTCACGCCCGGCATCCGCAGCAACTTCGCCAACCCGTTCCCACGGCCGGTCTTCATCCGCTGATCCGCCGCCCGCCGCGTCCACTTGTCGCAGGCTCCATCCTCCGCAGAATGGCGGAACGATGGAGCTTGCGCGTCACCTGCGGGTCGAGAACGTCGCCCGTCTGAATCCGACCGCCCCCCGGCAGATCGACGTGAGTCGCTCGGTCGCCGACGCGGTCGACCTGATGCGCCGCGAACGGGTCGGCTGCCTGCTCGTTACCCGGAACGGTAAACTCGTCGGGATCTTCACCGAGCGCGACCTGCTCAAGCGCGTGCTCGCCGTCGGCAAGCCGCTGGCCGATCCGCTGATCGAAGTGATGACGGAGAACCCCGCGTCGGTTCACATCAACGAACCGATCCGCAACGCGATCCGCACGATGGAAGAGGGGGGCTACCGGCACCTGCCGGTCGTGGATGAGAACGACCGCCCCGTCGGGGTGCTCTCCGCAAAGCGGATCGTGCGGTACTTGGTCGAACACTTCCCGGCGCTCGTCCACAACCAGCCGCCTCAGCCGAACCAGTACCCGGAGCACGCCGAGGGGGCGTGAAGCGCTCGCTGCTGGCGGTACATCCGCAGTTGCCGAGTGCCGTGGTTTCGCGCGGGAAACGGAAGCGACTTTCTGCGCCGAGCGGCCAGACCTCACCCGCCTGCCCCCTCCCCGTTTCGGAGGGGGGGGGCCGGATCGCGGGTCGCTCCGCGCGCCTGATATGTCGCGTACGAACTCGGCGTCTCCCACATCGTCACTTCGACGACGGCGTAGCCCTCGCTTTCGACCCAGTCGCAGATGAACTTCGCGATGTTCTCCGTCGTCGGGTGTTCGTCCATCGCCACGACTTGTTCCCCCGCGCCGCGCAGCAGCGGCACGAGCGGATCGTCGCGCTGGAGCAGCATCCTGTGATCGAGCGTGCGGTCGATCCAGTCGCCGATGTGCTTCCGCATCCCGGCGAAGTCCGTGACCATCCCGGACTCGTCGAGTTCCCGGCCCGCGACCGTGATGACGGCCCGGCCGTTGTGCCCGTGCAGATTCCGGCACTTGCCGTCGTAGTTCATCAGCCGGTGGCCGAAGCAAAACGCGATCTCTTTCGTCACGCGGAACATCGCGGTCTCCGGGTCAATCGTGGGCGTACTCGGTCGGGTCGTGCATCCCGGCATCCGCGAAGCCGAGTCGGCGCTCCGCGCATTTATTGCAGCAACCGCAGTGCCGCCCCGCGACGGGCGCGATGCACGAAAAGGTGAGTTGCAGAGGAAGACCGATCCCCCGCTTCAAGACATCGGCCTTCGTCAGCCCCATCGCCGCATAGGGGCGCAGCACGCTCACCGTGCCGCGCACGGCGAGGTTCACGACCTCGGCCATACCATTGTAAAAGGCGTCGGTCGCATCGGGGAAGGGATTCGACGCGAGCGGGGCCGTCGCGAGTTCCGGAACCCCGTGCAGGTGGCACCAGAGCAGCGCCTTCGCGAACAGGATCACGTTGCGACCGGGCAGGTAAACCGCATCGTCGGCCGAGCGCGCATCCGGCACGCCGTGGCCCGTCAAGCTCCAGTGATCGCCGTAGAGGTCGCGCACGGGCAGATCGAGTTCGACGAGCGGCCGGAGCGCGCGCGTGCGGATCGCCGCGAGGAACTGCCGGAGATGCTCCAGTTCGGCCGCTTCCCAAACCGCTCCCGTGCGGATGGTAATCGGAGTGACCGCCGGATAAACCCGCAGACTTTCGGCGAGCAGGACGGCGCTGTCCAACCCGCCGCTGACGAGCGCGGCGAGCGGCGTTTCGGCGCTGTCGGGAGGCCAAGGAATCATACCGCTATCGTAGGCGGACACTGCCGCTCGCGGTTCCGAAAGGATAGACTGACGGAAACGCATCCTCGTTCACGGAGTCGGTCATGCGGCGATTCATCTTGGGCGCGCTCGGCGCCGTCGGAGCGGCGGCCTTCGCGTGTGCCGCGCCGGTTCCCAAAGTGTCCGATGGGATCGACTGGCTCGAATTCCGCGGGCCGGATGGCACCGGGCACTACACGGGCGCCCCGCTGCCGACCGCGTGGGGGCCGGATAAGAACGTCGCCTGGAAGACGCCGATCCCCGGCGCGGGCTGGTCGTCGCCGATCGCCCTGCGCGGCAAGCTGATCCTCACCACCGCCGTCCCCGTCGGCGATTCCGCCAAGCCCGATCACGAACTGCGCGTCCTCTGCATCGACGCCGCGAGCGGCAAGATCGACTGGAACGAACAAGTCTTCCTCGAAAAAGCGACGGCGCCGCGGCCGCACCAGAAGAATAGCCATGCCAGCCCGACGCCCGTCTCCGACGGCGAACGCATCATCGTCCACTTCGGCCACCAGGGCACCGCCGCGCTGGACCTCACCGGCAAGGTGCTCTGGAAGAACGACAAGCACCCCTACTCGCCCGTCCACGGCAATGGCGGCTCGCCGATCCTCGCCGAGGGGAATGTCGTCTTCGCCTGCGACGGCGCGGACAAGCCGTTCGTGCTGGCCCTCGACGCCAAGACCGGCGAGCAGGCGTGGAAGGCCGACCGGAAATCGACCGCGGGCAAGAAGTTCGCCTTCACCACCGCGCAACTGGTCGAGCACGAGGGCAAGAAGGTCATCGTCTCTGCGGCGAGCGACTTCGTCGCCGGCTACGACCCGAAGACGGGCGCGGAGATCTGGCGCGCCAAGTACCCCGGCCCCGGCTACTCCGTCATCGGCCGGCCGCAGTATTCGCACGGCCTCGTGATCTTCACGACCGGGTACGACAGCCCGCGCATCCTGGCGGTGAAGCCCTCGGGCACCGGCGACATCACCGAAAATATCGTCTGGCAGATGGCGAAGGGTGCGCCGAACACGCCGACGCCTCTGGCCGTCGGCGACGAACTCTACCTGCTCTCCGATCAGGGGACGCTGAGCTGCCTCGACGCGAAGACGGGCACCGTCCACTGGAGCGAGCGCATCAAGGGCGGGGCCTACTCGTCGTCGCCGATCGCGGCGGATGGGCTGATCTACCTCACGTCCGAGACGGGCTACGGGCAGGTCGTAAAGGCGAACAAGGCCAAGCTCGAAGTGGTGAGCGAAAGCGACATGAAGGAGAAGACCTACGCGAGCTTCGTGCCGTCCGCCGGCGCGCTCTACCTCCGGACGGAGAAGGCCCTGTTCAAGTTCGCGGCGAAGAAGTGAACCCGCGATCCGTCCGCAGTCGGGTTGAAAGGGGGCGGCGAGCGACTAAAATTTCGCGATCCGCCCGCCGGCACTCGTAGCTCAACTGGATAGAGCATCGGTCTTCGGAACCGAGGGTTGGGGGTTCGAATCCCTCCGAGTGCAATCGCTCAGCCCATAGCAGCCGAAGGGTTTTACCCTTACCCCGATCACTTTCGGGCGCGGTTCTCCAAGCGTTGTTTCGTGGAACTTCTCCACGAAACGAGGAGTCCGCCCCAGGGCACGTCCCCGCAAAGTCCTTCCGCGCTACCTTTCCCACCCGTCCGGCAAGGCGCGAGTCGTCTGGACAAGCCCGAGCGGCCGGCGGGAAAAGATCTGCCCGGCCCGTTCAACTCGACGGAATCCCTTCAAGCCTTCGCCCGATTCCAGCTCGAACTCGCCAGTTCGCCGGAAATGCCCGCCAGCGCCCCGAACGGCACCGCCGTCGTGGAACTGCTCGCCCTGTACCTGCGCCACGCCACGGGCTATTACGGCCCTGGCGCAGAACTGGAAGCGATCAAAGCCGCGCTGAAGATCGTGCGCGAGCACTACGGCACCGATGCCGTCGCCGATTTCGGGCCGAAGAAGCTTGCCGCCGTCCGCGAAGCGTTCATCGGGAAGGGCTGGGCCCGGACGTATATCAACCGCCAGGTGGGGAAAGTGGTCCGGGCATTCCGATGGGCGGTCGGGGAAGAGATCATCCCTTCGGCGGTCTACCTCTCGCTGAAGTCTCTGGCGCCGCTCCGCCGCGGGCACTGCGAAGCGCCCGAGTCCGCGCCCAGGCTCCCGGCGAACCCGAAGCACGTCGCCGCGACCATGCCCTTTCTCTCTCCACACGTCGTGTGTGATCGTCGACCTCATGCGTTGCACCGGCACGCGGCCGGGGGAAGTCTGCCGGATGACGCTGGAGAAGATCGACCGCACCGGCCCGGTTTGGATCTACCGACCCGCAGAACACAAGAACGCCCACCGGGGGCACGATTGCGAAGTGTCACTCGAGAGGGACGCCCAGGCGATCATCGCCGCGCACCTAGCCCGGATATTTCACCGGTTCTGCTCGGAGTTGAATGGCGCGGTGGCTGAAGGTTTGGTATGGGAAGGAGTTACCACAC
>Ga0136611_10001233_pt1 | contig 17739 bp, 17 predicted proteins | sample AntDrymUQ2232306_2_FD_106645 | JGI IMG/M metagenome (GOLD analysis project Ga0136611, IMG submission 106645) | Polar desert sand microbial communities from Dry Valleys, Antarctica - metaG UQ223 (23.06) | ecosystem: Environmental > Terrestrial > Soil > Desert | place: Antarctica: Dry Valley...
GTTGATTGAGCGGCATGTCAACCACCGCGAGCGAGGCAGACTTCGCCGCCGCGACGTCCGGCGAGTTGAAAGGCGCGGGTGCCCACGGCGCTTTCATCGCCGGCTTCAGCGCCGGTGTAACTTTCTGCGCGGCAAACGATTCCAGGGGAAACGATTCGCGTGGCGATGATTCTTGTGGCGACGACCCTTGTGGCGACAACCCTGTAGGTTTGTCGTCCATTCCCGCGGCGAGCGAAAGCGCCGCCACGCGCGCCGCCGATCGCTTCTTTTCGTCGCGGGTCACTCGCCAGGCCGCGATGCTCATCACGAGCGCGACGCCCAGTGAAATGACCGTGACCCCCAACAGAATGATGTCCATAAGCTATACCTTTGCGCCTCCGCCGTCGCTCGCTCACGAGCTGCGGCGGGACAAACGCTTCGCGAGAATTTCAGCGAAGTTTGAACTCGACGCCCACTTCAACCACGACGTCCACGGGCACGCCTTTCATGCGGCCGGGAGCAAACCGCCACTGCTTCACCGCCTGTACGGCGCGCTCGTTCAAGCCGCCGCGCAAGCCGCGAACGATCTTCACGTCGCCGACCGTGCCGTCGCGCCGCACGACGATCTCGAGCTCCACTTCGCCGGCGATGTTGGCGCGGCGCGCTTCATCGGTGTAGTCGGCCTTCACTTCGCGCAGCAGTCGCGGTGGTTCGACGCCGCTGCCGGGACGGAACGGTCCGCCGCCGTAGCCGCCGCCGGAACCTTCGCCGACGCCGCTGCCCGCGCCCGCCCCAAGGCCCGTGCCCTGTCCCGACCCCGCGCCACCGCCGGTGCCCGAACCCTGGCTCGGCACGGTTTCCGGCGCCTTCGCCAACACGCCTTCGCGATCCTGCGCCTCCGCCTGCTTCGTCGGAATCGGCGCCATCACCGGCGGCAGTTGCTTCGCCTCGATCGGCTTCGGCGGTTCGGGCGGTTTCGGCTCGGGTCGCATCGGCGGTGGCAGCTTTCTCGCCGGCAATGGACTACTGATTTTTTCGACGCCCTTGCGCTCCGCGCGCGGTGGAGGCGTTTTCATCTTCATTCCGCCGCCGCCGCCGCCACCGCCGGGCCCGGGGCTGACGAGGAACACCATCCGGATTGGCTCCGGCTCCTTGAGCGGATCGGTGCGTTCATCCGCCACCGCAAATCCAAGGCTCGCGACAAACAGGATCGTCGCGATCGCGAGGCCATGCAGGCTCGTCGACACGATTAGCGGCAGTGCATTTGCGCGCTCCGCCTGGACGCCCTGCGCGAACAGCTCGCGGCCTAGGCCGAGCGTGCCGGGCACGGCCACGGTCGATCCCTGCTTCAGCGCGCGCACCGCGCGCACCGCTTCGTCGTGCGCGACGAATGTGCCGAGGTCAGGATCGGCGGCAATCGGCAGCTGGGCCGCAACCGAGCGGATCTCGCCGTGTGCGAGCAGCTGCAGCACGCGGGTTTCGGAAACCCCGGCCGCTTGCGCGATGTCGCGGGCGGTGAAAACGTCTAACTGAACAGTACCGAGCATGGCTTTGCCCTTCTTTATGGCAAGTTCCTTGCCGTCGCCGTCGTCGGGTGGCAGAGGTCAGCAAACGACTTTTCGGCCGAAAAACGTCAAACCTTCCGTCGGCCGCCCTGACGATCTGTGGTGCTTTAAGGACGCCTTGTCCAATCTATGATGCAGCCATGAGGAACCTGCTCGCCGTAGCCGGATTCACTCTCATTTGCGCCGTGGTGTCAGGATCCGCGCAAACCGCGCCCTATCGCCTCGTTCCGAACTGGGGAGCATTGCCGGACGGGGCCCAATGGGGCGAGGTCCCTGGCATGGCCATCGACGCGGGCGGCAAGCTGTTCGCGTTTCATCGCGCCGAGCCGCCGATCGTCGAGCTCGATCGATCCGGCAAGATTCTCCAGACGTGGGGCGACAAGCTGTTTGCGTGGCCGCACGGAATTCGCGTCGATCGATTTGGCAACCTGTGGATCACCGACGGCCAGGCGCGTAACGGCATTGGCCAGCAGGTGTTCAAATACAGCCCGGATCGAAAACTCCTGCTGACGCTCGGCACCAAGGGCGTGCGCGGTGAGGGCCCGGATACCTTTGGCGGCCCGTGCGACGTCGCCGTCGCTGCCAACGGCGACATCTTCGTGGCCGACGGCCACTTCAATGCGCGCATCGTGAAGTTCGACAAGGATGGCAGGTTCCTCAAGGCGTGGGGCAAGAAGGGCGACCAGCCGGGCGAGTTCAACCTGCCGCACACCCTTGCGATTGACTCGCGCGGCCGCGTCCTGGTCGGCGATCGATCCAACAACCGCATCCAGATCTTCGATCAGGAGGGCAATTTCCTCGACCAATGGACGCAGTTCGGCACGCCGAGCGGGATTTACATCACTCCAGACGACACGCTCTACGTTGTCGACTACAACGTCAAGAAGGGCGTGTTCGTCGGCAGCGCGAAAGACGGCTCGGTGAAATACAAGCTCGACGATGCGGTGGCGGAAGGTGTGGCGGTCGACAGCGACGGCAACATCTATGTGGGGGAGACCATCTCCGGGGTAACCCTGACCGGACAGCCCGGCGGGCATCTTGTGAGAAAATTCGAACGCGTGAAGTAATGCTCCGCTCCCTGCGCATCGGCCATCGTCGATTCGTCCTCGGCCCCGGCGTCAATACGATCGGACGTGAGCCTCGCTGCACGGTCTGCATCAACGACGCCAGCGTGTCGCGCGAGCATGCGCGACTCATCGTCGAACACAATCAGGCCACGCTCGAAGATCAGAAGAGCAAGAACGGCACGTCGGTGATGGGCCAGGTGATCACGGGCCCGACCCTGTTGAGGGATGGCGACGAGGTCGAGTTCGGACACGTCAAAGGCTGGTTCATCGTCGAAGCGTCTGACGATCCGCCGACCACGACGCATCTGTGAAAGAACGAAGAACGAATAACCAAACGGCTCCGTCGTGATTTGTTATTTGTCATTGGTATTCCCCCGGAGCCCTTCCACGAACCGCAGCCTGCCGCGGTCCGCGAGAATTCGCACCGGCTTGAAGCCGGCCTCCTCGAGCCGCCGTTGGAAATCCACTTGTTCGTGCGCTGACTTCACCAGCGTGACCACTTCGATCCTGCCACCCGGCCGCAGCGCGCCGAGGGCGTTGCGCAGCAACTCACCCGGTTTATCAATCGCCCAGAACGTGCCCTGGCTGTCATCGACCACGACCATGTCGAACTGTGCGTCAGCGATCGGCCATGCTCGGCCCTCGTCGATATCGTGCACCTCGATCAACGCCCCGACCTTGGCGCCGATGGCGCGCGCGCGCTTCGCATCGCCCTCGTCGAGCGCCGCGACCGCGGACGTGCCGCTCAACCCGACCTTGGCCGCAAGGCCGGCCAGCAACGCCTTGTCGTGAACGCCGATCTGCAGGAAACGCTCGCCCATCCGCACGCCGGTCATCGACACGTGCAGCGGATCCATCGAGCCGCCGCGCCCCTTTTTCATCAGCATGCGCAGGAGGAACATCATCGTCCTCCCATGATAAGTCGCCCACGCGGTGATATATTTCCAAGGTGAAGCCAGCCTTAGAAATCGCACCTGCCCAGGGCAAATTCGGCATTCTCCTGGTCGGCCTCGGCGCCGTCAGCACGACGACGATTGCCGGGGTGGTTGCGATCCGCAAAGGCCTCGCGAAACCCATCGGATCGCTCACGCAGATGGGCACCATCCGCCTCGGGAAGCGCACCGAGAACCGCACCCCCAAGATCAATGAATTCGTGCCGCTCGCGCAGCTGGACGACATCGTCTTCGGCGGGTGGGACATTTTCGAAGAGGATTGCTACGCGGCCGCCTGCACCGCGGGCGTGCTCGAACGCTCGCTGCTTGATTCGATCCGCCCTGAGCTCGAGGCGATCAAGCCGATGCCGGCGGTGTTCGATCAGCGCTACGTCAAGCGCCTCTCTGGCCCGAACGTGAAGCAAGGCAAAGATAAGAAAGATCTTGCCGAGCAGCTGATCGCCGACATTCGCAACTTCAAGGCGAAGCACAACTGCGACCGCCTGGTGATGGTGTGGTGCGGCAGCACGGAGGTCTTCATGAAGGAAGGCCCGGTGCACCAGTCGCTCGCGGCGTTCGAGAAGGGCCTCGAGCTGAGCGACGAGGCGATTCCGTCGAGCATGGTCTATGCGTACGCGGCGTTGAAGGAGGGCCTGCCGTTCGCGAACGCCGCGCCGAACCTGACCGCGGATGTGCCGGCGATGCTCGAGCTCGCCGCGCAGACCGGGTCTCCGTTGGCGGGCAACGACATGAAGACCGGGCAGACGCTGATCAAGACGATCATCGCGCCCGGCCTCAAGGCGCGCATGATCGGCGTGCGTGGCTGGTACTCGACCAATATCCTCGGCAACCGGGACGGTGAAGTGCTCGACGACCCGGAGTCTTTCAAGACGAAGGAAGAGAGCAAAAAGTCCGCGCTCGACTACATCTTCCAGCCGCAGCTTTATCCCGATCTCTACAAGGACCTGTCGCACGTCGTCCGCATCAATTACTATCCGCCGCGCGGCGACAACAAAGAGGGCTGGGACAACATCGACATCGTCGGCTGGCTCGGCTACCCGATGCAGTTGAAGATCAATTTCCTCTGCCGCGATTCGATTCTCGCCGCGCCGATCGTGCTCGACTCCGCGCTGTTCCTCGATCTCGCGAAGCGCGCCGGGATGTCCGGCATCCAGGAATGGCTGTCGTTCTACTTCAAGGCGCCGATGCACGCGAAGGACCTGTATCCGGAGCACGATCTGTTCATCCAGTTGATGAAGCTGAAGAACACGCTGCGCTACATCCAGGGTGAAGAGATGCTCACGCACCTTGGCCGGGAGTACTACGACTAGAACAATTGCCAATAGCCAATAGCCATTGAACAATTGCAATGGTGCATTGTGAGTTGGCCATTGTGAATTGCCCATGACCCCAGCAAAGACGCGACCCGCACTGCTCGGCGGTCTTGTCATCGGCGTGCTCTCGGCACTGCCGGTGATCAACCTCGCAAATTGCTGCTGCGCATGGATCCTGTTTGGCGGGGCGCTGGCTGCGTACCTGATGCAGCAGAACCATCCTGAGCCCGTTCAAATCGGCGACGGCGCGATCGCCGGGCTGCTCGCCGGCTCGATCGGCGCGGTGGTCTGGCTGATCGTGTCGATTCCGATCAGCGCAGTAATGGCGCCGTTACAGTCGGAGATGTCGCAGCGCATGCTACGCAACGCATCGGACATGGCGCCCGAGCTGCGCTCGCTGCTCGAGAGTATGCAGGGCGGTCCGGCAATCGGGCTCGGCCTGCTGTTCGGATTCTTCCTCATGCTGTTCGTGAGCACGCTGTTCGGCATGCTCGGCGGCCTGTTCGGCGCCCTGATGTTCCGTAAGAGCCAGCCGCCCGTGATTCCTCCGCCAATTCCGCCAACTACCTTTTAGCAAGCGGACCCCGATGTTCCTTTCTCCACTCCGAGCCGATACCTCGTTCCGGTATGGACTCGAAGCAGGACTACGCGGCGTTCTTTTGCTTTCCACATCGTCCGTTCAGCCTGACACCCGATCCAAAATTCTATTTCCGCAGCCGCTCACACAGCCGCGTGTTCGACACGCTGTCGGCGTCCATCGCGCGGCGCGAGAGCATCATGCTCGTGCTCGGCGACCTGGGCGTCGGCAAGACCACCCTGTGCCGGACCTTGCTTGACCTGCAGGAACGCAAGTCGCGCGCCGCCCTGGTCGGCAACGCCCTGTTGTCGCCCGAGGATCTGCTGCGACTGATGCTCCAGGATCTCGGCGCGGTGTCCAAAGACGAGGTGCAACAGGGGCGGCTTGCCACGGCAACGCGCGTGGAGCTGGTCGAGATGTTCGATCAGTTCCTCGGCCGCCTTCGGGCGGCAAGCGATGGCGCGGTGCTGATCGTCGACGAGGCGCACAGCCTGCCGCCAGCGACGAAAGATCAGGTGATGGAGATCGCGACGCTCGAGTCGAATCGCGATCGCGTGCTGCAGTTCCTGCTGGCCGCGCAGCCCGCGCTCGGCGGCGCGCCGACGCTGCCCGCGCTGGCCGACGATCGCCTCGCGGTGCGCGCGCGGCTGTTGCCGCTCGAGCGGGACGAATGCGAGCGCTACATCACCCACCGCCTCGCGATCGCCGGCGGAGCTGCCGTGACTTTCAGTCCGCAGTCGCTCGAAGTGATCTACACCCTGTCCGGCGGAGTCGCGCGGTTGGTCAACCTGGTCTGCGAGCGCGGCTTGCAGGAAGCCGCCATCGCCCAGGTGCACCGTGTCGAAGCGTCGATGATCGAGTCGGCCGCTTCGGCGCTCGACCTGCTTCGATTGAGACCGAAGAGATTCCGTTGGTACGGGACCAAATAGATCTCAGATTCGGATTTCGGAATCCGATTAATTCAAGATTCGATCGCTCAATAAATCAGCAATCTCAGATCTGATATCTGAATTACTCTCTGCGTATGTCCGACCCGGTCTCCCCAGAAATTGAAGCGCTGCTCACAGAAGATCGCAGCTTCGCGCCGTCCGACGACTTCCGCTCCCGCGCCCACGTCAACGACCCCGAGATTTACGCCAGGGCCGCGAAAGATCCCGAAGCATTCTGGGAGGGGTTTGCGAAAGAGCTCGAATGGATCAAGCCGTGGTCCAAGGTGCTGGACTGGAACGCGCCCGATGCGAAGTGGTTCGTCGAGGGCAAGCTCAACGCCAGCGCCAACTGCCTCGATCGGCACGTGCGCACGGCGCGCCGTAACAAGGCCGCGTTCATCTGGGAAGGTGAGCCCGGCGATCGCCGCACGCTGACCTATTTCGATCTCTATCGCCAGGTCTGCCAGTTTGCGAACGTCCTGAAGTCGCTTGGCGTCCGCAAGGGCGACCGCGTCGCGCTCTACCTGCCGCTGATTCCAGAGCTCGCCATCTCGATGCTCGCCTGCGCGCGCATCGGCGCCGCGCATTCGGTGGTGTTCGGCGGCTTCAGCGCCGAGTCACTTAGCGACCGCATCAACGATTCGCAATGCAAGGTGCTGGTCACGGCCGATGGCGGCTGGCGCCGCGGCCAGATCGTGCCGCTGAAGCAGACCGCCGACGAAGCGCTGCAAAACACGCCGTCGATCGAGCACGTCGTCATCGTCCAGCGCATGCAGACGCCGCTCGCGCAGGTGCAGGTCAAGGAAGGCCGCGATCACTGGTATCACCGGCTGATGCAGGACGCGCCTTACGAATGCGAGCCGGAAGAGATGGATGCGGAGGACATGCTCTACATCCTCTACACGTCGGGCACCACCGGGAAGCCGAAGGGCATCGTCCACACCACCGGCGGCTATCTCACCGGCTGCTACGCGACGACCAAGTGGGTGTTCGATCTCAAGGAGGACGACGTCTACTGGTGCACCGCTGACATTGGCTGGGTCACCGGCCACAGCTATGTCGTCTACGGTCCACTGGCCAATGGCGCTACCGTCGTGATGTATGAAGGCGCGCCCGACTGGCCGCGGAAAGATCGCCTGTGGCAAATCGTCGAGCGCTACGGCGTGACGATTTTCTACACCGCCCCGACCGCGATTCGCGCCTTTATGAAGTGGGGCACTGACTGGCCCGCCAAACACAACCTCGGCTCGCTGCGGTTGATGGGCTCGGTAGGCGAGCCGATCAATCCCGAGGCCTGGATCTGGTACCACCTGCACATCGGCAATAGTCGCTGTCCGATCGTCGACACCTGGTGGCAGACGGAGACCGGCGCCATCGCCATTACGCCGCTGCCGGGCATTACGCGTACCAAGCCCGGCTCGGCGACCCACGCGTTCCCGGGCATCAGCGCGGAGATCCTCAACGACAAGGGCGACACGGTTCCGGCGGGTGGCGGTCTGCTGGCGATCACCAAGCCGTGGCCCTCGATGCTGCGCACCATCTACGGCGACCACGATCGCTACGTGAAGCAGTACTGGAGCCGCTGGGGCCGTGACATCTATTTCACCGGCGATGGCGCAAAGAAAGACGACGAGGGGTATTACTGGCTGCTGGGCCGCGTTGATGACGTGCTGAACGTCGCGGGCCATCGCATCGGCACGATGGAAGTGGAGAGCGCGCTCGTCGATCACCCCAAGGTCGCCGAGGCCGCGGTCGTCGGCCGGGCCCACGAGATCAAGGGCCACGCGCTCGCCGCGTTCGTGACCGTGAAGGAGGGCGTCAGCGCGTCGGAGTCGCTGGCCGACGAATTGAAGAAACACGTGGCGCACAAGATCGGCGCGATCGCCCGGCCCGACGACATCATCTTCGCAGCCGATTTGCCGAAGACGCGCTCGGGGAAGATCATGCGCCGCTTGCTGCGGGATATCGCCGAGGGGAAGGCGCTCGGCGACACCACGACGCTCGCCGATCCGACGGTGGTCGCGAAGCTGAAGGATCAGTACGAGAGCCAGGAGTAGATTATTTACTGGCCAGCGCCTCGACGGCCTTTCGCTCCAGCCGCACGTGCCGTCCGGAGTTGACGGGATCGAGCGTACCCTCAGCGACCAGCTTTTGAATGCCTTGAATGTCGATGTTGAGCAGGTGCGTCGCCTGCTCAATCGAAATCAGGCGCGGCAGTAACTCGACCTGCTCGACCCGGTTGCGTCCGCCGGCCTTGGCGCGGCTGAGCGCCGCGACGGCTGCCGCCGAAAATGCCTCGTGATCGATCGGCTCGCCCTCGAGGGCGCGTGCGCTCGCCACCGCCACGCATACCGTCACGACGGCGCGCTGCTCGGTGCGGTAGTCGCGGAACGTCAAACGCTCTTCGACCATCGTCCGGGTGCGCTCGGCCAAGGTCATCGCATGGCGCGGGTCGGTATCCGGCAGCAGCACCGCGATGGTGTCCTCGCCGTAGCGTGCCACCCAGTCGTGCTGGCGGAAATACGCGCGCAGCAGGATCCCCATCCGCTCGAGGATCCGATCGCCGACGCCATAGCCGTGCACCTGATTGATGACCGAGAGGTTGTCGACGTCGATCAGCATCATCGACAGCCAGTGCTCGAAGCGCTCGGCGCGGCTGCATTCCTTCGGCAGCACCGCCTCGAGGACGGGCCGTGTGTGCAGCGTCGTCAGCGCATCCTCGATCGCCGAATTTTGCGGCGAGTACATCAGCCGCGTCGTCCACGCGCCAAGCAGGTCGAACGCGGCACGGCGGACGATCTGGCAGGCGTGAGGCCACGGGTCGGTGTTGAGGCCGACCCGCTCATCCAGCGACAGCTCGTCAATGGCGGTGCTCATCACAATGTGTACAAAGGTGAACAGTTGCTCTGGCGAAACTTCGCGATCATCTATGAGGACCGCCAACTCGCTGATGCCGGGGCCCCGCGAATCGAGACGGCCGTCGAGAATCGCGTCGTTCAACAACGTCGCCGCCACGTTGCCAAGGCGCATGCAGTAGTTTGCGTCGAGACGGCGCGAGCCAGATGCGAGCGGGAACGTCGCTACCGTGTCGGCGATGATCACGTCACGGCGAGCGGTCAGGTGATTCGCTACCAGCCGTCGCAGCTCAACGTCGAGTCCGGTTTCGTGTGCGGGGGCCATATATATGAAGTTCGTCCAGAGTTTCGGTCTGTGGAGAGCGTCTCGCTAGTGCGGCCTATGGCGACGACCCTCGACGACCGAAATACTTACTGCGGTTTGTGACGGCGTGTTCTCAGTTTTGCACACCCGCGATCAGGAACGGCGCTACGGACGAGTTAGCTTGGGCAAGGGACCGATCGCACGATCGCACGATCGCCGCTTGCGCACAGTTTTGTGAGTTGCTGGGTTTTCTGAGGGTCGATGCGAAAAAAACTCGGTGAGTGCCTGATTCAAGCAGGACTCATCACTGAGGACGATCTCCAATCGGCGCTGGCCGAGCACAAACGCACGGGCGAGCGCCTGGGCGCGGTCCTCGTACGCCTCAACCTCGCCACCGAACGGCAGATCGCCAAGGCCCTCGCCTACCAGCTCGGTTTCCCGTACCTGAACCTCGCGGAGAACCCGCCCGATCCGAACATCGTCACGCTGATCGCGAAAGAAGTTGCGCTCAAGCGATCGTGCGTCGCCATTCGTCTCGACAAGAACCTCATGACCGTGGCGATGGCCGATCCGCTGCTTTTCAGCCTCGTGCAGGATCTCGAGTTCCAGACCGGATACCGCATCAAGCAGGTGGTGGCGACGCGCGCCGACATCCTCGAAGCCATCGCCGGGGGCTACTCCGACAAGGCGCTGATGAAGACGGCCCCCGCCTCGGGGCACGTCCCCGCCACCCGCTCCGGGAAGCACGACGAACGCGCCGCCGGCGAAGGGTTGATGCGCCGGACCGAGGCCGAGGCCGGCGAGCCGATCGCGGGATTGCAGGAGCGCAGCGAGGCCGCGCCGATTATCGACCTGGTCGATCTGGTCGTAAAGAGCGCGATCAAGGCCGGCGCATCGGACGTGCACGTCGAGCCGATGGAGAAGGGCGTCCTGATCCGGCACCGCCTCGACGGCCTGTTGAAGGAAGTGATGGACCTGCCCAAGTGGGTCCACGAAGGATTGATCGCCCGCCTCAAGATCATGGCCGGCATGGACATCGCCGAGAAGCGGTTGCCGCAGGACGGCCGCGTCCGCGTCGCCACCGAAGAGGGCAAGGACGTCGACTTCCGCGCCTCCACGCTGCGCACGCTGCACGGCGAGAAGATGGTGCTGCGCGTCCTCGATCAGAACCGCGGCGTGCCGTTGCTCGAGGAGCTCGGGTTTTCGTCCGGCGCGTTCAACGACCTGCGCAGCTTCCTCAAGTTCCAGCACGGCATGATCCTGGTCGTGGGACCGACCGGCAGCGGCAAGACCACCACGCTTTGCTCGGCGCTGATGTCGGTGCAGTCGGAGCGCACCAACGTCATCACCATCGAAGATCCGATTGAATACCAGCTGCCCGGCATCAACCAGACGCAGGTCAACGAGAAGATCAAGCTGACGTTCGCCAGCGCGCTGCGCTCGATCCTGCGCCAGGATCCGGACGTAATCCTGGTCGGTGAAATCCGCGATCAGGAAACCGCGCGCATCGCGATGCAGGCGGCGCAGACCGGTCACCTCGTGCTCTCGACGCTGCATACCGACGATGCGCCGTCCGCGGTGACGCGCTTGACCGATATTGGCATCGAGCCCTACGTCATCGCCTCGGCCACCATTGGCATCGTGGCGCAGCGCCTCGTGCGCCGCTTGTGTCCGCAGTGCCGCCGGCAGTACACGCCCAATTCGGACACGTTGCGCGCGCTCAACATCACCGAGGCAGAAGCCGCCAACATTCCGTTCTACCGGCCGGTCGGCTGCGAGTCGTGCCACCAGACCGGCTACAAGGGCCGCATCGGCATCTACGAAGTGATGAAGATCACCGATCGCCTGCGCCGCATGATCGCGCAGCGCGCTTCGGAAGATGCGATCCGCGAAGTCGCGCAGTCGACCGGCATGCTCACGCTCGGCGATGACGCGCTCGCCAAGGTCAAGGCCGGCGTCACCACTGCGGACGAACTGCTGCGCGTCGTCACCGAAGTAAGGGAGATGCGCAGCATCTGCCCAGGATGCAACGGCCCGGTGGCGCTCGACTTCGTGGCGTGCCCGGCGTGCGGCCGGCGGCTGAGCGGCGCGTGTCCCGGTTGCTCCAGGAGCCTGCAGCCTGGATGGACGTTCTGTCCGTACTGCGCGCGCGGCACCGAGGCGCGCAGTGAACGACGGCTGCGGGAGCGGACGAGGGCGAGGGAGCTGCCGGCTTCGACGCCGCCGAACGCCAGCAATGTCGCGGAATTCAAAAAGGGCATGCCGTAACATTCCTCGTCGCCTGTGAAGAGCCACTACGAGCTGTTAAGCCTCACCCCTGCCGCCGACGCTGACGCCATCAAGAAGGCGTTTCGCCGCGAGATTGCGCGCTACCACCCGGACAAGGTGGTCCATCTCGGCGCCGAGTTCCAGGACATGGCGGCGACGCGCGCGGCGGAGCTGACCATTGCCTATAAGACGCTGAGCGATGCGGCGCTGCGCGAGGAGTACGACGCCAGCATCGCTGCCGGCACGCTGCCAACGCACGTGCCGCAGGCCCCGCGCCCCGAGGCCCGCGACGATCAGGAGCCAGCGCCACCGCCGGTCGAGCCGGAGATCCTGCCACCGCCACTGGGCACCAGCGGCCGTTTTGCGTCCGAGCGCGCCGATCGCGATCTGATCCTGAAGCGCGCGATTGTCGGACGGGTGCTTGGCATCGTTGAGGCGCTTTACGGCAAGATCGAGACCCCGACCGTAAGCGGCTTCGACCTCGCGATGGTGCCAATCGCCAAACCGCGCTTTCTCGGCGCGTATTCGCCGCGCGTGCTGGTCAAGGTCGTCGCCACCGCGGACGCCGCCGCGATCACGGAAGCCTACGGCGCCGCATCGCGCGCGCGCTTGCACGCGGGCAAGTCGCCGGTTGTGGTGCTGCTGTTTGCGCGCACGATTGCGCCGCAAACCGAGCTCTCGAGGGCCAACGAAGCCAACGCCCGCGGCCGGAAGGCCGCGGACAGCCCTGAAGAAGTCGCGGTGGTCGTGGTCGACAACGCCGACTGGTCCTGCCGCCCGCCGCGGGATTGCTCGATCGCGGTCCACAAGCTCACCGACGAAATCTGCCTGAGCCGCCGGTCGTCCTGAACGATTGAACCGCCGGGCCGGCGTTGCCGTAAGCTTTAGGCATGCCGCTGATCGAGACCCGCGACCTTTGGAAGACCTACCAGATGGGCGACGAGGAGATTCATGCGCTGAAGGGCGTGTCGATCTCGATCGAGCGCGGTGAATACGTCGCCATCATGGGGCCGTCGGGTTCGGGCAAGTCGACGTTGATGAACCTGATCGGCTGTCTCGATACGCCGAGCAAGGGCACCTACCTGCTTAACGGCAAGGAAGCCAGCTTGATGAACGACAACGAGCTGGCCCGCATTCGAAACGAAGAAATCGGCTTCGTGTTCCAGACGTTCAACCTGCTGCCGCGCGCGACCGCGCTGCACAACGTGGAGTTGCCGCTGGTCTACGCCGGCATGGGGAAGACTGAACGCCTGGCGCAGGCCAAGGCGGCGCTCGATCGCGTCGAGCTCACGCATCGCATGACGCACAAGCCCAACGAGCTGTCAGGCGGCCAGCGCCAGCGCGTCGCGATCGCCCGGGCGCTCGTCAACAACCCCTCGATTCTGCTCGCCGACGAACCGACCGGGAATCTCGATTCGAAGACCGGCGTGGAGATCATGGCGCTGTTTGCGCGGCTCCACCAGGCGGGCAACACGATCATTGTCGTGACGCACGAGCCCGACATCGCCGCTTACGCGCATCGCGTGATCGCCATTCGCGACGGGCAAGTCGAACGCGATGTGCGGCAGCAGCCAATCGCTCCGCTCGCTGCGCATTGAAAATCCTGAGGGCTCGACCCTTGAGGTCTTGAGCGATAATGCGCCCCATGCGCACTATCCTCCTGGTCGCCGCCGTACTCATGGCCGCCGCATCACCTACCGCCGTCGCACAGGACACCGTCGCCCAACGGCTCGTCGGATCGTGGGAGCTGGTCACCTACGAGATCATCGCGGCAGACGGGACCAAGCGTCCGGGCGCCTACGATCGCGGCCAAATCAGCTACGACGCGTCAGGCCGGATGTCCGCCCACCTGATGAATTCGGCGAACAAGGCCGATGCGACGCCCCAGACCGACGAGCTGCGGGCCGCCGCCTACCGGCGCTACCTCGGTTACTACGGGCCGTTCGTCGTCGACACCGCTGCCGGCACCGTGACGCACATCGTGGAGGGATCGTCGAATCCGTCGTGGGTGGGATCGAAGCAGCTGCGCTATTACGAGCTATCGCCGGACAATGCGCAGCTGACACTGTCGTTGCGCGACGGCACGCGGACCACGCAGGCGCTGGTCTGGAAACGTTCAAGACCTTGAAGCCACAAACCCTCAAAAGCGTCAAGGCCTCATTGAGGCACAATCCGCGCTGAAGTCTGGAACCTTCGACAGTTCGTGTACGTCGCTTCGCCCCACGCCTTTCGATCATGTGCCGAGAAAAATCCTCGCGCATTCGTGACGGCACCAGTAGTCCGAGCGCGCGGTTCTCCTCGAACCTCACCGACACGATGTGGTCGAACTGAACGATGGTGGGACGCGGCTCCCGGATGAGCACGTCGGCGCGCCAGAGCCGCCCGGTCTCGGGCTCGACGAAGGCGCTGATGATGCTGCGCATGTCGCTGCCATCGAGCTCGCGGACAATCGTAGGCGAGACGTTTTCAACCAGCACCAGCTTTGTCGTCCGGTGGCCGCCGATGCGTTCCGAGCCCGCGATGCGGATGGAAAACCTGCCGGCGTGCTGAACCTGGAGTAGTTCGAGCGGCAGGTTTGGAAGATTATCGCGCGGGGCTTGCCGAGGTTGAAGCGCGCACTCTCGTTGAGCATGATGCGCGCCCTGGCGTAGTCCTCCTTCAGTCCGGACGCCAGCGTCGCGGTCAACGCGCCGAGCGTATCGAACACCGGCGCATCGTCGACCTTGAGCACCCGGCGAAAGCCCAGCCACCCCGCGTTGCCGGGCAGCGCGATGAAGGCCACCTCCGACAGCAGCGTCCGCCGGCGGATCGACTCCGACCCGGGACGGCCCTCGTGCATCGGGATCGGGTGCCGCCATCATCAGCGCGATTAGTGCGACCGCGGCGAGTCTCATGGTTTTGGTGGGACGAGGCGCGCGGCGGTGCAGTACTGCCGGTAGTTTGAATATCGCGCCGTGCCCGTGCCTTCGCGAAGCAGCCGGCGAAGAACTCTTCTTTCATCTCGTAGGGCACGAGCATCCCGAGCTTCTCGTCGGCCCTGAACTCAACCGCGAGCAACTGATCGAACGGCAGGACGCCGATGCGCGCGTCGCGCGTTTTGACCTGGGCGCGCAGCCGCCGGCCCGTATCTGGCTCAATCCATGCACTGATCAGGCTTTGCATGTCGCCACCCTCAGGACGTTGGATCATCGTTGGCGTTGAATGCTCCTCGAATACCATGCGCGCGGTGTTGACGCCGCGGATCTTCTCCATGCCGTGAGGCGATGGTGCAGGCGATGCCGGTTGCGAGGGTGCAGGAACTCCAGTGGCAGGTTGGGAAGGTTGGTCGTCCGCGCGCCGCCAAGATTATGGCGCGCGCTCTCCGACAGCGACAATCGCGCCTGGTCGTAATCATCGGAGGCGCCGTCGGTCAGGAGAACCGCCAGTGATGGCCCGGCGTCAGCAAGCGCCTTGCCGTTGACGTTGACGACCCGGCGAACGGCGATCGCGAATCGCATCGCCGTTTTCGGTTTGCGCCGCGACCAACGCGATCAGTGCCGTGGCAATCGTAAGTATCTTCATCGTGTTCCCGGCGGCGGCACAATGCGCGCCGATGTTTGGAAGCGCCGGAAGTTGGTGTATGTCGCGACACTGGTTCCGCTGGCAGGCGGCGGCAGCGTGAACGACTCGCGCATTTCAACTGGCACCAGCATCTCGAGCTTTGGGTCACGGTCGAATTCCACCCGGACGTTACCGTACGCGTCGAGTCTCGCCACAACCTCGTCAATGGTCGGTGATTGGGCCGTCGCCAGCAGCACCGATACGATCAACGCCGTCGCCGTCGCCCAGAGAGCGCGCATGATCAGACCGCGGCGAAATGCCCTTCGGAAACCTCGCGCAGCGGCGCATCGCGATTCACCAGCGCGGGATTGAGCTCGATGCGCGCGCGCGGCGCGTCCGGATCGGTGGCCGGCACCGCCGACAACAAGGCGCGGGTGTAGGCGTGCTGGGCATTCGCGAAAATCTCCGCAGTGCGTCCCATTTCCACGATCCGGCCAAGATACATGACGGCGACGCGGCTCGAGATGTGCCGCACCAGCCGCAGGTCGTGCGCAATGAACAGGTAAGTCAGCTTCAACTGCTCCTGCAGATCCATCAGCAGGTTAATCACCTGCGCCTGGACCGAGACATCGAGCGCCGACACCGGTTCATCGGCGATGATGAACGACGGATTGAGTGCCAGCGCGCGCGCCAGGCCGATGCGCTGGCGCTGGCCGCCGCTGAACTCGTGCGGGTAGCGCTCGAGGTGCGCCGGATCCAGGCCGACGAGCGTGAACAGATCGGCGACGCGGTCGCGCCGTTCCAGCTTCGAGCCGATCGAGTGAATCACCAGCGGCTCTTCGACGATTGTCCTCGCCCGCATCCGTGGATTGAGCGACGAATACGGATCCTGGAAAACCATTTGCATGTCGCGACGTGCCGCCCGCATCCGCGCGCTGGAGAACCCCAGCACGTTCTCGCCGCGAAACCACACTTCGCCCGAGGTCGGCTGGATCAGCCGCAGCATGCAGCGGCCGGTGGTGCTCTTGCCGCTTCCCGATTCACCCACGAGTGCGAACGTCTCGCCTTCGTCGACCGAGAAACTGACATTGTCCACCGCCCGGACCACCGACTTCTCGCGGAACAGCCCGCCGCCGCGCTCGAAATGCTTCACGAGGTTGCGGACCTCGACAAACGGCGTTACCAATGCTCCTCCGACTGCACGCCCTTCAACCGCGTTCCTGGTTCGCCGCCGGGAATCGACGCCAGCAATCCCCTCGTGTAGGGGTGTTGTGGATTCCTGAAAATGTCACGCACCGCGCCCTGCTCGACAATCTTGCCGCGGTACATCACCGCGACGCGATCGGCCGTTTCGGCAATCACGCCGAAATCGTGCGTAATCAGCAACAGCGAGAGATCGAACTCACGCTTCATGTCGCGCAGCAACTCCAGCACCTGCGCCTGCACCGTGACGTCGAGCGCCGTGGTCGGCTCATCGGCGATCACCAGGGGCGGCTTGCACGCCAGCGCGATCGCCATCATCACGCGCTGCCGCATGCCGCCGGACAGCTGGTGCGGATAATCGTCGACGCGCTTTTCCGGATCGACGATCTTCACCGCGCGGAGCAGTTCGATCGCGCGGGCGCGCGCGTCATGGCGTGAGGCCAGGCCGTGCACCGTCAGCGCCTCGGCGATGTGCGCCCCAACCCGCATCACCGGGTTGAGCGCCGCCATCGGCTCCTGGAACACGAACCCGATCCCGGCGCCGCGGATCGCGCGCATTTCGTTCTCGGGAAGCGCCAGCAGATCCTTGCCCTGGAAGAACACCTTGCCGCCGACCACCCGGCCGGGCTCCTGCACCAGCCCGATAATCGAGAACGCCGTCACCGACTTGCCGCTGCCGGACTCGCCAACCAGGCCGAGCGTCTCGCCTTTGCGGATCTCGAACGACACGTCGTTCACCGCAACGACAGGCTCGGGCCGCGCGTCGAACACGGTTCGTAAATTCTCGACCCTGAGGAGCGGCTCCATTCAGTCCAAGCTGACTTCGCGATATTCGCCGAACACACCACGCAGCGTATCCGCAATTTCGCCCACGGTGGCGTGCGCTTCGACCGCGGTGATGATCGAGGGAACCAGGTTGGCGGTGCCGGAGGCCGCATCACGCACCGCATCGAGTGCCGCCTGCCATGGTGCCTGATCGCGCGCCTGTCGAACCTGTTGCACCCGGCGCACCTGTTGCGCTTCAAGATCCGGATTGATCTGGAACACTTCGATGGATGTCTTCTCTGTGCCTTCTGTGGCCGTGACGTACCGATTCACGCCGACCACCACGGCCTCGCCCGAATCCACGGCCAGCTGCGCCTGGTAGGCCGAGTCCTGCACCTGCCGCTGGATGTAGCCCGCTTCA
>Ga0136611_10001234_pt1 | contig 17736 bp, 16 predicted proteins | sample AntDrymUQ2232306_2_FD_106645 | JGI IMG/M metagenome (GOLD analysis project Ga0136611, IMG submission 106645) | Polar desert sand microbial communities from Dry Valleys, Antarctica - metaG UQ223 (23.06) | ecosystem: Environmental > Terrestrial > Soil > Desert | place: Antarctica: Dry Valley...
ACTTGCCACCGCCAGCCTCCAGGTCCTCTCGACGTCTGGTCAGCAGACCGTGACACGGTCGCGCGCGCCGTTCGCCATTCCATCGCATGGGTCGATCCTTCCTGCTGGTGGCGACTGTCGCAGCGATCAGCGGCTACGGGTGAGTTCGGCGAGGAAGTTGTGGACGGCCTCGAGCGGGATGCGGCGGCAGCTGCCGATGTGCACGGACTGGAGCTGGCCGCTCTGTAGGAGCTGGTAGGTCTTGGAGCGGCCGATGCCGAGGACCTTGGCGGCTTCGGTCGGGGTGAGCAGGAGCTTGTTCATCGGGTACCTCGCGGAGAGTGGGAGCGCTGCGCCGATCGCGGCCCTCTACCTGTGTAGGTGCGATCTGACCCCTGGCTGTGACAGGACCGCGTCCACCTTCTTCCGCGGGCAAGACCCCGGCGTCCGCGGGCGAGACTGGCCGGGGATGCGGGCAAGCGACGTTGGCGTCGTTCGGCAGGATGCGGCCGGGCGGGGCCCGGCCAGGCGGCGTGCGCTGTGGCCCCTGCCCCACTTCGGGTCGCAGTAGCGGCCGTGGGCAAGGGCTCACGCTCCACGGGCAAGACCGGCAGCGCCCCGATCCTGGCTGGTTGCCCCACGGGCAAGACCGGGCGCCCAGCCCTGTGGCAGCCCGAGCTCGGCTGCGGGTAGGCGCGCAAGTGCTTGCTGTGCGCGCACGCATCTTGTCCACTGATCTCGCCGGTCTTCGACCCTTCCGGTCGGTCAGCGCCGACGGTGAGGCGTCACGACGTCGTCGTCGAAGGGGAGCAGTCGATGGAGCATGACCCGACCCAGCCGCCGGCGGCCGAGCAGTGGCCCTCGGACCCACCGCCGACCGACCAGCAGCAGCACGCGGTGCTGGCGTGGCTGGCCCGGGACGCGGACGTGCCGGCCAGGGTGGGAGTCCTGCTCGTCGACGCGCTGCGGGCGTGGGCGCCGTTGCGCGGCCCGCACGTGTTCCCGGTCGAGCCGCGGGCGGGGCCGGACTGCGACCTGCAGCAGGTGCTGGAGAACCTGTGGTGGCAGCTGGGCGAGCGGGCGGCTCGTTCCGCCTGGGAGGACAAGGTGGTCCTGACGGAGGTCGCGGGGCGGGTGGGCCTGGCGCTGGCCTCCTGGCGCTGCCCCAGCTCCGGTGTCGAACTGTGACGCGGCGGTCGCTGCTCAGCGCGACGCCGGCCCTTCGTGGCTGCGGCGATGCCTGCGGGCGGACCGGCGGCAGCGTCCAGGCAGCCGGGCTGGTCCACCGCCCATGACGCGTAAGGAGCCATGGACCGGCCCGTCGTGAATGCGGGTGTGCGGCGGGTGAGCTCAACAGTGAGGCGGCAGAGCTGATGGCGTTCGCCCTATGGGGAAACCAGGTGTCGGTGGGCGGTGTGCGGCGGAAGCTGCCGTGAGCGTTGGCTGCCATCTGGCTGCCAATTGGGCTCGGCCCTTTCCGGCCGGGAGGGCGAGGACCCTATTTCCGCAGGTCAAAGGCAGTACGAGGGGGTGGTCAGGGGCGGGCTCGAACCGCCGCCCACACGCTTTTCAGAGCGATCAAGGGGGTCCTCTGACATCCACAGACGTACATATCTGCAGGTCAGCGGCATGATTCTTTCCGGTGGCGTCTGCCGGGATCCGTTGGTTTCCGTCCCGTTGGCTGCCAACTTGGCTGCCAATCGGCGGTGCGCCCCGCCACTCGAGGGCGACCCTCGTGGTGAGGGATGAGGCCCGCGATGTGCCACCGACACCGACAGCGATGACTAGCTCCCGCCGGCCTCCTCGCTCGTCACGCCCTCTGCGACCAGCCCCAGAACCGCATCTTTGTCGGCACGCGTCCCGACAGATGGCCGTCCAGGCGAAGGCATCGGCGGCTCGCCCGTCATCGACGTCGCCCAGCCCGCAGGTCGTCCCACCGCAACTCCTCATCTCGAGGCGTTGCGAGGACCACTCGATTCCGCCTTGCACGCCGCGGTCGGAGTGGTGGACCAGCGAGCTGGTGTCGTGCCCGTCCTGCTGCCCGGTCCACAGGCCCATGTTGAGCGCGTCGAGCGCCAGGTCGGTGCGCAGCGAGGTGGAAAGCTGCAACCGACGACCCGGCGGCTGAACACGTCGGTGACGAAGGCGGCGTAGACCCAACCGGCGTAGGTGCGGCAGTAGGCCGCGTCAGCGACCCACAACCAGTCCGGCGCGTCGGCGGTGAACTGCCGTTCGACCAGGTCCGGCCGGGTGTCGCGTCCGCTGCCGGGCACGGTCGTACGCGGGCCCTTGGCTCGTGAGATGCCCCGTAGGCCGAGCTCTTTCACTAAGCACTGAGTCGTGCAACGCGCGACCGGCCGTACTCCGCTCGCGCCGACCACGCCTTCGCGACAGAGCTGGGACCACTCGCTCTCAAGTCGCCCCCCGGTCCTGTCGAGGGACAACTGACCCCCCCGAGCACCGGAGCGCCCCATGAACCGCACCACTCTGCGCTTTGTCGCCGGCGCCGCCCTGGCCGGCTCGGCCTGGGCGCTGCTCGCGCTCCCGTCCGCGTCCGCCAGCGCCACCCGCACCCCCCAGGCCAGCCCCACGACCAGCACGACAGCGACGGGCTCCGTGCGCACCGTGCGTACGGCCGCCGAGCTGTCGTCGGCGCTGGCCGCGGCCCGGCCGGGGCAGGTCGTCCAGCTGGCCGACGGGACGTACCGCGGCCGGTTCGCCATCAAGACCGCCGGCACCGCGGCCGCCCCGATCGTGCTGCGCGGCGGTCGTGGCGCGGTCCTCGACGGCGGCGACGTGGCGACGGGTTACGCGCTGCACCTTGATGGTGCGCGCTCGTGGAGGCTGGAGGGCTTTACGGTGCGCGGGGCGCAGAAGGGCGTGGTGCTCGACCGCAGCAGCGAGGTCGTCATGGACGGCCTGGACGTGGGGGGCTTGGGCATGGAGGCGATCCACTTTCGCACCGGCTCCAGCGATAACCGGCTGACGAACTCGCTCGTGCACGACACCGGGCGCGTCGAGCCGGGCTTCGGCGAGGGCGTCTACGTGGGCAGTGCGGCGTCCAACTGGTCCAAGTACGGCGATGGCGGCCCGGACCGCTCGGACCGCAACGCCATCGTGGGCAACCGCATCTGGCGCACGACCGCGGAGAGCATCGACGTCAAGGAGGGCACGACCGGCGGGGTGATCTCCGACAACTCCTTCGACGGGGCGGGCCTGTCGGGCGCCCACTTCGCGGACTCGTGGCTGGACCTCAAGGGCAACGGCTACCGGGTCGCGGGCAACATCGGGGTGGGGACGCTGCTCGACGGGTTCCAGACCCACGTGCAGCTGCCCGGCTGGGGGCGCGAGAACGTGTTCACGGGCAACCGCCTCACCGTGGACGCCCCGGGCTACGGCATCAACGTCGACGAGCCGGCCGACACGGGCAACGTGGTCGCGTGCGACAACACCGCCTCGGGCGCCGGCCGTGGGCTGTCCAACCTGCCCTGCCGGTAGCGCTCCCCGGCCGGTAGCGGCCCCGTCGGCCCTTGCCCGCGGGTGACATTATGCTGAAGATGCGGGCAGGTGGCCGAAACCCTGTTGGGTGACGTCATCGCCCGTGCCAGGAAGGTCGCCATCACCGGCAGCTCCTCCTTCACCCCCCGCGCACGCCAGGGGCTGGACGTCGTCACCTGGTTCCATCCGCGCTAGCTAGTGCCCCGCACGAGCCGGGTTGCCGGGCGGGCGCCGAGCCCGCACGTCCCGCAGGCGACGGTCCACGACGTCATTGCTCGTGCAAGGGCGCAGCGGTGTGGGTCGACCCGCATCGTCTCGTCCAGGGCCGGTTCCAGGACAAGGCCCGGACGTCAACGCGGAACGAGGCAACTTGGCACCTGCGTCAGCACAGTTGTCCCTGCGCGTCCATAGGACCGACAGTCGAAGTTGCCGCCCAGGTGTTCGTCGAGACCCGTCGGTCGCCCGATCCGCTCTCGACTGCCGGTCGACACCATGGTCGCAGCGCGAGGAGTTGGACCCGTGGGGGTGCAGGCCGAGCGACCGACCTGCACCTACTCCTCCTGGGGGGACACCATGCTCCAGCGCATCCGCGAGGCTCGCGAGAACGAGAGCGGCGGCTCTCCTAACTCATCACCGTTCGCATGTGGACTCGTACGCAGGGTGACATCGTTGTTTGGAATGACCTCCCGGTAACGCCCGCTGAACGGTGCGTACTGGCGCGGCTCAAACCGTGACGCACACTGTCCGCGTGCGTGCCCGCGCCCCATGCCGATCCGTGACCGTAGTTGACCATTGACGATCCATTACAACACGGACACACTCCTGGCAAGGTCTTAGCCAAGACCTCCGCCGGTTTGGCGGGGGCACCCCAGCACGTTCCGAAGAGCCCGTTTGCTGCCGAGGGAGAATTGCGTGCTGCCTGGACGATTCGCCTCTGCTGCCCTCGCCAGGACGGCGCCCGGCACGACGCCTCGCCTCCCTGTCGACGGTCGCGGGTGAGCCGGCGGGCGGTCGGCTTCCTCACGGCTGCGGTGGCCAGCGTCGCCCTGCCCTCGATGGTGTACACCGCCGTCCCCCCGGCCGCCGCCGTCGCGCCGGTCGCCGTCACGGCCCCGGTGCCGAGGGTGGCGCCCGTCCAGGACCCGGCCGACCCGGTCGGCGGCCTGCCGGTCCCCGAGGCGACGGTCCCCGTGGACCCGCCGGTGGACCCGGCCGTCGAATTCCCGGTCGACCCGCCCGTCGAGCCCCCGGTCGACCCGCCCGTCGAACCCCTGGTTGAAGCCCCGGTCGAGCCCCCGGTGGACCGACCGGTCAGCAGCGTCCCCCGGCCGCTCATCACCTCACTGTCCCCCGCCGTCGGCCCCCTGAGCGGCGTCACGCTGGTGACCATCAGCGGGACCGACCTCGACGGCGCCACCGGCGTGCGGTTCGGCGGGGAGCCCGCTCAGGTGCTTACCGTCTCCGCCGAGCACATCACCGCCCTGGCGCTTCCGGCCGGGTCGACCGGCAACGCCGACGTGTCCGTCATGACGCAGGGCGGCACGAGCCTACCCACCGCCCTGAGTGCCTTCACCTACGTCAACGGGCCGCTGCTGCTTGGGGTCTCGCCGGACGACGGTCCCGCCGACGGCGGCACCGTCGTGACGGTGCGCGGGCAGTACCTCGAGGGCGTCACGTCGGTGCTGTTCGGGTCCAAGCCCGGCACCAACCTGGTACGCGTCTCCGCAGCGGAGCTGCGGATCACCGCTCCCCCGAGCGGGGCGGTCCGCTCGGTGGACGTGCTGCTGGTCAGCGACGCCGGCACGAGCGCGCCGGTCGAGGCCAACACCTTCGCCTACCGGGCGGCCGCCACGGCCGCGCTCGTGGCGGTGGACCGGAGCTGGTGGCCGTTGGGCCTGATCGGCGTGCTGTCGTGGTCGGTCTGGTTCTTCCGCCGCTTCCTGTCCCGGCACCGGTACGCGCCGGTGCTCACCGACCACACCGCGACGACGTCGATCGTCGTGCCGGTGTACCGCGAGGACGCCGACGTGCTCGAGCGCTGCCTGCGCACCTGGGTGCGCGAGTCGCCGTCGGAGATCGTGCTGGTCGTCGACGACCGCGACGAGGTGCTGCTGCGGCGCCTGGCCGAGCTGCCGAGGCCGGGGGTGCGCGTCCTGCAGTGGCGGCACACCGGCAAGCGCGGGGCGCTGGCGGCCGGTGTCCGCGAGGCCACCGGGGAGATCGTTGTCTTCGCCGACTCCGACACCGAGTGGCGCCCCGGCCTGCTGCGCGAGATCCTCAAGCCGTTCGCGGACCCGATGGTCGGCGGCGTCGGGAGCCGGCAGCACGTGTACCTGCCCGCGAGCAACCTGTGGCGCCGCGTCGCGTACTGGCTGCTCAACACCCGCTACCTGGATTACGTGCCGGCGATGTCCCGGCGCGGGGGGGTCGCCTGCTTGTCCGGCCGCACCGCTGCCTACCGCCGTTCGGTGATCCGGCCGCTGCTGCCCTCCCTGGAGCACGAGGTGTTCCTCGGCCGCGAGTGCATCGCCGGCGACGACGGCCGCCTCACCTGGCTGGTGCTCGCGGCGGGCTACCGGACCGTGCACCAGGACACCGCACAGGCCGATTCGATGTTCCCCGACGAGCTGCGGGCCTTCGTGCTCCAGCGCATCCGCTGGAGCCGCAACTCCTACCGTTGCTACCTCACGGCGGTGTCGCACGGCTGGCTGTGGCGCCAGCCCTTCATCACCCAGGTCACAGTGCTGCAGGTCCTGCTCACCCCGGTGTCGATGGGCGCCACCGTCTGGTACGGCACGCGCTTCGTCGGCCGCGGCGGTCTGGTCGCGCTGGCCGTCGTGCTGGTGTGGGCGGTGCTCGGCCGGGCGCTGCGCGCCACCTCGCACCTAACGGAGAACCCGCGGGAGATCGTCCTTGCACCGCTGCTGGCGCTCGTCGTCGCCGGGATTGCTTTGCCGGTGAAATTCTGGGCGATGCTCACGATGAACCGCCAGGGCTGGCTCACCCGCGGTGAAGGCGTCCGGGTCCAGGGACAGGGCGAGATCGAGGTGAGCGTCGGTGCGGGTGTCAGCTGAGCTCAAGGGCCGCCGTCTGTTCGCCGCGCTGGTGCTGCTGGCGCTGCTGCCTTCACTGCTGGCGGTCGCGGCCTTCGCCTCCCAACCGCCGGCGTCGACGCCCGGGCCCCCGGCGTACGACCCGCTGCCGCTGGACAAGACGCCGCTGCTGGAAGCCCTGTGGGTGGGGGAGCTGCAGCGCACCCGGCGACTGACCCGCGCCGCCGTCGGTCAGGCCGCGCCCTTCCTGGCACAGCCCGTGTTCCCCGAGCGGGTGCCCACGATCGTGCTGGTGCAGCGCGAGGCGCCGTACGCCCTGGCCGAGCTCCAGCAGCGGTTCCCGCAGGCGTTCGGGCGCGTCGACGACGCCCCGCTGCTGACCAGCAGCCTGCAGGTGCTGGCCGGCGCTAGCCTGCAGCTAGACAGCCGGGAGACGCCCGCGCTGCGCCTGGCCAGCTCGCCCGAGGGGTTCACGACCATCATCGCCACCCGCGGCGCCATCGGCCTGACCGGGACGGCCGACCGGCCCGTCACGGTTTCCTCCTGGGACACCGCCCGCGGCGCGGTCGACGACGACGCCAGCGACGGGCGGTCGTTCCTGCTGACCCTTGGGGGCCGGATGGACCTCGCGTACGCCGACGTCGGCCACCTCGGGTTCGGCACCGGCAGTAGCTCCGGGCTCGCCTGGCGGGGCGAGCCTGAGGGGGACGGCCTGCCGGTCGCGCGGGCCCAGGGCGACGTGTCGTCCTCGACCCTGCACAACAATCGGTTCGGCGCCTTCACCTTCGAGGCGCAGGGCATGCGGTGGTCGGACAACGCCTTCGTCGACAACGACGCCTACGGCTTCGACCCGCACGACCTGAGCAACGACTTCGTCGTGGAGCGTAACGTCGCGCACGGCAACGGCCGGCACGGGTTCATCTTCTCCCGGGGCTGCGACCGCAACGTCCTGCGCAACAACGTCGCGTTCGATAACCGCGGGCACGGCTTCATGATCGACGACGGCCGGTCCGAGGACAGCCTCACGGCCGAGGCGCGTCTCCTGCCGAGCAACGACAACCAGCTGCTGGACAACTGGGCGTACGACAACGACGGCAGCGGCATCGAGCTCGAGGGCGGCAGCGGGCTGCTCGTACGGGGCAACACGCTTGAGCGCAACCACGTCGGCATCCGGGTGAAGGACCAGGCCTCCGCGACCGTGGAGGGCAACACCGCGCTGGACAATCGGCTCGCCGGTGTCGACGTGCTGGCGGGCGCCGGCGACGTCCTCGTGGACGGCAACCGGGTGCGCGGCGGCTGGGCGGGGATCACCCTGGGTGACACCGCCCGGACCCGGCTGGTGGCCAACGGCGTCGGCGACACTTCCACGCCGCTGGTGGTGGGCGGCGTCAGCCAGCGCCGGGAGACCCTGGCCGGCACGATCAGCCAGTTCTACCGGTGGAACCCGGTCCTCGTGCTGTGGACGGCGATCCTCGGCGTGCCCGTGCTGGTCGGCCTGTTCGGCCCGCTCCGGCGGCTCGCCCGCCGCCGTGGGCCGCGGATGCGGCCGTCGATCCTCGGCGTGCCCGTGCTGATCGGCTGGGTAGGCCGCGGCCGGCACCGCCAGCCAGGCTTGCTCGGGCGGCTCGCCCGCCGCCGTGGGCCGCGGATGCGGCCGGCGACATAAGGCCGCCGGCATGCTCGCCGTCCCCGCTGCGCCGGCGGGGGCGGCGGCCTGTTCCGGCGCTGGCGTTGCTGGTCGCGGTAGCCGCCGGCCCGGTGCTCGCCGGGTGCGCGGGCGGCGGGACCGCGCAGGACCCGGCGACCGCCGGGCTGGCGGCGGTCTTCCCGCCGCAGGTCCGCGCCCGTGCGCAGGGCTCGTTCGGTCTGGACCGATGGGAGCCGGTGACCGACGCACCGCCGGCCGCGGCCGGGCGGGGCCTGCGGGTGCGCTTCCCGCAGGGCTCGGTCAGCCCGTCGGCGACCCGGGATTACGGCGCGCCAGCGGGCGGGATGCAGGCCTACCTCCCGCGGGTGGACGGGCCCCTCGACGCCGCCTACCTGCGCTACTGGGTGCGCTTCCCCGCCGACTTCGCCTTCGCGCGCGGCGGCAAGTTGCCCGGGCTGTGGGGCGGCACGCAGGTCAGCGGCGGGGACGAGCCGGATGGCGACGACGGCTTCTCCACCCGGCTGATGTGGCGGTCCGGAGGCGACGGCGAGGTCTACCTGTACGCCCCGTCCCGCTCGGGGGACAGCCTCGGACGCGGGGACTGGACCTGGCCGACCGACCGCTGGGTCTGCGTGGAGCAGCAGGTCGTCCTCAATGAGCCGGGCAGCGAGAACGGGTCCGTCACCGTCTGGCTCGACGGGAACCAGGTCCACCGCACCGCGGACCTCGACTACCGCAGTGTGGCCGACCTGAAGATCGAGGGGATCTTCTTCTCCACCTTCTTCGGCGGCAACGAGCGCAGCTGGGCCTCGCCCCGCGACCAGTACGCCGACTTCGCCGGCTTTAGCCTTACCCCGGACCGCGTGGGCTGCGCCGCCTGACCGCGAGCCCCCCGCCCATGTCAGCCACCCCCGGCATGCCACCCCCCAGGGGTGCGCCCCCCCCTCTCCGCGCGCATAGGCGCGGCCCGCCACGATTCGGCTGGCGCCGAAGCAGCCGCATACGGACGCCGGCGGCGACGAGGCCTGCTTCGACGGGGTGGACGAACAGCCGTTCGCTGACGCGGTCGGTGATGTGCTAGCCGACCCGGTGGTGCTGGCGTGCTCGTGGCCGGCCGTTCACCCGTACCCGGGCGCGGCTGCAGCGCGCGCTCGTTGCGCTGCTCGACGGCGGCGCCGGACGCATCCGACCCGCGCTGCAGCCGCTCGCCGACAACCTGCTCGCCCCTCGGCCGATCTCATCCATCACCGAGGCGCGGCGAGGACGGGCAGGGACAGCCGGCTCGGGGTGGTGGTGAGGGCGGCGTGGACGGTGGCGTCCAGCACGGCGCGCAGGGGAACTCTAGACCGGCCGGCAGGCCGAGGGCGTTGCGGTAGGCAGCGAACCGGTGGTTGATCGGCGACAGCGTCAGCCGGTCTGCTCGTTCGGTTGGCCAGAGCGCCGGACCCGGGCAGCCGAAGGCGGGCAAGACCTCCTCGACCCACTCGGCGAGGACCTCCACGGTCCAGGGCAAGACCGTGAGCACGCTGCGGCGCCTGGGCGGTGAACCCTTGCTGGCCTTGCCGTGCCGGACATAATAGCCGCCGTAGTTGCCGAACTCGGCGGCGTGGGCGTTGCGGCCGAAGTCGGCGACATCGAGCATCCGGACCTCGTTGCGGCGCAGCCCGTAGCCGTAGGCGACCTTGAACAACGCCGCGTCGCGGAAGGCCGGCAGCCAGCCCTTGCGGCCGGCGCTGCGGATCGTGGCGAGGTGGTCGTCGGCGTAGTCGAAGAAGGCCTGCAACTCGGTGCGGGTGAACGCCCGCCGGGACGGGTCGCTCTCGGCCTCCTAGACGTGCACGGCGCTGTTCCAGTCGTGCACCACCTGCACAGGGTGGGTGCGAAGCGCTGCTCGCACTCGGCCGGCCAGTCGTAAGCGCTGTCGGTGGCGTAGGAGCAGACAGCCGCAGCGCGATCTGGTAGCCACGCAGCGTCGAGGCCCGGACCCCGCGTACGGCGCGCAGGTCGGTCATCCACTCGTCGACCAGCTGCGGGGTCCACAGCCAGGGGTAGCTCTGGGCGTGCGCGGCGAACGCCCGGACCATCCGTTCGCGTTGCTCGACGGTGGCGAACGCGAGCCGGCGGGCGAGCTGCTGGTTGCGCCAGCCGGTGAGCATCACGGTGAAGACCTGCTCCTGCGGATGCAGCAGCAGGACGCCGCCAGCGGCGAGTGAGGCCACCGACCCCTCCGCTGACCTATCGTCGACCACCCGCACTGACGCCCCGCCCCTCATCGCGTCTGTTGCGAAATCTCGCATCCACCGCGATCGGTATCAACCACGCAGGTCAGCGCCTTGCTGCTCCCGGCGCACCGCAAGGTCCGCGCCCACGCGCAGATCCCCGGCCGCGCAAGCGGGCGCGTTCTTGCCGTGTCGTGTTCGCAGCCGATGCGATACGACTCAGAGAACAGTCACGGAGCAAGTTATGGCTCTGGGGCCCAGACCGTCCGCTGCGCGGCCGGCCCGGTCCCCTTCGCCGAGAGTGTGGAGTGCTCGCCCGGGCGCGGGCGAGCACAGGAAAGGCTGGGCTGCGAGCCACGTTCTCGACGCACGTCCGCGGGCGCGAGACCGCCGTCACCCAGCGACTGCCCATCGGGCGCATGCGATTGCGCGGGCAGGCTCGTACGCTTCCTTCGTGGCGGCGACGCTGCGGGTGTCGGAGGTGACGCGGGCGCGGGCCGCGGCTCTGGCTGCCAGTCGCGGCAGGTCGATCGGCGAGGTCGTCGAGGGAGGCCCTGCCGGCGTTGGAAACGGCCGAGTTCCGGCGCAAGACCCAGGATGCCCTGAGGCAGCACCCCGTCACGCTCGACGAGGACCCGGTGTGGGAGCTGGCGGTCGCTGACGGCCTCGGCCGTGAGTAAGGCCCGGCGAGGGCAGATCTGGCTGGCAGACTTCGGCGTTCCTGTCGGCCACGCCCACGGCAAGGGCCGACCGCTCGCTGGTCGTGTTCGCGGACGGCTGGAACTGGCACGCGCCCACCTTGACGGTCCTGCCCATCACGAGGACGTCGCACGACTTCCCGACGCGGATCGAGCTGGAAGCCACGACGCAGAGCGCCCTGGACGAGATCTCCTACGCCTGCTGTGAGGACATCCGCGCGATCAGCGAGCGTCGATTGGTGCGTTCCCTTGGTCGCGTCGATCCGCTGGTGATGCTGTCGGTGTCCCGGACCTTGCGCCTGTTCCTCGACGACTGACAGGCCCGACGTCGAGGCTCGCGTCGGAGGTCTCGGAGGTCGCAGCAGCCTGGCTTCGTGGGGCTGTTCTGGCCCGCAGGACAGGGGTGGACGGGTGCGGATGACATCTTGACGACGACCGCCGGGAGCTCTGGAAGTCGCCGCGTTTGGCCTCTTTCCTGGTGCCATGAACCTGGAAGAAGGGGAGCACGCCGCTGCGGCGTCAGACCCCGCTGCTGGCGCTGAGGCAGCAGCGTCGTCGAGGGTGGTGCGGCATCGGCGGCATCAGTTCCCGGCACGCGACCGCGTCGTGAAGGTTCGCTACGACAAGCGTGAGTACGCCGTGCTCGTCGGCGCGGCGGAGCGGGCCGGCTTGACCGTCGCTGGGTTCCTGGCTGGTGCCGGTCTCTCGGTCGCGGGACAGGGGCCGCCTCCGTCACAGGCTGCGGACCGGGAGTTGCTGGGTGAGCTGCTGCGGCTACGGTCGGCGATCCGACGGTACGCCGTCAATGTCAACCAGGCCGTCGCGGCGTTGAACAGCACCGGCGAGGCCCCGGTGTGGCTGTGGCGGGCGGTGGCCGGGGCGGATCGGGCGGTGCTGAGTGCGGACGCCGCGACCCGGCGGGTCACCGGTCGGCCCGGCTGAACCGGACCGGCAGGGGTGATCGGCAAGGTCTGCGCGCGTGGCAGTGACGTACGACGGCTGTTGGGCTACCTGTTCCGTGAGGGCCTGGCCGGGGAGCACGGCCTGAACGCCCCGCACACCGACGCGCACCTGATCGCCGCGTGGGACGGCCCCGACGGCCTCGAGCCACCCCGACAGGCCGGCGGCGGTCGCGACCTCGGAACGCTGGCCGCGGCACTGACCGCGCCGCTGCTCGCCGCGGGCCTCGGCAAGCAGGAGTGGAAGCAAGTCCGGCCGGTCTACCACCTGGCGATCAGCGCGGCCGACACCGACCCGGCGCTGACCGACGCGGAGTGGGCCGACGTCGCCGGTGAGTACGTGCACCGGATCGGCCTGGCCCCCCGTGGTGATGAGGAGGCGGTGCGGTGGGTCGCGGTCCGGCATGCCGACAACCACGTCCACGTCGTTGCGACGTTGGCGCGTCAGGACGGCAAGCGGGTGTGGCCGCGTAACGACTTCTACCGGGTTCGGGAGGCGAGTCTGGCTGTGGAGGCCCGCTACGGCCTGACACCGACGTCGCCGGCGGACCGGACCGGTGACCGGCCCATCAGCCGGGCGGAGCAGCGCCGTCACGTTCGTCAGGTCGAGCAGCGCACCGCAGCCGGCAGGCCGGCGCCGGTGGGTCCAGACCGGGACGTGCTGCGCGCCAAGGTCCGGGCCGCGCTGGCCGGCGCGAACAGCTTCGATGAGTTCAGCGAGCGGCTCAGTCGCGACGGGGTCCTGGTGCGGCTTCGGATGAGCACGCTGGACCCGGAGCAGGTCACCGGTTACGCCGTTGCGCTGCGCGTCACCGCCGCGGATGACGCTGCTGGGGTTGAGCCGGTGTGGTTCGGTGGCGGCAAACTCGCCCCGGACCTCACCCTCCCGCAGCTGAGCGCCCGCTGGTGCCGCGAAGGCACCGACGTCAGGCAGACGGCCACGACGGATACGACGGCCCGCGCCCGGACCGCTGGCCTGGAGCTTGATCCGTCCGAGCGGCAGGCGCTATGGGACGCCGCCGGGCAGGCCATCGGCCGGGCCGACGAGCAGCTGCGAGCCGCGGGTGGTGATCCGGCGTCCCGGGCGACGGCAGAGGCCGCCGCGGTCGCCGCGAGCGAGGTCCTGGCCGCGGTCGGCCGGCTGACTGAGCGGTCCGGCGTCGGGCCGATCCATCGGGCCGCCGATGCGTATGACCGGGCAGCTCGGGGGTTGCGCCGGCGACCGCCGATCCCGACCGGCCCGGCCCGGCGGACCCGCCGCGCCGCGGGCGGGCTGCGGGGCATGGAGTTCGTCCGCAACGCCGACACCCGCCGGCTCCTGCAGACCCTGGACCAGCTCAGCCGGCTGAGCCTGACACTGGCTGTGTTACGCGAGCAGCAGGGCCGGGCGGCCCAGGCCGCCGCCGCCCGACGCGCCGCCGAGCTGCTCCTGGCCGAACAGGCGCGGCGCAGCGGTGCCGCCTACGCCAGCCTCCAGGGCAGGAGTATGACCCCGGGCGTGTCCTGGCCAACAGCCGGCTGCCCGGGTCCGGCGCTGACCCCTGAGCCGCCGTTCGGCGCCTCGATGCGGCCGACGGCGCCCGCGCCGGCACCCCGCCCGGGCAGGGCACGGTGATCCGGCCGAGTGGGGGCCGATCCTGGTCCGGCAAGGGTTGCGACCCCTTGCCGGTGGGGGGCGAAGACGTTTCGGCAAGCGTGTCTGCCCTTGCCGGTGGGGACAGGCCGCTTGCGGCAGGCTCCTCGGCTCGAGCGCCGGCAAGGGTCGAAAACGCGAAAGTCGAAGATCTTTTGTCACAGACCCCGGCGCGCCGGCACTTACCACTAGCGAGGGGACAGGCCGGGCACGCACGTCTGGACGCCCTCGCGATCACGGAGGACGACATGGACAAGCTGCTGCTCACCCCGACCGAGGCCGCCACCGCCCTGGGCATCGGACGCTCCAAGGTCTATGAGCTCATGCAGACCGGTCAGCTCCAGTCCGTCCACATCGGCGCCTGCCGCCGGGTGCCCGCCGACGCTATCCACAGCTTCCTGCGCACTCTCCGCAATGCGGCCCCGGCTTGAGACGCTCGTGGACTGACCGCGGACAGGTAGAGGAGCGAGCATGGCCAAGCGCAGACGCAGCAACGGAGACGGCGCGGTCTATCAGACGAAGGACGGCCGCTGGCGCGCGACGGTCGACCTCGGTTGGGCCAACGGCGCGCGGCAGCGCAAGTACCTGTCGGGCCCGACCAAGGCCGCGGTCAGCCGGTCCGTGCGCGAAGCCCTGGCCAGATGGAGTCCGGAGTCCCGCTGACGCGGGACGGCATCGGCCCGGCCGTCGAACAGTGGCTCTGGTACTGGCACGACAACGTCCAGGTCAGGCGCGTCCGTGAGGCCACGCTCAGCGCGCAAGAGGTGATCATCCGGCGACACCTGGTGCCACACCTCGGGCGGGTCCGCTTGCGCGAGCTGACCCGCGAGCAGGTCGAGGCAACGCTCGTGCGTCTGCAAGGGCCAGGCTTCATCAGCACCAGCGTGCTGAAGGTGCACCGCTGCCTGTCCCGGACACTGGTGGTGGCGATGCAGCGCGGTCTGCTCACCCGCAACGTCTGCACGCTCATCGACGCGGCGACCCCGCGGTCGCAAGAGGTCGAACCACTGACCAAGGACGAAGCGCGCCTGCTCGAGGCCACTGGCCTGCGTCAGAGTGAGGCAGGTCAAGTCCACGGAGGTGGTGTGTGAAGCGGCCGCCACATGACCCGGTGCTGGCAGGTGAGGCCCTGGGCGCCTCGATCAGTTCGGCGGGTGTGATGGCGTGGCCGCAGCTGGTGCAGGGTCCGCCGTAGTCGAGCGGCTCGATACAGCCAACGTACAGCCACGGGATCGGACAACAGCGAACACCGGCGCACAGCTGCAGCCGTCTGACCTGCGGAAACACACCGGTGTGAACGTCCACGAACGGCCCGCACTTGACTACGGATCAAGAGGTTGGGGGTTCGAATCCCTCCGAGCGCACCCTGCTTGATCTGCAAGGACGCACGGAGAGACGACCGGCGACGGCCAGCGGCGGCGCCGAGTACAGGAACGAGTACAGGAACGGCCCTTGCCGGCCCTGTCGTCGGGGGCGTACCTTTCCCTCGACACACTTGGGGTCGGCCATCGCACTGGGGCCAGACCAGGCACGGCAGACGGGCCCTCGGGTCCGGTCTGCCGCTCGGGACACAGTGGCAGCCCAACGGAGCTGTCGTGCACCGCCCTGTCCTGAACGAGACCTCCCCCGGCGTCGACGCCGCTGAGGTCCACGGCTGCCCGCCGGTCCCACACGTTCTCCTCCTGCGGGTCGAGGACGTCTGCCTGCAGCTCAACATCAGCCGCGCCGCGGTCTACCGCCTGATCGGCGCAGGCACGCTGCCCAGCGTCACGATCGGCCGCACCCGGCGCGTCGTGCAGGCCGAGCTCGATCGTTTCGTCGATGACCTCGCCACCGGACGCAGCACCGGCGGCGGACGCCGACGGAACGCCCGATGACCCGCCGAGCGGGCAAGCGCGGCAACGGCGAGGGCTCGGTCTTCTGCCGCAAGGACGGGCGCTGGCAGGGCGAACTCACCCTGCCCGCCGACGGTCTCGCCAGGCCCACCCGGCGCACCGTCTACGGACGCACCCAGCGCGAGGCGCTGGACAAGCTGCGGACCCTCAAAGATCAGATCCGCGACGGCGGACCACTCCCGGCCCGCGTCCCGACCGTCGCCGAATGGGGACGCACCTTCCTCGACGGCACGATGGCCGCCGAGGTCGCCCGTGGCCACAACGCACCGACCACACGCACCAATTACGGCAACCTGTGGGCCCGGCACGTCGAGCCCGACCTCGGGCACCTGCGGCTGGACCAGCTCACCTCGTCCGTGCTGCGCGAATGGCTCGCCACTAAGGTCACTCAACCCTCCGCGCACGGCACCGGACCCCTGTCGGCCAGCACCCAGATCCGCATCTACGCGGTCCTACGCACCGCCCTGCAGGCCGCCGTCACCGACGAGGCCCTACGCCGCAACCCGCTGGACGCCGTCAAGCGCCCCCGCGCCTCTGCCCGCAAGACCGTGCCGCTCACCCCCGACGAGCTGACCGCCCTCATCCGGCACCTCCGGGGTCACTGGCTCCACCCGCTGGTGCTCCTCATGTCCGTTACCGGGGCCCGCCCCGGCGAGGCCCTGGCAGCTGCCTGGAGCGACATCGACCTTGAGGCCCGCCGCTGGCACATCTCGCGCAGCATCACCCGGCTGTCGATCTCCGGCCCCGGAGGCGGTCGCTCCACCCTCGGCGTCAAGTCCACCAAGACCGCCGCCAGCGACGCCGTCATCGCCCTGCCCGAGATCGCCGTCGCCGAGCTCAGACGCCACCGCACCGAGCAGGCCCGACAGCGGCTCGCCACTCAGCACTGGGTCGACCCCGACCTGGTCTTTACCACGCCCATCGGCAGCCTGCTCGAGCCGCGCAACGTGCTGCGCACCCTGAAGCAGGCCGCCGCAGACGCCGGCATCACCCGCAACGTCCGGCTCCACGACTTCCGGCACGCCGCGGCCTCGGCCCTGCTCGCCGAGGGGGTCGACATCGCGGTCACCAGCAAATTGCTGCGACACACCCGGCTCAGCACCACCAGCGACATCTACGCCCACCTGCTCGAGGAGGTCCGGGACGAGGCTGCCGACGTCATGGACGCCCGCTTCCGCCGGCTCCTCGACACCCGGACCGCCGACGGCGGGACGGGGCCGGCGTGACCGTCGTCAGGCGGTCACGCCCGCCGCTGCCCGCGCGGCGTCGCCCAAACTCCACTGACTCGTCCCACCCACGCAGTCGTCCGATGGCCGCCTCGCCCGGCAAGCACCCCTATGCGGCGAGCACGGGGGCGAGCAGCCTCGGCCCGAACGCGGTCATGGCGCCCCCGCAGGCCGCCCGGACCAGCGTCCCGGCAACACCCCGCGCCCTGCCACCGGGGTATGACGCAGAGCGGGGCGATGCCGCCAACGCCCTCGCCCTCGCGTTGTTCGCCTTCGCCGTGCTGCTGATCGAACGGTGCCAGGACGACGCTGATGACGGCGAGGGGGCAGGGCCTGCCCCTGCCGTCGAAGACTTCCTCACCGACTGCGCGACGCCCGGCCGCCCGCCCGCGGGCCACCAGCTCCCCGCACCATCCGGGACAGTACGGGAACCGGCCTCCGAGCTTCCGCCGGTGATCCGGCTCGACCCTGCCGCGCTGGCACGAGCCAAGCACGAGACCGACCAGGTCTCCGCCCTGCTCACCGGCATCTTCACGGAGCGACACGAGAGGCCGGCCGACCCGGCCCGGCCCGCGCCGTCGCCTCAGCGGCCCGACGGAGCACCTCGACGGGCCGGGCAGGCCGCGCCCGCTGACGCTGCGCGACCGAGCCCGCACGGGCACAGGCTCGACTCCACCCATCGGCTCCTGCTGGACAGCCTCACCCGCTCCGCCTCATGGACGCAGGCCGCCTTCGCCGAGCTGTGCGCGCGGCAGGACCTGCTGCCCCGCGGGGCCGCGGCTGTTCTGAACGAAGCAGCGCAGCTCGCCTGCGGCGAACCCCTGCTCGACGGTACCGACCCCTACGCGGTCAACGACTTCGCCCTGCACGAGATGACTCGCACCGGGTGACCCCCAGTCCCGCACGAGACGACCCCGCACCCCCAGGA
>Ga0136611_10001235_pt1 | contig 17731 bp, 19 predicted proteins | sample AntDrymUQ2232306_2_FD_106645 | JGI IMG/M metagenome (GOLD analysis project Ga0136611, IMG submission 106645) | Polar desert sand microbial communities from Dry Valleys, Antarctica - metaG UQ223 (23.06) | ecosystem: Environmental > Terrestrial > Soil > Desert | place: Antarctica: Dry Valley...
CGAACTCAAAGAACGCACAGCAGGCCTTCTCGCGGGCGGCAAGGTCTCGGATCTGGTCGGCGAGACCGGGCCGGACGTGGAATCGGAATCGGATCCCGGTCGTGGTGCGGGCTCGGCCGATGAACTCGGAGGACTTGAAGAGCTGCCGGTATTCGGCGATGCGCTCGTCGGCGGTGTCGGGGGCGTTGGTCATGTCGCAGACGACTGGGACGGGTCGCGGGGTCATCAAGGGTGCCCTTCGGTGTTGGTCGGCATCGCCGACCAGGCAACGGTAGAGTCTTGACTTAGGTCCAGAGTCAAGCCAACGTGTCGTCATGAAGATCGGGCAGGTCGCCGAGGCAGCAGAGGTGAGCGTCGACACGGTCCGGTTCTACGAACGCCGCGGTGTGCTCCCCGTTCCGGAGCGAATGCCGTCGGGATATCGCACCTACACCGCGGCGACGGTGGAGCGAATTCGGTTGGCCCGCCGGCTGCAAGGCCTCGGGTTCACGCTCGACGAGGTGATCGACGCGCTGCACGTCGCCGATCGAGGCGACGTGAGCTGCGAGTCAGAGCGGTGGCGGCTCGAGGCGGTGTTGGAGCGCATCGACGCCCAGATGGGGCAGCTGCGGGCGGTGCGGCGCGAGGTGCGAAAGGTGCTGGTGGCATGCGACCGCGATCAGTGCGTGTTCTCGCCCTCATCTGCGATCGGGTCCTGACCCTCGACTGGGGTGACCCGGTCGGTCGCCGTGGAGGAGCACGCGCGACCATGCAGGGATGGGCTTCTACGGCGACTCGGTCTTCCCCCGTCTGATGAACGCGATGATGGACAACAAGGAGACCCGACGGATACGTGCCGACGTGTGCGCCGCTCTGAAGGGCGAAGTGGTCGAGATCGGGTTCGGCAGCGGCTTGAACCTCCCACACCTCCCGCGCTCGGTGACGTGCCTCAAAGCCGTAGAACCTCGGGTGAAGGGACGACAGCTGGCCCACCCGCGTTTGGCCGCGTCGCATCTGGAAGTGGAGTTCGTCGGTCTCGACGGCGAACGCCTTCCGCTGGGTGACCGGTCGGTCGACTCCGCGCTCTCGACTTGGACGCTCTGCAGCATCCCGGACCCCGTTGCGGCGGTGCGCGAGATCCGACGCGTGCTGCGCCCGGGCGGCATGCTCCACTTCGTCGAGCACGGCCGGTCGCCGGATCCGAAGGTCCATCGGATGCAACGACGAATGAGCGGCGTCCACCATCGCCTCGCGTGTGGATGTTCACTTACGGCCGACATCCCCGCAATCGTCCGAAGCGGCGGGATGTCGGTACAGAACCTCGAGACGTACTACGCCAAAGGTCGGCCGAAGCACCAGGGGTGGACGTTCCAAGGCGTGGCCACGCCTGACTGAGGGCCTATCCCGCCCGAGCTCGATCGATCCTGCGGCTTCTCCAGTTGGAGAAGGGCCGGGGGGTCACCGTCCGTCGAGGGTGATGGTCGCCCGGAGGACCTCGGGGCCGTTGGGAGCGGGGTTGCCGTCACCCGGTTCCGCAGTGACGATGAGCTCCGGGTACCCCTTGGGGTTGACCGCGGCGGTGAGGTCGACCCGTGAGCGCCCTTCGTCGTCGGGGTGAAAGGTGCCGGCGGAGATGCGGTTGGGCTTGAGCGGGGTGTCATTGGGGGCGACGAACCACAGCTCGTAGAGGGCGCCGGCGGGAAGGATGGGGAGGTCGTTGGTGCGAAGCTGCACCGTGCGCCCGATGCCCGTGCGGATGCCGGTTGCCGTGGCCGTGACCCGACCGTCAGGCGCGGTGAGGGTGGTCTCGAACTCGACCACGCCGCCGGCCAGCAGGTCTTCCGTCCGATCGTTGCGACCGCCGACGACGCCGCCGAGGGCGAACGAAGCAGCGGCAACCACCGCGATGGCGGCGACCGCGCCAAGGCGGCGAAGCCCGCTGCCCGCTTGGGGCGTGATGGTCGCCACCTCGACGACGGCCGGCCCGCGGGCGCCAGCCGCGGCGCGTAGGGCGGCGATGCGGTCGGCCGGGGGGTCCCGACGCTCAGGGGCGAGGGCTGACTGCAGGTTGCTGAAGAGGTCGTCGTCAGACGTCACCGCTCACCGCCCTGTAGTGGGTGCGCAAGCGGCCGAGCGCCCGCGACTGGGCCATGCGCACGGCTCCTGCCGTCCGATCGGTCGCCTCGGCGACGCCCTCGGCGGTGAGGCCGGCAACGACTCTGAGCTCCAGGATCTCTTGGTCGTCGGGGGAGAGGCGGTCGAATGCAGCGCGGATTTCGCCGTGCTGGTCCAGTCGGACGAGCGCATCGAGCGGCTGGACGGCGTCGGGCGCCGCCGGCTCAGGCAGGTCGGCACGGGGCTGGGCGCGGCCGTCATGGCGGTGGGTCTCGAGCACGACGTTGCGGAGTATGCCGTAGAGCCACGCGTCGAACCCGGCGCCCTGCCAGGTGAACTTGTCGATCCGGTCGAGTGCTCTGAGCATGGTCTCGCTGACTGCGTCGTCGGCTGTGGCATCGGAGGTGGTCCGCCGTCTGGCGTAGGCGAACAAGCGGGGATAGCTGCGGCGGTAGAGCGTCTCCCAGGCGTCCGGGTCGGACCGCATGGCGCGTTGCACGAGGGAACCGAGCGCGCCCTCGGTGGGGTCGAGGTCCGGGGTGCTCTCACCATCCACCGTCACGAGCACATGCCTCCCGGGTGGATCGGCCCCCGCGTCCGGTGCCTCGCTCGAGGCTGTACGGCACCGATTCCATCGTCGGATGACCCGCTTCCTGTGACGTTCGGCGCTTGACGCGCATAGCGGAGGGTCCGACCACTGGACGCCCCGACAACAAGGAGCCACACCACATGAAGCGTTTCGTCATCGCGCTGCTGATCTCGCTGGCCAGCGCCGCCCTGCTCACCCAGCCCGCTTCAGCGGCCCACGGAGGCCAGAAGGTGTACGCCCTCCTCAAGCACAACGTGCTCCGAAGCGTGGTCGCCAGTGACCCCGATGGCGCCGACCCCAAGGACGACGTCCGGATCACCGGACTGCGCCCCGGAGAGAAGCTGGTGGGCATCGACTTCCGACCCCGCGACGGCCACCTCTACGGCGTAGGGGACAAGCCCAGCGGCGCCGTCCTGTACCGCATCAACCCCGTGACCGGGGCCGCGACCGTCGTCGCACCTCTCGTGACGGTGGCCGGTGCGCCCGTCGTGCTTTCCGGCAAGCAGTTCGGCGTCGACTTCAACCCGGCCGCCGATGCCCTCCGCATCGTGAGCGACACCGGGCAGAACCTCCGCGTCTTCCCGTCCGCCACCACCCCGGCCGGTGCCGCCCGCGTCACTGGTCAGACCATCGTGGACGGGCCGCTCAACGAGGCCGGCAAGCCCGCCACCGGGATCGTCGGCGCCGCCTACACCAACAACGACAACGACCCCACGACAGGGACCACCCTGTACGACATCGACGCGGACACAGACCGGCTCGTGATTCAGAACCCGCCGAATGCAGGCACGCTGGTGGCGGTCGGCGGCCTCGCCGTCCCCACCCGACCCATCGTCGGCTTCGACATCCTCACGATTCCCGTGAACGGCGTGGCTACCAACTTCGCCTACATCGCCACCACCAGTGAAAAGGGCAAGCCCGTCAGCTCGCTCCGCACCATCGACCTGGCCACGGGGGCAACCGCCACCGAGTGGGGCAGCTTCGGGGTGCAGGTCCTCGACATCGCCGTCGAGCTTCCCGCCTGACCCAGCACGATGGTTCCCCGGTGGGCAGCGAAGTCGCTGCCCACCGGGCGTGGCCGTCGGGTGTTGGGCAGACTTGGGGGCGTGCCTTCGGACGCTGGTCTCGCCTATGAGGTCCCGGGGCCGCTGACCGGTTTCGACGACGACCTCGGTCGCCACCTCGCCGCGCTCCCCGTCGACCCGGTCGACATCTGCCGGGTCGTCCAGTCGTTGGTTGTTCTTCCCGAGCTCGCTTCGACGGTCGGCATGCCCGAGGAGCGGCACGGTGAACGAAACATCCGGCCGGCCAGCCGCCTCCTCTCACGGCTCCAGGAGCTGGACGCGACGCCTGTGCAAGAGCCGCGCCCTCCGGCGCACCGAGTGGTCGGGACCTGCCGCCACTTCGCCGTGCTGGCTTGCGCCTTCTTACGCCACCGGGGCGTGCCCGCCCGCGCCCGATGCGGGTTCGCCACCTACTTCGTGCCCGGAAAGTACGTGGATCATTGGATCGTGGAGCATTGGCGACCGAGCGACAACCGTTGGGTGCGGGTCGACGCCGAGGTTCTCGACCTCGGGGTGGTGGTTCGCCCCGACGACCTCGCGGACGGCGAGTTCCTCACCGGGGGCGAGGCATGGAAGCGTCTTACCGAGGAGAGACCGGGCCCGACTTCGACGAGCTCATGGACGTCATCGGCGCGGTGTGCGCGTCCGACGACGGGGTGCGCATTCGCCATCTCTATCGCCTTGAAGAGCTCGAAGTGCCTGCCGAGATGATCCGCTGACATGGCCGAGATCGTGGTCTTCCACCATGCGCAGGGCCTGACTCCCGGCGTGGTGGCCTTCGCCGACCAGCTGCGCGCCGCCGGGCACGTCGTCCATGCGCCCGATCTCTTCGACGGTCGGACCTTCACCTCCCTTGAGCAGGGGCTCGGGTACGTCGGGGAGGTCGGGTTCGGTGAAATGCTCCGGCGCGGCGTCCGCGCCGTCGAGCACCTACCGGCCGAGCTCGTCTACGCCGGCCACTCGCTCGGCGTGCTGCCGGCGCAGCAGCTGGCGCAGACCCGACCGGGCGCGCAAGGCGCGCTGCTCTTGCACTCATGCGTCCCCGTGTCGGAGTTCGGTGCCGCCTGGCCCAATGGTGTCCCGGTGCAGGTGCACGCCATGGAAGAAGATCCGATCTTCATCGGCGAGGGCGACATCGAGGCGGCCCGGGCCCTCGTCTCCTCGACGCCCCAGGCCGAGCTGTTCCTGTACCCCGGCGACCAGCACCTGTTCGCCGACCCGAGCCTCCCGTCCTACGACGAGCATGCGGCCGCACTCCTCAGCCGGCGCGTCCTTGACTTCCTCAGCCACCGCTGACCGGAGCACCGCCTCTCGTACCCCCAGGGCGGGCACCCGGTTAGCAGGAGGCGGCCCCCGCCGGAGCGGGGGCCGCCAGGTACTGCGTTGCCGAGGCCCGCTTCTTGAACCTCAGCGCGACGTGCGCTACCCAGGTCCAAGAGCGGGCATCCAATAGTCCGATTATCGAATTTCCTCGGGCGACTCCCCGGTCTGGGCCACCCGGGTGGCCACGACCCGCAGCTTGACGTTCAGCCGCTGGGATGCCCGGCGGAGCATGTCGAACGCCTGATCCTCGGTGACGTGTCTCCTGGCCATCAAGATGCCCTTGGCCTTCCCGATGGCATCTCGGTTGGCGACAGCCTCCCGGAGCTGCCCCACCGTGCGGGCGTGGGACATGGCGACGGCGGCATGGGCGGCGAAGATCGAGCCGAGAGCCTCGTCATCCCGATCGAAGGCGTCGGCGCGGTGGCTGAAGAGACTGAGCGAACCCATGGTGTCGCGAGCCGCGACGAGCCGGAACGACAGCATGGTCCGCACGCCGGTCTCGGCGAAGGCTCGGGCCGCGAACAGCGGCCACCGGGACTCTGCGGAGAGGTCCGCCACCCAGACGGTCTGGCGCTCCCGAATCGCTTCGAGGCATGGCCCCTGGCCCGTCTCCAGCTGCAGCGCGTCCACCCGCGCCGGCACCTCGTCACTCAACGCAGGCGTCGAGATGCTCCGCTCTTCGAGCAGCATCACTCCTGCGTGGTCGCAACCGTCGATGGTCTCGATGGCCAGATCGACGATGCGTTGCAGCGTGGTCTGCTCGTCCGCCTCGGCCGAGAGGGTCCGCGCCACATCGGCAAAGGTCGCCGCCAGCTCTATGCCGTCCCGACCGTTAGGCATGGTCGGACTCTACGGGTGTCATCGCCCAAGTGGTGCTGCGAGGTGATCAGTACCACCCTCGTCGGCGTCGCCGGCTGCGACGCGGCACCGGTGCGACCATGCACCCACCGGGAATGGGTCGTACGCGGAGCCGTTCGTCGCTCGAGAACATGTCCGGCGGGCGCGCGAACAACAGATCCTCCAGGGTGGGCATCGCGCGCAGCTCGCGGCGGCGGGGGGCGGGGGGAACCGGAGGAGGCGGCGGCGGCAGCACCGCACCGGGGTCGCGGCTGGGCATCCTCGCCCGCACGGCGGCGCGGACAGGTTCACCGACGGCCACCACGGTGCCGCAGGACGCACACGTGCGAGTGCCCTGGTTGACGGCTTCACACACCCGGCACCGCCAGACGCCGCTCATCGTGCGCTCCGCTCAGCCAGCTTGTCGAGCAGCTTCCCGAGCAGACGACCCCCGCCGGAGGAAGGTGCCGGGGCCGGACTGCGGAACGCAGTCTTGAGCCCCTTGCCTCGCAACCCGCTCGGTGCGCCCGGCAGCCTTCGTGGCGCCAGCTCCGGTGTCGTGCCGGTTGGGAGTCGGATGGTCATGAGGGTGGCGTGGACTTCGGCGATCGACGGACGCACGGCTCGGTCGACGGAAAGCATGCGATCGATGAGGTCGGCCAGCTCGGGCAGCACCCCGCTGCGCGGCACGCGAAGCGTGTGGCCGCTCCGAGCAGCGACGGCCGGCTCGTGGTACGCCGGGTCGAAGGGAGGCGGGGCTCCGGTGACGTACTCGCAGTAGATCAAGCCGAGGGCGAAGACGTCGGACGCAGTTCCGAGCTCGTCCGGTCGGACGCCCGCCTCCTGGATGTAGCCGAGCAGCTCGGGAGAGTAGTAGTTGATCGTCCCAACGATCTGGTCGGCCGGGGGCGGGTCGCCGGCCATGAACGAGCTGTCGAAGTCGATGAGCTTCGTCGTGTGGCCTACCTCCGTCCGCTTGAGGAGGACGTTGCTGGGCTTGAGGTCGCTGTGCACGATGCCCAGGTCGTGGAGGATCTTCAGACTGTGGGCGACCGTCTTCATGAGCACCAGCTGCGTGCGGAGCGGCAGGGCTGCGACGTCCGCGGTCGTCAAGCCCTCGGCATCGACCTTCTCGGTCACCTTGTAGTACTTGGCGCCCCACCGGAAGAAGTCCAGCGTGACGATGAGGTTCCCCCCGTACGCCGACAACGGAGCGAGCGCCCGCTGGATCCCCTGGTGGTGGGCTTCGAAGGCGGCACACCGGACGCGCTTCTTGGCTTTCGTCTTCTCGCTGCCCGGAGCGGCCGCGTCGGGGTAGGTGGGGCTGAGGAACTCCTTGATGAAGTACGCCCGGCCACCTCGCTCGGCAAAGGTCCACTTGCTAAGGCCCGCCCCGACCACCTTGAAGTCTTCGAGGATCACGTAGCCGTTGATGATCTCGCCGGCTCTCACGACGTGGCTCTTTCGTCTTCCCGTGCATCCTCGTGGTCATCGACCGGCGTGGGGGCGTCCGGCTCCTGGCTGGCGTCGGGCACTTCCGCCGCTGGGGTGATGGGACCAGTCGAGCGCAGCGAATCGTCAGGATCGTCCGACGGATGGAGGTAGCGCTCGTAGCCAGGCTTGTACTTGCGCCAGACCTCCGCCGTGGTCTCGATCTGTTGGCGACGCAGCGCGTCCAGCGCCGCGTCTGCTTCTGCCACAGCGTCCATGGCGGCATCGAGCGGGGCGAGGTACTCCGACACGAGGGCTTCCGTCCGAGGTGCGAACAGGCGCTGTAGACGGTCGAAGTCGACGCCGACACCGAGCACTGACATGGCCGCATCGTCGCCGGTGATGCTGGTGATCTGGGCCTGCAGGGACGACGACCACGCGCTCACGCTTCGAGCCTGCTGCAGGTGCGACAGCACGAGGTGCTCGAAGTGCATCGGCGAGCGCACATAGCCGAAGCAGCCATCGGTGGCGCACACCACGAAGAAGGGCGCTTGCAGCTCGACCCGCTGGTACCGGACGTCGAAGTCGATGTCGGCGGACATGGCGTTGGCCACCACCGAGTCGTGTGTCAGGTTCTCCATGGCATCCCCGGGATCGCGCAGATCATCGATCGACAGCTGGCGCGCACCACCAGGCTCGAACACATAGGCGCGGGAGTCACCGGCCCACAGGACATGGCAGGCCCACCGGTCACCTTCCGGCTCGGACCGCTGCAGAGCGGCGAGCGCCATCGTCGTGGGAAGGGCGCGAAGCAGCTTCGAGCGCAGCCCGCTCTTTGGCGCCTTGAGTGCCGCGAGCCGCTCGACGAGAGCGTCCTTCACCGAACGCCGGATGTCGTCAGCGGTAGCCCGGCCGTCGAGGTACCAGTCCGGTTCCAAGAGGTCGACCATGCGCCGCTCCACGACGTCACGGGCAACCCGGGAGGCGAGGTAGGCGCCGCTGCGGGGGCCGTCGGGCGTCTGGTAGACGGTGCCACCGGCGCCCCCCATGCCGTCGAAGACGGCCACCAGGCCGAGGTCGCGACCCACCCGGAGGATCGGGTCGCTGTCTTCCCCCTGGTCCGGGATCTTGCCGAGGTTGAAACCAAACGAGACGGTGGGACCACCCGTCGAGGCCGGCGTCGCTGATCGTGGTGATGCGCCGTCCGGCTCGATCACACCGAGTTGCCGATCGAGTCGACGATCGTGCCGTAGTCGACGTCGGAGAGGCCGCCGCCGGCCTGGGACGGGTGATGCACCACGTTCTCCCACACACCCGAGACGTCGCTCCAGCCAGGACCGTCGGGGGCGAAGAGGATCAGGCGCTTCGAGCTGGAGCCCATGGCCCCCTGCTCGTCCTCCCAGCGGTCGGTGAGCGCGCTGAAGTCGGCGGGGACGCGGTCGGCCAGATCGGCCGGAAGGGCGGCGCCCAGCGGCTGCGCCGGAGCGTCCGTCCACACGACGATGACCTGCCGGCGCCGGTCGCCGGAAGACGTCCACGGTGAGCTGATGGCGAGGGCCACAGCCTCGAGGCCGGACTCGGGCGCGTCACCGCCACCCTGCGCGATGAGCCCGTTCACGAACTCCGAGAAGGCGGACCGCTCGGCCGGCAGCTCGTAGAAGGGTGATTCCTGGACGGCTGCGTCGCCGTCCGCCGCCATGTCGCGAAAGGAGACGACTCGGACTCGCAGCTGGTCCACCGTCTTGCCCTTGTCGGTCAGGTTGGTCTGCACGTCGTCGTAGAACCTCAGGGCGTTGGCCTTCACCTGGTCGATGATCGGCGTCATGCTCCCGGTCACGTCGATGCAGAACACGATGTCGACGGCGTAGGCCAGGCCCCGAGGAGGTGCCGCCATGCTCGTCTGCGATGTCGGCGTCGGCGTCGGCGTCGCAGCCGGCGGAGTCACGGCCGCAGGCTCATCAGTTGCGCCGGGTGACGCAGTCGGCTCCGCCGACGCGACGGTCGGCGGCTCGCCGGCGGGCGCGGCCGCACCCACCTCCATTGTCTCGAGCGGGGCGACCGGCTCGCTGATCACGTCGTCGGTCGGCCGTGCCGGCACGTCGGGTGTTGCGGGGTCCTCGGGCATTGCGTCCTCCTGGGAATCGACGGCGCGCTGCGGTCACAGCGTTCAGCGAGCGCCCCCTACCCCCGAAGGCGGGATCGGTACCGACCCCAGTCGAGAGCTGGCTGTGTGCTGGCCCGGGAAGTCGAGCGGCTTTGCCCGCTCCCACCGGCTAGAACGACGCCAGCAGGGCGGCGCAAGGCGCGGTCGAGAGAGCCGGGGGGCTGCGAGATGGCGGATGACGGTCGGGAGCACGGATGGTTCACCGCGTCGGACGAGGTGAAGCTGCACTACGTCCGGCTGGGCGACGCAGGGTCGTGGGTCGTGCTGATCCACGGGTACACGGGCAGTGCCGAGGGCAACTGGTTCGCCAACGGCATCGCAGTCGCGCTGGCCGAACACCACCGGGTGGTGGCCATCGACTGCCGGAACCACGGCAAGAGCGACAAGCCGGTGCCGGGGGGTCCGGGCAAGGCCGAGGACGTCGTCGAGCTGATTGATCATCTCGGGATCCATCGGGCCCACGTCCACGGCTATTCGATGGGCGGCATGCTCACGCGCGGCTGCTGTCCCTCATCCCTGATCGGGTCATCACTGCCGGCTTCGGCGGTTCGGGGGTGCGCGAGACCGAGGAGGAGTGGCTCGCCCGGGTGCCGCCCGACGTCGAAGGCACCGACCCCGAAGAGGCCACGGCCAGCCGCAACCTGCGCATAGCGGCGGCGATGGCCAATGGGAAGAGCCGCGAAGAGGCGCAGGCCGCGGCGGACGCGCCTCGTGAGCCACGTCGCGGACCCGCTTCGAACACCGCCCGGCCGGCCGGAGGGGGAGCCGGCCTCGATCTCGACCTCCGGAAGGTCGACGTCCCCGTGCTCGCGATCAACGGCGAGCTCGACCGTCCGTTGGCCAAGACGCACCGGCTGTGGCGCGGGCTGCGGAGCTTCACCAACGTCGTGCTGCCGGGGAAGTCGCACCTCACGGCGATCGTCGCCGGTTCGATGCCGCCGGAGTACCTCGAGGCGGTGGTTCGCTTCGTCGACTCGAACGACGAAGCCGCCTCCTGACGCTGGGGAGCCCTGCGCTTCGAGGTGAGTTGTCCCCTTGTCGTGAATGCAGGGGATAAACAGCATAAATAATACAATGCTGCCCCCGACCAAAGAGAATTGTTGCGCGCGCTTTGCGAGTAGGTCACTCTGAGTGGGCGGCGAGCTCAGCCCTCAGGCATGTCGTGTTGATGCTCCCGAGTAGGGCGGCACTGGCCGCCTATCGAGAAAGGGAACTCATTGGAACGAACCATCACCCGCGCGAAGCGTCGGGGCGTGGTGGCGGCGGCCATCGCCGTCGTCGCCTCTGCCGGCCTCGTCATGACTGCCGGCCCTGCGCTCGCCCATCACCCAGAGATCGTCGCTAGCGCCACTTGCGCGCCGCGTGGCGAGAGCTTCAACATCAGCTACACCGCCACCGCGTGGGAGGGCTGGGGCACGGCCGAGAGCCGCACCAACCCGGACGTCCGCATCACCGTCAGAGTCGACGGCGGCCCCGACATCCAGAAGGACAGCGGCGCGTTTGCGGCGCCGGCCTTCAGCTTCAGCGGCACCTTCACCGTGCCCGCCACGGCAACCTCGGTCGTCGTCACGGCCACGGCCGTCGGCGCCTGGGGCAACCCCGACGCCAACGACACCGGGCCTCGCAGCACGGGCCTGCTGACGCTTCCCACCGGGTGCACTGTGCCGGCCGGCGACGACGGGTGTACCCCCGGCTACTGGAAGAACCACGTCGAGTCCTGGACCGGCACGGGCTACTCGCCCACGCAGACCGCAGCCTCGGTGTTCTCGGGCGCCACGGCCTACGGCCTCGGCTCCACGACGCTGTTGGTGACCCTGGACGGTGGGGGCGGCAAGGGCAATGTCGGAGCGGCGAAGATCCTGCTCCGTGCCGCGACCGCGGCGGCGCTCAACGCGGCCAGCACCGGCGTCGACTATCCGCGGACAACGACCCAGGTCATCAGCGCAGTCAACGCCGCGCTCGCCAGCAACGACCGCGCGACGATCCTCGATCTCGCAGCCGACCTGGACGCCGACAACAACCTGGGCTGCACGCTCAGCTGAGCTCCCCGTTCATCGGGATGACCAGTCGCGGACGAGGCCCGACCTTCGGGTCGGGCCTCGTTCGTGTTCGTCCGCAGCGCGGTCGTGCTCCGGCTGGGCTGAGCCGTCCGAAGCAGCGAGCTCAGCGGAGGTAGCCCACCACGTCGGCGACGACCTCGGTGGAACCGCTGGCGTTGAAGACGGCGACCCGTCCGTCGGCGGACAGCTTGGCGATGACCAGGTTGGCGATGGTCTGGCCCCCCACGAAGTTGAGGTTGGAGACGAAGGGCCGCGCCGTGTCTGCGGGCCACACGGCCAGCCAGCTCGGGGTGCTGGCCTCCGTGGACGTCACGTTGAGCACCACGCCCGTCGCCCCGACCGGAGGAACGCCCGCCCGGTCGGCGATGTTGACGTTGATGGACGTGCCGCCGGCCACTGCACCGGCTGCGCCGACGCCGACCCGGGTGTCCAGCACGCGTGCCGGTGTGAGAGGGATGAAGCCCGACCCGCCGGTGGACGAGAAGTAGCCGACCACGTCGGCCACCACGGCCACCTGGCCGTTCCGGTTGTAGATGCTGACCTTGCCGGCCGAGGCACCCGTGCCGACGGGGACGATAACCATGTTCGGGACGGAGACGCCGGCCACGACGTTGAGGTTGGAGGCCAGGGGCCGGGCCACACCGGTGGGCCACACCGTGAGGTAGGTGCCGGCGGTGACGTCGGTAGCGGTGACATTGATGGCCACCGCGCTCACCGAGCCGTCGGCGGGCACCCCGCCCCGGCCCGCCATCTGCAGCTCGACAGCGCTGTCCGCCGCCAGTGCGGTCCTCGGAGCGCCGATCCCCTCACGGGTGTCCAACACCCGAGCCGGCGACAGCGGCGTGTAGGCCGCCCCGCCGGTCGAGCCGGTGGCGAAGTATCCCTGCACGTCGGCGATGACATGGACGTAGCCGGCTGAGTTGAAGACGACCGCCGTGCCGTCAGCCGTGAGGCGGGTGGTGACCAGGTTGGGGGTGTCACTGCCGGCGGTGAAGTTCAGGCTGGACGAGTTCGGGCGGCTGGCGGCGTCGGGATAGACCGAGAGGTAGCCCTCCTGGGTGCCTTCGGTGACGGTGACGTTGATGACCGCGGCTCCCGCGCCCGATGCCGGTACGCCGCCCGCGCCGGCCACCCGGAGCACGAGGGACTCGCCCGGACCCAGCTTGGCGGCGCGTGCGCCGATGCCGGAGCGGGTGTCGAGGATGCGAGCCGGCGTCAAGGCCGTGTACCGGGCTCCGGCCGACGGCAGCGCGGCAGGCGACGGGACGAGCCGGTCGGCGTTGATGCGGCCCGAGCCAGCGGAGATGGCGGCATTGGCGGGGTCGGCCGTCGCCATGACCAGCGCCCGGATCTGTGCCGGGGTCTCGGCCGGGGCCGTGCCCGTGGCCTTGCGCCTGCCGATCACGCCGGCCACGTAGGGGGTGGCCGCGCTCGTGCCTGCGAACGTGCCGACACCGCCGGCGAATGGGACGAGTGGAGCGCCCGGGGCGGTGACGCTCACCCAGCTGCCACGGTTCGACCAGGAGTAGAGGTTGTCGTCGGGGTCGGTGCCGGCGACGCCGATGACCCCAGCGGTCGCCGCCGGGTAGTTGGGGCTGGTGACGCTCTTGTTGCCGGCGGCCGCGATCACGGGGACGCCGGCCGCCAGCGCGTAGGCAACTGCGTCGGAGACCACGCCCGACTCGACCGTGCCGCTCAGGCTCAGAGAGATGACGTCGGCCCCGTTGTCGACAGCCCACTGGATCCCGGCGGCCAGGTCGGTGGACCACCCGCTGCCGTCCTGGGCCAGCACCCGGACGGGGAGGATCCGGCACGTCCAGCACACACCCGCCACGCCCACGCTGTTGTTGCCGGCGGCGGCGGCCACGTGTCCCGCCATGGTCCCATGACCATGGACGTCCGCCGTGCCTGGCTCTCCGGTGACCGTGCTCGTTCCTGCGAGCACCCGCCCGCTGAGGTCGCCACCGGTGTTCACGCCGGTGTCAAGGACGGCGATGGTGACCTGCTCGGGCGTCGGCCGGTCCCAGGTCAGGTCGGCATCCGTGACCCGGTGCTCCCACTGCTGGCCGTAGTACGGGTCGTTCGGCGTCATCGCGATGTCGAGCTTCGAGGGACGCTCGACGCGAGACGCCTTGCCGGTGCGGAGGAGATCGGCCTCGAATGCGGCGGCCCGGCCCGCAGGAACGTCGATCTCGGTCCACCCCAGCTCGTGCAGAGAGGTCGAAGCCCGGCCGCGGTCGACGAGGTCGACCCCGGCCGCCCTCAGCGAGGGCTCGCCGGCGCCCTTGACGAGCAGGCGAACCGTCATCGTCTCCGATGCGGCCGGCAGCGGCGCCGAACCCAGCGCTATTGCACTGAGGACGCCGGCGAGGACGATGCTTGCGCCCCGCCGGAACCGGCTGGGGCCTTCCTGTGCAGCCACGCGAGCTTCCGATCGGTCAGAGGCCAGGAGGAGTTCGGCCCGAGGAGTTCCCACTCTGCGTAGGACTTCGGGCGCCTCTACTGCTCTCTGTAGTGCTACGACCGCGATTGTGAAGCTGTGGTGACAGCCCGAGGACGCGCCTCAGGTGGGGATGACACGGCTCCGATCGACGATGACGTCGAAGTCCGCCCATACCACCTTGCCGCCGTCCGGTGAGAGCGTGGCGCCCCATGCGGCACAGAGGCTCTCGACAAGGGCCAGGCCCCGCCCCGTCGCCGCGTCGGCCGAGAACGACCGGCGCACCGGCAGGACGGAGCTGTCGTCGGAGACCTCGAGCCGGATGCGCCCGTGCCGGAGGTAGACACTGACCTGCGACGAGCTCTGCACGTGGAGCAAGGCGTTGGTCACGAGCTCGGTGGCCACGAGGGCGACATCGTCCATGACCCGGTGGAAGCCAAGCTCCCCGACACGCGCCCGGACGAACCGGCGCGCTTCGCGTGCGCTGGCGGGAGAGGCCGACAGGCTCATCGTGCGGTCAGCGTTCTCCACCGCTAGATGCCCAAATCGCCCATAGCCCTGAGGCCGTACCCGCCGTCGGTCGGCGCAATCGCGGCCGGCGCATCATGACCCCGATCGACCGATGTTCGCGACGGTCACATAGGGGGAGAATTCGGGCACACTGAGCAAGTGATCCGAAGAGGTGGACATGAGTGACACCCGGGTACGTCGCATCCGGCAGAAAGACGAGGTCAAGGACCGCAACCGGCCCCCCACCGGCGCGCCGGGAGCACCCAGCTCGTCACCAGGCGCCGAGGCCACACCGTTCCTTCGCGAGGAGGAGAGCCGGGCCGCCTGGTTGGGCTACGGCTTGTTGGTCTTGGCCGTGGTGGTGCTCCTCGGCGTCGCCGGAGCCATGGTGGCCAATCGGCTGGGGAGCCCCGGCAACGCCGCGGGCGTCCAGGTCGTCAGCGTCGAGCCCACACCCGGCGTCACCACGCCCCCGTCCGCCGAAGACGCCAGGCTCTACCCAGGTCGGCCGGACGCCCGGCCGGGAGACCGCGAGCTCGCCATCGGTCAGCCGGTGGCCTTCGGCGGCTTCACCGCCACGGTGGATGCAGCCGTGTTCGAACAGACGCTCGGCGGTCAGTTCGTCGGCAAGGGCTACATCTTGGCCGTCGTGTCCGTGGTGAACCGGGCCAACAGCGTGCAGCGCTACGAGGAGTCGCACTGGCAGCTGCAGACCCCCGCCGGCTCGCTGATCAACCGAACCTTCGCCGCCCAGCCGTCGCTGGGCTCGGGTGATCTGGGCCCGCGGGACGGGCGAACGTCAGGTCGCCTCGTCTTCGAGGTGGGTACGGAGAAGGGCGACTTCTACATCGTCTTCGCGCCCGACCCCGCTGGTGCCGACCGGGCCATGTGGAAGGTCACGCTCTAACCTCCGCCGCCGGGGGGGAGTGCGCACGTGGCGGTCCGGCTCTACCACTTCAGTGACGACCCGTCGATCGAGTCGTTCGTGCCCCGCCCGGTACGCGTGCCGTCACTCCGACCGGCCGGTCAGGAGTGGTTGAACGGCCCGTTGGTGTGGGCCGTCACCGAGGAGCGCCAGGCGACGTACCTGTTCCCGAGGGACTGTCCGCGCATATTGATCTGGCCGACCTCGAAGACGACGGAAGCCGATCTGGCGGTGTGGTGGGGCGACCGGACCTCTCGCATGATCGCCCACGTCGAGTTGGCCTGGATGGAGCAGATCCGGACCGGGCGGCTCTACCGGTACGAGCTGCCGGCTGACTCCTTCGAGACTCTCGATGGAGCGTGGATGTGGAGCTCGACCCAGCCGGTGTCCCCGCTCGGGGTCGAGCCGTGCGGCAACCTGCTCGACGCACTGGCCGCGGAGGAAGTGGAGCTGCGGGTCATGCCCTCGCTGCGCCCGCTCCGGGACGTCTGGTCCACGTCCCTCCACGCCAGCGGCATCCGCCTACGCCACGCTCGCGACTGGCCGAGCGAGTAGCGGCCACGTCGGCGCTCGGTCCGGCTACGTGTCTCGCTACATGGCCGAGAAGTCGACCATGGGCGCGTTGAGGCGCAGGCCCATGTCGGTCACGTCGCCGGCATCGAGCGCGTCGCCCAGGGCGAAGGTGGTGCCGTCGGCCGCGACGGCCCAATAGCCACGCCCGGTGGGGGAGGCGGACAGGCTGACGATGTCGAGGTTGCACAGGCCAGTGTCCGACGGTGAGCCGTAGCGCCCGGCGTTGCCGAACGCGTGCACTCCGCCGTCGACCGTGGCGATCCAGTACCCGCCGCCCGCGGACACAGCCATCCCTGCAGCGCGGCCGCGCACGCCGCTCTCGGGAAGCGAGCCGAGGTGGGCGGCGTCCCCGAAGGCGAAGATGCCGCCGTCGGCCGCAACCATCCAGTACCCGCCGCCGCTGGGCGTGGGTTCCATGTCGACGATCGGGCTGCGCAGCACGATGTCGCCGGTCGAGCCATGGAAGCTGGCATCGCCGAAGCTGAAGATGCCGCCGTCGGTGGCCACCAGCAAGTAGCCGCCGCCGCTGGCGGTGACAGCCATGCCGACGATCGGCTTGTTGAGCTTGAGGTCCCCGGTCGAGCCGTGGAACGGGGCGTCACCGAAGGCGAAGATGCCGCCGTCGGTGGCCACCTCCCAGTAGCCGCCTCCGCCGTTGGTGGCGGCCAGTCCGACGACGGGTGCGTTCAGGCGCACCCCGCCCATCGACCCGTGGAACTCGGCGGCGCCGAAGGTGAAGATGCCGCCGTCGGCGCCGAGCTGCCAGTAGCCGCGACCCGAGCGAACGCTGGGCCCAGGGGTCGTGGTGTCGTACCCGCACCGGTCGCCGACGGGCTGTCCTTGGGCGAGACGCAGAGACGCGTACGGGTTGATTGCGGTGGAGTCGGGACGGTGCACCTCGAAGTGCAGGTGCGGGGTGGAGCCCTCGGCGTTGCCGGAGTCGCCGAGGTAGCCGATCGTCTGGCCGGCGCGCACCTTGGCGCCGGCGACGATCCCAGGCCCGAGGATGTCGGGGAGCGCTGCGTTCCCGTCGTCGGTGCCGGGAGTGTCGTTGTTCATGTGCAGGTACCAGTACTCCCAGCCCTGCGCATCGCGGAGCGCAACCATGTTGCCGGCAGTGCCGGCCGACGCCACGCGGGTGAAGCGAACGGTGGCGTCCGTCGCCGCGACGAGGCGCTGCATCTTGGTGCCCTTGAGGTCGTTGCCCTGGTGGGTGTGCCCGACGCGGGCGTCGCCGAAGTCATCGGTGTAGGACACGCTCCCTTCCACCGGGAAGGTGATCGGTCGGTGCTCGACGTCACCTACGGCGGCCGAGGAGGGGGCTGCCCCGGCCAGGATGGCGCCTCCCGTGACGGCCGCCGCCGTCAGCCCGGCGCAAAGAGCCAGGGCGCTGACGCGGCGGATGAGGTCGCGAGATGGCATGGCCTCTGAGTTGTCGGCGCGGGCGGACGACGAGTGAAGAGGTTCGCCGGGCGCCGCCTTGATCAGCGGCGCGGAGCCGCGCCAGGCGGTGCACCGGCGGGCGCACCATCGGTTCCCGGGGCGTTGTTGCCCGACGACACGGCATTCGGGTTCACCGGCACCCGCAGCTCGAGCCGATAGCCATCCCTGACGTTGCCGGAGATGGTGCCCAGCTGCGACTCGCCGCCGTCATCGCGGAAGACGTTGTCGTTGGCAAGGGTCGTCCGGGCCATGGGGGAGACGCTGGCCTGGTAGCCGGC
>Ga0136611_10001236_pt1 | contig 17730 bp, 15 predicted proteins | sample AntDrymUQ2232306_2_FD_106645 | JGI IMG/M metagenome (GOLD analysis project Ga0136611, IMG submission 106645) | Polar desert sand microbial communities from Dry Valleys, Antarctica - metaG UQ223 (23.06) | ecosystem: Environmental > Terrestrial > Soil > Desert | place: Antarctica: Dry Valley...
CAGTCGCAGGGGAGGGTTAAAATTCATACTGAGATTTTGTTTTAGAACCTAAGTTCAATGTCTGTCACCCGTTCAAATGCCACCAGCGCTTTTGCTCTTACCAAAGCAAAGTTTTTTTTGATGAAAACAAAGATGACTTCTTGCAGCAACATACTGCTACTGCTGTTCAATGGAAAACAGTTGATTAAATAGAACTACTTTTCGATCTATTGAAGATATAAAAAAGCAGGTAACTGTTCTGACCCGGTTTTTCTGCAAAAGCCGGCAAGCCAAATTGTGCCATAGATCAAAACAAACCACCCGGTGGAACCGGCGAGTGCTATTTGAACGGGCATTTGAATCTTCCGGGCATTCTTTCAGCGATAAATCAAGGATTGTCTTTTTCCGGTGCTTTGTGCACCAACCACTCCCCAATAAATAAACCGGCCTGCCCCATTTACGGCATTATTTATGAAATTTGTTTCATTATAAATATGCAGATGTATGCGTTTAATCCCAACTAAAATTCACGGCGTACTGGATTACCTGGTAGGGGCACTTCTGATAGCCGCTCCCTGGTTATTTAATTTTGCAGACGGTGGTGCCAGACAATGGTTGCCCGTGGCGCTCGGTGCGGCTGCCATTGTGTATAGCCTGTTTACTGACTACGAGCTTGGCGTTATCCGCAGGCTGTCTATGCCCACACACCTGCTGCTCGATCTGTTGAGTGGCATTTTGCTGGCAGCATCTCCATGGCTCTTCCGGTTTGCTGATGAAGTGTATTTGCCACACCTGGTGCTGGGTGTTCTGGAGATCGGCGCCTCACTAACTACGAAAAGGGAACCTTCACACACATCAGCGGCTACCCGCGGAGGGGACAGCATCCGCTAAAATCATCGTATTTGTTTTAATGATCCTGCTCCAGCTGAAACGTAAACCATAAGCCAAATTTTTTCCAGACACCGATGCTCCCGGTAACACTATCCATCGGGATCAGCCAAAATTGGACTGCATGGAGGTTCTTTGGAAAGCCACGTCAGTATGTCTGCATTGTAAAAGGGCTTGATTGCCATTTAGATTTATCTTTAAGCCGCACTGCTGCAATCGGTTTAACCTGAAAAGCCTATTGCTGCAACGTTCAATACTAACGCTAATGCGCAGCCAATTGAAAGGTGAGGTTCTTTTCCTCCTTCTGCTTCAGTACAGCCTCGCTGCTGCGCAGCATGCCCCCGTTAGTTTCAAGAACCGCAGCATTAACGAAGGCTTATCGCAAAGCAGCGTGGTTGATATCGCCTTTGACAACAAAGGATTTGTATGGCTGGCAACGCAGGACGGACTGAACAGGTACGATGGAAAGGAGTTTTTCATTCTGGAAAAAAAATTTGACGACATCACTTCCGGCAGTCATAGCCGGTTAGGCAAAATAAGCACAGCCGGAGATCATGCCCTCTGGGTTATCTCTAAAGGCGGGTACCTCGAAAAGCTTGATCTTATCACCAACAAATTCGAGGCGGTGCCCATCGTGCTTGATGATGTAGCGCTCGGAATTACCAGTATGCTTCCCGAAGAGGACGGCAACATCTGGATAGGAACCGAATGCGGCAAACTAATTCATTACGAAAGCCGCACCCGCAAAATCCTGACCGTCGTTAAAACACCTGCAACCACTCATCCGCCAGCTGTCAATGTTATTTTTAGAGACCGGCAAAGGCGCTTATGGCTCGCCGGTAGTACACCTGGCTATCTTCAAAACAACAGCATACAAGCTGCTGTAGTAGTTGCTGAAACGGCAGCTGCTCCTCCCAAATTCTTCAGCACTTTTGCCGAAGACAATAGTGGCCGTATTTGGGCAGGAACCTGGGGACAGGGCTTGTTCGTAAAACAGAAAGGCAGTTCCTCCTTTGAACCTTTTCACGGATACAAAACCGGCGACCTTCCGCCGGGTCTTGTTGTTGAGAACCTGCTGGCAGACAGGCTGGGTCAGTTATGGGTGGGCTCCTACGGAGAAGGGCTTTTTCTGGTGAATGATGATCAAAAAAAAGTACAACAGTTTGTCGCTGATAAAACTAATCCCTTTTCCATACCCTTCAACGATGTCCTGTCTGTTAAACAAGACAAAGCCGGCGGCGTGTGGATTGGTACCGACGGTGGGGGCCTGAGCTACTACAATGAAGCAATGAACAATTTTGTACTCTTCGGTACCCAAACGGTTCCTCCCTATATAGATATCGCGCTCATCAGGTCTGTCACTACAGATAAGAAAGGAACCATATGGGTAGGCACGTCCAATAAAGGCCTGACGCGTTTGAACAATGCCGGTGAAACTTATAAGACGTGGACTTTTCCGTCCTTTAAAAAAAATATTTACAATCCCGACCGCATTGTATCCTTGTTCAACTCCGACGACAATATGCTTTGGTTAGGAACACAGGGCAATGGTTTGATTGTATTCGATCCCCGAACAGAAAAGATCAGCCGCTGGTACAACCCGGAAGCCGCGGCGGCGCTCCGGATTCCCGACGGTACTATATGGTGCATTTATCCGGGTCAGAAGGGGGACCTGTGGTTGGGTACCGGCAGCAGTGGCCTCTGCCTCATGAACCGGGAGAACGAGCTCATTGCCACCTATGCCCCACCCGATGCTTTGAATAAAACGGTTGATGCTATCCGCTGCATCCTTGCGCTGAACGACAGCACCCTTTGTGTAGGTTTTGAAAAAACGGGCATCCGCCTGTTCAATACAAAGCGTAGTGCGTTTGCAAGTCTAAATGCAAAAACGCTGAACAAGTTCCTGAGTACGGGCACAACCATTAAGAGCATCTATCACGGTGACCCTTACCTGTATATCGGCACCGATGGCAGCGGACTTTATGTGCACAACATGGTAACAGGCCACGGTCGGGTGCTTACTACGCAGCACGGTCTTCCTAACAATACAATTTATGGCATACTGCCCGACAACCTTGGGTTTCTCTGGGTTAGCACCAACAGGGGTATTAGCCGGTTATCGCACAGGTTGTTGCTACAGGATCCACAGCCTGCGCACTTTGTAAACTATACAGTGGTGCAGGGTTTACAAAGCAATGAGTTTAACACAGGTGCTTACCACAAAGCCCCCAACGGAACTTTGTTATTTGGCGGTATCAATGGACTGAATGTATTTAACCCAAAAGATTTCCGGAGCCCCCGCCAGCAGACGCCGGTGGTTTTTACAAGGATCCTGGTAGACAATGAACCTGTGAAAGAAGACAGCGCCGCCCCTTTTAATCAATCGATCCGTCTATCACATGAGAACCATTCTTTCGCTTTCAATTTTTCCGCCCTCGACTTTTATGCTCCCCGTCAACATCACTACTATTACAAGCTGGAAGGCTATGATAAAACCTGGATTGATGCAGAAGAAAGGTCCTATGTTTCTTATACAAATATTTCACCCGGCAGGTATCAGTTCATGGTTACTTCGGCACTGCCCGGAACCGTTGATGAACCGGGAGCAACAAAATTGTTTGTTGTTATAACGGGTCCGTTCTGGAAATCGCTCTGGTTCCTGTTGCTGGTGGCTGCTGCTATTTTCCTGCTGCTCTACGCTGTGTACCGGTCGCGGATTGCGCAATTACTGAAGTTGCAACAAGTAAGGCAGGGCATTGCTACCGACTTGCACGACGACATCGGATCTACACTGTCTAACATTCATATTCTGTCGGAGCTCTCCAAGAAGAACCTGGGTGTACCTGCGCAGGCCACTGCCTTCCTGGAAAGGATCTCCGAAGAAGTTCAGTCGTCGAGCCAGTCGCTGGATGATATCATCTGGAGTGTCAACTCGCATAACGATACCTGGCCCGAAACATTCAGCAGGATGCGGCGTTATGCCAGCGAAGTGTTTGAAAATAGCCAGACAGCCTACCATCTCGACATAGAAGAAAACATTGTTTCTAAACGACTTGTTATGGAAAAGAGACGCGATATTTTTCTTATCTACAAAGAGATCATCAACAACATTCACAGGCATGCCGCGGCAACCGAAGTTTGGATCAACATGAGATTTGCCGACCACAGCCTGCTGATGGAGATCCGTGACAATGGAAAAGGATACGACCCGGCAGAAGTGACCCACCGCAACGGGCTTAAGAACTTGCGCAGCCGTATCACTCACTGGAAAGGAAACCTGCTGATACGTACCGGGTCCGACGGTACTTGTGTACAAGTGACCATTTAAATCAGCCACTCACTCACATGGGTGAGTTGCCTGCCTGCATTAAAAACTAATTTTGCTGTATGATGCCTATTAGTCTTGTATTGTTTGAAGATAACGACCGGCTCCGCGAGTCGTTGGTTTTTCTGTTGAACAATTCAGAAGGCTTCCGCGTACTGGGAGACTACAGGCACTGTAACGATGCCTCGCTTATTACACGTTTGCACAAACCCGATGTAGTGCTGATGGACATCGACATGCCCGGCGAAGGTGGAATAAAAGGGGTTGGCATGGTGAAAGAAGCCCGCCCACTTACTGCAGTGATTATGTATACGGTTTTTGAAGACGATGACAAACTGTTTCAATGCCTCTGTGCCGGGGCTAATGGCTACCTGCTCAAAAAAACGCCGCCGGGCAAATTGTTTGAAGCCGTGCAGGAAGTGATGCAGGGAGGCGCACCAATGTCGGGTTCTATTGCGCGTAAAGTTTTGAATTCCTTCCAGCAAGGCAGATCCAATCAATACCACCTGACGCCCCGGGAGTTAGACGTTCTGCAACACCTGATCAAAGGTTACAGTTCTAAAATGATTGCAGCTGCCTTGCACATTTCTTTTGATACCGCCCGTTCGCACCTCAAGAACATCTACAACAAACTGCACGTTAACTGCGGTAAAGAAGCCATTTCAAAAGCACTTACCGAGCACATCATTTAGCCATAATTGCTCCTTCGTCAAGCTGGCGAACTCACCCAAATGTGTGATTGACAGCACGAATTTTCACCCCCAATTTTATCTCCGCAACCAAAACATACCGGTTTCACTAACAGGTGCAAGCTGCTTATTACTGCCCTGCCGATGGCTTGCACCTGGTGGAACCAAACAGGTCTTTATCACCCACAGTTAACGAAACATGAATCACAAACGATACGTGCACGCCCTTGTCTTTGCCATTTTAATACTGCTGGCTTGTAACAGCAGCAACCCGGACGCCGTTCGACAGGCAAAACTGATCCAGTCTGCCATCAAAGAACACACGCCCGGTTCCCTCGCTACATCAGAAAGCGGGTACTATATGAAGGCCCGGATAGACGGCAAGCAGTGGTTAGCCAGCCATATGATGCCCGACGAAAGTGCCAGCAGTAGCTACCTCCTGATACAGGGAGAAAATGGTGAAGCAGATATGCACTTCCAGCTTTGGAAGAGAGGCCTGGCACCAGGTAAGGTCATTCCCTTTTCGGAAGACAGGGCTGCCAGCCTTTCTATTAGGAAAGACAACAACTTCCTGGGTGGAACAACAGGACAGATTGAGATTACAAAAATGGACAACCAATGGCTGGAAGGTTCATTCCGGTTTACGGCCACAAGCGGCAGTTCGGGCAGCAGGGCAGAAGTGACCCAAGGCATATTCCGCGTGCCGTACAGTGAGGCTTCGGAATAGAACTGCATAGGGTCCCATAAACGGATATCAATCATTGCTTTTGGTTAGCAGAACAAAAGGCTTGACGCTGCTCTTCTTATGCACTGTTGACGGACGATTGATTTTTTTAATTTTAAAAACATATCATGCAAGACACACTCGAAGTAAAAGACAAGCCGGTCTTTTCACGACAAAAGCTATCTGCTATTGTAAACCAGGTGATCAGCGGGCGCCACGCCTTCAAACCAAACCCGGAAGATGACGATCCTGCTCCCTGGCCCTGGCGTCATGTAGTAAACAAAGCACTCGAGCGAATGATATCAAGCAAAGGATTCAACTCCTTTTCCTGGTCTTCACTCAACCCACAGCCATTGCCCCCTGTATGGGGTTTCGCCATCGCTCTTGCTGAAGAGGTGATTGAAAGAGCCTCAATGCTGCAAATGGTTGCAGACAGTTTCAGCGACCGTGGCGACCAGCGCAGCATCATCATCGTCAGCGGATATATTAATAAGTTCGTCGACGACATCTGTCCTACCCCTCCCATTATTAAGATTCCGAAGAAAGGACCGTGGCCCCCAACCCCGGAGCCTGATCCCCGTTGGTCTGGACTCGACCTGGCGATCATAGGAACCTTATTCCAAAATGAGGCACGACTGCTCGATGGCGCAGGAATGCAACATGCCTTGCATGAGGCAGGTGAGAAACTAATCCAGGTAGGAATTACACGGATGTGATCTTAAGAAGTGACCAGCCTGTGCCCTGGTCACTTCTTTTATAGTAATCAGCTAAGCATCAGCATCAATACCAGTCTCAAGAGAATCACTATTACGGTTCGAGATATTACATCACCCAAACAGAAATATTACAGCCTGGCACCGCGTAACCCACCACCCTCCTGCCCAGCTGGAAAACACTTTCTGACCCGGCCAAAAACGAATTCACATGAGCTCCAAACAAAGTCATTTTTCCAGGTTGGTCCTGATGCTTTTTTTGTTTTACTGCAACAGCTTGAAATCGCAGGATTGCAAGAACTATTACTACATGACCAACAATGCAGAAATTCAAATGACCCTCTACGATGGCAACGGCGCTAAAAGCGGTTTGCAACAATGGAAGGTTTCAGATGTAAGTAAAGAGTCCGGTGGATTTCGCTCTACTATCAATTCAGTATTTACCAATGCAAAGGGCGAAGAAATTGCAAAAGGCAAGGGTGTATACCGCTGCAGTGGCGGCAAGTTAATGGCAGACATGCGCATGTCTGTACCACAGGACCAGCTAAAGGATGCAGAGGTAGGTAACGCATCTGTTAACGACGCTTTTATAGAATACCCCGAAATTCTTTCCGAAGGAATGTCGTTGCCTGATGCTTTTATCGACATGAATGTTTCCACTAGTGGCATCCCTTCTACAACTCGATTCGAAATGAAGAACAGGAAAGTCGTAGGTAAAGAAAAAATTACCTCTGATGCTGGCTCCTGGGAAGCCTACAGGATCACATACGAGGCCACAATCAAAATAAAGATGGCTGGTATAAACATACCAATGGTAATGAGAACAACGGAATGGTTTGTTCCTTTTTTTGGAGTAGTAAAAACAGAAACCTTTTCCCGCAAAGGCAAGAAGCAGGGCTCTTCCCTGTTAACTGGTATGAAAAGCTAGCCAGGCAGGCAAAATCAATTGAGGGACTGGCATAAATGTCTGCAACATCAATGTTTATGATAATATGTAATGAAGCTCCTTAAGGGGCTTTTCTTTTGCACCAGCGCTGCTGCGTGATGAACGAAAACCTCTTACCGAATGGGTGTTACAATCAACACAGTCGAGCGCGCCAGCGCCAGTAAGGAATGTAATTGTCGCTGCACACCGCGTATTGGCGGCAGTTCTTCAGGCGATCTTCAAATTTGGATTAGGTTTGTGGCAGTAATTGATTTCTATGCCGGATTTTTTTAGAAATAAAGTTATTGCCATCACCGGGGGCACTGATGGCATTGGAGCAGCTATGGTTCACCTGGCCCTATCGAAAGGCGCAAGGGTGGCTACCTGCGGACGCAACCACGACAAACTGTACAGGCTGCAGTCAGAATTTCCTTCCTATCCCTTACACACAGTTGTGGCCGATGTGAGCAATGAAAATGACTGCCGCAATTTTATTCAATCAACCATGGATGTATTCGGCGGCATTGATATTCTCATCAACAACGCCGGCATTTCAATGCGTGCCTTACTGAAAGACACTTCGGTGGACGTGATCCGTAACGTTATGGAAATTAATTTCTTCGGGTCGGTATACTGTACCAAGTTTGCCCTTCAGTCGATTATTGAACGCAGGGGCAGCATCGTGGGCATCTCTTCTATCGCAGGCTATCGGGGGCTCCCTGGGAGAAGTGGTTACTCTGCATCCAAGTTCGCGCTGCAAGGATGGCTGGAGTCTATCCGCACAGAATTGATGAGCAGCGGTGTGAACGTGATGTGGGTTTGCCCAGGCTTCACAGCATCCAACATCCGGAACGTTGCGCTCAACAACCAGGGTAACCCGCATGGTGAAAGCCCAATGGATGAAAATAAGATGATGAGTACAGACGAATGCGCGCGGCATATTCTCACAGCTATTGAAAAAAGGAAACGCACCCTGGTACTTACATTCACAGGTAAACGAACCGTGTTTATGAATAAATTTTTCCCTTCATGGGCCGATCAGCTTGTGCAGAAGTTCTTCTTTAAAAACGAAAAGCTGGTGAGGTAACGCCTTTGCGGTTGTCTGAATAACTTATGAATTTTCTTTGCGGGGTTATGTCAGGATTAAGTTTGACTTTTACGTTTTAGTTTATACCATTAATGCCCTTAATTACCCTCACATCAGATATTGGTCAGCAGGATTATCTTGTTGGGGCGGTAAAGGGCCGGTTGTTACGCGTGAATCCTGATTTCCAGATTGTTGATATATCCCATAGTCTCTCCCCATTCAACTATCCCCAGGCAGCCTACGTTTGCCGGAGCGCAATAAAAAACTTTCCGGAGTTTACCTATCATATCATCCTGATCAATCTCTTCGAAGCAAAGCCAGAACAGATGCTCATGGCGTTTCATAAAGACCAGTACCTGTTGTGTGCTGACAATGGTTTGCTCGAAATGATCCTGGAAGACAAACCCGAAATGGTGATCGGAATTCCTATGGATAAATCAGCCATCAAAAACACGCTGTACTGTATTGACGTGGCGGCGAAAGCTATCTCGCAGCTAACAAATGGGGAGCCGGTTCAAAAAATCGGCGCACCCGATCCCGCGTATACTGAAAAGAATCCGCTCAGGCCCCTGCTCAGCGAGAATTGGATTGAAGGCCAGATCATCTTTATAGATAATTTTGAAAACGTGATCGTCAACATAAACCAGGAACAGTTTGAACAACAGCGAAAAGGACGAAGGTTCAAGATTGTCTTCAAGCGGGATGAAGTGATTGAACGCATCAGCGGCTCCTACGCTGATGTACCGCAAGGCGAAAAACTGGTGCTGTTTAATAGCGCCGGCTACATGGAAATCGCTATCAACAAAGGCAACGCAGCCGGTTTGTTTGGATTAAAAGGTTATTCAGAACAAAGCAGCGGGGTAAATACTATGGTTCAGAACCGTTTGTTTTACCAAACGGTGAAAGTTTTTTTCGAATAGCTGTTTTTAATCCCCTTCAGTACTTCAGCCATCCCACTGTTTCCACCCCCACACTCAGGAAAGAATAAACGTTCATGCCTATGCGCCTCAAGGGTAATGGCTGCTTTTGTAAAAATTGACGCTCCTTAACCTGTAACATGCGCCAGGATAATTCCCGCGGCCACCGCCGCATTTAACGACTCGGCTGCTCCCTTGCGGGGAATGGTTAGCTGTTGTGCGATTGCGAGGAAGTCTTTTCTTATTCCCTTCGATTCGTTTCCTATTACCAGTATGCCGCCCGCCTGCTGTTCCAGCTCAAACATCGAACTTCCTGTGAGGCTCGCTGCAAACAGCGGCAATGGTTGGCGGTGAAGCCAGTCACCTGCTTCATCAAACCACACGGCCACCCTTGCAATGCTCCCCATGGTTGCCTGCACCACCTTTGGGTTGTATACATCTGCACATTCGGCACTGCAAACCACGGAAGTGATTCCAAACCAGTCGGCAGTGCGGATGATAGTGCCTACATTACCGGGGTCCTGCAAGGCATCGAGGTACAAACACCAGCCGGTAACAGGGCGGGGTTCCTGATGCACAGCTTGTTGACATACAGCCAGCACCAGGTTCGGTGTTTGCTGCTGCGAAATACGCGCCAGCATATCTTCGTTGATTACCTGCACCTCGTACTGAAGATTAGCATCTGCCCATTCTTTCAGGGCGTATACCTGCAACACCTGCTGTGGCATAAGTACCAGCAGTTCACCAACAATCTTAGGACCTTCCGCCACAAACAAGCGCTGTTCCTGCCTGTATTTTTTTACGCTTAAACTTTGAATATCTTTGATCGTCTTCTTATCCAGCATAGCACGGTACTTATTTTATGAATGTGACGGTAAAATTTTCTCTTTATCCTGGAAATCTTCTGCCCATAGCCGCGCTCTTTATCTTCCTTACTTCCTGCACCATTGTAAAAGATTATCCTGTCAGAAAGCCTTTTGTTTACCAGACCAATGTGGCACTCGAGGGTAAATATAGTATTGATGAAAAAAAGGCACTTACCCAACGGCTAATTGAACAGCTGCACGACAGCATTCGTGTACGCAGCATCAGTAAAATTATTGGCTGGGATGGAGGGCCAAAGATGTTTTATACACTCATCAAAGCGCCTGCACTTTTTGATACGCTGAATATAGGCAGCTCTAAATTGTTCATGGAGGCTTTGCTCAATTCCCTTGGTTACCACCGGGGAACGATAGAAAGCGATACCACCCTGGTTATAAAAAACGACCAGTACCGCACAACCGTAAATTTTGATGTAGCGCCGGGAACCCTGTTCACGCTTGATTCTATTGCCTACACCATTGGAAGAGACAGCCTGCAGTCCACTGATGCTGCTGGAAGGGATACCCTTCAGCAGATTACTGCCGCAGCAAGAGCGGGAAGCCTGCTGCAAAAGGGCGAGGCTTTCTCCATACCATTGTTAGCTGCAGAACGTGACCGCCTTGCCAACATCTTTCGTAACAACGGTTACCTGCGTTTTGCCAACGACGACATCCGTGTTGTTTGGGACACCGTGGGCATCGCCCTTCTGCAGTTCACACTCGATCCTATAGAACAGGCCCAACAACTGGAAGCCCTGCAGCGACGAAGAGCCAATCCTGTGGCAGACGTAGAATTGAGGCTGAAGCCTGCCGTAGACAGCGCCCACCTGGTGCGCTATTATATTGGTAACGTGTTGTTTTATCCCGATCTTTCCTCAGACACTTCCCTGCTGGTTCCGGTAAGAAAGCAGCTGGGTAACAACACCATCATCTCCTACCAGAATTTGTTTAAGTCGCGGGTGATGCTTGAAAATTCATTTCTTACCAGCGGCGAATTGTACCGGCAGCGCAACTATGTAAAGACAATCAATCGTTTTAATGCACTCGGAAGTTTTCGGTTGGTAAATATCGATGCCGTTCCCCGTGAAGGCACCGACACGGTCGACTTTATTGTAAAACTTACGCCCTCTGACAAATACGTATTTGAAGGCAACCTGCAGGGAAGCCAGAGCTGGGGAAACGAGGGCAACCCTTTTACACAGGGAAACCTCATTGGCGTGAACCTGGGTTTGCAAAACAGGAACTTTGCCCGCGGCGCCAACCTGGCAAGTACCAACGCCCGGTTTGGAGTGGTGCTGAATTCTACAAAAAAAGGCTTCCAGACACTCGAGTATTCTGCCAGTCACGTGATCACCTTTCCAAGGGTGCTGCCCCGCTATTCTTTTCTTTCTCCCGAGTTAAAAGAGTCTGGGCAGACATCGCTCGCGCTCAACGTCAATATCAGGGACATTACAGACCTCCTGTACCTCTCCAATATCAACGCTTCCTGGGGCTACCGTTTCAACTGGAAGAAATACATTCTTTCTGTCCGGCTCCCTAACATCGAATTTGCCTCCCTGATTGCACGGAAAGAACTAAATAAGCTAATCGACACCAACCGATCATTTAAATATATTTTCAATGATGGCTTGATCGTGTCATCGATCACAGGCTTGTCAATCAGCGGAGGAAGTAAACTGGTTACGAACCTCACACGGTTTAACCTGGAACCATCAGGCTTATTAACAGGATTGATACGCTCCAAATTCCTGGATAGCAACCTGAAAAGATTCATCAAGCTGGACGCTGATTTTCGACAGAACTATAAGATCAGACGATCGGCATTTGCCTGGCGGATCTTTGCGGGCGCCAGTTATTCCATGCCCCTGTTCAAAACCGACACATCCAATTTCGCACTTCCTTTCTTCAAGGCCTACAGTGCCGGTGGTGCTAACAGCATGCGGGCCTGGAAACTCCGCCGCCTGGGGCCGGGCTCGGTGAACAGGTCTTTCCAACCTTCGCAGGCGCCAGACCGTTTTGGAGACATACAACTTGAACTGAACGCAGAGTACCGTTTCTTTATCGCCGAACTCGGCGTACTCAAGATTAATAGCGCCGTGTTCACAGATATTGGAAACATCTGGACGCTGCGTAAAAACGAAGACTTTCCCGGAGGCGAATTCCGCTTAAATAAATTGTGGAAGGACCTGGCTGTGGGCGCAGGTGTAGGACTACGCCTCGACTTTGGCTTATTCCTCTTCCGTATCGACCTGGCTTCAAAATTGAAGGACCCAAGCCCAGCGGACCTGCGCTACCAGAACAAGTTTTTTCCCTACCGGAAACTAAACGACATCCAACCACAGATCGGTGTTAACTATCCTTTTTAAGTGCTTCAATTTTCGCTTCAAAACTTTCGATAGAAAACGCGTCTTGCACCAGCATAGCTCCTATCCTTGTGCGCCGCAGGCTGCTTAAATGCCCGCCACAACCCAGGCTGGCACCAAAGTCATGCGCAAGACTTCTTATGTAAGTGCCGGTGGAACACACTACCTTAAAATTTACCAGCGACAGCTCTACACCCGTAATCTCAAACTCGCTAATAGTTATCTTCCTTGGTTCCGGTATCACTTCAATGCCTTTGCGGGCAAGGGTGTACAATCGTTTCCCGTCTTGTTTGATGGCAGAGAATATCGGGGGCACTTGTTCTATAGCTCCCGTGAAACGCGCGGTGGCAGCTACTATCTGACCTTCAGTGATATGATCTGTTGGTTGGAAGTTCTGAGCCTCGGTTTCAAGGTCGAAGGAAGGTGTGACAGAACCCAGGGTGATGGTACCCGTATATTCTTTTTCCTGCGCCTGATATTCGTTGATCGTTTTCGTAAACTTGCCGGTACAAATAATGAGTAGTCCTGTAGCTAAAGGATCGAGCGTGCCTGCATGTCCTACCTTCTTTGTTTTTACCAGGTTACGTACGTGGCGTACGGCGTCGAACGAAGTCCAGTAAAGCGGTTTATCAATCAGCAACACTTGTCCCCTTTCGTAAAATTCCTGTACAGCATCCATCGGGCTGCAAGATAAAACCTTCCGCCCTTTGGCAGTGCAGCCATTTAAGTGTCCGGTAATTGGTCCAGATCAATTTAGAATCAGATGCTTTGCTTACTTTTTAATTCGAGGTATTTATTGATGGCGTTGATGGTAAGGTGCTGAGGCGCAGTCAGCACGGCTATAATGCCGTGCTGTCGTAGTTCCTTTGCCATCGCCCTCTTTTCCAGGTTGTACTTTTCGGCAATCGTTTTTACATAGATGTCCTCTATAGTGGCGGCAGGTTGCTGTATCAACGACCGGAGTTCTGTGTTCTCAAAAAAGACCACCATCAACAAGTGATAGTGTGCTATTTTCTTCAGGTAGGGTAATTCTCTTTTTAATGTTTCCAGAGATTCAAAATTGGTGAAAAGCACAAGCAGGCTGCGATGGGTAATCCGATTGCGAATGACGGAAAACAATTTCTCAAAATCATTCTCCATGAAATTTGTGGATTGCCGGTACAGGCTTTCCAGTATCACATTTAATTGCGATCCTTTTTTGTCGGCAGGAATAAAAGTATCTACGTTCTGTGCGAAAGTGATCAGCCCCGCCCTGTCCTGTTTCTGGAGGGCTACGTTAGACAGTACCACTGCCGCGTTGATCGAGTAATCTAATAAAGACAGTCCATCAAATGGCATCTTCATAATTCGGCCCTTGTTCACAATGCAGTATATCTGCTGGCTCCGTTCGTCGGTGTAGTTATTGGTCATGAGGTAGCCGTGGCGGGCGGTGGCTTTCCAGTTGATGGTGCGGTAATCATCGCCGGGAACATATTCTTTGATCTGTTCGAACTCCAGGCTGTGCCCAAGTTTGCGCATTCGTTTGGTGCCGCCACCTGTTAGAGGGCTGGCAACACCCGAGAGCTGGAACCGCCTCATCTGCAGGTAAGAGGGATATACCTTAACGGTTTGCGGCTCACCGCAGATGTAATGCCGGCTCACAATACCCAAGGGACTTCGCACAAATACGTTGATGTGGCCGAACTCATACGAGCCGCGTTCTCTTGGTTGTAGCCAGTAAGCAAGCTCGTGGGCTTCCCCCGCCAGGATAGAGGCATGGCGCTTCCAGGTTCGATCCTGGAATTGAAAGGGGAGTTCGTCAATGATGGAAGTAGCGATCTTGAAACCATAGGCGTTTTTGATGGAAAGCACAACCTTGTTGTCGTCGCCATTGCTCAAGCGGGGCTGCATAAACCTGGTTGCAGTGAGTGCACGGCGCTGGCTAAACAGCAGCACCACATCTACAACAACAGCTATGAGCGTACAGGCGCCCAGGAGGAGGGCAACAGTGAACAACGGCGGGAGAAAATAGCTGATCACGAACAGTCCTGCAGCCGAAAAACCACAGTAGTAAAAAATCCGGTTGAGGTAAAGTGATTTTATCACGTTGAGCTTATCTGGGAATGTCCATGGTTTGCAAAATTTGTTTGATCACAGCATCTTCGGTTACACCTTCCATCTCCTTGTCGGGTGATAAAATGATGCGGTGCCGGAGCACCGGCAGTGCTACTTCAAGGATGTCTTCGGGTGTTACAAAGTCCCTACCACTGATGGCTGCCATGGCTTTTGAAGCATTCATGATGGCGAGTGATGCCCGCGGCGAAGCCCCGAGGTAAATAGATTTATGATGGCGGGTAAGGTGTATTAAGCTCGCAATAAACTGGAGGAGTTTATCATCAATCAAGATTGTTTTTACCTGCTGCCGGATGGCCGCAATATGGTCTGCCTTGAGCACGGCCTCGATCGAATGGATCACGTTGGCATTGCCGATAGCATTGAACTGTTGTAATATTTGCAGTTCGTTGGCCTCACTGGGGTAAGGCACAACGATCTTGAACAGGAAGCGGTCGAGCTGGGCCTCGGGTAAGCGGTACGTGCCCTCCTGCTCAATAGGATTCTGTGTGGCAATGACCATGAAAGGCGGCTGCATTGGATAGGTCTTTCCTTCAATGGTGATCTGTCTTTCTTCCATCACTTCAAAAAGCGCAGACTGTGTTTTTGCCGGGGCACGATTGATCTCATCGATTAAAACGATGTTGCTGAAAATGGGTCCTCGCTTGAAATCGAATACGCCGTCTTTTGGATTGAAAACAGGGGTGCCCAGCACATCAGAAGGCATGAGATCTGGCGTAAACTGGATCCGCGAAAACCCAACAGCGAGGCTGCGGGCAGTAAGCTTTGCCATCAGGGTTTTGGCTACCCCAGGCACCCCTTCCAGCAATACGTGTCCGTCTGCAAGGAGGGCTGTTATGATCAACTGCACCATTTCATCCTGCCCTACGATCACTTTTTTGATCTGCTCCCGCACGGCAGTTACCGCCTCGTTCAATTCACGCAAATCTGTTCGTTGCTCAAACAATTGTGTTTCCATGTCAGGTTTTTTGATAGAATTTTTCCAGTTTTTTATGAAATTGAGCAAGCTGCTGCTCAGTGAGTCCTGCTTTGTCGGGTAGTGAACTGATGTCATTCACAATGGACATGATATCATCGGCGGGGTAACCCGCTTTGGTACTGAGTGCTGCAACAAATTCATCGTCGAGCACAGCTGTTGTGATATTATACCTGCTGCGTACGTGATCTAAAAAGAAGGCGCTCATTTTAAGCGCGAGGTCTTGGTGGTTACGCTGGTCATAGTACAATCGGCCGATCGTTTGTACAAAATCAAGGGATTCATTTTTCGATGCCGGCCAATGGGGAATGATGCGTTGTTTTCTGCGGATCTCCATAAGCAGGTACAGTAAGAGTACGCCAAGTGCTGTCATAAAGCCCCACCTGAACGCTTTGTAGCGGAACAATACGCTGAGCCACGCAGGCTCACTTTCGGGAGGCGTTGTTTTTTTGTAGAGATAGTATTCATTCCAAAGAATCTTGGTTACGTTCTGAGGGATGACGGAAAGCGCACCCTGGTAATAAGCGACGTTATTTTTATGCAGGATGAAATAATTGCTGAAGGCAAGAGGCGCTGTATGCAGGTACACAGATCCTGCGCCCATCCTGAATTGAAGGAAGTTCGGACTATTGTTTAGGCCACTGCCAAGCACGACCGATTTGGAAGGATAGATAGAGTCGAAAACACTGGCATACCTGAGCCCGGGGTAAAAATACTTCGTGGTATCGGTAAAGCGGGGCCCATCTAACGAAACAGCTAGGCTATCGCTAGCGCCGGATTGCGCAAACCCTTGTGAAATATCATTGTAATCGAAGCCGAAAAAAGTTTTTGCTTCGTCGGATAAATGCCTTGTTATAAAGAACACGTGGTTGCCCAGTTTTACGAATTCTCTTATCCGGTCTAATTCGCCGTTGCTTGCATTAAGGTCACCAATGATAAATACGGCCTGACGATCGCTCACGGTGGAGATTGCCCTCCAGGTTCCCGGTGAAACTTTGTCGGTTACAATCTTCGCCTGGGGAAACAAACCAGGCAATAGCGTCTTGGCTGTGTAAAACCCATAAGGGATCTTGTCTGTCTGCTTTAAGGTGATGCGTTCATTCAGTGTGCGTTTTGAAGAGCCAACTGCTCCGAACAGGAGCGCACAAAAAGCCACAAGAGCTATCCCTCCGATCAGGTAAGGCAGGTAGGTTTTCACTGTGAAAGCTGTGTTTTGAAGTGAGCAAACTTGTCCTGTATGGTCCTGAAGGCACCATCCGAAATGGTAAAGCGTCCGTACCAGGCGTATTCAAAACTTCGGGTGAGATCGAAAAACGGGGCGTAGAAGGCCGAGCCCGCCAATTGCATAACATAGGCATTGTTGGTACGTTCCTGTTTGTAATCTATGATGGCTTTATCCGACATCTGGCTAAGCAGCTGCAGGTAGTGCAACCGGATGGCGAGGCGATAATTGTGCTGTGCAATTGCCTTTTCAATCTCCTTGTCGTAGTCAATTTCAAAGATGTTATCCGGGATAGCGGCTTCTGTTTCCGGGCGAATGAGTGTTCGCTTTTTTTGAAACAGCCGCACATTGCTTAATGAGAGAAACCAAATGAGAATAGCTACGAAGCTGCCGATAACTACAAACCAGATGAGGGTTTGAAACCACTTTGATGACAAAAAGCTTCGAGACGGAGGCGGCAACTTGGCAGGTTTTTTTGCTTTGCTGCGCTTCGGAGCTTCGTCGGCGTACCAGAAGTCGTCCTGCTCCTTGAGCTCACGTACTGTGGTTCTGTTAATGCTTCGGGGAGTGACGATAGTTTCATCCTCGAGCGTTACAGAATCAAAATAAACGATGCCGTTTTCTATTACCTCCTCCTCTACAATTGGGACTTCTATTTCTTCAAACAAAGAATCTCCTTCCTGCGCATACAGTGTACCGTTACATTGTAAAAGGAGCGCTAACAGCACTGCCTTAAAAGAGGTATAAAGCCTGCTGCTATGCATGTGCGGGCTTTGGAACTGAAGTACTCGTTTTGGCTTCCTTTCGCAAGCGGGCCGGCAGCAGTACAAAATAAAATACAACAAACGCCATGCAGGCGAACAAAAAGGGAAGGCTTATATACAAAGGCATCTTGTAGTGCCTTGTTACGTATCCTTCGATTAATGCAGCTACAACAAAAATGGGTA
>Ga0136611_10001237_pt1 | contig 17727 bp, 8 predicted proteins | sample AntDrymUQ2232306_2_FD_106645 | JGI IMG/M metagenome (GOLD analysis project Ga0136611, IMG submission 106645) | Polar desert sand microbial communities from Dry Valleys, Antarctica - metaG UQ223 (23.06) | ecosystem: Environmental > Terrestrial > Soil > Desert | place: Antarctica: Dry Valley...
ATTCGCGTCTTTCGTCAGCATTTCGGCGGCGACTTTTTCCATTATGTAATCGCTAAAATATTCCTTCTGCTCGAAAATCGCATTGAAAAATCCCCAGGCGGCGAACGAATCGGTCGAGTTCGGCTCCAATAAATGAATCGCCACATTTGCTGCCGACTGATTCATCGGAATTAAAGCGGAATCTGTCGGAAAAGTTCTGGTTTCAGTCATTGAAACGGCTTTGAAATTTAACGGCAAACGATTTTCAAACGGATTCGCCGCCCATTTCGGCTCGGTCAAACGATAACCTTCGACTTCGATTGTCAAAGGTTTTTTCGTTCGCTCAAACCGAATGCCGTGCGCCTGTAAAACTTCTATTGCGTCCGTCCATTGCGGCGGAATTATGTAATAAAGCGGCGGCGCGACTCCGGCGGAAATGCGTGCGTCGTCGTATTTCCTGACCGTAATTTCGAGCGGTTTTGTTCCGTAGACAATTTTTTTACTACCCGAAATTTCGCTGTCTTCGAGTTTGTATTCAACCGCTTTCAGTTGAAACGGCTCGCTTTTGTCAGTCAATTCAAGGCGAAGCGGAAAATTTCGCTTGGCATCGTAAGTTTTTCCGCGAACGATTATTTCTTCGTCGGCTTTCCCGTTCGCTTCCAAAAGACTCGCTTTCGATTGGTTGATTTCCGCAATCGTTTTCCAAAGTATGTCGTAAGTTCCGCGAACGCGAGAGCGATACGGTTTCAAAGAATGAGTTTCAATCAATAATCCGGGGCGATTTCTGAGCGCGGCATAGCCGGTTGCAAAACGCGGCGTTGCGATAAAAGTGTAAATTCCGCTCGTTACTTCGCGCCCGCCGAATTCGAGATAATGCGTCAGCAAATTTCCTTCCTTTTCGACTTCGCCCGCGATTTTCCCGTCGAAATGCGCGTCCATCCAATTTACAATAAACGACGAAACTTCCCCGAAATGCGCGTATTCGTAAGTGACGTTATATTGAAAATCCGCGCCGTCGGTAACGTGCAAATCAAAGAAAAAATCCGGCTTCCATTCGTTCCAGAGTTTTAGAAAAGCGCGTGTTTCCGGCGCATCCGCCTTCATATAATCGCGGTTCAGATTCAGCCCGGCGCTCGTTGCGCGCCAGCCTGTTTCGTCGGGACCATTTTGATTAATTCGATTATACGGCGAAGACATTTCGTGTCCGTCAACATTGTAAATCGGCACGAAAAGCAGAACGGCATCTTTTAACAAATCAGCGCGTGATTTCGTAATTGCAATATCCCGAAGCAATGCCAAACCCGCGTCTTTGCCGTCAATTTCGCCCGAATGAATTCCGGCTTGAATTAAAATTACGGCTTTACCTTTTTTCCGCGCCGCTTCAGGCGTAAAAGTTTTGTCGTTTGCCGCAATCAGCAGCGGTAAATCTCTGCCTTCGCCGCTTTTGCCGAACGATTTATAAACGATTTTGTCGGAAGCGTTATCCAATTTCCGGGCGTAGGCAACTGTGTCCGCGTAATTCCAACTCTTTCGATAATCGGTCTGCTCGGCTAAAGTTTGCCAATCTTTCGGCACATTCGGCGATTCGCTTTGGGCATTTGCGGTCATAAAAAAAAAGAAAATAAAGAAAAATAAGAAAAAAAATACAAATAAATGTAAAAGATTTACCTTTTGAAAATTCATAATAATTCAATGCTTTTACTTAGCATACAAAACTTTCTCTGTTTTTCTAATTCGCTTTCTGATAAATTCGGCAAAGTTTGCAACTTTATTTCGATTTTCGGGAATCAGCCATTTAAGTTATAGTTAATTGGAAATTGAATTTATAAAAATCAAACCATTTACGAATTGAATCAGCAAACTTCCGACATTTCGCCGCCGAAACTCATCACCGCGCTCAGAAACTACAATCTTCTGCCCGCGATTGTTTTTATGCCGACGCGCCGCAAATGCGACGAATCGGCAACCGAAGTCGCCGCCGACAAATCGCAGCGAACCGATCCCGAAAAACAACTCGAAAGACAAGCCATCTTTGAAGAATTCGCCAATCTTTTTCCCGAAATAAAAACGCATAAACATCGCCGTCTGCTGCTTCGCGGCGGCGTAGCGGCGCATCATGCCGGACACATTCCGGCGTGGAAACTGTTAATCGAAAAAATGATGTCGAAAGGACTTTTGAACGCGATCTTTGCGACTTCGACTGTTGCCGCCGGAGTTGATTTTCCCGCCCGAACCGTTGTCGTATCGAATGCCGACACGCGCGGAAACGACGGTTGGCGACCGCTGGCGGCGAGCGAATTGCAGCAGATGACCGGACGCGCGGGCAGACGCGGAAAGGATAATGTCGGGTTTGTCGTGCTTGCGCCCGGACAATTTCAGAATCCGAAAAAAATCGCCGAGCTTTTGAAATCGCCGCCCGACGCGCTGCAAAGCAAATTTCGCTCGACATATACGAGTCTTTTAAATTTGCTCGACGCTTTCGGAAGTTTCGCGCTGGTCCGCGAGATTGCCGAAAAAAGTTTCGCTTTTCGGGATACTTCGGCGCAGATTGACCGGCTGCAAAATTTACGGGAAACGCGCACAACGAGATTACGCGAGCAAATCAAAGCGAGCGGATTCGCATTTTCGATTGAAGACATTCGCGCTTTCGAGCGTTTAACGAGCGTTCGCCTTCGTTTGCAGGAAAAAAACCCGACGACACGCAGCGAAGTTCGTCAGGAATGGCTTGAAGAAAATGTCGAAGCGGGCATAGTCGTCACAAAAAGCCGGAACGGGAAGCGTTTTTTTCTGGTGTTGAGCGTTTTCGGCGAAAAAGTGGTGGTGATGCGCGACGACGGGCAAGGCGCGACTCTCTCGCTGCCGCACATCGGGCGCGTTTACGCCAAAAAATATGCGGTTAAAGAAGCGTCATTAGATATTGCGATTGACGAAATTCACGCAGGCGTAAATCCGCCGCTCGACGAGCCGAAAATCTCGCAGAACAAAGGGGAATCGGACGAAGCAGTCGAACTCGTTAATTCTTTGGTTGACAAACTTCTGCCCGAAAATTTGAGCGAAAATGAACGGCGACGCGCTTTTCAGTTTTTATGGGAAACCTGGAACGACGCCGAATATCTCGAAAAATCCGGGCGCGATATTGAATATTTGCGCGGCGACGTGTGGCAGCCGTTTGAAAATCGCGCGCAGGTTTTGAATCATTTCGGTTACCTCGATTTCGCGGCGCAAAAGGTGACGACGCGCGGAAAATGGCTCGCGGACCTGCGCGTTGACCGACCTTTGCTCGTCGGCGAAGCTCTGCGGCACGGAATTTTTGATAATCTCCAGCCGAAATATGTCGCCGGTTTGATGGCTTCGCTCGCGGCTGACTCCGACAGAAATTATGGCGAGATTCATCTTTCCTACGATCTTTCCGATATTTTATCCGAGTTTGAACAGATTATTTTTGATGTTACCGGCGTTGAATGGAAATACGGCGTCGAAGCGTCGGAAGAAATCAACTTTTCAGCGGCGGCGACGGCGGAAGCGTGGGCGGAAGGCACAAGTTGGGAAGATTTGGTTTTTTACACAAAAGCCGAAGAAGGCGATTTAGTTCGCCTTCTGTCGAGAACCGGCGAAGCGTTACTGCAAGTCGCCAATCTGCGCGATTCAAACCCAAACGCCGCCGCGATTGCGCGTGAAACGGCGGCGATAATCTTGCGCGAACCGATTCGCTAATTCGCACAAATTGAAGAAAAATGACTGGAGCGCAAGCGTCCCGCTTGCAATGAGCGCGGAGCGCGAAAAAGCGTTACGATAGAATTAACTTCAACGTCACGCGAGCGTTTTTTCGCGTCGAAGCGACGCTCAATGCAAGCGGGACGCTTGCGCTCCAATCTGTTGCGTAACATCAGCTCTTAATTAAAATCCAAAACTCAAACCAACGCGCCCGTTGCGCCCGAATGTGCGAAAACCGTTTTCGTAATACTCGTCATCGAACAGATTTTCAATCGTCCCGAAAACGCGCAAATTCAATTTCTCGTTATTTATCGGAAACGTATATCCAGCCGTCAAATCGGCTTTGCGATTGCCCCGAAAACGATAAATGTAGGTATTAAAAGTTTGATTACTGAAAATCGGCGCGAGGTAATCGCTCGTCGCCAGAAAATCGAAATTTATCCAGGCGCGTTTGAATCTCTGCGTCGCAACCAATGTGTATTGATGTTTCGGAATTCCGAGAGTTTCTATAATTCGGCTGCCGGGAACTTGCGGAACTCTCTGGTCGCTGTTGGTATAAGTGTAAGATGCAAAAATGTCGGTTGAATCGGTTGCGCGAAATTTTCCGCTGAATTCGCCGCCGCGCGCGATTCCGCCTTTTCTGTTCAGATAACCGCCGAACGGTCGCGTGGTCGTGCCGATAGTTCCGACAACATTGCCGAAACCGATGATGTCAATTAATTTCGTGTAAAAATAAACCGCCGTTAAATTTGCGCGATTGCCGAACAGATTTTGCTCGATTCCGCCGTCGAAAGCGATTGTTTTTTCGGGCTGTAAATTCGGGTCGCCGAGCGCGACGAACTGATTTGGCGATAAAAACGTCGCGTAAAACGTGCCGAATCTTTCATAAAGCGACGGAACGCGGTAGCCGTTGCCGACGTGAGCGCGGAATTTTGTTTTCGTTTTATCAAAGAAATAGGAAACCGCGCCGTCGAAAGTATACGCGGTCGGCGGATTTTCCAAAGTTAAATTTGTGTAAGGCGCATTGTTTAAGCTGAATTGCGGCGTTTTCAAATTAAAAAACTGTGCCCGAACACCGCCCGCGATTTGCAGACGATTATCAAAAAATTGCAGCAAATCCTGCGCGTAAAACGTATTGCTCGACTGTTTTGCGCGGGTGAAGAAATTGTCCGCGCCGTTTGGCGTGAAACCATCGTTGCCGTATTTTTCGCTTTCATATTCATAGCCGATTGTAATTTCATTGGCGCGATTCGGCGTCCAGTTAAAATGCCCGTTTGCCGTTTGGATTGTGCCGTCGAAAAAGCTGGTCGAAGCGCTTTGAAAACCTGCGCCGAGAATGCCGTTTTCGTTTTTCCGTGAAGTTTTCAAACCTGAATAATAGCCTTGGAAAACTAAATCTTTGTTAATAATCTGAGTTAAAACCAACTGCCCGTTAAAGAATTTCGATTTTTGAAAATTGTCCGGGTCGTTTGCGTCAAATGCAAAAGTTACGTTCGGTTTTGCTTCAATAATTGTTGAATTTAATGCCGGCAAAACGCCAATTGTATCAGGATTTGAATTCAAACGAACGTAAGCGTCGGAAACAAAAAATCTGGCGGAAATATTCGTGTTTGCAAACGGATTGTATTCGATACGCGATTGAAAATTGGTGTTGTGCGCGTCGTCTTCGCCGTCAATTCCCTTCGTGTAAACGGTGCGCGAAACGCCCAAATTAAAACCGAATTTTCCGTCGTTTGTTCCGTCCGACAAATTTCCGCGAAAGCGTCCCAAACCGTAGCCGCCGAACGCGCCGCCGATTTGTCCGTGCAGCCCGGATTGCGGTTTCGGCGTTTGAAAATCAATTGTTCCGCCGATGGCGTTCGTGCCGTAAAGCGAACTTCCCGAACCGCGCAAAACTTCGATTTTACTAACGCTCGTCAAAGTAAAATCGCTCAAAAAAGCCGAAGCGTCGCCCGTAATCGAAGAAGCGTCGCGGAAACGTATGCCGTCAATCAAAATCGCCGTGTCCTGATTTCGCAAACCGCGCGTTTTAACGGTCGCTGTTCTGCCGAATCCGCCGAGCTGCTGGACGCGAAAACCCGGAATCGTTTTCAAAGTTTCCGCCAAAGCAAAATCGGCGCGGTCGCGCAATTCCTGCGCTTCGATGATGTTGACGGTTTTGGAAACTTCGTCGAGCGTCTGCGTCGTGCTTGCCGAAATGACGATGACTTCGGCTAATTCGGCAATCGAAACTTGTCCGTTTTCGACTTTGACGCTCGCCTGTTTATTATTATAAACGAGTAAATAATTGCCGTCCGCTACCGTTTCAAAACGATAATTGCCGTTCGCGTCGGTGGTCGTTTCAAAAGTTTCGGCTGCCGAAATGAGTTTGATATTTTGATTGGCAGCGGTTTTGCCCGAGTCGGTCAATGTTCCCGAAACAGTCGCGGTTTGTTGCGCCAAAATTCCGATTGTCAAAAAACAAATTAAACTTAAAATTTTTAGAATTTTCATATTTCTCCTTTTCCGCCCATCGCGGAATTTGGTTAATGGTTGAAACAAACGGACAAAGTTCCCGACTTTTTCATCTATCATTAAACATTTATCATTTATCGGATTGATTTTTGATAAATGATAAATGTTCAATGATAAATGACTTACGGTTGCGTGGGCAGTATCGGAATTTCACCAAACTTCCCTTGCGCCGTTTGCTTTTTCAATTACGAATTTCAAATTACGAATGATTTTAAAACTTGAATATCGTCAAATCTAAAATTTCAAAGGTTTTATAATTCGTAATTCGTAATTCGTAATTCGTAATTTTTAATAAATCGTTGTAATTCTCCTTTTTTTACTCACCGGATTTTCGTCCAGCAAAACTTTTACATTGAAAACTTTATTTAAATTCGCCTCCGTTAAAACTTCATTCGGTTTGCCTTTTGCCTCGATTTTTCCGCCGTTTAATAAAATAATCACATCGGCAAATTCCGCCGCCAGATTCAAATCGTGCGTGATGACAATTGCCGCCGAATCGCAGCTTTTGCATCTTTCGCGCACCAGCCGAAACATCAACGCCTGATGCGCCAAATCGAGATTTGCCGTCGGTTCGTCGAGCAACAATACTTCCGCCTGCGTCGCTAAAGCTCTCGCCAGCACAACTCTTTGCCGCTCGCCGCCGGAAAGCCGATTCATCAAACGATTTTCGTAATTTGCCAAATCGCACAAATTCAAACAATCGAGCGCAATCCGCAAATCGCTTTCGGTTTCCCAACCGAAAGTCGTTCCATAGGCAAATCTTCCGCTTAAAATAAACTCCATCACCGAAACCGGAAATTTCGTTTCGTTTTCCTGCGCGACGACGGCGATTTTCTGCGCGATTTCACTCCGCGAATAATCGGTTAAAGTCTTTTCGTTTAATAAAATTTTGCCTTTCGCAATCGGCAAAGTTCCGTTCAAAGCCCGCAGCAAGGTCGTTTTGCCCGCTCCGTTTGCACCGAGAAGAGCAATAATTTTCCCCTTTTCGAGCGCAAACGAAACGTCCTGCACGACTACGCAAACGTCATAATTGATTGAAATGTTTTGAACTTTAAGCATTTGAGTAGAGAGTGGAGAGTAGAGAGTGGAGAGTCAGAGAACTTTTTCTCTCCACTCTCTACTCTCCACTCTCTACTTTCTTAAAAGATAAATAAACAGCGGCGCACCGATTAACGCCGTGATCGCGCCGACCGGCAATTCACGCGGCGCAATCGCCACGCGCGCGACCGTATCTGCCAAAACCACAAAAATCGCGCCCGCGATTGCCGAAAACGGAACAACCAGACGGTTATCGCTTCCGACAATCAGACGAATCAGATGCGGCACAATCAAACCGACGTAACCGACCGAACCGCTTGCCGCCACCGAAATTCCGACTAATGCGCTCGCCGTGGCGAAAACGATAAGGCGAACTTTACTGATTTCAACGCCGAAATCGAACGCGTCACGTTCGCCGATCATCATTAAATTTAACGCCCGCGCCTGTGAACTCAAAATTATCGTTCCCGTAATTGCGACCACTAATGTCAGATAAAATCCGCTGCTCGTCGCTTGCGATAAATCGCCCAGAAGCCAAAACGTGAAACTCCGAAGTTTTGCCGCGTCCAGCAAACTCGTCAGCAAAACGATAATTGACGAAAGAAAAGTCGTCACAATCACGCCGGACAAAACTAATCTTTCGACATTCATTCCGGCTCGACTTTGCGCCATTTGGAAAACCGCGAAAGTCGCCAGACCCGCGCCGAGAATAGAGCAGACCGGACGCGCGTATTCAAATTGCGAAAAAAAAACAAAAGCCAGCATCGTTCCCAAAGCCGCGCCGTTGGAAACGCCTAAAAGATACGGTTCGGCGAGCGGATTTCTAAGCAGGGACTGCAAACTTGCGCCCGCCACCGCCAAACTCGCGCCGACGCACGCGCCGAGCAAAACTCGCGGAAGACGAATGTCGAAAAGAATCGTTTTTTGTGATTCGGTCAATTCAAAGAACGATAATTTCTCGCTTCCCAAAAGCGTCGCCATTAAAAGCGCGCCAATTAACAAAAGAAAAAGTCCGCCGCCAAAGCGAAAACTGTTGATTTTTAAGTTTGAGCTTTGAACTTTCACTCGAAACTTTCGGGATGCAAATCTTTTGCAATACGCTCGAGCGCGTCAATGATTCGCGGCGCGGGACGCGAAAGCAAATCGGCGTTTATCTTAAACACTCTGTCGTTTTGCAATGCCGGAGAATTTTTAAAAACTTCGTTCGGCTCTTTGTTGTCGTCGCTGTCGGACAGAATTATCGCTTCGGGATTTAATGCCAAAGCCGTTTCTTTACTCAATTTCGGGTAAGCCGTTTCCACATTTTTTGTCACCGAAACCCCGCCGGCGCGTTCGATTATTTCCGTCAAAAAAGATTCTTTTCCGATGGTAAAAAGCGGCTCTTTGGAAATCTGCACGAAAACCTTTGTTTGACTTTTGCCTTTCACCTTGTTTTCGACCGCCGTAATCCGTTTTTGCAAATCACTAATTAAGTTTTCCGCCTGCGCCGAAGTTCCCAAAATATCGCCGAGTTGTTTTAGGTTGCTTAAAACGCCGTCGAGATTTTTCGGATTCGTCACGTAAACCGCGATGTTTTGATTTTCGAGCGTTTTCGTGAAGGTTTCGATTTGCGAAGCGGTCGAAACGAAAACGATGTTTGGTTTCAGCGCAATAATCGTTTCCATATTCGGGCTGAGCGTATCGCCGACTTTCTGGATTTTTTGAGCATCCGCCGGATAATTGCAAAACGAAGTTACGCCGACAAGCCGGTCGCCCGCGCCGACGGCGAAAATACTCTCGGTCAAGTTCGGCGCGAGCGAAACGGCGCGTTCGATTTTTTTCGGGATTCTTATTTTGCGCCCTAAATCGTCGCTGATTTCGCGCGTCTTCATGTCAATTTGCGGCGGCAGATTTTCGGTTCGGCAGTTGGTTAGAAAAAAAGCGCAAATTAATAAACATAAGAGCGCGAAAAATTTCCCGCCAAGGCGCGAAGGCGCAAAGTTAAAAATTTGAGTTTTTTGTAAAGTTTCCAAAATTAAAAGCCCCGCCTTTACCGCTTCAAAAATCGAAGAACGGAGAGACAGGGCTTTTAATCAAAAAAAGGAGATTGAAAACCAAACTAACGCGAGCCTCGAATGTTTTTGACGCGAAACATTCTTTCGGCAAAATGCTTTAAGGCAGGTTTCCTGACTTGCCGATTTTGGATTTTAGATTTTGGATTTTGGATTGCAGGAATATAAATTATTCTGACAATCCAAAATCCAAAATCTAAAATCCAAAATCGCTTCACAGTGGCGCGACCGCGCGGGATTTTCACCCGGCTTCCCCTTTTGCCCGCTTCTTGAAAAAGCGGCACCTCAAATATTTTTAGCTGAAAAAGAACCGTTTTCACAAATTTTGCGAAAAACACTTAGAAAGGCAAAGTATCACGCTTTAAACTTAAATGTCAAAACATTGAATTCCGACCGCTTATCAGTTTTTAGAGAACTTCATAAAAATAAGACTTCTTCGCTGGTTCAATTTAGGTTAAACGGCGGTTCTTTGAAAAATGGTTTTATAATTTTCGCCGTAGAAAACCTTTTTCACCGCCCGAATCGTGTTGCAGTGAATCTCAACCGTGTCGTTTATATCGAGCGCATAGCCGCCGGACATTACCGTTACCACCGGCACATTCTTCGATTTGGCAAACTCCAAAATCGTTTCATCGCGTTCGCGCAAACCTTCGATACTTAAATTAAGTCGTCCGAGTTTGTCTTTTTCATACGGGTCAGCGCCGCCGAGATAAAACACGATGTCGGGATTATGCAGGAAAATACGCGGCAGTGCTTCGTTTAAGGTTTCCAAAAATTCTTTGTCGGTAGTTTTGTCAGGCAATTCGAGATCGAGATTCGACGTTTCCTTGAAGAGCGGGTAATTTTTCTCGCCGTGCATTGAAAAAGTGAAAACATCTTCATCCGCTTTAAAGATAAAAGCTGTCCCATTGCCTTGATGAACGTCGCAGTCAATGATTAAAAATCTGTTTGCCAATTTTTCGCGCTGTAAAACGCGAATCGCCACCGCCACATCATTTAAAACGCAGAAACCTTCGCCGCGGTCGGGAAAAGCGTGATGCGTTCCGCCCGCCAGATTTGACGAAATTTCGTTTTCGAGCGCAATACGCGCCGCATTGATTGTTCCCGAAATAGCGTGAAACGAACGGCGCACGAGCGATTGCGACCACGGCAGACCGAGTTTGCGGATTTCTTTGGCAGTCAAAGTCCCGTTACGAAGCCGCGTTATGTAATCTTCCGTGTGGACAAGGCAAACGTCTTCGACCGCCGCCGCTTCGGGTTCGACGATTTCGTCCGGTCGTAAAGTTCCTTCTTCGAGAAGTTTACTGCGGACAAGTTCAAATTTGCGGATCGGGAAAACATGGTTTTCGCCGATGTCGGCGTAATAATACGGCGAATAAAAAATGCGAAATTCCTTCATCAAACATTAGGGCGTTCAGAATTTTGTTCCTGCTTTGCAGCGACTAATACAGATTATAGATTATCGATCTTCAATTATCCATTATTCAGAAAATGAACTTCAAGCCGATTTGAAATTGGCGGCTGTCCTGCGAGGTTGATTGGTTACGCGCACGGAAATCGGGCAGTTCGCTGCTTAATTCGCCGTCGGTATTGGTCGCAACCGTGACGTTGTTGAATCCGACGATGCTGTTGATATTGAAAAGATTTTGGAATTCGCCGAAGATTTCCAACTTGTAACGCTCAGTCAATTTGAAAAAACGCGAGTAGCGCAAATCAACATTGAATTGCGGCGGAGTTTTTCCCGAATTGCGTTTGGTGCCAACGGGTCTATCCGAAATCGTCGCGCCGTCGCCGTTGATGTCTAAAGTAGAAACGATGTTGAATGTTTCGCCGCTGTTGGCGGTGGCGATAATGCCGACTTGATTGTCGTTGAAAAGATAGCGAAGCGGTTTGTTTTCAAAATTAAACTTCGGGCGGGCAACCAGACTCATCACAAAAGTATGGCGTTGGTCGGCAAATGAATTACCTTTGTCCAAACGCCGGTTGTATGGGTCAGACAAAACCAAACCTTGAATATTGCCGGTCGTCGTATTTTGTTCGGGCGCGTCGTCGGTCGCTTTTGAAAGCGTGTAGTTCGCGCTGAATTGAAGCCCGCGTGAAAACCGTTTGGTAAGTTGTAAGGTCAAGGCGTTATACGCCGAAATGCCTGCCGATTCAACCATCAGGATATTATTAAAGCGCGGGTCGAAGCGAGTAGAAGGATTGACCTGTCTGCTAAAGACGGGTCTGCGATCCGCCAGAAAACGAATCGGAATCAGGTTAATGTTGCGATAAAACGGAATATGGCGACCGCCGGAATGAATATAGCCGACGGCGAATGAAAGATTTTCGGTAATCGCCTGTTCGAGTTGGATGTTGGCATGAAGCGCATACATCGTTTCAAAATCGGGCGCAATCGTGTCAATATTTTGCGGCGGCAAAACCGAACCGGCGGGCAGAGAGCCGGAAAAGGTATTGGGAAAGGCGGGCGCGTTATTTGCGTTATTTGAGGTCGGCGAAAAACTGAGACTGGAAAATTGTGAGTTGCCGTTGTTTTGCAAAGCCCGCTGATACATCGCTAAAAGCGGCGCGTCGTAATAAATTCCGGCACCGGCGCGAATAATCGTCAGACGATTGCCTTCGCGTAAGGCATAGACAACGCCGAGGCGAGGCGCGAAATTATTTTTGTCCACATTGAATTTTTGCGAAGCGGGGAAAGGTGAAGTCGCGTCGGCTTTGGGAATGCGGTAAAGGTCGTAACGCAAACCATAGTTGAACTTCAAACGGCGCGTCAGTTTCCAATCGTCCTGCACAAAAAAATTCCAGAACGTCGCCTTGTAGTTATTTACCGGGTCGCCAAAGGTTTCGGCGTAAGAGGTGTAGCTGCGCGGATTGCTGCCGGTGCGGGCGGCGATGTAAGCGTCAATCGTCGGAAATGTGTAGCGGGCAAAAATCACCGCTTGCTCGGTGAAGTCGTAGAAGATAAAACCGCCGCCGAATTTGACGACGTGCGTCCCGACGTTGCGCGTCAGATTGTCTTGAATTTGCGTTATTTTTCGCGTCAGGAAAAGGTCGGTTACGCCTTCGGGCGAACCGAAGTTTGCCACTCCGGTAATCGTGATTGAAGGTCCGGTGCCGGAAAATTCGTTTCTTCTCCCGCCGTTACCCGTGTTCGAGCGTTGGGCATATTGAAAGCGAAATTCATTCAAAACCTGCGGCGTGTAAGAAGCAAGCTGCACGGCGAGTCCATCGCCAACGGCAGATCCGTCAAAAACGCGCTCTAATGTGTTGAGTCCGCCCTGACTAAAGTTTTTGGAACTAATTTCGGCATGATTAAACCGCACGGTCAGACGATTCTTATTGTTCAGTTGCGCGTCGTGGCGAAAAATATAAAAAGGTCCGGTTTCAAGGCTGGGGATGGCTGGCGGAAAAATCGCAGGCGATAAACCGGCGGCAATCAGGCGCGTTTTGTCTGCTTCCTTAATTGTCAAAAGCCGCTCGGCAGCCGCTTTATCATCGCGCTTTATCCACTCATAACCAAAATAAAAATGCCATCGGTCACGGATTATCGGTGCGCCAATCTGCGCCGTAAAATTATCCGCCTTATTATCCGGCAATTCGGCGGACGCGGGATAAGAGAACGGGCGCGAGTAGAACGACGGGCGGCGAAAACGATAACTGACCGCGCCGCTGATTTTATTTGTTCCCGAAGGCGTAACCATATTCATAATCATTCCCGTCGTGTTGCCGAACTCCGCCGCAAAACCATTTGTCAGCAATTGAACCTCGCTCACAAATACATCGGAAATCAGCATAAAACGAATCGTCGCGCGGTCGCCTTGTGTATTGGTGTTGCCGTCGAGTTGGTAATTAACCCGCCGCAGATAGCCGTTGACATTAAAATTAGGAAAAGCGAAGCCGCGGCTCGGACGACCTGTTACGTTAGCTTGTAAAAGCCCAAAGTTATAAGGATTGCGCGAAATAAGCGGAAGATTACGCACTTCGCGGGTATTCATCACGCGCCCCAAATCGGTCTTGCCCGCATCGGCAACCGAAGCGTCCGACGATACGGTAACGACTTCCTGAACTTCTCCGGCTGGCAAAGTTAAATCAACCGTCGCGGTTTGTCCGGTGGTCAAGGTTACGCCTTCGCGGACGAGTTTTTTAAAGTTTGCGGCTTCGGCGGTGATGCGATAAGCTCCAAGCGGCAAAAGCGGAAAGCGATAAACGCCGCTTTCATCGGTGTTAACCATTCGGGTCGCACCGGTTTCGAGGTTCGTAACGGTGATGACGGCATTCGGCACAGCCGCGCCCGTTTGGTCAGACACCGTGCCTTCGATTTGTCCGTTCAAGGCTTGCGATTGAGCGAAAACAAACGGTACTGAAACGATTAATAATAAGCCGACAATGATTAAAAAGACCAGAATGTGAGGAGCTTTGCTTTTCATTAAATTTAGCGGTGGAGCCGAAAATCCAACTAACTACTTAATTTCCCTTCAGCCCGACGCGCCTGACTAATTCATCAAAGCGCGGGTCGTCGCGTAGAATATCCAAACTTGGCTCGACATTAAGCATAGTCAACTGACCGTGACGTTTCTCGATGGCTTTGTTCAGATATTCAAACGCCTGTTCCTTTTCGCCCAGCATGGCGCACTGCCTTGCCAGTCTGTAGTAATTGCTCGAAGGTTTCTGTTCGCTTAGCTTTTCTAACTCAAGCAGTTTCTGCCTAACTCCTTGCCAGCCCAAAGTTTCGTAAGCGTTTTGATAAAGTTCGATGTGTTCGGAATTTGCTCGTTTTTGATTTTTCATAAACCACTCGTAAGCTCTGGCATTATCGCCCTTCATTTCATACGCCAGCATAAGCCACCCGTAAGTCGTGGCAAAATTCTCGTCCACTTCTACGACTCGATTAAATTGAAGAATGGATTCGTCGTAACGGCGGGCGTGATACAAAATAACTCCGTTATAATGCTGATATTTAACCGAATTCGGGTCAATCTCCAGAGCGGTTTTTGTTTCCGCAATTGCTTCGTCAAAACGCCCGCGGACGGTTAAATATGCCGCATATTGCCCGTGCGCCAAATCGTTGTTCGGTTCCAGTTCGATGGCGCGAAGCAAATCCTTTTCCGCTCCGACGAAATCCCACTCATAGGTTAATTTTAATTCTCCTCGAACCGCGTATCCTTCCGCCAAATTGTTATCGAGTTCCAATGCTTTGGTAACGGCTTGCTTTGCCTTCTCATACTCTACGCGGGACAAGCCGCCGCCTATATTGCCTGACGAAATGTAGGCGTGAGCCATTCCCGAATAAGCCCGCGCAAAATTTGGGTCGAGCCGGATGGCTTGCTCAAAGTATTCAACCGCTTTTCGGGCAGCTGGCGCAGTATGGTTGAGTGGCAAATTTCTAGTCTCTGTCAAATTTTTACCTTGCAGATAGAGCCGGTAGGCTTCTTCACTAGTCGTCCCGCGCTTTGTCGTCAGGCTGTTTGAGGTCGTAGCGAATCGCGCCAGCAAATCGTTTCCGAGCTCGCTCGCGATTGCGTCCTGCATCGCAAAAACATCTCCCGCCTCTTTTTCGCTTTTATATGTTTCTTCAATCTGACCGCTCGCCACATCAAAAAGCTGTGCGGTGACGCGAATTTTCCCGCCTGCCAATTGATAATTCGACGCGAGAACGTAATCAACCTGCTGCTCTCGTCCCGCCGCGAGCGGGTCTTGCCCGATGTCCGCATATTTACGCGTCGCGTTCAGAGGTCGGACAATGAAGCCTTTCATCGAACTAAGCCGGTGAATCAGCGAATCGGCAATCCCGATTTCGTAAATCTCGTCGCGATTCGCCGTGTTGATTGGTTTAAGCGGCAAAACGGCGATTGATTTTTTGCCGTCCGCGCTCGAAGCCTTTTTACTGCCGTAGAAATAATAACTAAGAGTGCTTGCGCCGATTAGAAATGCCGCCAGCGCGAATGCGGCAAGCGACAGGCGATATTTAGGCGCGTGTTTGCTCTCGCTGTTTGGCTTTGTCGGAGCTAATTTGAGTCCGGCAGTTTGTTCGGTTGATTCTTTGGGCGAAGCAGATGAAACCTCTTCTACCGGCTCGTTTTCATCAGATTCGTGCCGCCAATCCGCCAGAGCGACGACCGCGCCGGAACTCGGCGTATTGCGGGAATGTGAGATAGGCGAAAGGGAGAAAGGGGAATTAGCTGATAAACCGATTTTGGTTTCCCCGTCCTTCCGTCTTTCCGTCTCTCTTTCTGTGATTTCGACGCGGCTTACGTCGGCGATAAAACGATAACCGCGTTTGGGAACGGTTTCGATAAAATGCGGATTTTTCGTGTCGTCCTCAAGCAGCCTTCGCAGCAGCCCAATCGTAAAGGTGATGTTGCCTTCTTCGACAAAACTGTCCGCCCAGACCAATTTCATCAACTCATCTTTTTCGACCAGATGACCGTGATTCTCGACCAGAACGAGGAGCATTTGAAATGCTTTCGGCGTGATTGGAAGCGGTTTACCGTCACGCAGTAAAACTTTTTCTCGCGCATCGAGAAGAAATTCTCCGAACTTAAAGTTGTGAGTTTCCAAGAACATACGCCTTCTAACAGTTTTCTAAGAATTACCTCGCCGAAAACAAAGGACTTTTCCGGCGAGAAAAATTTACGGTTCAATTACGGCGTAATGTTAGCACAAATCGGGAACGGCTGAAACTGCTAATTGCATTCGTAAATTTAAAGTCAACAAAATTCAGCTAGAGGAAAATTATGAAATTCAAAAACACTTTAACAAGGCTTTCGGCAATTATCGCGCGGGCGGACTAGGCGGCTGCGGCAGCCGTCGTCATTATTTATTGCCCGATGACCGGATGGTGATTCAACCCAAAGTCAAATAAATCGAAAAGGAAAGGAAAAATTATGAACACGAATTATGGGAGAAAAAATATGAAGAACAAACTTTTATTAATTTTGAGCAGGAGAGCGATGCAGCTTTTACGGCAAAAAATTCAGCTTGGCTTGCTGGCATTTGGATTACTTTTGTGGTCAGCCGCTTTAATTTCAGCCGCGCCGGGTGTTCTTGACCTTTCGTTTGGTAACGGCGGAAAAGTTGTCACTCCGGTTGGCATTTTTAGTGCCGTGGCTTTTTCGGTAGCGATTCAAGCGGACGGCAAGATTGTCGCCGTTGGTGGCAGCTTAAACGGCGGCTCCGATGGCGAAAGCGACTTTGCAGTTGTCCGGTACAATACTAACGGTACGCTCGACACTTCCTTTAACGGCACGGGCAAAGTTATTACTCCGGTTGGCATTTTTAGTGCCGTGGCTTTTTCGGTAGCGATTCAAGCGGACGGCAAGATTGTTGCCGCCGGTTACAGCATCGGCACAAACTTTAACTTTGCGGTTGTCCGCTACAATACAAACGGTACGCTCGACACCTCGTTTGGCAGCGGCGGAAAAGTTGTCACTCCGGTTGGCTTTTCTGCTGAAGCGAATTCGGTAGCGATTCAAGCGGACGGCAAGATTGTCGCTGCCGGTTACAGCTATAACGGTGCAACCGTTGACTTTGCAGTTGTCCGCTACAATACAAACGGTACGCTCGACACCTCGTTTGGCAGCGGCGGAAAAGTTATCACTCCGGTTGGCTTTTCTGCTAGGGCGAATTCGATAGCGATTCAAGCGGACGGCAAGATTATCGCCGCCGGTTACAGCTCCAACTCCAACTTCACAAACTCTGACTTTGCGGTTGTCCGCTACAACACTGACGGCACGCTCGACACCTCGTTTAACGGCACGGGCAAAGTTATCACTTCATTTGGCAGTTATTCTCGTGCTTTTTCGGTAGCGATTCAAGCGGATGGCAAGATTGTCGCCGCCGGTAACAGCAACGGTGCCTTTGTTGTACTTGTCCGCTACAATACCGACGGCACGCTCGACACCTCGTTTAACGGCACGGGCAAAGTTATCACTTCGTTTGGCAGTTATAATGACTCTACTCGTTCGGTAGCGATTCAAGCGGATGGCAGAATTGTCGTCGCCGGTTCCAGCTACATCGGCGCAAACTTTGGCTTTGCGGTTGTCCGCTACAATACCGACGGCACGCTTGACACCTCGTTTGGCAGCGGCGGAAAAGTTATCACTCCGGTTGGCAGTTTTGCTGTGGCTAGTTCGGTAGCGATTCAAGCGGACGGCAAGATTGTCGCCGCCGGTGGCAGCGCCAACGGCATATACTCTGACTTTGCACTTGTTCGTTATCTAGCCGATTCAAATTCAAATATTCGCACCCGTTTTGATTTTGACGGCGACGGGGGAGCCGATATTTCTCTCTTTCGTCCATCAAACGGAGTTTGGTCTCTGCGTCGTTCGAGTTTAGGAATTTCCGACACTCAATTTGGCTTATCAACCGATAAAATCACGCCCGCCGATTATGACGGCGACGGTAAAACCGATATTGCCGTTTATCGAGACGG
>Ga0136611_10001238_pt1 | contig 17724 bp, 11 predicted proteins | sample AntDrymUQ2232306_2_FD_106645 | JGI IMG/M metagenome (GOLD analysis project Ga0136611, IMG submission 106645) | Polar desert sand microbial communities from Dry Valleys, Antarctica - metaG UQ223 (23.06) | ecosystem: Environmental > Terrestrial > Soil > Desert | place: Antarctica: Dry Valley...
CGCAAGGTGTGGGTGTTCAGCCTTCGCGACGATGTCAACGGGCGCGATCGCCACCGTCGCTATTACGAGACGCGCGATTTCGCGTCGGCGTCGTGGGACGCGAAGCCGCCGCCGCTCTGGACCGGGGCGGACGCGCTCGACCTGCGACGGCCCGAATACAACACGCCACCCGAGCTGTATTGCCTCGACTGCGTCGCGTATGAAAGCGTGATCCTTGGCCTGTTCACGATCTGGCACGGCGAGCGGCCGGAGCGTGAAAAGCCGAATGACGTGTCGCTGGGCTACAGCCGCGACGGATTCCACTGGAGCCGGCCGAATCGCGATGCGTTCCTGGGCGTGTCCGCGCAACAAGGCGCGTGGAACTGGGCGAACGTGCAGTCGGCTGGTGGCTGCTGCCTGGTGGTTGGCGACGTCCTCTACTTTTACGTGAGCGGCCGCCAGGGAGAGCCCGGCACAAATCGACCTGGTGTCTGCAGCACCGGGCTCGCCACGCTGCGGCGCGATGGCTTTGCGTCGTTGACCGACGATCGCGCGACCCCGCAACCGGTGCGGGTGCGATCCCTGCCCGCAAGCGTCACCACCAGGCCCATGCGGTTTTCCGGCTCGCACCTGTTCGTCAACGCGGATGTCGCGGGCGAGATGAAGATCGAAGTGCTGGACCAGGCGGGAAAAGTGCTGCCTGGATACGGCGCCGAGCGATGCGTGGCGGTGACCGGCAACGGCACGCGCATGCGGGTGGCGTGGAACGGCTCCGCGCTGAGCGCGCTTGCAGGAGAAACGGTGCGTTTCCGTTTCCGGATCGATCGCGGCCGCCTGTATTCGTTCTGGGTCAGCGCCACCCCGTCCGGTGCGAGCGGCGGCTACCTCGGCGCCGGTGGGCCAGGATTCCGCGATGCCATCGATCGCCCTTGAGCAAGATCACCCGCGCTGAAACGTGGCTGCCGCTGGCCGTCGGCGCGGCATGGTGGGGGGCGATGTATCCGGGGTTGTTCGGCGAGGACTCGCTGATCACCCTCGAACAGGCGCGCAGCGGCAATATCGATGTGTGGTTCACCGCCTGGTGGGTCTACATCATCGACGCGCTCAGCCTCGGAACCCGCGCCATTGCGCTGCTCACCTTGTGTGGTGTGCTGCTGTTGTCGTGGAGCATCCGCGAATGGGCCAGGGCGATTTTCCCACCGGGCCCGGCGCGCGCGTGGTCGATCGTGATCATCTGCGCCACACCGCTGGTCGGCGCCCTCGGTATCCAGGTGCGCCACGACGCGTGGATGGTCGCGGGCTTCCTGCTCTGCCTCGCCGTGATTACCCGGTCGCGTTCGTCTCCGGCCGCCGCGCTGCGCGCCATCGATTACCTCCAGCTCGCGTTGGCCGCGCTGCTGATTCCAACGCGGCACAATGGCCTGCCCACGCTGATCGCCGCTGCGGTTCTCGGATTGATCGTGCTTCGACCCCGGCGGGTGCGCTTCGCGCTGACGCTTGGCGCCGTCGCCGCCGGTGCATTCCTGGTGACGATGTCGGCGACGCGGGCGGCTGGTCGCGAGCACAGCATCGATCCGGTGCAGGCGGTTGAATGGATGATGGCCGACGTCTCCTGCATGGTCACCGATCCAACAGTGGAGCTGACCGATGCGCAGTGGAGCAATCTCGAACCGATCGCCAGTCGCGCCGACTGGAAACAGCCCGTCGCCTGCCGCTTCGTAAGTCCACTCCTGATCGCACCCACATTTCAACCTGCCCAGGTCGAGCCGAATACGCGCGGGCTGATGCGGACATGGTCGGCGCTGGCGCTACGCTACCCGCTGAAGATGACCGTCGTCCACCTCCGACGGGTAAACCTTTTCCTGCCACCGTTTGTCGGCGGCGCTCCAGAACAGCTGCAGACGCCATTCCTTCATTCGACGATCCTGCCGAACGATTTCGGGTTGCAGTGGGCATTGCCGCGCGTCGCCGAGACCGCGCGGCTGCCAGTGCGGGCGTGGAACGCGATGCGCGCGGTACTTGCCAATGCCGCGTTGTGGTTGCTCGCGCTGCTGCTGGTCGCGTGGCGGCGCCGTGATCTGCGGGCCCAGCTATTACCGACGATCGTGATCTGCACCGCGCTCGAGGCAGGATTGCTCGTCACCGCGCCAATCTCCGAGGGGCGGTATGGGTTGCTGATCCTAGTGACCGGACAATTGACGGCGCTGTACCTGTTGCTCGAACGCCGGCAGCGCACGCGCGTGCTATCGTGAGCGCCACCGCGTGACGGTCACTCCCGCATCGGCCTGGATGGAACGCGCGGCTCTCTTCACGGTCGTCGTCCTGGCCGGCATTCTCTACTTCCACCGGCTCAGCGACGTCCCGGTTCACGTGTCCACCGACGAGGCAAAGTTCGCGGTCCAGGCCCACTCGCTTGCGACCACCGGCCCCGACATGCGCGGCAATCTGCTGCCGGTGTTCGTGCTGATCGTTGATCCCCTGTTACCCGCGGAGCGCAGCGTCGCGTGGTGGCAGCCGGTGCTGTTCTATGCGATGGCCGGTGTCTACTTGGTCGCCGATGTATCCGCCGGGTCGACGCGAATTCCGGTTAGGGCGCTCGCGGTACTAAATGGCTGGCTCGTGTGGGAACGCTCGCAGTACCTCGAGGCCGAGGCCGCGTCGCGACGCGACATCGCGTCAGGCAGCGTGCTGATCCTGAGCGCGGGCAACCCGCGGCTATCGCGCCTGGATGATGATGGCTGGTCGGTGGCGACGATCGTCCGGGACGCGACCGGGGAGCCGGCGGCGGCGATCCTTCGAAAACGGTAGCGTTACGCGGGCGCGCCGGCGGGACGAGGACGCCGGAAATGCGCGACCGCAACGGCCGACAGCATCGCGGCGAACGGCACGATCCAGATGATGCGCGACGCGGTCGGCGGTTCCGCCGTCAGGCACGCGGCCAGCGGCGCCGCGATATATCCCGCCAGGGCGAGGCGGCCAACGATCGTCGTCTCGCGGACAATCGCGTAGTAAATCCCAACCGGCAGCAATACGACCAGCGGCCACGCCAGCACGCGCCCGGTCACGAACAGGAACGCCGGGTTAAGGTAATCCCAGAACACCTCAGAGCGCGCGGTGAGGCCGACCCAACTGGTGACCTCACGGGTGCCTTGCAACACGTTGAAGCGATTCGCGTCGTAGAGGTGGTGCGCGTTGACCATGTCGCGGAACTCTTCGGGCCGCATCATCCACGACACGAGGTAGGGAATCGCGACGATCGAGAACGATCCCAGGAACACCAGCCACGCCGGACGCGAGATCGCGCGTGACGGCCAGCCGACGATCACGGTCAGCGCCACGTAGCACGGCATCATGACGACCGCCGGCAGCGACATGTAGAGCCCCGCGCCGAGGGACGCGCCGGCCACGCCGGCCCACCACAGACGGCCGGTCCGGACCAGGAATGCGATCGACAGGAGCCACGCGGCAACGAATGGGAGCGGGTAGAGGGTTGATGGCGCCAGCGAGAACTGGCTCCACAGCAGCGGCGCGAGTCCTACCGCCGCCGCCGCCACCACTCCTGGCAGCCAGCCGCCGAGTGCGGTGGTTGCGACCGAATACATCAAACCAATCGTCGCGGCGACGACCAGCACGGGCCCGATAGCAAGCATTGAAGTCTGCAGGACGAGGCTAAGGGTATCATCTCTGCGCATGTCCTTCGGCCGGGCGATCGCACCAACCGTGCTCCTGCTCGCGATCGTGGCCGGGTGCGCATCGCTGTATTTCTACCGTCTCGATTTCGCGCCACCGAACATACAAATCGACGAGGCGATCATCGCCATCAACGCGCATTCGATCGCGACGACCGGGCGCGATCTGCGCGGCGAGCTGCTGCCGCTCTACGCGCAGACCGCCGATCATTCGTGGTACCAGCCGTTGGTGATCTACCTGACTGCGATCGCGCTCAAGTGTTCGCCGCTCAGCGAATGGTCGGTGCGGGTCCCCGCGGTGGTGATGAGCGTCCTCGGCGTCGGGCTGATGTTCCTGGTGGTGCGGCGCGCGACGCGCAGCCTGTTCCTCGGCGCTGCCGGCGCAGCCATGCTGGCGCTGACGCCGGCCCTCTTCATCCACAGCCGCTACGCGATGGACTACCACTACCCAATCCCGTTCATCCTCGGCTGGCTGTATTGCCTGCTGCGCTTCGACGACACCCGGCGCATCGCGTGGCTGGTCGCGGCCGCGGTGATCCTCGGCGTCGGCTTCTATTGCTACATCTCGTCGATCGTGATGATGCCGATCCACTTCCTGATGACGGTGATGTGGCTCTACATGCGGCGGGAACCGCCGCGGTCGTACGCAGCCGCCGCCCTCGGCATGGGACCGCTGCTGCTGCCGTTCGCAATCTGGATTGCGAGGCACCCCGCCGCCTACGCGGCAACGGTCGATAAATACGGCCTCTACGATTCGTCGGGTCTCAACCCGGTGCAGGGACTGCGATCCGCCTTTGGCTTCCTCAGCGTCGGGGAACGGCTGTCGCATTTCTGGAACTACTTCGATCCATCGCTGCTGTTCTTCGGCAGCGGCATCAAGGTGCAATTCTCCACCAATTTGGTGGGGGTGTTCCTACTGCCGATGGCGGTGTTCATGGCCCTCGGCGTGTATGCGGTGCTGAAACGCCGTTCCGAGCCGTTCTATCTGATCGTGCTGCTGGGTTTCATCACCGCGCCGATCGCGGCGTCGATTCCGACCGAAGAGAACGCGATCTTCCGCGCGCTCGGCCTGCTGCCGTTTGGAGTGCTACTGGCTGCGGCAGGCCTGGAGCGGCTGTGGCACCGCGCTGCGCCGCCATCGCTCGCGCTCGCGCTCAGGGTGATCGGCCCACTGGCGATCGCCGGTGCGGTGACCTATGGAATATGGGCGCTCGTTTCCCAGGGCCGCCTCCCTTCCTCGGCGCTGCCACTGCTGATTGCCGGCGGCACCATGTTCTTCGCGGGGCGGCAGTCGAACCGCTTGCTGATATCGCGGCTGGCGGCGGGCGTGCTGGTGGTGTTGCTGCCGCTCCAGTTCGCGGCGTTCTGGACGGATTATTTTTCCTCGTATCGCGAGCGCGTCTCGTTCTGGCTTGGCGGCAACATTCGCGGCGCGCTCGAAGAAGTGATCGTGCGCAATGGCGCCGCCGGACAGACTACCGTCTACTTCACCCCGCTCAAGTCGACCGGCGGCCAACTCGACTGGCGGAACGGTTACATCGACGCGTATTGGCGCTTCTACCTGCTCAAGCACAACCGCATGGATCTGCTCGACCGCAGCCGCCCGGTTGACGGCGCCGCGCTGCACAATGTCCCAGCCGGCAGTCTGATGGTGGCCAACGTCGAAAACACCGACGTCGCGGCGCTGGTCGCCAGCGGAGCGCTGCGGCGCGTCGCGACCATCGACGAGCTGAACGGCGAACCGTACTTCGTCGTGCTCGAAAAGTAGCGGCTATTTTTTTCTGGGAAACGGAACGACCGCCGCCGGGGACGGCGGCGCGGCGGACTCGTCCGAGACAATCTCGGCGAAGCCGACGTTGAGGCGGGTCAGGCTGACCGCGTTGGCGCGGCAGAGCATTTGAAGATTGTGGATGCGCTCCGGAGAAATGTCCTGGCTGGCAATCACCACCAGATCGACTGAGCGGGTCGTCACCAGTAGTTCGAGCGCGCTGAAATTGCCGAGTACCGGATAGCCGCCAATCCTTGCGCCGGCGCGGCGCGGATCATCATCCACGAATCCGAGGATGCGCAGGAATTCGTCGGCGCGGCGCGCCAGCTGCGACAACGCCAACGTGCCACCGTCATCGGCGCCGTAAATCGCGACGCGGCGGCCGGACTGGCGCTGGCGCTGAATGAACTCACCCGCCAGCCGCAACGACGCGCGTGCCAGCGTCATGGAAATCAACAGCAGCACCGCGTAGATTGCGAACACTGTGCGCGAATAACTGAAGAAGCGGTAGACGTACAGGATGAACAGCTGTGAAACGACGGCGCCGAAGAAGATGCCCCGCGTAATCACCAGCGCGTCATTCATGCCGAAGTGCCGCCACACGCCGCGATAGATGCCGACCGCGAAGAACGCGACCATCTGGACGCCGACCACCAGCGGGAACGACGAGGTAAAGTTCCCGAAGTTCTTCATGAAGTCTTCGGGGTCCTCGAAGCGCAGCCGGTAGGCGCCGTAATAGCAGGCTGACGTGATGATCAAGTCGAGGACCACTTCGGCGACGCGGCGCTTGTAGACCAGGTCAACCAGCAGCGGCGTGAGCGCGCCTTCTTCGAGCCGGGTGTCGCCTTCCGCATACACGCGAATGCTGAACAGGTAGACGGCAAACAGCACCATCAGGATCACGAACACCGCCGCGGCGAGCGCTGCCCATTCCTGGTGCAAGTAATCGAGCCACACGCCGATCGTGCCGCCCATCGCCGCAAGCAGCCACAACACGCCGACGGCGTTGCGCTCGCTCAGGCCGATCGCGACCAGCCGGTGCGACGAATGATCGCGGCCCCCCTGCGCGGCGGACCGGCCCGACAGCAGGCGAGACATCGTGACCAGCGTGGTGTCGAAGATCGGGATCAGCAGGACCAGTACCGGCGCCGCGACGATCGAAATAACGTCCGGCCGGGCGAGGTTATCGGATTGCGTGGTGAGGGTCGCGGCGCTGATCGTGAAGCCAAGCAACAGGCTGCCGCTGTCGCCCATGAAGATCGACGCGGGATGGAAGTTGTAAACCAAAAATCCGCCGGTCGCGCCGATCAGGATCACCAGCAACCGCACTTCGGCAGGTGCACCGACATCCACCGTGGCAGTCTGCAACAGGCCAAGCGCCAGCGAGGTCGCCGCGATCAAGGCGACGCCGGCACACAACCCGTCCATGTTGTCGAGCAGGTTGAAGGCGTTGGTCAGGCCCACCACCCAAACCAGGGTGCAGGCCATGTCCAGGGTCATCGACTCGAACCAGTTCAGCCGGTAATTGAAAAACAGCAGCACCGACGCCAGCGCGATCTGCGCGACCAATTTCGTCGACGGCTTCAACGTAATGACATCGTCGACCAGTCCAACGCCGAACATCAGCAGCGAACAGATCACCAGGACGGGGATCTGGGTCGCCGCATCGCTGGCCAGCGACATCACGAGCAGCGTCAGCCCAATCCCGACGCCGCCGAGCAGAGCGACGGGACGACGATGCCAGCGATCCTCGCGCGGTTTGGCAACGTAGCCAAACCGGACCGCGGTGGCGCGGCACAGTGGGACGACGGCCACTGAAACCGCGAACGACAGCAACAGCAGCTGCCAGAGATGGTCGATCATGCGGGAACTGCCGGAAGAGTACCGCGAAGGAACGTGGGGAGCAACTGCAGCCAGCGCTCGAAAGTGATTAGCGCCCACAGCCGCTGGCCCTCGTTGGCAGCGCCGCTGTCATGTCGAGTCAGGGTCCGCCGCACCACATCCGGGGAGATGAAGTCGCGATAGCGGGCGTTCGACGACAACAGCAGGTCGCGGGCCGGCTCGCGCAGTTCTCCGCGGAACCACGCGTCGAGCGGCACGCCGAAGCCGGTCTTGGGCCGCTGATCGATCTCAGCGGGGATCAGATCCGTGAACGCATCGCGCAGGATCGCCTTGGTGCGCGCGCCCTCCAGTTTGTAGGAGTCGGGCAACGTGGCGACGTACTCGATCAAGGCGCGATCGAGGAACGGCGATCGGGCCTCGAGGGAATTCGCCATCGTGCAGCGGTCGGCCTTGACCAGCAGATCATCCGGCAGGTAGGACGAAAAGTTCGCAAGCAACAGCTGGCTCAGCGTCGATCGTCCGGTCATGCCGTCGATCACGCCGCGAAGGTGCTGCAGCCGATCGATCGAGCGCACGCCGACCAGCTCTTCGAGATCGGCATCGAAGTAACTGTTCCAGCGCGTCACACGCTCGTGCAGCGGCAAGGTCATGGCGCGCCCGAAGCGCGCGGCGCGCGATCGCCAATGCCGTTCATTCGCTCCGGGCGGAATCGACCGCAAGACGCTCCCGGTCAGGTCGCGCAGCAACGCCGGCACCTGATCGGCCATGGCGGCAGCGCGGAACCGCAGGTAGCCGGCAAATACTTCATCGCCGCCGTCGCCGGTCAGAGCAACCTTGACATGCTCGCGCGTCAGCTTGGCGACCATGTAGGTCGGGATCGCCGACGAATCGCCGAAGGCGCCGTCGTGATGCCAGATGAGCGTGTCGAGCAAATCGATCGCCGACGGCTTCACCAGGAACTCTGTGTGCTCGGTCTCGAAGCGTTCGGCGGTCCGGCGGGCAGGCGCGGTTTCATCGAAGGCGGCATCGCCTTCAAAGCCGATGCAGAACGTCTTCAGCGGGCTGACGCCGAGCGAGCGCATCACGCCGACGACCACCGTCGAGTCCACGCCGCCGCTCAGAAACGCGCCGAGCGGGACATCGCTCATCAACCGCCGTTTCACGGCGGCTACCACCAGCTCGCGAACGCGGGCGGTTGCTTCGGCGGGGGGAACGGGTTTGACGTCCTTCTCCTCCGGGAAGGTCAACGTCCAGTAGCGCCGCGACGTGATCGACCCGGATCGATCGAAGGTGACCATGCCGCCCGGCTCGACCTGGCGAACGCCGCGATACCAGGTCCGCGGACCGGGCACGTAGCCGTAGAGAAAATACGGCGCGACCGCATCACGATCGATCTCCGCCGCAAAGGAGGGATGCCCGAGGAACGCTTTCATCTCCGACGCGAACAGCACGCGCTTCGGATCCGCCTGGTAGAACAGGGGCTTCTTGCCGGCGCGGTCGCGCGCCAGGATCAGGCGGCCCTTCGGCTCGTCCCAGATGCCCAGGGCGAACATCCCGTCGAGCCGCTCGATGCAGTCGGCGCCGTACTCCTCGTAGAGGTGCACGATCGTCTCGGTGTCGGACTTCGATCGGAACTGATGGCCGCGCCCGACCAGGTCGGCGCGTAGCTCGAGATAGTTGTAGATCTCGCCGTTGAAGACGACGTGGATCGAGCCGTCTTCATTCGGCATCGGCTGGTTCGCCACCGCGCTGAGGTCGATGATCTTGAGGCGGCGGAACCCGAAACCGGCCTCGCGGCGCAGCGCGACGTAGGCGTCCGCATGATCGGGCCCGCGGTGCGCGATACGATCGCGCATCGCGGCCAGGGCCGCGGTATCGACGGGCGCCCCGTCGAATCTCAGCTCACCGCAAATTCCACACATACTGGGAAACGTTCATCGTACTTCATCAGGCCGGGCCGGCAGCTCTGCGGAAAGACGCCCGCGTAAATAGACGAACAGCGTTTCAGCCTTCAGCTGGTTGGCGTTGCCAATGGCGTGAGCCTCGGCGCGCGGCATCTGCGACGGCCGGACACCCAGGAACGCCGGATACGCGGACACCGTCGGCGTACCGCCCCCCGAGAAGAGCCCGGCGAAATACTCGTGCTCAATCGACTTGCCATCGTAGAAAAAGTCACCGTCAGGGCAAACCGGCGGCACCAGGTTCAGGAAGAACATCACGCGGTACTTGCGCTCGCGTTCCAAGGCCTGAAAGGCTTTGACGGCGTCCACAAACGCGGGCCAGTCGGGCTGCACCTGCAGCTCCGCGAGATCCTTTGCGCTGGGCGGCATCCCGCCGACGCACTGTTGCGCCGCCACCTGCGCATCAGAGAATCGGTCGAACGGCGTCACCTCCTGCTCGCGCGCCGCCTCCACTACGCTCAATGCGGCGCTCATCTGCTCTTCCGACTCCAGGCCCTCAAAGCGGCGGCGGTAACTCTCGCTTCCCGAGAGGCGCCACGCCGCCGTCAGCGTCACGCGTTTGTAAAACTCGGTCGAGTACCAATGCTCTTGCAGAAACGACAGCGCGCGGCTCCTGACCCGGCGCGCGACGGAATTCGGCGGCGCCGGCGCATTGCCGATGATGTCGTTGATGAAAAACCCAACGATCACCAGGTCCGGCTGAAACGACGGACCGACTTCGTGCAGGTACGACAATTCCTGGCTGGTGTTGTAGCCGGGCACGCCGAGATTCCAGACCTGCCAGTCGACATCGGGATGCCACTGCTTCAGCTGCGACTCGAGCAACGACGGATAGTCGTGGACCGCGCCATGGCCGAAGGTGACGGAATCCCCAAGCACGACGATGCGAAACGTATTCGCTGCCTTGGCGACGTGGTCGTCACGATCGGATCGAAAGCCGAGTGCGTTGGTTCGAACAGGGACCCCGGCAAACCAGCCCCGGTAGTTGGCGCCGAGCTGCTGTCCGCGCGTCGGGTGCGACACCAAGAATCCCGGTGTGCCGCGCTTCGCATCCCACGATAGGCGCACCCATCCTTCGACCAGTAACGCCATTAGCATCGCGGCTGCGACCGTGGCAGGCAGTGCAATCAGCAGGAACTTACGAACCACTGCGCGCACGAGTCAGATCCGGCCCTGCCACCAGTAGTAAGCGATCGCGGCGTATTCCCACAGGATGCCGCGGATCTGCGACAGCGTCGCGCCGCGGGTGTGCTCGTAGAACTGCGCGTTCGGCGGGGGCGTCGGGATGACGCGGATGTGCGGTGCGGCTTTCGTCCACACCAGGTGGGCGCGGCGCATGTGATAGGGGGAGCTGACCAGGAGGATCGAGGTGAGGCCGCGCTGATCGAGGATTTCTTTGACGAACAAGACGTTCTCCGCCGTATTGCGGGCGCTCGGCTCGAGGACGATCCGATCCGCCGGAATGCCCTGATCGATCGCGAGGGCTCGCATCGACTCCGCTTCCTTGAAGCCGTAGACGAACCCCGACGACAACACCAGCTGATCGGCGAATCCGCCCTTGAATAAGTCGACGGCCTGGCGCAATCGTTCCTGCTGGCCGCCGCCGGCCTCGCCCGACTCGCCGACGCCGCCGCCGAACACGACGATCGCGTCCGACTTGACCGGAAACTGGTCCTCACGCAGGGGCTCAGCCGCCCACCACAGCAGGTTCGTGTGAAACGCCAGCAGATAGGCGGCAGCCACGCCAAGGATGACGCGGGCCGAGTGGCTGCGCGTGCGCCGATATACCCGGCGTAACTGCGCGTCCCAGCGCTGCTCCTTCGCCTCGTGAATCGTCAGCGCGCCGGCAATCAGCTCGTTCATCCGGTCGAGGCGCCGGCGCCAGCTGTTCTCCTGTGCCACGGCGATGCGCCGGTCGACCGCCGCGGCCCCGCGATCGTCGAGCGCCTCGCGTATCTGCGACGCGAACTCCTCGGCGCTGGTGGCGATGCGTGCGATCTCGCCATGCGTGTTGTTGAAGCGGCGAATCTCCGGAAGGTCAGTCGTCACCACCGGCTTGCCCATCACCAGGTACTCGTTGAGCTTGGTCGGATAGACGTTGGCGGTGTATTCGGCCAGTTTGTAGGGAATCAGCGCGACATCGAAGGCGCTGACATATGCCGGCACGTCGTCATGCGATTTCTGCCCGAGCAGGTGAATGTTCGGACAGCTCTTCAACAGCGTGACGTCTGACTGTTCGGGCCCGACGATGGCGAACGACACGTTCGGGATCCGCCGCGCGGTCTCGACGATCAGCCGCTGATCGACCCATTGATGGAGGCCCCCGACGTAGCCGGCAATCGGACGGGGCAACGCGGCGATGTCGGCGGGGATCGCGACGCCGCTGTTGCGCACGCGCTCGAAGCGCTCGAAGCTGACCCCGAAGGGAAACAGGTGGACGTCGGGGCGGAACCCGGCGGCGCGTTGCCGGAGTTTCTCCGAGGTCACAAACACCAGGTCGGCCTGCTTGAACAGTTTCTCTTCGCTGGTCACGATCTTGCGCGCGCCCGGCGAGCTGCGCGCCAGGTCGTCGATGCAGTAGTAGATCGTCAGGCGCGGATCGATCGCGCCGATTAGATCGAGCGCGAGCGGGGTCGGCAGGAAGGACCACAGGATCGGCCGGTGAAAGCCGATGATGTCGGCCCAGCGCCGCAGCGCGCGGAACATGAAGTAGCCGTTGATCCACCGCGCCAGCCGCGAGTACGGGAACGGCAACAGCAGCGGCGAATAGACAAATAGGTTCTTGCGCTCTTCGCGGAAGCCCTTCGTGGCGCGCCACCAGCTCAGGATCCGCTTGCGCACACGCGGCATGTCGCCCAGCGCCGGGCCGCGCACGCCGGTGTTTTCGATGAACAACACGCGATGCCCGTCGGCCGCGAGGGTCGACATGATCTCCTGGTGGCCCTGCCAGATGTGGTCCCAGTCGATCGAGGAAATGCAGAGGATGTCGTGGCGCGAGCTCATTCCGGACATCAAGTCTGCACCAATTCATCGTAGATGCGACGCCAGCGTTCCCCGCTCGCGGCCAAACCGTAGCGCGCGTCGACGTCGCCGCGGGCGGCCGCGCCCATCGCAGCCGCTCGCGCCGGGTCGGTCAGCGACCGCTGCAAGGCGGCGGCGATCGCCGCCGCGTCTCTGGGCGGCACCAGCTCGCCGGTCACCCCGTCGTGCACGATCCGATCGGTCACGCCGTCGATTCGCGTCGCCACCACCGGCAGCCCCGAGGCCATGGCTTCGACGAGCGCCATGCCGAAGGCTTCGCGGATCGAGGGCATCACGAAGGCATCCGCGGACCGGTAATAGCGATCGATGTCACGCACCTCGCCGGCGAAGTGCAGGCGATGCCGCAATCCTTTGGATTCCGCATCGGCGGCGATCGTCGTCATCAACGACCCATCAATCTCCTGGTAGCTCGACGAGGTCGCGCCTGCGAACATCAGCGCGGTCTCGAGCCCGAAGCGCTCGCGCAGCCGCAGCCAGGCCTCGTACAGGATATCGGGACTCTTATCACGCGAAAAAAATCCCACCGAGAGAATCCATGGCAGTTCGGAAGGCAGGCCGCCAATCGCTGACTTCAATGCCACGCGCTCCGCCGCCGTCGCGGGATAAAAGCGCGCGGTGTCGATGCCATTGGGACAGACGCGCAACTGCTGCGGGTCGAGGCCGGCGGCCCGATAGTTGTCCGCCATCAGGTCGCTGATCGCGATGAAGCGATCCGCCAGACGGTACGACCAATAGGCCAATGCGCCACGCCGGCGAACGCCACCCGGGTCGTCCTGACCGGCTGTATGCATGGTCACGACCAGGCGTTTCGCAAACAGTTTCGCCAATACCGCGATCAGAATGGACTTCTGTGAAAATCCGTGGAGATGCACGATCTGGTACGACGAGGCGGTCCGCGCGAAGAATCCGATCGTGCGGCACGCGACCGCGAGCTTCGATAACGGGCTGTAGACGTTGACGAACAGGCGTGTGACCGGCGCTCCTTCGATAACCTCTTCCCGGGCGAGCGCCTTATCCGTACATGTCGTAAGCACACGAAACGCAAAGTGGCTCCCGAGCGCATTGATCATCGTCCGGCATTGCAATCCGCCGCCGCTGATTTCGGGCCAGTAGGCTCCCGTCACCATCAACACACCGCGGGCACTCACCGCGTCACCCCAATCACCGATTGCAACAACTCGTCGAATTGCCGCGACGTCTCGGCGATTGAGTAGCGTGACGCCACCGCATCGTGATTAGCCGAAGCGGCGAGCCGGCCGGAGCCCTTCGCGTCAATCAGCTCCGCCAACACCCGCCTGATGCCCGGTTCGTCGTCCGGCGCGACCACGGGATATTCGAGCTGTCGTAGCAACTCCGCGGACGGTCCCTCGATGGGAGTGATGCCGAAGATCGGCCGCCGCAACGGCAGGTAGTCGATCAGTTTGCTGGGCAGGAACAGACTCGGCCCGCTGCTGGGCGCGTCGATCAATAACATCACGTCACCGCGCTCGGCGGAGGCTCGTGCCTCATCCGGACTGCGCCGGCCGGCAAAACGGACGAGGTCGCCAAGCCCGAGCCCGTCGGCCACCCGGGCGTAGCCATCCATGTTCGAGCCGACAAATTCAATCTCGAGCTTTCCCGTAAGCGGGCGATCGCGATGCAGCGCGGCAACCGCCGCAATCAGCGACCGCGGCGTGCGAACGCCGTCGTAAAAGCGGCCGGTGTAAACGATCCGTAAGGGGCCGCCTGCGGCGATCGCGGCGGGAGTGGCGGGCGCGAACCCCTGGGGAATCACGCTGGCGCGACGGCGCAACGCGTCGGGATACTTCTGCATCACCCGGTCGCGCGTGAAGTCGTTGACGAACACGGTGGCATCGGCTTCGTGGATGACTTCCGCTTCGAGGCGTTTACGCCGCCCGGAAAACCATCCCGCCATCGGTTGATACGGGCTGTCGGTCCATGGGTCTGAAAAATGCGCGACCCACGGCACGCTGGTCTCCTGGTGCAGTCGCAACGCTACGAGATGATCGGTCCACGGCTGCGCGAAGCTAATGATCACGTCGGCAGGCTCTGCCGCCAGAGCGCGCCGGGCTTCGGCCAGCGCCGACGGCAGCCAGACAATTTTTTCGTCGGGGACGTGCTTGAGGGGCGGCACGGCTCGCCACAACAGGCGAAACAGCAACCACTCTTCAGGAGACGGAACCGGAAGGCGAACCGCGCTGCCCCGAGAGATTTCTTCGAGGGACACCCGGTAGTCCTGTTGATACCGATTGGAGCGCGGCTGAAAGCAGACGACTCGCGATCGCCAGCCCAGCTCGCCGAGGGCGACGAGCGTGCGCGTGACCTGGACCGCCCGCGGCCCCGACAGCGGCGGCATTTCCCATGACACTGCGAGCAACCGCTTCACTCGAACGGGACTCTTTCCTTCAACGCTTCGACGATACGACCGGTATGTTCGCGCCAGGTATGCCGATCGACCGCCAGCCGCCGCGCTTCACGGCCGAGGGTGGCTCGCCGATGCGGATCCTCGATCAGCACGCGCAATCCAGCCACGAGTGATTCGACGCTGCCGGGCACGGCCATCTGCGCGGCCCGGCCGTGCTCGAGAATCTCGCCCACCTGATCGAGATCCGACGCGATGATCGCGCGTCCCATGGCCATGTACTCGAACAGCTTGGTCGGCGATCCAAAGAATGGCGTGCCGTCTGCGTTCGGCACATGTGGCGACGCGAGGATGTCACACGCCGCCAGGTATCGCGGACCATCGGCTTGCGCCACGAGCCCGGTCATGACGGTTTGCTCCACGACCTGGGCGGCTTCCAGCGCCGCCACGACTTCCGGCACCTTGACGCCGTCGCCAATCATCAGCAGCCGCACCGACTCGCGATAGTCAGGATGCCGGGTCAGCAGCTCGCCAAATGCCCGCGCGAGCACTTCGGCGCCATGCCACGGTCCGAAGGTTCCGATGAAGCCGATCACCATCTTGCCGTCGAGGCCAAGTTGTTTGCGGATCCCTGTCCCGTCAATCTCGGGCGAGTAGCGATCTGGCTCAACACCATTGGGGTTGACCAGAATTTTCGCTGCCGGAATGCCGCGCTCGGTCAGCTCGTCGGCCATCGGCTGGCTCACGACGACGATCACGTCGGCCATGGCAAAGTTGGCGAGCTCGATCTTCTCGGACAGCGCTTCGTGTTCGAGCGGGCTCCCCCAATTGCGGCTCATCCAGATTTCGGAGCCGTTGTACTCGAGGACGAACGGGACCTTACGCGTCAGCGCCAGCCCGGCCCCTGAAAAATTATTCAGGCTGTAGCGCTGGTAGACGAACGAGATGTCGCGCGCCCCGACCGCGCGAATCGCCTCGACCGCGAACCGCTCGTTCATCACCATCGTCGGCAGCTCCGGATACTCCCAAAATGCCTCCGCAGGCGTAACGGTATGGGTCTCGACGCTGTCGGCGACTGTTGGGACGATGTCGGTGGTCAACATGATCGGCGTGCCGCCAAATGCGCCGAGGTGATTGACCACGCCGGCGGTGTGCCCGACCGATCCGCCGGCCGTGAGCCCGAAGCTCATATCAGTTCGCAGGTACAGCGGCTGGCGTTCGAGCCGCAGCCGGCCAATCTCGCGGCTGCCCGCGGTGGCCGAGAGCGCAGTGGCCTCACGCTCGATCGAATCGAGCAGCATGCCCTTCTGGAACGGTTCGCGCATCGCCTGCCACGCCCACCGCGCAATCAGGCGCGCGGTCAGAGGGCGCCGGCGCCCGGACTCATCTTCGACGGCACAGGTGCGGTGACTCAGCAAGCGCAGAAACAGCGCGAGCTTCAAGGGCCGCCCGATGGTCTCGAGGCGGTGCGTCAGGATTCTGGCGTCGCGATAGCGGAACAGATGACGCAGCAGCGCGCCGCTCGCGAGTGACGCGCGGAGGCGATCGACGGTCACGACGGTGTCACCGGGTCCCTCGTCCCACCGGCCCGACCCGTGTCTCAAGACCGTTAACCTACTCACGCCGGCCTATCTGCTGTGCCCCGTACGCGAAGGCGCCGTAGAACGCGCCGCTGTTCTTCTCGACCGCCAGCTTGTCACTCCACCGTTTCAGGAAATCTTCAAACCCGTCGCCGCCGTAATCCTCACCGGTGCGCCAAGTCAGCAGATACAAGTCCCGAGTGGCCGTCCGTTCATGGCGAACCAGCCGCATCCGCGAGCGCATCGTGTCGGGTGCGAACAGCTCGGAGAATCCGCTCCAAACGATCGGCGCGTCCTGAGACACGTCAAACAGGAAATGATCGATGTTGTAGCGGGCATAGGTGGCCGCGACGCGATCCGGCGATTCGTACAAGACCGCGGTGTAGTCCTTTAGATAGACGCATCCGTCGGGACGTTGGAAAGGCGTGGAGGGAACCGCCGTGAAGCCCGGCAGGAAATTTAGCATCTCCGCGCGCCTCCCGGCCGGCACCGCACGCGCCATGCGATCGGCCGTGAGCGTGTCCCATTGGAACTCGTTCAGGGACGCGTAGCTGTGTTGGCCAAGGACAAACCCGACGTTGTCGCGCCAGGACAGGGCGAGCACCGGTCCTGACCCGAGATAGATCGCGACGACCGCCGTCACCGCGATCGACGTCGTGACCAGGTGGCGCGGGAGTCGAGGCATATCGACTGACCACGCTGTCGTCAGGACAATAACCGCGAGAGCGATGCCCAGCGGATTGGCGAAGTCGGTGAAACGGCCCATCGACGATCCCGGTCCCCCGCCGAACATCTGCAACAGCGACAACATCGCGAGCACGACCACAATGTAGGCGACCGCCGGCACGATGCCGCGCGCCGAATCGGTCTCGGCGCCGCGTCGCTGTGACAACGCAAACCCGATCACGCCAATGATCAGCGCAGCGCCGATCAGTAGCAGCGTCGCTGGCACCATCAGCGCGGCCACAACCTCGCCAAAGGATTGCGTCGGCGCGAACGTCATCGCGGACGTCGCTGCGGCGTGTTGTCCGGGCAGGTGTACTTGCAGGAACGCGAGCCGGTAATCGAGATATGCCGCGCCGGGGTCGATCCAGCGGCCGAGCCGATCGATACTGACGAACCGGCTCATGAACGACGGCATGTTGTGGAGCTCGGGCAAGCCGGTTTGAAAAAAGTTGTAGCCGCAGACAACTGCGGTCGTGCCCAACGCCCACGCGGCCTCGGTCACCGAACGCCGGAGCTCCGCGCGACGCGACCAGGCAAGGAACGCCAATTCGATCACCAGCATCGGCAGCAACAGGACCAACGCAAGCGGCGACAGGATAATGATCGCGACGATCACGAGCACCCGAGACACCCTGGTGACTTGATCGCTGCTTTGCTGGAAGAACAACATCCGAACGCCCGACAGAACGATGTACAGCACGAACAGGTTTCTGATGATGTGGGACTTCGCGTAAGCGCCCTGCCCCGCGTAGTACTGCAGGAACAGCGCGGCGCC
>Ga0136611_10001239_pt1 | contig 17721 bp, 16 predicted proteins | sample AntDrymUQ2232306_2_FD_106645 | JGI IMG/M metagenome (GOLD analysis project Ga0136611, IMG submission 106645) | Polar desert sand microbial communities from Dry Valleys, Antarctica - metaG UQ223 (23.06) | ecosystem: Environmental > Terrestrial > Soil > Desert | place: Antarctica: Dry Valley...
AGCAGTTGGACTCGGGCATCTACCATTCCGCCCCATGGGTACCGGTGCACACTCCAAGGTTCGGGTCAAGAACGACCGCGTGAAGGCAAAGAAGGCTCGCGACAAGAAGCGGGCCGCTGAGGCAGGGGCGGCGCGGGCCGAAGCCAAGAAGTAGGTACTCCAGAAATCGCGTAGGGCGCCGCCGCAGTAGGTCAGACGCTGAGCGCGGCCGGCGAGACATCGGGGCGCCGGCCCAACACGAGGATGGCGAGGTCGTCGCGCGGCTCCCCGCGACCGTGGATCGTGACCGCTTCCTCCAGCGCCGCCACGATCTGCGTCGGCGAGAGACCGGCACAGGACTCGAGCACTTCCCGCACGCCGTGGTTCCCGAATTGGTCGTTGTCTCGACGGGCTTCGATCAATCCATCGGTGAACATCACGATGGCATCGCCGGAGCGCAGGTCGAAGGTGACGACCGAGAGGTCGACCTCGGACACGACCCCGAGCAGCGTTCCCGGGCGACCGATCTGGCTGACCTCGCCGTTGGCCCGGATGAGGAACGGCAGAGGGTGGCCGGCGACGCAGAGCCGCCCTCGCAGCCCGTCGCGCGAGGGCTGCAGGGTCATCAGGCAGACGGTGAGGAAGCGCTCGCCCGACTCCCGGATGACGGCCTCGTTCAGCGCCCGCAGCACCTGCTTCGGGTTCCGCAACGTGAGGGCTCCGGCGCGGACGGTGTAGCGGGCGAGGGCCGTCAGGGTGGCGGCGGCCGAGCCCTTGCCCTGGACGTCGCCGATGACCACGCCCCAGCCCGGTCCGCGCAGCGGAAAGATGTCATAGAAGTCACCACCGACGAGTACCGTGTCGCCCGGCGTCTTGTAGGTCGCGGCGAGGGCGAAGTGGGCAACATCGGGCAGGGCCGGCGGAAGCAGGCTGCGCTGCAACGTGCCGGCGATCTCCCGCTGCGTCTCGTAGGCCCGGGCGTTGTCGAGGGCGAGCGCGGCCCGCCGCGCCAGGTCCATGGCCACCGCCAGGTCGCTCTCGTCGTAACGACGCGAGCCCCCACTGGCGAATGTCATGGCGCCAAACGTCCGCCCTCTAGCCACCAGTGGCACGACCATCGCCGTCGTGAACCCGAGTTCGCGCAACAACTCGTCGTAGGCGCGGCCGTTCGACCCCAGCCGCAGCACGGCGTCGTCGACGACCGCCACCAGATGGGGCTCGCCGGTACGAATCACCCAGGGGACGCCGGTCTCGGCATCGGCGTCGTGGGGGTGGGCGGTACGAAGCTCCTGGGCTCGGGCTTCCTTGAGCGGATCGGCGTGGGCGATGGCCACCCGCTCGATCGACGATCCGTCGGCACCGACGAGGGCGATGCTGCACCAGTCGGCCATGGTCGTGACCACGAGGCGGGTGAACGACTGCAGCGTCACGGCGAAGTCGAGGGTGGCCAGCACCGTCGAGGCTTCCGCCAGCAGGGCGAGGCGGGCCTGGGCGACCTGGGCATCGCGCAGGGCCTGGCCGAGCTCGATCTCGGTCATCACCGATCCGGCAAGTTCTTCGAGGAGCTCGACGTCGGTTGCGGTCCAGACCCGCGGCTTGGTGTCGATCACGCAGAACGACCCGATGATCGCACCCTTCCTGGTCACCAGGGGCACGCCGAGATAGGCCTGCACGCCGAGATCGGAGATGGCCAAGCTGTCGGACACACGGTCGTCTCGCTCGGCATCGGTGACGACGAGGGGCGCCCCCGTGGTCACGACGTGCTGGCAGAGCGAGTGCGACAGCGGCGTGCTCGTCTCGGCCACGCCAACGGCGCTCTTGAAGAACTGGCGTCGATCGTCGACCAGGGTGACCAACGAGACCGGGGCGTCGAGCAGGCGCGCCGCCAACCGGGTCAGTCGGTCGAATCCCGGCTCTGGGGCAGTGTCGAGGAGCCGAGTGCGGAGCAGCGCCTCGAGGCGGGCGCCATCGTCGAGCGCTTGGCCGTCCATCGGTCCGGACGCTACCCGGTGGGTGCGATGGGTCGACTGCCAGGGTTCCGGGAAGGGTGGCACCGTGCGATGGAAGCGAACAGGGCCCAGCAATCAGATCGATGACCGCCGCGGCAGCAGCGGGAGCCGAGGTGGCTTGGGAGGAGGGTTCCCCATGGGCGGCAAGGCCGCCGGTGGTGGACTGGGTCTCATCGGCCTCATCCTCGCCCTCGTCCTGGGCGGCGGCAACATCCTCGGAGGGGGTGGCGGTGACGGCGGCGGCTTCGGGGTCGATCCCGGACTCTCTCCGTTCGAGGCTCCCGTCCAGGGATCCGAACGGGGACTCGACGGGGCCCCCGATCCGGACGCCGAACTCGTCGACTTCGTCACCTTCGTCACCGAAGACGTCCAGAAATCATGGGAGGAACAGTTCAAGACGGCGGGCAAGGACTACACCACGACCCAGTTGGTGATCTTCGAAGACGGTACGAACACCGGGTGTGGTTCGGCGTCGTCGGCCACCGGACCCTTCTACTGTCCGGCCGACAACATGGTCTATCTCGACCTCGGCTTCTTCCGCGACCTCCAGACGCGCTTCGGTGCCCCCGGCGACTTCGCCCAGGCCTACGTCATTGCCCACGAGTTCGGGCATCACGTCCAGAACCTGCTCGGCGTGAACGAGCAGGTGCGCCGCCAGCAGTCGAAGAGCCCCGACAAGGCCAACGCCCTGTCCGTCCGCCTCGAGCTGCAGGCCGACTGCTTTGCCGGCGTATGGGCCCATTCGGCCTACCAGGACGAACTGCTCGAATCGGGAGATCTCGAGGAAGGACTCGGCGCGGCGGCGGCTGTCGGCGACGACAGGATTCAGAAGCAATCCGGTGGTCGCGTCGACCCCCACTCGTTCACCCATGGCACGTCGGCGCAACGGATGGAGTGGTTTCAGAAGGGCTACGAAAACGGCGATCCGAGCGGCTGCGACACGTTTTCCTGAAGAAAGGGCCCGAACCGAACGTCGGACCATCAGCTGCGAAGGGCGCTGACGAACGCCAGCACGCACAGCACAGCCAGCGCCGCGCCGGCGATGCGGCGGACGATGACCACGGGCACGACCCGCAGCACAGTGCGACCGAGCAACACGGCCAACGCCGCGATGGTGGCCAAGGCACCGAACGAGCCCACGAAGACGCTGAGCGGGTCACCGAAACGGGCGGCGAACCCCGCCGTGGCCAACTGACTGAGGTCGCCGAACTCCGACACGAAGAGCACCCCGAACGACGTGACGATCGATCGCCAGGGTCCGGCGGGCCGAACGTCGATCTCGCGCTCCTCGTTGGCGCTCACGTTCCGCAACAGCAACACGGCGCCGACGCCGAACAACAGACCGGAGACCACGGCCACGATTCGCCCTGGGGCCAGCGACACGAGACCGCCGGCGGCGACGGCCAGCGCGACCTGCACGAAGAAGGCCGAGGCCACCCCGATCCAGACGTAGAGCGGCCGAAAGCGGGTCGAGAGGACGAGGGTCGCCACCATCGTCTTGTCGGGGAGCTCGGCCGCGAAGATGACACCGAAGACGGTAACCACGACGGCGAGATCCACGGCGAGGGTCTAGCGCGGGGAATCCCCGTCTCGGCTCCGGCGTTGACCTCGACGATGCAAGTCGAGATCTGGTCAGACGTCGTGTGCCCGTGGTGCTACATCGGCAAGCGCCGCTTCGAAGCGGCGCTCGCCGACTTCGAGCACCGCGACGAAGTCGAGATCACATGGCACAGTTTCGAGCTCGACCGCCATGCTCCGACCGAACGCTTGGGCAGCTACGCCGAAATGCTCGGCCGCAAGTACGGCATGGGGCCGACCCAGGCCGACGCGGCCCTCGACAACATGACCGAGGCGGCGGCGAGGATGGGGTTGGAGTTCCACTTCGACCGGGTGCGTCCTGGCAACACCCTCGATGCCCACCGCCTGCTGCACCTCGCTCAAGACAGGGGCGTGCAGGGCGAGATGAAAGAGCGGCTCCTGCGCGCCTACTTCACCGAGGGCGAAGCCATCAGCGACCGGGCGGTGTTGACCCGGATGGCCGCCGACGTCGGCATCGACGCCGACGACGTCGCCGCCATGTTTGACGGAGACGGCTATACGGACGAGGTCCGCGCCGATGAGGCTGCAGCGGAAGAACTGCAGATCAGCGGTGTTCCGTTCTTCGTCATCGATCGCCGGTACGCCGTGTCCGGCGCTCAGCCACCCGAGGCCTTTACGAGGGCCTTCGAGCGAGCCTGGGCCGATCGGGTCAGCCCGCCAACACCCGCTCGAGAAGGAACCACGAATTGAGGAAGACGTGGCCGACGATGACCGGGCGGAGATCGTCGGTCACGTGGACGAACCAGCCGAACACCGCACCCACCGCCATCATCCCCAAGGCGGCTGCGGGGCGCGATCCGCTCGTCCACGACAGCGCGACGCCGTAGATCGCCGCCTGGCCGAGCACGGCGACGACCGGTCGTGAACCCCGGCGCAGTCCGGCCAGAAGCACTCCCCGGAAGACCCGCTCCTCGACGACGGGGGCCACGACCAAAAGGGTGACGGCCTCGATGGCGAACACCCACCACGGCCCGATCGGACGAAGGCCGAGGCCGAAGGGACCGGCGACGAGGGAGAGCACGAATGTTCGGGCGAACAGAGCGAGGAGGAAGGCAATGACGCCGCGCAGCACGCCGTCGGTTCCCATCCTCCGCAGCGCCGGCCACGCCGACCCCCTCTGTTGGGTTCGCCGATACAGGACCGTGGCCCCAGCGAGGACGATCGCCTCGAAGACGACGATGGCGACGACGAACTGCAGCCTGTAACGCTCGCCGAGTATGACGATGGCGAGGGCCGCAGATCCGGCGGCCAGCGCGATGCCGATAGCCCACGGCACGGCGTTGGCAGCAGCATGGGGAGACGGGAGCAGCGAATCGGCCGACCCACTCGCGCCCCCATCTCCGACGATTCGCCGACTCCCGAGCGTCCGCGCGCCGATTCGCTTCCGAACAGGTTGGTCGTCAATTGCGACCGGCACACCGTGGGGAGGTCCGCCGCATCCGTCGATGTCGTCAAAGCTCCGACGGCCGCCGTCGATCACCCATTCCGACCAACCATCACCATCCCACCGCCGGGCGGCATGGCGACCCGTCGGATCGGTGTACCACCCCGGTTTGGGCTGTCCTCCGCCACGGGCCACGCCGAATGTTGCCACGGGCCCGCCAGAGAACTAGACCGTGCGCCCCAGGAAGCTGAGGAACTCAGTTTGCAGGTCCGCCCCTGCGGGCGGATCGACCTTGGGTCCGAAGGCTCCGGGTCGGCGCAGCATCGCGTCCATCGGCTTGATGCCCTCATAGCCGTGGGCCACCGCGTCCTGGTCGAGACGCTCGTCGCCGCCGACGGCGCGGGCGAGGTCCCACGTGTGGACGAGGATGTCGAGCGAGAGCAACCTTCCCAGCATCACTTCCAGGGGCATCTCCCCCATCGGCGTCGGGATCACCTTCTCGAGCGCACCGGGCTGCTGGAGCGCAGCGATCACCGCCGCATTCGATTCACGCCAGACCTCCTTGGGGTCGGCGTCGGCATCGACTTCGGCGGCGTCGGTACCGTTGACGCCGGCGGCCACGCGCCGTTGGGAACCCACGACGTGGGCCACGACGTCGCGCGCCGTCCACTCGTCGCAGGGCGCGGGGGCCGACCACTTATCGTCGGGCGTCGCTTCGACGCGCGCCCCGAATTGCTCGGCCAGATGCTGATACCGCTCGATCACCTCGGACATGCAGGCGACGCTATTGGACCCGCGCATAGGTTCGCGGCATGGCATCCAAGAACGTTCTGGTCACCGGCGCGTCCACCGGAATCGGCGAGGCCTGTGCCCTGCACCTCGATCGACTTGGTTGGCGCGTCTTTGCCGGCGTTCGACGAGACGAGGACGGCGCCCGGCTGAAAGCTCAAGCCCCGGCCGGGAGCCAACTGACGCCGGTTCGCATCGACGTCACCGACGAGGCCCAGGTCATCACCGCCCTCGACACGATCCGCACTGCGGTCGGCGCGGAGGGCTTGTCGGGACTGGTGAACAACGCCGGCGTGGCCCGCGGCGGGCCGATCGAGTTCCTGCCCCTCGACGAATGGCGCGATCAGTTCGAGGTGAACATCATCGGACAGATCGCTGTGACCAAGGCGGCGCTGGCGCTGATACGACCGGTGAAGGGCCGGGTCGTCTTCATCGGTTCCATCAGCGGCCGGGTCTCGCCCCCGATGGTCGCTCCCTACTCTGCGTCCAAACACGCCATCGAAGCTCTCGGCGCCGCCCTCCGCGACGAGTTGCTGCCGTGGGGCATCAAGGTCGCGGTCGTCGAGCCGGGTGTCATCAAGACGCCCATCTGGGCGAAGGGTCGCGAGCGGGTCGACGAGTTCGAGCAACTCTTCGGCGCCGAAGCCCTCGGGCTCTACCGCTCGCACATCGACACCATCCGCACATCCATCGACAAGAGCGAACGACGAGGAGTACCGGCGGCCAAGGTGGCCGATGCCGTCGAGCACGCGCTCACGTCAGACCGGCCGCGACACCGCTATCTGGTCGGGCCCGACGCCAAGCTCGCCGGCAACCTCGCACGCGTCGTCCCCGACCGGCTGTGGGCCCGACTCTCCCGGCGGCTTCTCTCGCTCTGACTCACTCAGAACGGGTCGGAGCGAACGCGGATGCGTGTGACTGAAGACTCGTTGCACCCGGCGCGACGCCGTCGTAGAACAGACTCGTGCGGGAACGAAGGGTGCGAAAGCGAGCAGGTCTGGCCATGGCGGCGGCGGCGCTGCTCTCTCTCGGACAGAGCGCGATGGCGCCGGTCTCCGCCAGCGACGAGATGGCCCGGCGTTACACGTATGTCGCCCACGACTTCTACGTCATCGGACCCGACCAGCTCGCCCAAGCCATCGGTGCCCAGGCCGGCGTCTGGACCGCGCCCCTCGGCCACGTCGGGTTTTTCGCCTTCGCCGACCGGTTCACCGTGCACATCCAAGACAATGGAACCTTTCCGACGATCGCCGTGTGGGTCTCCAGCGGTCGGACGAGGGCTCATCTCTGCCTGTGGAACGGGAGCTCGGGGGTCGTCGAGGGGCTCGTTCCCGGTGAGCGGGTGGACCTCTTTGTGCCCAACGCCACGCAAAGCCCCCGCAGCTGCCCTGCCAGCGGCGCCACCGCCGGCACCCTCACCATCACGCCCTGATCCCCCGGCGCCTTCTCTCGCTCTAACCCAGTCGTCGATCCATCGCCGGCCCGCCCGACGTCTACAAGCGGGCCGCCGGCTGAACACCATTGACGTGGCCCCCCTAGCGGCCTAGGACTACGACACCAACTACCGGTCCCGGGAGGCCAGATGCCGCTGTTCATGGACGTGCACAACATCGAGGGTGGAGTGTCCGCAGAAGACGTCGCCAAGGCCCATCAGGCCGACCTCGACACCCAGGCGAAGCACGGTGTCGAGTACAAGCGCTACTGGGTCGACGAGAAGGCCGGAAAGATCTTCTGCCTCGTCGAGGCTCCGGACGCCGAAACCGCCAACACCGTGCACCGTGAGGCCCACGGCCTGGTGGCCGACGACATCTTCGAGGTGTCCGAGCACAGCTGAGTCCACCCGTCCCCGCTTCTGGGCGGATCCTCCCGTCGATACGACGGAAGGATCCGCCCAGAACGAGTCAGGGTCGGGGCTGGGGCTGGGTTACGAGCAGCCGCTGGTGGAGCCGCAGCTGGGGCAGGCGTGGCACGAGCCGGCCCGCTGCATCTGCACCCCGCACTGGCCGCAGAAGGGAGCATCGGAGTGGAAAATTCCCGCCGGCTGCTCACCCGCCCGCACGTCGATGACCGACGGAACATCGGACGCCTCGACGACACCGGCGTCGCGTTGCATGGCCTCGTCGACGCCGGGAAGGGTGGGCTGAATGCGCTCACCCGTCGTCTGGATGCCCAGCTCGAGGCGCTCGGCCTCGGGCATGTAGTCGACCGCCATCCGGCGGAAGATGTAATCGACGAGCGACTGGGCGATGCGCAGCTCGGGGTCGTCGGTCATTCCTGCGGGCTCGAAGCGCATGTTGGTGTACTTCGAGACATAGGTCTTGAGCGGCACGCCGTGCTGCAAGCCCAGTGACACCGAGATGGCGAAGGCGTCCATGACGCCGGCCAGGGTCGAGCCCTGCTTCGAGACCTTGAGGAAGAGCTCGCCCGGTCGGCCGTCGTCGTACTCACCGACGTTGACGTAGCCCTCGCAATCGGCCACCCGGAACGAGAAGGTCGACGAGCGGCGCTTGCGGGGCAGACGCTCACGGATCGGTTGCTTCACCACGACGGTGGTCTGGTTGGCCAGGGCCTGCTCGAGCTTGGCCACCTTCTCGGCCAGCTCCGCGTCATGCGCTTCCGCGGCCGATGCCGGCGCGTCCTTCTTCACCGTCGACAGGGGTTGGGCGACCTTGCAGTTGTCGCGGTAGATGGCGACGGCCTTGAGGCCGAGCTTCCAGGCCTCGATGTGGAGCTGCTCGAGGTCTTCGACGGTCGCCTCCTGCGGGCAGTTGACCGTCTTGGAGATGGCGCCCGAGATGAACGGCTGCACCGCCGCCATCATCCGTACATGGCCCATGTAGTGGATGGTGTTGTCGCCCATCGAGCAGGCGAAGATCGGTAGGTGCTCGGGCGCCAGGTCGGGCGAGCCGAGCAACGACTTGTTGACGTCGATGTAGGCGATGATCGAGCCGACCTGCGCGTCCGAGTACCCGAGCTTGCGCAGCGCACGGGGGATCGTCTGGTTGACGATCGACATCGTGCCGCCACCGACGAGCTTCTTCATCTTCACCAGACCGAGGTCGGGCTCGATACCGGTGGTGTCGCAGTCCATGAGCAGGCCGATGGTTCCGGTGGGTGCGAGCACCGAGGCCTGGGAGTTGCGGACGCCGTAGCGCTCGCCCGTCTCGACGGCGTCGTCCCACGCTTCTTGGGCGGCGTCGAGCAGCGACGTCTGCACTCGCTCCTCGTCGATGCGCGACACCTCGTCGCGGTGCATGCGCAGCACCCGAAGCATGTGCTCCTTGTTCTCGGAGTATCCGGCGAACGGCCCCATCCGAGCGGCGGTGCGAGCCGAAGCCGCATACGACGTGCCGGTGAGCAGCGCGGTGATGGCCGCCGCCCACGCCCGTCCGTCATCGCTGTCGTAGGCCATGCCCTGAGCCATGAGCAGCGCGCCGAGGTTGGCGTATCCGATGCCGAGCTGACGGAAGCGACGCGCTGTCTCGCCGATGCGCTCGGTCGGGTAGTCGCTGTTGCCGACGAGGATCTCCTGGGCGGTGAACACGACTTCGGTGGCGGCGGTGAAGCCGGCGACATCGAAGGTGCCGTCGGCGACCTCGTCCCCCGCCGCACCCGTCCCCAGGAACGTCAGCAGGTTGAGCGAGGCCAGGTTGCAGGCCGAGTTGTCGAGGTGCATGTACTCGGAACAAGGGTTGCTGCCGTTGATGCGCCCAGTGTTGTGCGCCGTGTGCCACTTGTTGATGGTCGTGTCGAACTGCATACCGGGGTCGGCGCACTCCCACGACGCCTTCATCATCTGGCGGAACAGCTCGCGGGCCTTGAGCGTGCGCACGACCTCGCCTGTCGTGACGGCCGTGAGCTCCCAGTCGGTGTCGTCGAGCACGGCCTGCATGAACTCGTCGGTGACGCGGACGGAGTTGTTGGCGTTCTGGTACTGGATCGAGTGGCTGTCCTTGCCGTCGAGATCCATGTCGAAGCCGGCCTGCTGGAGGGCGCGGGCCTTGCGCTCCTCCAGGGCCTTGCACCAGATGAAGTCTTCGATGTCGGGATGGTCGGCGTTGAGGATGACCATCTTGGCGGCCCGCCTCGTCTTGCCTCCCGACTTGATGGTGCCGGCGCTGGCGTCGGCGCCCCGCATGAAGCTCACCGGACCGGAGGCGGTGCCGCCACCGTGCACGAGTTCGGAGCTCGAGCGGATCTTCGACAGGTTGATCCCCGCGCCCGATCCGCCCCGGAAGATGGTGCCCTCCTCCACGTACCAGTTGAGGATGGCGTTCATGTCGTCGTCGACGGCGAGGATGAAGCAGTTGTGGACGCGGAGATTACCGCTGAGATACTCCCCACTCTCGGTCTGGATGTCGTAGACCTCCACCGTCCCCAGCGCTTCGACCGAAGCGATCTCGAGGCGCTTGGTCGACCCCGCAGCGAGGCCGGGGACGTCGAAACTGGCTTCGAGCTTGTCCGCCTTCGCCGGATCGATGAAGCCGATCTCATCTGCGAAGAGCCGACGGTCGCCGGCGGTGCGGATCGACAGCGTCCAGCATCCCTGACGGTCGGCCCGCGAGTCGGCGCTGAAGCGCACACGAGAAAAGATGCCGAAGCGAAGGAGCAACTTCTGGAGTCCGCGGACATGGGCCTCGCCCACCATGGCCAACCCGACGACCGAGCCCCGCTCGCGAAGGCTCACGTAGCCCTCGGCCTGGAAGAGGCTGCGGAGGTAGGCGGCAACGACCGGCAACGGTGCCTCAAAGAGGTGCTCGGGCACCACCATGTCCCGACCGCGAGTGCGCAGTCCCCAGGACTCGACGAAGTCCGAGAGACCCACGCCGTACAGCCTCGTTCGCCGGCAGTCGAGGTCGGCGCGCTGCGTCTCGACGGCACGCTCGTGACGGTGCACCTCAGGGAAGACTTGTTCGATGGCCGCTAGCACCCAGGCTCGTTCGGCCGCCGTGACCGTCATGGCCTCGATCGTCAGCGACCGATTCGTCCCCTCGTACTGGCCGACGAAGCCGTCGCCCTGGAGCCAACCGGCGAGGGCGGCTTGGGCGATGGCCATCGACGTGATCTCACCGGCGCCATGGGAGTAGGTGCGATGCCACTCGAGTTGATCTCCCGTCCGGAGGTCGCCGGCTTCGACGAACCGCCCGGTCCCCTGACCGCTGCAGCGCCACACCAAATGATCAGGCGTGACATCGAGGGTGTAACCCGCCTTGGTGTGCAGGCGCAGCACCGGCTTCTGACCGTTCGCCTTGACGGCCACGATCTTGGACAGCCCATGGGCATCGAACACCTTGGTGCCGACGGCGTTCTCTTCGACGAGGCGACCGATAGGAACCAGACCGTCCGCAGTGCTGACGAGGGCGTCGTAGGGCTGACAGGCGCTCGCCTGTTGGGGCACGCCTTTGACGCCGATGTTGAACCAGACGGGCGAGTTGAAGGCCGCCTTCTGGTGGACGATGAGGTACTTGAGCTCGGCCCGGAAGGACTCGGCCTCTTCATCGTCGACGAAGTAGCCGTCCTTGACGCCCCAGGCGGTGATGGTGTCGGCCACGCGATCGGCGACCTGCTTGAGCGACGACTCCCGCTCCGGGGTGTTCAGCGGACCTCGGAAGTACTTCTGGGCGAGGATGTTGGTGGCGTTGACGCTCCAGGTGCTCGGCACCTCGACGTCGAGTTGCTCAAAGGCGACAGCACCGTCTCGGTAGTTGGTGATGCGGGCGTCCCGGCGCTCCCAGGTCACCGTGTCGTAGGGGTGAACCCCCTCGGTGGTGAAGTGGCGGCGGATCCCGATCCCCATCCGTTCCGGTGCAATTGCCATTGCGTTCTCTCCTTGGGAGTTCGTTCGCTCCGGTCGCCACGCTACTTGGGTCGAACCACAACATGTTGTGGTCGGCGTGTCGGACGGACGCGAGATGCAGTGGTTATTAGAGCTTGTAATTACGAGCCTGTCAACGATTGGGGCCGCGCGAATCCGCTGGTCAGAGGCCAATCGCGAAAGTGATTTGATTCACGAGCTTCAGAGCACCTGCGTGGCCCCTGCTTTCGCACAGCCGGTGGCCGCCTGGCCGGTAGAAGCGTTCGAAAGCGATGGGCGGAGGAGCCAGTACGGTCCGCAGGCATGGGTGTGGTCGTGGCCATCGATGCGGGGACGACGGGGGTGCGGGCGTTCGCCGTCGACGAGCAGGGCCAGCCCGCGGGATGGTCGTACCGGGAATTCCCGCAGCACTTCCCCCGACCCGGGTGGGTCGAGCACGACGCCGACGACATCTGGGATGCCGTGCGCACCACCTTGGCCGAGTTGCACGAACGTCTCGCCGCCGACGGCCAGACGATCGCCACCATCGGCATCACCGACCAGCGCGAGACCGTGGTCGTCTGGGATCGCCGCACCGGACGGCCCCGTCACCGAGCCATCGTGTGGCAGGACCGGCGGACTGCGGCCCGCTGCGATGCCCTCCGCGAGGCCGGTCACCTCGACTTGGTTCGGCACACGACCGGACTGGTGCTCGACCCGTATTTCTCGGGCACGAAGCTCGAGTGGTTGCTCGCCGAAGGCGGCGTCGAAGCCGGCGGCGATCTGGCCTTCGGCACGGTCGACAGCTGGGTGCTCTGGAACCTCACCGGCGGCGCCGTCCATGCCACCGACCCCTCGAACGCCAGCCGTACCTTGCTTTACGACATCCGTCGTCAAGCCTGGTCGGACGAGTTGTGCGACCTGCTCGGCGTCCCCGCGTCGTGCCTTCCCGAGGTCCTCCCGTCGAGCGGACGGTTCGGCACCACCGTCGATGGGGTCGGGGTACCTGCTGGCATCCCCGTGAGCGGCATCGCAGGCGACCAACAGGCCGCCCTGTTCGGTCAGGCGTGCTTCGAGACGGGAATGACCAAGAACACCTACGGCACGGGCAGTTTCGTGCTCATGAACGTCGGCGACACCTGCCCCGATCCGGTAGAAGGGCTGCTCACCACCGTCGGATGGGTGCTGGCCGACGGCACGACCGCCTACGCCCTCGAGGGCGCCATCTTCGTCACCGGCGCCGCCATCCAGTGGCTTCGGGACGGGCTGGGCGTCATCACCGAGGCCGCCGAGATCGGGCCGCTGGCGGCGTCGATCAACGACACCGAAGGCGTCTATTTGGTGCCGGCGTTCGCCGGTCTCGGCAGCCCCTACTGGGACCCCTACGCCCGCGGCACCCTTCTGGGTCTGACGCGGGGGGTCGGTCGGGCCCATCTCGCCCGGGCCGTGGTCGAGGCCATGGCGTACCAGACCCGAGACGTCGTCGACGCCATGAGCGCGGCCTCCGGCCATGCCGTCAAGCTCCTGCGGGTCGACGGGGGCGCCTCGGTGATGGACCTGTTGCTGCAACTGCAGGCCGACCAGTTGCAGGTGCCGGTGGCCCGGCCGACGATCCAGGAGACGACCGCTCTCGGGGCTGCGTACCTCGCCGGTCTCGGGGAGAACGTGTGGGGGTCGCTCGACGACCTCGCCGCCAAGTGGATGCTCGACGTGCAGGTCGAGCCGAAGGCATCCGCAGGTGCGGCCAATAGTCGCTACGCCGGTTGGCAACGTGCCGTCGAGCGTTCGCGCAACTGGGCGCACAACGAGGAGTAAGGACCCTCCCTGGCCTACAGGGTTTTGGAGGGTGAGGGCGCACGATTCGTGCCTTGTCACCCTCCAAAAACCAGACGGGTCACCCTCCAAAAGCCCCGAAGGGCCTGGCCGGCTAGGAGGAATGCACGCTGGGATGCACGGCGGACGAGCTCATCCGTTGCAGCTCGACCCAACGGACGTCGGCAATTGCGACAAGGGCCGCGAGCTGGCGTCGCTCCCGGGTGCGCAGCGGACGGCCGGGGCGGGCGAGCACGAGGTCGAGTCCGGCCTGCTGCAGCGCCGTCCATGCCATGTCGTCGGGGCCCGACACCGCGGTGCATGAGGCGTCCGTCGACGTAGCCAACCGGCTCCCGGCGACGAAGGCCCGGATCCACGAGACCGGCGGCGGCGAGCCGATGGACGCGTGCACGACCCGGCCGTCGGCGTCGGAGATGGCGATCCAACTGGCGGCGAAGTCGAGAGCGGCGTGGGCGACGAGGGCCCGCAGCACGCCGGCGGGTGTGCGCTCCTGCACGAGGATCGCCGCCGTCTCGAGCGCATCAAGTCGGGCGTCCGGCGGTCCGCCCCCCGGCACCTCGCGGATGTCTTCGACGGCCACGCCGTCGACCTCGCCGATCTCTTTCAGCAACAGCGGCACGAGGGATGGGTGGGGCAGCGTGACGACGAGTTCGTCGATGGCCAAGCCCGCCCCCCGCTCGAGGATGTCGATGCCGACGAGGTCACCGCGCACCGATCCGATGCGGCTGGCCACGGCGCCGAGCGCCCCCGGCCGATCAGGAACCCAGACCCGCACCACGTACGTCGCGGTCATGCATGACTCCCGAGAACATGGATCCTGAGAAACGACGTCATGACCGAACCGTACGGCGGCCGTGTGAACGGGCCGTTACGACGAAGGGTCGCCTCGATGAGCTTGTGCGGTGGTTCTACCCGACGAGGGCGGGATCGGTCTGGGTCGGGCCGGAACCCGAGGCATCGATGACCGACGCCACCTTGGTGGCCTGGGCCTCGGCGCCGGTCTCGGTGCCCTTGCGCTTGGCGTACGAGTTCACGTAATCCTGACCGCTCAGTTCGCGTAGCTCGAACATGATCTCGTCGGTGATCGAGCGAAGCACGAGCGGATCTTCCGCCTGGGTGTGCGAACGGCTGAAGTCGAGGGGCTTCGAGAAGCGGATGGTGATCGGCATGAAGAGGCGAGGGATCGCCTGACCGGGGGGCTGGGCCTCACGGGTGCCGACACAAGCCACGGCGACCACGGGAGTCTTGCACTGCAGGGCGAGGCGGGCGACGCCGGTATGTCCCTTGTAGAGCCGCCCATCAGGTGAGCGCGTTCCCTCGGGATAGATCCCGAAGAGTCCCCCGGCGTCGAGGACCTCCTTGGCTGACTCGAGCGCCCGTTGGCTGGCCGATCCGCCGCCCCGCTTGATGGGGATCTGTCCGACCGCACGAAAGAACCACGCCGTCTTCTTGTCCTCGAAATACTCGGCCTTGGCCACGAACGTGATGCGGCGACGAAGCACCAGGGGCAGGAAGAACGAGTCGAACACCGCCAAGTGGTTGCCGGCGAGGATCACACCGCCGCTCGCAGGCAGATGCTCGAGACCCTCGACCCTCACCCGGAAGAAAAACCTGAAGAGGGGCGTCAACAGGCCCTTCACGATCCAGTACGCCATAGCGGGCGAAGGTTACCCGCCTCGCCTCCCGAACCGTTCCTCGCTCGTCGTTGCGGTGACCTTGTCCCTCTTGACCGGTCGGTCTAGTTTTCGCTCGTGGACAAGGTTGCGGGCGATCGGCGTCTGACCCAGCGGGGCAAGGAGCGGCGGCACCAGTTGATGGATTTCGCGGCGCGACGCTTCGCCGAGAACGGCTACCACCCCACCTCCGTGGCCGAGATCGTGCAGGGAATGGGCGTCGGAAAGGGCGTCTTCTATTGGTACTTCTCTTCGAAGGAGGAGCTCTTCCAGGAGATTCTGCGGGAGGCGCTCACCGACTTACGTCGCCGCCAGCAACAGTTCGTCATCGAGACCGACGACCCCGTGCAGCGAATCGAGGGCGGTATCCGGGCGACCATGGGATGGCTGGCCGAGCACCGCCACATCATCGGACTCTTCCAGTTCGCCGCGAGCGAAGATCGGTTCGTGCCGTCGCTGCGCCTCGGTCAGGACGTGTCGGTGGCCGACGTCGTCCGCCACGTGAAGGAAGGCATCGTCGCCGGACGGATCCGCGACACCGATCCACTCGTGCTATCCCATGCCATCCTCGGCGTCACCAACCATCTCGCCCGCGTCTTCATCTTCGAGCGCAACGAACCGGCCGACGAAGTCGCCGAAGCCGCCATCACCTTCTGTCGAGACGGCCTCCTCGGCTGTGCTGATTGAGATTTGGCCTGATTGAGGTTGGCCCGACTGATCCCTACAGCTTGGTGAGCGTGCGGCGGAGGTTGCGGATGGCCTGATTCGTTCGTTGCTCGTTCTCGAGCAGGGCGAAGCGCACGTAGCCCTCGCCGCCCGGTCCGAACCCGAACCCGGGCGAGGTGGCGACGTGGGCCTCCTTCACCAACAACGTGGCGAACTCGAGGCTGCCCATCTCCCGGTAGGGCTCGGGAATCGGAGCCCACACGAACATCGTGCCCTTCGGCGGCTCGACCTCCCATCCGATGCGACCGAGGCCATCGATGAGCGCGTTGCGGCGACCCTCGTAGATGGCGTTGACTTCGGCCGGGTAATCCTGGGCTTCGTTCATGGCGACGGTCGCGGCGATCTGGATGGGCTGGAACGTGCCGTAGTCGAGGTAGCTCTTGAGCTTGGCCAGGGCGGCGACGATCTCGGCGTTGCCGACCAGGAAACCCACCCTCCAGCCGGCCATCGAGAACGACTTGGTGAGCGTGTAGAGCTCGACGGCCACGTCCTTGGCTCCGGGCACCTGCAGGATCGACGGCGGCTTGTATCCGTCGAACGACGTGTCGGAGTAGGCGAAGTCGTGCACGAGAACGACCTCGCGCTCGCGGGCCCAGTCGACGAGCTGCTGCATCCACGCAAGGTCGACGCAGGCCGTCGTCGGGTTGTGCGGGAACGACAGGATGAGGACGCGCGGCTTCGGCCACTGGGTCTCCCACGCCTCGACGAGATTGCCGAAGAAGTCCTCGCCCGGACCGATCCGCACCTGTTGCACTTCGGCGCCGGCGAACAACGGCGCATAGATGTGGATCGGGTAGCTCGGGCTCGGTACGAAGGCGCTGTCACCCGGTCCGAGCAACACCCACATCAAGTGCGACAGCCCCTCTTTGGCCCCGATGGTCGTGATGATCTCGGTCTCGGGATCGAGGTCGACCTGCCAGTTGCGCTGGTACAGGTCGGCGACGGCTTCGCGCAGCTTGGGGATGCCGCGACTCAGGGAGTAGCGGTGGTTGCGAGGGTTGCGGGCCGCTTCGACCAACTTCTCGACGGCGATCTCCGGCGAGGGGATGTCGGGGTTGCCGAACCCGAAGTCGAGGACGTCCTCACCGGCGCGGCGTGCCTCGGTCTTGAGGTTGTTGATGATCGTCAAGACGTACGGCGGCAGGCCATTGATGCGGCGGAACTCCATGCCTCAAGTTACCGGAGGGCTGCCGCGGCTTCGGTGACGATTCTCACCGCTGACACCGGGTCAGACGTGCTTCGATACGGCGGCGCGCACACCGCCCACGTCGCCCCGGCGGCGGCCAATCGTCGCAACAGGTCGGTCGTCGCCGGCACGGTGTCGGGCACAGGTCCGCCCCACGTCACCGCAACGTCGGACACGGCGGCAATGCGGTCGGGAGCGACGTCCCAGAGGTTGAGGGCGTCGGCATCGGCGACGGCAGCTGCGTGCACCTGATCGGACGTGCCCCCGATCCAGGTGGTGATGCCGAGCGCCCGCACGGCGAGTGCGACCTCGCGCAGGTCGGCGATGCGCTCGTCCACGGGAGGGAACGGCAGATCGAGGGCAACGTTTTCGGCCTTGCTCAGCCGGTCGCCGGCGCCGATGCCGGCGATGAGCCGATTGCCCACCATCCGGTGCAGGGTCTCGAGATTGTGGACGAGCACGGCGTTGGCGAGGAGGCTGACCCGGGCTACGAGCGGTCCCAGGTGGATGCGTTCGGTCTCGCCGGCGATGGCGCCGAGCAGCGGCCATACGTTGCGAGCGGGACGGTCGGGCTGCCCGATGGCCCAGATGTGATCGAACACGAAGACACCGTCGAGCCCCTCGTCCTCGGCGGTGCGCACGGCCGCCAACGCCGGGTCGGACGAGGGCCGGAACTGGGGCAACGTGATCCCGACCTTCATGGGCGGGCCAGGAGGGCGGCGCCGATGGCACCGGCGTGCTCGCCGAGC
>Ga0136611_10001240_pt1 | contig 17713 bp, 25 predicted proteins | sample AntDrymUQ2232306_2_FD_106645 | JGI IMG/M metagenome (GOLD analysis project Ga0136611, IMG submission 106645) | Polar desert sand microbial communities from Dry Valleys, Antarctica - metaG UQ223 (23.06) | ecosystem: Environmental > Terrestrial > Soil > Desert | place: Antarctica: Dry Valley...
CAAATCACTGCAGGTAAACGCGGCCGCTAGTACCTGACACCTTCATGCAGTGCCAGTTGGTGGTTCGGGTACTCGTTGCCCGCGAGTAACACACCGTAGCGCATATGTTCTACTGATTCGGGCATCCGTCCCCAGCCAGGAATCCGGGCAGCGTTTTGGCTGGGGAGAAGTATCCATGAGTCAGCTCGTAAGCCTCGCGCGGCGCTGATGATTCTGAGTCTGATAATTGTTGTTATCAGAACACCGATAATTGGGTATTCCGGACGTCCTTTACACCTCCTTGCAAGCACGTGAACCACCACGACAGTGACCATCCGCAACCTGCTTACGAGCGTTCATCAGTGCTCAGGACCATCCGTCACGGCTGGCTCGTGCGTCGATAGGTTGCAACGACTCGGTCACGAGCGGCATGCATCCAACCGACGGTTGTGGCGACACCGATGCCACCGAGAACACTACCGAGCATCAACGTGGGGACAAGGTATCTCGGCCAGTACATGTGAATGGACATCGTGATACCGACGAAGTAGACGAAAGTGGTTACCAGCACCAGACCGTCCATCATCAGTGCCTGCTGGTGTTGCCAATAGCGTCTGCTGCGATGCAGCAATGTCAGCGCGCCGATTGGTGCCATGAGTGCTCCAACCGGTACTCCACTCCAGATGTCAGTGTCGCCATACTCCAGACCGTTGCCGATCACGAGGCTACCACCCACGACATAGCTGGTCCGAACAAGCAGATCGCCTGCCGCCCACTGCGAAAACTCATCTGTCTGACCGTCCATCTCCTTTGCACGTTGCCGCAGGAGATGTTCCGTGTGCAGCAACGGGTCAGGGTAGAGGTGTGGGTTACTTGCAACGAACACCGCGAGCGCGATGATGACGATACCTGCCCATCCGCGACCTGCTGTCCATGCTTTGGCAATCCCAAACCTCCAGTCACGTCGGTACGGCCACCACGCCGTCATGACCACAATCGTTCCCCAGATAACAACGGCTGCGATGCTATACAACGCTGTCAGCTTGGATTGCAGCGCGAGTCCGAGCGCGCAGCCCGATCCTATGGCCCAAGTAAACGCGACGTATCCCGTCTGACGTTGCTGGGCACCGATAACTGCAAGGAGTGTCCCCAGCAGTATGAAAAACATGAGTGGCGCTTCAGGGATAACCCGGACGAGATGTTCCTGAGCAAGTGGATTGACAATGGTCAACGCAGACGCCGCCACTCCGGCTAGTCTCCCAGCAAGGAATCGACCGAGTGCGTACATCAGGGTCACGGTACCCGCAGCGAGCAGGACAAATGGTCTGCGAGCGTCATGAAGCAACGTCTGGCTGATCTCGCGGTCATATGGACCTGGCAGTGCATCGGGATCGTAGCCGGAGATCCACAACCAACTACCGACGATCAGCCGCGTGAGCACCGGTTGCGTATGTGTCCAGTAGTTGTCATCCCACACCGCTGATTCGATCTCGTGCTGGAGAACCGTGGCGTCGACGTCATGATTTAGGAAGAGGTAGTTGAAGTACCGCCCGGTTGCGATGTACTGCACCTCGTCGCTGTGCTGGGCTCCGTGTTGGGAGGCATCCAAAAAGACTCCAAAGGACACACTGAAGATCGTCAGCGTAAGCGCAATCTCGAGAAGCCGATGTTGTGATCGCTTGATCTCGGACGCACGATGTGCCATGTGGGGAAAGGGCCTTTACCTATGGTCATGAGGACAGTGAAGCAGTGTGATTCGTCTCAATCGCGCTACGCTCAGCTCGTCAGGTGAAAATGATGCCAAAGTGCTCGATGACGCGTCGTAGCGCCATGACCGACGGATCTATTTGCTGTCGAATGAGTCCTACGATTCGAGACCTAACCCAGCAGATCTTCGAGGAGTTGTTCCTGCATCAGGACGCATGACACGCCCGTTATCTTGACGTGACGATCAACTCTCCTATTGCTTGCCGATCCACATCCGGCTACGTTTCGAGGCAGCGTTTCGGTTGGGAACGATGTCGGCTTACGCTTGGCTGAGCGATACGCACAATCCGTCGACAGTTCACCAGAGTACCTAGATTTGCCGAGCGTTTGAGTGTCTGATAATTCGTGTTATCAGACACTGAGAAGCTCGGTAAATCTATGCACCCTGCCTATCCCGCGAAGGCTTGGCCGGATATTGTTGCCGGATCATCTGTTCCCGCATATAGAGCTGCATGGCCGCTTGAGCCGATTGATGTTCCTGCTTGGCATCCTCGTACGCCGTTCGTGCCATGAGCACGTGCTGGCGAGCCATGCTGAGTGCCGCAGCGTCACACAGCAATCGAGGTTGACGAAGCGCAGTCTTGGCAGCGCGATACGCAGCCCGTGTCTCCCCCACCGCGACCCGCGCTATTCGTTGGCGCAACTGGAATGCGTCAATCTCGGGACCATAAAGAGATAATCCAGATTCAGTGATAAGGCACCCCCTCGTCGAGTGGTCTAATGATCGGACCCTCGGCGCTGCCGTGCTATGCTGGGTCTCTATTCGTCCACCTCAACCGAGAGAGCATTGCATGACTGACACCGACCAGACCCTCCGTGATGTCCTCACACGCCTCGACGCGCTCGAGCATGATAACGAACACCTGAAGCAGGACAACGCCATGCTCAAGGAGCAGAATGTTGCGCTCCTGGCTCATGTCGAACGCCAACCGACATTAACCGACACGATCAACGAGGCACATGACTCGCCACTGGAACGCATGAGCCGCCGCTGGGTGTTGCGGCGGGGGATGCAGGTCGCCGCTGCTTCCGTTGCCGCCGGTATCCTCCTCCAGCAGGACAACCAGGACGCCGCAGCCGATCACACTGATTATCTTCACAGGGTCGAAGCCGGGGAGATTTTCGCCCGTTACTTCTCGGGATACTCGACCCGTACCGATGCGATCGTGCATGCAGTCAATACTGGCACCGGGCCGGCGGTGAAGGGGACGACCGCAGGATCGCCTGCCATCTTTGGCCAATCCACCGGGGCAAGTGGTGTGGGCGTTAGTGGAGGCGGCAACAGCAAGGGCGTGTATGGCTTCAGCGAGAACGGTGTCGGCGTTCGCGGAGATGGGGTTAATGGTGTGCACGGTGTCTCCAGCGCCGGTGGCGCAGCAGCGGTCTGGGGTCAGCACACCGGGTTGGGAGGCTACGGCATCGTTGGCGATGGGGTGGGTGCGGCGAACGCGGGCGTGCTAGGTCGCAACGCTGGAGGAATCGGGGTACGTGGCGAAGGGGTTACCGGGGTCAAGGGCCTGTCGTCAGCGCATCTGACTGGCGCGGTCTACGGCCAACACCTCGGCCCAGCGGGCTACGGGATGATCGGTGACGGCGTCGGCGTGGCCACGGCGGGAGTACTCGGACGCAATGGTGTTGGCAGCGGGATCAGGGGCGAGGGTAGGCCCGGCGTGCATGGCATCTCTGCCGAGCCATACTACGGCGCGCTGCGTGGGGAACACACCGGGGATGAAGGCTATGGCGTCGTCGCGGACGCGAGCGGTACGACGACCGCTGGCGTCCTGGGACGGAATGTTGTTGGTGATGGCATACGTGGCGAAGGCAAGCAGGGTATCCGCGGTGTATCGACGAACAACATCGGAGTGGTTGGAGAAGGCGGCAACGGCTACGGCGGACAGTTCTTTGGAACACGGGCACAAGTTCGTTTGAAACCTACTGGACGGACCGGGAAACCAACCACCGGATCGCATCAGATCGGTGAACTCTATCTCGACCAGGTCGGCACACTCTTCATTTGCATAGCGACAGGGACACCGGGAACCTGGAAGAAAATCACCGTCAGCTAGCTGATGACGATCACGATCGTGGAGCAGATACACGCCTTGGCTGTTCAATAGCACACAGCACGTTGATGACGGTGCCTTGACCTCCGTGGCTTTCCGACCGGCTGCCCCGAAACACACGCTCTACATTCGCCTAGGCGGCGCGTAATCGGCCTGCAATGACGCCTGCTACCTCATGGTCAGGTGCGAGCCATGCCAGCCACGGTGAAACGTCCTGGGCTAGCCAGCGCCGCCGCGTCGTAACAACCCTTCAGGGATCACACACGGCCCATAGCGCAGTGCTGCGGGCCGTGTGTGCATGGCTCAGACCGCGCGCCGTCCGTAGGCCTGCTCCAGATATTCGGCAGTTATCAGCTTCGTCGAGACGCTTCGGAGCACCTTCGCCTTCTCTCGCAGTTCTGGCAACTGCGGGTTAACCCGCGTAAACGCGGTGGTCAGTGTCGTCACCATCTCACTGACATCCAGCCGGTTCGCAAGTGTCGGATAGTGCACCCGGTCGCTGGCGTACCGCAGATACATCGCCTTTACCGCCGGGTCCTTCCCTTCAACTGCAAGGCGCATCTTCTTGACGAACGCCTCGATAGCAGCTGGGGTCGTGGCGCGTTCGGCGTCTTCCCTGATGAACGGCAACAAGGCCGACGCTTTCTGGAGGTCAGTTGGAGACAGCGATGTCAGCGGGTCGATGTCAACCGGCGCGAGCTGTGGCGTGATCTCGTCAATTCGTCGGTTGATCTCTGACTTCACCGCTGCCCAGGTGACCCGACGTGCTTTTTCGGCTTCCTGCGTCAAGCGCTGCAATTCATCAGCGGCGTAGATCGGCTGCCCGTTTCGATGCAACGCGGCCTTCGCCGCTACCTCGGCTTCTTTCGCTTCACCGATCATCGCTTCGAGCTGGTCCGGGGTCTTGGTTGTCAGGGTCATCGCCGTGTCCTCTCGTTGCTACCAGCCGCGACGTGCGGCCATCGTCTGCTGATTCTCCGCGCGATGCTGCACCCGCTCTCGATCCCAGGATTTCCACGCGAAGTCGCGGAACCAGGTCGCCATGGCCAGCGACAGCACCAGGTCATCGTGCTGGCCCTCGCGCCAATGGCTATAGGAGTCGTGTGCCGTCTTCGGGTCGATCTTCACCTTGAAGTTCTGTAACTCCGCTTTCAACGTGGGCCACTGGTCAAGCCCCTCCGAGATCCCCAGTCGCCCGGTCTGCATGACCGCCTGCACACTGGCGACGAGCTCCCGCTTCGGGACTCGGAAGCCAGCACGCACGCGATTGACGGCATCGCCACCATGAATCGTGACCGCGACCACCTGGACACCGGCGAAACGGAACAGGTCAACGACCGGGGCACCCACGCCCGTCGCATCCACCACGAGGGCATAGCCGCAGGTCACGAACGGTTCACGCGCCACCATCTCCGCGACCGTCGCCACGATGTCGGGGTAGGGCCGACCGCGCCAACGCTCCAGATGCCGCAAGTGCAACGGCGGTTTGCCGGGCCACGGGCTATCGTCCTTCATGAGCACGTGCTCCAACGCATCCACGCGCAGGCCTGCTGGCGAGTTCCAGCCGGGCGTGACACCATTCCAGGGAAACTGATCGAGCAAGTCTGACGAGCACCACAGCTGCGTTTCGAGCACGCTGATGGCGGTGTAGTCGTTGGCCTGCCCGAGATCCAGACCGATGGCGTAAACCGTCTCAGCCGTCATGCGGCCCTCCCAAACAACGGGGCGATCGTTCCGGTCACCGCCCGCTCGATATCTTCCGTCCGAAAGACGCTATCTTCCGTGTCGGTGAATTCACACAAATATTCCGACTCGAAGAAGAGTGATGGCAGCGACGCGCGCTCTTCGTCGAGAAACAGCGGATCGATGCGTGGGCAGTCATAGGCAGTGATCCGCACCCGCTCCCACGTCACACCACCTTCCCAGGCCTCGTACCACCATCCTCTTTTCCCCCAGGGCGTGGACATCGCTATGATCGACCCACCCGACACGGCGGTCATGGGTCGACAGGCACCGTACAAATCGTCTGGGACGCGACTTGCTTCGTCGAAGAGCAACAGGTCGACCGCGCTGTATCCGCGCACCGTGCCTTCGCTCGAGGGCAGCGATACCACTCGCGATCCGTTCGCGAAGGTGGCCGACGTCTTCGTGTCTTCGACCATCGCTGGCGACATTGGCAGCTGGCCAGCCAGTCCTTGGAACTTCCGGTAGAGCTCGTTCGATTGCCGCAGGCTCGGGCTGACCATCAGGATCAACGACGCCGGCATGTAGACCGCGCGATGCAACGCTTTGACGGCCGCGACCGTCGACTTCCCGGCCTGCCTGCTGACATTCATCAGCACTCGTTTCGATGCGGTCGTCAGTACCTGTTCCTGCCAGTCGTCGAGCTCAAGTCCCAACGCCTCACGCGCAAACACGGACGCGTCCAGCGCGTGCAGAAGATCGCTACGCAGCTGCACTGGCGTCCGCCTTCCCGAGTGCCGTCACAACCGCGTGACGGGCCTCTGGATGCGTCTGGAGCGCATCCAGCAACGTCATTCTGATCGTGAGCCACTCCGCCGACACGGTGACGTTGACGATCGGGCGGCGATCCAGTTCACCTTCGACCTCGAGCAGCAACTCGACGCAGGCTCGCGCCTCACGAATGCCAGTCAGCGCCGTCCGATAATCACCAGCCCGCTCAGCCTGTAACAACAGGGAGACGGCCTTCGCTTTGAGTTGCCGAACCTCACGCAGGAGATCGTCCGCCTGGGCCACTTCGACCGCGTCCTGGGCCTGCGCGATGGCACTGGGGATATGGTCCGCCTTATGTCGAGCGAGCGCCGTCGTCGATGTTCCGGTTCGTGCCGCTATGTGCCGGAACGGCTCGCCATTGAGCAGCGCCTGGTCGATGCCTACCCGGTCAGTATGAGAGCAGATGGTGCACGTCCGAGGCATCAGCGGACCTGCCGTTCATCGGTACGCGGATGACAGACCGGACACTCATCAGCACCGTCGTCGTGGATGATGAAGATATGACCCTGAAGACACTCAGCCAGCAGCCAACCCTTCCAGCGGGCGCGAGTCGCATCGACCGTTCCCACGATGTGGCCGTTCTGGTCATGGACGCTCACGCGATGCGGCGTTGGTCGGGTCACTCTCTCTGACATCACACGCCCCCAATCTGGAGCCGTCGCAGGAGCTCGCCGACTTCACGCCGGCGCAGCATCAACCAGGTCTCCCGGTCCTGCCGGTATTCGTCTTCGCTCATTTCGCCTGGAGCGATGCGCCAGTTCCCGCGTGCATCCTGAACCAGTCCGGCACCGCACGAACGGAATCCGAGCAGCGTGCCGAACAACACGTCCGCTTCGTCGAGCGCGTCGGCCGCGATCACGAGTAACTGCTGCCAGCCGGCGGAGTCGTCGACGAGATCCGGCCGGGGGTCGCTGGTGATGAAAGTCGTAGTGTTACTACGACTTTCATCTTGCTTGGATATGTCGCGACATACCCCATTAGCGTTCGTTGGCGTATCCAGAAGGGCCACATTAGACCAAGCCATTAGGCCGCCTCGTTCTCTCGTTCAACGACCGTGAACACGTGATCCGCGACGGTGCAGAACAGGTCGCCTGGTAGTGCCACCAGCCAGTCAAACAGCACGTCCTGAGCGTCATCGGCTGAGAGTGCGGCGAGTTGTGCTGCGAAGACGCCCCCAACCACTGAGGCTGATACCTCTTGGAACATGTCCCTACTACACGGGACATAGGCACCCTGGTAGTAGTCGGCGGGCCGGACGTTCGACGGCCACTGAGCGCACGAGGGAAGATCGGCGGCCTTACCCCGTGCCTTCATATCCCGCACGAGGGGCAAGCCAAGTTCGGTGCCGATGCGGTTGCAGACATCGCGGAAGGCTGGCCCGTGTCCGTGATAACTCGCTTCGGTCTGCCCCGTAATCTCCTGGTGCCATTGATGGATCATCTCGTGAAGCAGCACATCGGCCACGAACAGAAAGCGGCCGTGGGCTGCATCGGCGCTCGCTTGCATGCTTGGATGCATGCCGGTCAGCAGTGACGGTCGTATCCGAATCTGCGACCGGCCACCGAAACCGGAGACGGTCGCGCAGTCACCATAGCGGCGAGGGTTCGATGGTTCACTGAGCAAGATGTACGGCGGGATCAGCCGCCCCTCGAAGTACATCTCGTTCCATTCGCGCCAGTGGTGATAGAGCCGACCTAAGTACTCGCGATGCCAGGGCTCGGCATCGTTGAGAACGAATGCCGCAAATCGCTCCCGATCACTAATGTGTTCTGGTGCCAGTGTCCCCACTAGTTGAGACGCATTGCACTGGGGCATGGTCATCGCTCCTTACCTCCCAGTCCGTGAAGTCCGTGAAGTCCGTGGTTCGCTATTCTGTGTCTTTCTAGAATCATGTTGTGTCTTGTCCAATTTCCACAAAACACACGCGAGGGTTAGAGAATGAGCAGAATGGAAGACCACGGACTTCACGGACTTCACGGACTGACTAGTCATCGGCCCGTCAATTTCATAGCAGCGGCGATGCGCTCGCGCTCGGCAAAGGTCCGCTTTCCGTAGATGACCTGATTCTTCCCGAAGACTTTCCAGCGACCGTCTGTGGTCGCTGGATTCCGGACGGGGACATACCCGGCCGCCTCTAGTCGATGTGGGATTTGCCGACGATTCTTTCGCTCGCGTAGCCAGCCGGCAAAGTCAGGGTTGATCCCGCCGGAGACCGCGGCTAATGATTCCAGCGTCACCGCATCCGGGTTATGAAGTGCTTCCAGTGCGTCAGCGAGTTCGGCATCTTCAGGCGCACGGCTGCTATCAACAATCTCCCAGAAGGCCGCAGTTTTCGGTGGGGGTGCCTTTGGGTCGAAGCCGGTGATATCGAGCGTTGCCAGATACGCCGCGACGTGGCTGATGCCACCGTCCGCGTACCAGCGATATGCGGTGTTCCAGTACCCGGTCGGGAAGTTGCTCGCGGTCTGCTCTGACCAGGCGACGAAGTGTCGGCGATCATCAGCGGGAAGATAGATACCGTTAGCTTTGTGGTTGCTCGTGATGATGACGCCGCAGACGTTCGGGACCGGATATTCTCCAACGAACTTCTCGTCGACTCGCAGCACATCGGGCGGCGCGGCGGCGAACACCTTCATGTGCTCGTAGAAGCCATAGCGGTCAATGTCTCCGAGATCACGCGCTTCGGAGACGCGCAGGATCACGGACTTCACAAAACCGTTGAACCGTCCGAGCAGCTGCACCGGTGAGACATCGAGGAAGTTCCATGAACCAACAGCGGCCTTGACCGGTTCCAAAATGGTGTCCTTGCCGATGCCTTGATCGCCTCCCAGTACGAGCGCGTGATTGACCTTTTCACCGGGTCGCTGGACGCGATGCGCGAGCCAGCTGATGATGTGTTCGGCTTCGTCGGGGTACACCTTGTTCACGTGTTCGATCCATGGATTTGCCTTCGCAGAATCACCGTCCGTCGCATTCGGGGGGCGGTACAGATTGAATGTCGTGACGCCGGGGTGTTCGATCCAGCCGCCGTTGTCAATGACGCGACCCTGAATCAATCGTGGCTCGCCGGGGTACCACGTCATCTGCTCGACGGGTTGGTTTCGATCGAGCCATTCTGATGCCGTCTCGACGCCGATCCGTTTAACACGAGCATTGACGGATGATGCCGGCCACATGGCCCCATTCGGCATGAAAATGTACTTATGGAGAGGCATGAAGGAACGGAAGTCATCGACACTCAGTTCATGACGATCATTCGCCACAAACTGATCGAAGCGCACCGCGTCAGCGATCAACTGATCGAGGTTGCCACCACTAGCGATAAAGTCATCGATGCCCTGCTTGGACCCGTCCCCGTTCGCTGGGATACGGCAGACCTTCACCTTTGCCTTCCGACTGAGATAGGCACCCAGCCGCTCGACTGCCAGCCGTACATGTGGGTTGGTCCAGACATCGGAGTCGAACGTCAGGACGATCTCACGATCGTTGATCGCGATCGCCTCCCAATCGGGTAACAGGGCCTTACCGCCTTGGTTATTGCTCCCGCGCCATCCCCAAACACCCACGACGGCGACAGCAACTTCTCCACGACTGATGCACGCATCAGCCTTCGGTGCACTCTCGCAGACGATCAACCGCCGCTTCGGATTGCCGAGTTGTGGCCGGACGCGTGGGTGTGCATCAATCGCGAGCCGGGCACCGGCCGGCGTCTCATACTTCGGACCCGGCTTGCCGTCCGACGTCGTTCGCGGGGTGTCTGGCCTGAGCTGATTGAACGCGATACCGCCGTCGACGGCGTGAATCGGAATCAACAGTCCCTCACCGAGCGCGCATTGCGTCTCACTGAATCCCAGCGCGGCCAGGTTGCCATTGGCGGTCGTATAGCCGCGTTCACTGGCGACGTCAGGATCAATGGCCCGCGCGGTCAGGAACGCTTGGTCTTGTTCACGAAGACCTGTCATGCTCATCGCCGTCTGCCGTTCCGCCGGTGTCGGAGTTCACCACGAGCAAGCGTCCGCCATAACCAGCCGACCGGGTCGGTCTGTGCCGTCGCGGTGGCGTGGGTCAGGATGATGACGGACAGATCCTTGACGGCGAGCTGGTCACGTTCCTGCAACCAGATGTCCATCGTGCGCTGAATCGCGTCGTGGGTCTTGTGTGTGGCAGAATCCTGTTGGAACATACGAACGATCCTTTCTGAAACGCCGTCCCTGGTGCCAACCTATCGGGACGGCGTTTCGCTGTCATCTGACCGGCGCACAGTCTGCCCGGTCAACCAAACCTCAAACTCGCATCGCGGAATCCGGATGCGGCGTTCGCTCAAACGGACGTGCGGGATTCCCGCCTCGTGAAGCAACGCGTATGCGCGCGGTACGCTGACTCGAAGACGGCCCGCCATTTCTGGAACGGTCAGCATCTCTTCCATGAGCTCAATCGCTGCTGACACCACGCACTCCGTTCCAATGAACCTCACCTAACTGGCCACATCTTACCGGGAGTATTGCCCGTTTACAACCTATGTGGTAATTTCTCTTATATAGGTCAATCTGTTCTGACTTAGAGGGAGTATTACGGAGGTCGTGCCAGTGAGTCGCATGATGCGCCAGGCAATGGCTGCTCAAGAGGTCCTTCGCTGGCGGCGTGGTTCTGCCCGGCGTGATGGAGAATGGATTGTCGTTGATGTCGCCGATCGCTACGACCTGGGGCGGGCACAACTCCAGGCTGCGGCATTTGCACTGGCGGGTATTCGTGACATCGAGGATGCGCTGAGGTTTGCGAATGAATATGGGTTGTTGCGATCGGCGAGGATAGGACAGGAACAGCGCGAGTTGTTCCCTGAATGGCAGCACGAGGCGAGGAGCTTGACCGAAGTCGCGACACTCTACATTCACCTGCATCGCGCGGAATCTGGTGATGCGGACAGCGTTGCGTATTTGCGTTCGTACTATGAGCGGTCCTTGACGCAGCACAGTTTCTTTCCGGAACTGCCTGATCGTAGCCACACTGGACTGTTCCATGTGATTGCGGGCCATATCGCCTTCACACTGAACGCGGGTCGTTTTCGAGTAAAGACCAACGTGCGGTCGATCATGAACCTTGACCATGTAGACACGGCGATGCCGGTCCATGCGAATTGGGAGTTTGTGTTGACAGCTGGATCTCTGAGCGCGGCGATTCATCACACTCTCGCCGACCTGATAGTCGCTGGTCGTGAGATGCGATTCTGTGAAGACTGTGGCCGTGTGTTCCTGGTGAGGGACCGCCGGCAACGGTTCTGTAATGAAACGTGTGCGGCCCGGACACGGTATTACCGCAAGGCCCAGCGGAAACGGGGAATCGTCGCCGCCATTGACGCCGCGGTCGAGTCGGTCTAAACTTCGTAGCATAAAGAAGCCTCCGAGCGATCGGTGGTGAAAAGATTCGAGAACACGCCCGGTCTGACGCCAATCTGATCCGGGCTTTTCTCTGCCTGCAGAATAACGGCACATTGGCCGCGCGTCTAGTCCTACGACCTATGCGCCTTCGGAGACCTTCAGCATCTCGAACATCTGGTCGATCTGGTCATCAGTCAGGTACTTTCGGGCGGCGCGTGCGAATGCGGACGGAGATATTGCATGGGTCACGGTTGCCTTGACGATCCCGGCGTCGATCGCTGCTCGACGGACGCTTGGATACTCGCCTGCCTTCATTCGTTCGAGGATGTCGGGGCGGTCACGAGCAATGCGGGCGGTCAGGTAGTCGGCAGATGTTCCGCCACCGAGCGTTCTAATGTTGATAACATCAACATTATTCTGTTCCTCTATCGTTGGAGGCCCGACGTCAAGGAATCTCTTTCCTTCCATTGACGCCGCCCGATCTTCGACCTCCCGCTGCTTACGCTCCGCGATGATGTGTTCGATAACACCCGGCGGATACCCAAGCCCCCACGGAGATGGAGTCACACAGAACGTCTCGTATGACGTAAACGGATTCCCGGACCGATCTTCGAGCACCCGATACGCTTCGGTCTCCTTAATGACATCGACCATTGCCTCAACATGCATGGAGTTCGACTGAGAATCTCCGATCAGTGAGCGTGTGCGCTGTCGCACCGCAATGGCCCAGGGGCGCGACCCCTTTTCAGCATAGATGTCACCAAGTTCGTCCAGCGAACTCGTTCGCAACCTAAGGTGCTGACTCATATCCATGGATACCTACCGTTCGTTAGAATGGGGACATCCTTCCGCTGCTTGATCCCAGCGGTAGGTGTGTGCGAGCGGCGTGCCTGCTAGGTCAGGCCGCCGCTTTTCCCGCTTCTGGCTCCGTATCGCGCTTCCGAATCGGAACCGGCCGGATTGCCGCCTCGAGTTCGTCGCCGTCGATCAAGCGTTCCCTGGCGTCGAGCGGATTCTCGTACACCAATAGGTCGTGTTTGCGGATGACCTTCCGCAACGTGTTCATGCTCACCCCGATGCGTTCAGCTGCCTGGGTGAGCGGAATCAAGTCTGCCAATCATGAACCCCCTTTCCAGCTTCAGGCGTATACGTACTCATTATATCAGATACACGCAAGTGCAACGAGATACTACTTGACAAACTCAGTCATATTCTATACAATACAATCAGATAGGCGCACACACCTATCACCGGGATCAACGGTTTAGCAGACGGAAGGACAGACACCATGACGATCGCGACGATGAGCAAGGCACAGTGGGCAGTGCCGAGCCAGACGACGTCGAACACGCTGTACCTGGTTCGCAAGGTTGACGGGAACCTGACGTGCGATTGCGACGGCTGGTTCTTTCGTGGCAAGTGCAAACACGTCACCGCTGTTGCCGAGAAGCTCAATGCCGAGCGCAGTGCCTCGAAGCTCTCGCCGGAAGCACGCAGCTGGGGATTGTCGGCACTGACCGGCGGACGACAGTCATGAAGAGGATCAGGGACGGGGGCCGCAAGGCCCCCACGACGCCCATGCCGCCTGACGATCCCGACCCGTTCGGGAATGAGCACCGCGACGACTGGCCCGCCTGCCAGTGTGGTGAACCACTCGACTTCCGAACGACGATGATGCTTTGCCCTGATTGCGCGCTCGACTTCGCCATAACATTGGGGGACTGATCGATGATTGCGACGATGCCAACGACACCAACCGACTCGACCGCAACGGTCCTGACAGACGCGGTGTATCAACTGCTCGACGATCTCCGCGCCGCCGGCATCAGCGACCCGCTGTCGGCGACGATCTCGGTCGGTGCGTTGATCGCTGATCTCTATCGCGCCGCTGCTGTCCCCTTCCCGATCGGCCTGGCCTGCTGGTCCGGCGACACCGACACCGCCGTGTAGGACGTAGGACGAAAACTGGGAGGGCGTGTGGCTCTCCCAGTTGCATTACTCAGAGAGGAATCACCCATGCGCATTGTTGAGGTTGCCGAGGCTGGCGTGACGATCGAACTGGATACGCACGATCTGGCGCTGCTGGCCTACGCATGCGACCACGCGGCGAATCCGATGGACCGGGAACCGTTCCCGTATCAGGAACTCGAAACCGCCGCAACGCTCTTCGAGTCGTGCGAGATGATTGTGCGGATGCGCGGCGCGTCTCATGAGGCTGACCGCGAGCGCTTTACCTTCGCGAATCTGCGCGCTGGCGTGGTCGACCTGAGAGCGTGGCGCAACCGAGAGAGCAACGCCGCGTCGTAGCACCCGCTGACAGCGCGCACGAAGCCCGTGGTGATGAGCCACGGGCATCCGACACGCTCTTTACGGTTGTATGCGTCCGATCACTCGATTGCTCATATCAATCATGAACTGCAGATGATGTGCGTCTGAGAAGCCTTGGTATTCGCATGCTGTTATGCCACTACGGAACCACACATTGGAGACGTAGTACACATCGCTACCGGTGAAAAGGTAGGTCATTGTAAACGTCTCGTCAGCTGACGAGTTGATAAGTTGGTCGCTTTGAATATTCGTCCCGACCTCCCGACTGCGCTCCTGTTGCTGAGTTATCCATTGCGAGGCTGCCGTGGCTTGCTGGAATCGGAGGCACGACAACTGGATCACAGTTGGTCCACTTCCGGCTCCTGACGATTCAAGCACATAGCCCATTCGATCGCCGTCTTCAAATCCAACGATGTTGTCTGGTTCTGACATCTTCTCTGATTTATAAGCGGTATAGGTTAGACCGAACTCATCTGAAGAGGGTTGAAACGCCGACAACGGGAGGACTGGCTCTGGTGTCGCCGTCGGGGGGCGTGGCGTACTTGTTGGCTCCGGAGTATTCGTTGGTGTTGAGGTACTCCTTGGTCGTGGGGTATTGGTTGGCTCAGGGGTGTTCGTTGGTTGCACTGTCGCGGTCGCGTCGGTTATCTCCGTTGCTTTGCTGGTTGGAGTAGGAGCGATTGGCTGAGCGACTTGTGTTAGCTCCACAGAGCGCGCACTCGTCGCGGCAGTATTACCACTTTCTTCGCCGTTGTCTTTTCCACTTCCATCTGACGAACCTGGCTGAGGCATTGGCTGACTCTGTGCCTCATGCGGCACCATCCCATCACAACGCGCAATCTCGGAGCGGTTGGCAGCCGTCGCTGATGCGATGACCAGATCGTCGACGAGGATCTCACAGGACACCATCGTGTTGGCTGGTATGCGCTGCGCCAACACCGACACCGATGCGCCTGGCTGACTACGAAACGACCGCTCCATCGACAGCTGCGCTGAGACGATCCGCTCAGTGCTTCCCCAGGCGGTGACATAGACGATCTCAACTGGCGCCTCAGAGCTGGCCGTTACCCGATAGGTGACCACGGGGCGACGGCTCTGGACGAACGCAATGGCAATGAGGAGCATTACTAGCGCAACCAGTAGGCACGCGCCAGCGAACTGCCGCTTCCAATCCGGCCTGTCCGTCAGCAAGCGGGCAAATCTCGGCGCGGACAACGACGATAGAGAATCGTCAATCGTCGTCACGTGGTGTCTGCCATTTGTGAGCCCAATTCCCTCTCCAGGAGAAGCCGACCGGCATGGGTGTACACAGGACCACACCGGCCGGTGCCCGTCAGTACCGGTAAGGGCACCTATACTGACGAGCATCGTCATGATACGCCTCGAACGTCGATGGAGTGGTTGATACCGAGTTTGCCGAGCGAGGCTTGGATTGCAGCATGTCCTGTCAGAGCGCGCAGGATGCCCGTAGTGATGAGCTACGGGCATCGTTGTGTCCCGCGTCCTTGCGTGCGATCCTGTGCGGCATGAATGAGCCGTTCTGCGGTGTCGAAGGATGCGATCGACCAGTGTACGCAAAGGGACTGTGCTCGAGGCACTACCAACGGGCGCGACAACGGAATGCCCGGCCCTTTGGACGTACGAGCCCCTTCAAGACGCACTGTGTCCACGGCCATGCGTTCACGCCGGAGAACACGTACATCAGCCCACGCGATGGTACCCGCTCCTGTCAGACGTGCCAGCGTGAGCGCAGCCGACGCTATGCTCAGCAGCAACGGGCGAAGGCGGGCAAGCCGTCACGAGCGTCCTGGAGAATCCTGCCCCGAGTGGCTGCTGAGGAATCAGAACTCGAGGAATCAGAACTCTAAGGGACTAACGGGTAGCCGCTCGATTGCGCGGAGGGCTGCGCGGACCGCGGTGTCAGTATCGGGATGAATGCGGAGCGAAACAACACGAGATCGGTAGCCAACGACCTCGGCGTTCATGCCGCGCGCCGGTTTGGTCAAGATCAGATAACGGTCAGTGCCGATGCGCACGCCGGTCCGCTCCCAGCCGTTGACTTCGCCGAGTGAGATGGTGGCGATAACCTCTGTCATCAGGTAATCGTACCGATGTGCTTCAGGCAATGACAGCCGCGTCTGCGGGTCGAACGCGCCCGTCACTGACGGTTGACACGTTCGCTTCTGTTCGGGCATCCTGCGGCGCATGGGCGGACAACCGGACAACGACGAACCGGACAACGGACAACCGGACATGCCGCAGGCACCGCGGGCTGTGTCCGCACGTGATGCCGCACGCATCGTCGGGGTCAATGAGCGGACGATTCGACGTTGGATTCGGGCCGGTGTGCTTCCAGCCGTGCGCGACGGTGCCGCCTATCGCATTGACCTGGACGAGTTGCACCGGACAGCCGTCGGACAACGGACACCGGACAGCGCCGCGGACACGCCGCACCAGGCGCCGCAGGGAACGCCGCAGCAACCGGACATCATCGAGGCGCGGTACCGGGTGACGCCTGCCGAGATTGAGCAGGCGGTCGAGCGGACGGGCGAGCGGTACGTTGCCGACATGGCCAGCATGTTCGATCGCGTGGATGGTCTGTACCGCGCGCAGCTGGATGCCAAGGATGAGACGATCGCGGAATTGAGACGACGTGCCGAGGCTGCAGAATCGCGTCTGAGCGAACTGGAAGCGCAACAGGCGGAATCGTCCGACGAGTCGGAGAACGCCGCGCCTGAGGCAGTACAGGGGACCTGGTGGAGACGCTGGTTTGGGTAATCACGGTATGCGAACGTTGTGCTTTCGCACTTACGATCAACTTACGATCCCCGTCGGATTCGCTCACGATGCACTTACGATCGTCTCCTACAGTGATCTCACCTCGGCAAGGCTGAGTCTCCGACATCCACATCGTGCGGCACATGGTCGCCGGTGCGTCGGGTGGAGGTAGTGGATGACTGACGTCAGGACACAGCGTCCCGACGCTGGTGCATAGGGGAGGGTTCTCATGGTCCATCGTTCGATGCGTTTACGTCGCGCAGCGGCACTGCTGATCGGCAGTCTGCTCGTCTTGGTCATGGCCGCGCCAGTTCTCGCAGATCATTTGCTCACGCCCACTGGCAGTGTCACGATGAGCGACTCGGGCACCATCGTCCGCGCCAAGAACGCAGGTGTCACGGTTAGCGGTACCGTCACCTGTGATCAGGACGGGTACGCTTATGTACAGGGGACGCTCAGCCAGGCGAACCGGCGTGGTACGACGTACGGAAACTTCGGTACGGGCTGGATGTCGTGCGAGGCTGGTGTCGAGACCCCCTGGATGGCGACGGCGATGCCCGCCAAAGGAAAGTTCCTGAGTGGGACAGCGACCCTCTACCTCTACCCCACGCAACTCGAGGTCAATGAATATGATGTGAACGGTGACCTCCATATGGCTACTGGCTTTACAGCTGATCGAAGTGGGACGATCACGGTCAACTAGCCTCGCGCGTAAACGCGACCGAGACCACCATCGCCGCTGGTGCCTTCGGGTGCCAGCGGCACCTGTGTGTCCTGGTGTCACTACTTTGCGGATAAGGTAACTTGTGCGACTTTCACTTTGGCGTCCACAAGCCAAAAACATGACCCGGCCGCGCAGCTTGACCATAACTGTTGGTCACTGGCCAACGAAATCAGGCGTTTTGTCTG
>Ga0136611_10001241_pt1 | contig 17709 bp, 11 predicted proteins | sample AntDrymUQ2232306_2_FD_106645 | JGI IMG/M metagenome (GOLD analysis project Ga0136611, IMG submission 106645) | Polar desert sand microbial communities from Dry Valleys, Antarctica - metaG UQ223 (23.06) | ecosystem: Environmental > Terrestrial > Soil > Desert | place: Antarctica: Dry Valley...
GTTCGATCATTATCTGCCGGCAGGGTCGAGCACCCTCGACATGGTGGTTTCGGCCGGCGAATATCTCGGCACTATCGAGCGTCGGCTTTCCGACCTCGGCAGCAGTGGGTGGAAGCCGGGAATCTGCCTGTACAATTCCGGGATGGATCCGCACGAGCATTGCGGGATCGGTGGATTGCGGGGGATCGATGCGGCGATCTTGCGTGAGAGGGAGGAGCTGGTGTTCGGGTGGTTCACCTCGCGGCACATCCCGATCGCGTTTTCCATCGCAGGCGGTTACATCGGCGGGGCGATGAAGCAGGACGATCTCGTTGCGCTGCATCGTGTGAGCATCAGTGTGGCGCCGATGGCCGCGTAAGGCTCATTCGGTTCCGCCATCGGCCTCGCCCGCCGATCGCCTGATCCAGCGGCGGACGAAGCTGTGCTCGGTCTCGGTCTCGGGCGAGCGCGGAAACTGGGTCGATGGTCTGCGGTGTTTTTCGTATAGTGACTGCAGCAGGTCAAGCGCTTCGTCGCTCGAGTATCCCTGCTCGATGAGGGGACGAGGTAGCAGTGATCGTGTAGAAGTGGGTGATATTGGTGGCGGAGTTCGCCTGGGGACTGAGCGAAAGTGTGGCTTCATGTACCCTGATCGCGGACAACGTTGACTTCGAAACCAGGATTTCAGCAACGTAACCGTTTAATTCGACCACACGCCCCAGCCGCGGCTTCGCAATTGCTTTGCGAGCGCGGCTTCTTTCTTCTCAGCGCTGGCTCTTGTCATCGCTCCCAATGTACTGCCCGCGCTCTTGATCAGGTGCTTGCCGAATCGGCGCACGATCCTAGCGGAGTGAACTCCGTCCACGTGCTGTTTGAACCTCTCCTCCGCATCGAGATAGGTCAGGCCAACATAGACGCACGGTTTCCCGCGCTTGTAGGTGGCGTCGTTCCGTTCCCTAAATCTTCGGTCTTTCAGGACCGGACGCTTGAGCTTGATAACGTACAGTGTCCATCCGTCCACTTCTCCCCTGCGGCGTTGAGACTCAGCCATTGTTCATCTCTCAGTGGTTGGCGTCGGTGCAACAATGTCAGTGGGTACACCTATTATGAGCGTGCCGGAAACTTGCGCGCTGGAATTAAAATCCGTTGAATCGAGGTGGAAGTGGCAGGATTTGACCGCATCTATTATCTGGGACATGAAGGCGGATTCATGGGGGCAGATGGACTGAACACCATTGACCTCGAGATCCTTCATGGTGTGAGTGACCGCGAATGGTACGAGGCGCGTCCATGGAAGCCATTCGCTCCAATGGGACGCGTGCGCGTGTTCATTCCCACCGGACCGGACGAACGAGATGCCCTCCTCGACGCAATGCTCGTCTTTGCACCTGAGCTGTTCAAGGACTGTGAGGCGCTCGAAGAAGTAAGTCAGGCAGTCGCGGATTCCGGAAAGGAGATGCTCGATTTCAACCTGGAGCCGATCCCGCAGAACTGGATTGCGCTCCGTGAGCAGGCACAGAAGAGCTTCGGAACACTTTCTGTGTATTCGGCCAAACTGGTGCCGCTGTCAACGCGCGTGGCGGGATAGACGAGGTCGTCCAAGAGCGATTCCAAAAAGAAGGCGCGTAGGAAACGCCTGATTGATAGACGAAGAAGGTGACGCGTATTATTACAGCTACCCGGAACCTCCTTCGCTGGCAAAGACTCATCAATCTCATTCCACTTACCGACAATACTCAATTGCCTGCTCCAGGAATGTTTCTAATCCAAAACGATGGTCAACTGCTCGAGCTGACCGAATCACCCTATGACTCGGAGGCAATTCTACAGGAGCTGATTGCCAAGCATCCCAGCCTTCTTGCCGGTGACCAGGTCGATTCCGAGCGTCCCCGCCGCTGGCTGCTAATCAAACGGGAACTTGGAATTCCTGGCGGAGAAAATCAGGGCAGCCGATGGTCGGTAGATCACCTTCTTATCGACCAGGACGCAGTACCGACGCTCGTCGAAATCAAACGGAGTACCGATACACGAATCAGGCGTGAGGTCGTCGGCCAGATGCTGGACTACGCGGCCAATGCTATCGCCTACTGGCCAGCTGAAAGACTCCAGCTCGAATTCGAAACGAGGCTTGGCGATGATGCCGACGCAACGTTGAATGAGTTTCTCGGTTCCGAGATTGAGGTGGACGAGTTCTGGTCAAAGGCGAAGACCAACTTACAGGCTGGTCGGCTTCGTCTCGTCTTTGTTGCCGATGAAATTCCTCCAGAACTGCGCCGCATTATTGAATTTCTCAATCAGCAAATGGATCCCGCTGAAGTACTCGGCGTCGAAATCCGCCAATTTACTGGCGGGGGCGTGACGTCACTGATTCCGCGCGTGATTGGCCAGACGGCAGAGGCGGAGCGACGGAAAGGGTCGCCGTCGCCAAGAAAGAAATGGGACGAGACCAGCTTCTTTAGTGTCCTGACAGCGCGCGGGGGTCAGGAAGCGGCCGTGGCGCGCAGCATTCTTGACTGGTCGGTGAGTAATGCCCTCCGCATCTGGTGGGGGGAGGGAGGGCGCGACGGCTCATTCTACCCGATGATCGACCACGCGGGCCGCGCACAATACACGGTAGGTGTGGTAACTGGAAGGGCCAATGGATATGTACAACTTCAGATTCCGCGAATGACCGCACCTTTTGATGATCAGCAAAAGCGGGCAGAGTTCCTCTCGAGATTGAGCGAGCAAACGGGCTGGGACAATGAAGTTGACGCGAAATTTCCGAGGCTGTCGTTTGACCGACTAGCCGAGCCCGGCGTCGCTGAGCAATTTCTCGAAGTTCTTGACTGGGTAGTCAGCGAGACCCGGAAAAGCTAGGTGCTAGTCTCCGACGCCCGGACACCAGCCTTCCTGCTTATATCCGCAGAACCGGCATTCGTCAGGAAACCGCGTGAGGCTCTTCATCCCATTCCTGACGAGATAAACAAGATCGCTCACTAGCTTCTCGCCCGAGGCGCGGTCCGACTCGCTAACATCGCCGCCTATGTGAGCACCTGCGCCCGCAAACTGAAACGCGAATGACGCGACGCGCGAACCACTTATCTGCTCGACGGCCCGCGTGTACGTTGCGCGCTGCGGCTCATACTGCTTTGCCTTCAGTGCGGCAACGTCAGCGTCGCACTCACTCGTCTTGACATCAACGGTCTTGTATCCGGTATCCCCCGGGGCGACAAGATCGATCTTTCCTTCCAGATACTCTCCTGCACCACGAACATACGAGAACGCAAGCTCGCGCCTGGCAGCCGGGCTATCGAACACTTCGCGGTATCCAGAATTATCAAGAATGGTCTGAGCGGCTTCCGTGACCCTCTTCCGATAGGCTATTCCCGGCTGCGCTTCCGGCGGAGGAGCATCAGGATCCCAACGTCCGATCGCAGCCTCGACGAGGATCCCTAACTCCACTTCTTCTTCATAATTCTCGAGAACGTCGTGGACGATCAACCCGCGCCGAATCGCGTTCGACTGATTGACGGAGCTACCGTGGCGGAGAGGCGGCTCACGAAGACCCTCAACGTAGCGAAACCAGTGACGTCGCTGGCATCGATTGACCGACAACAGTTCCGTTGCGGAATGCCGGCCCCGCCCGAATGTAACCGAGGCCTGAGCAAGCGGACGAGACAAAACGTCCGGGTCTCCAATCGGTTCCGGCGCGATGTCCGCACTTGACGCGGCGGTTAAATCGACCTCCTTCGCCCGCCGGACGCGGGCGGAATATGTCACACCGGATGCACTCGCGTACTCGACCGAATCACCGGACAAATCAGGAAACAATTTTACGATCTCGAACGCCGGCGAACGCGCCGGAACCTTGACCAACGGAATTCCCGAAACCACAAGCAGATCCTTCGCACGCGTCGCCGCAACATACCAAAGCCTCTTCGACTCGGCCTCGCGTTCCTTTTTCAACTCGTCGCAGAGCATTTCGAAGTCAGGAGACTTCTCGCCCGTAGGATCGCGCATCAGGATGGTTTCACGACCGATGAGCAAATCAGTGTCTACGTTCGGAACCCCTCTCACCAAGTCACACCAGAACACGACCGCCCATTCGAGCCCTTTCGCCAAATGCACTGAGGTGATCGTCACCACATCTTCCTTTGGTCCAAAAAGCTGCGCCTCTCCTTCGCGAGTGCCGACTTCTCGTTGCTGAGCGATCATGTCGAGAAAATCGCCGACGCTTACTTCCGGCATCGAACCAGCTGTGCGCACAAGCTTCCGGAGATTGGCCAGTCTCTGCTGGCCTTCATGTCCCAACAGCTCGAGATGCGCGAGGTAACCGCTTTCCGCGAGGAGCGTGTCGATGAGCTCAGCTGTTGATATCCGGTCGCGAAGGGTGCCGAGCCGCGTTAGCAATCCGACGCCACGCTCGAGCAACGCCCGTTCACGGACGTCTTCGAGATGCAACGTGGTTATCGCAGGCCAGAAAGACGACTCTATCGCACGAGCCATCGCCAGGAGCGATTCGTCAGCAAGCCCGACAAACGGACTGCGCAAAAAGCCAAACAGTACACGATCGTCGAACGGATTTCTGATTGCACTCAGTGCGACGATTACATCCGTGATTTCCAGGCAGGAGTAGAAGCCTTCATCTCGCAGTATGTACGTAGGTACGCCACGGGCTCGCAAAGCACCTTCATACTTCTCGGCCGCGCCCCAGCCGCACAGCAGAACTGCCATCTCATTCCATGGCGCACCTTCTTCATGAAGTTGACACGCCCTCTCGGCCAGAGCGGCCGCCTCGATATGCCGCACTTCCTCAACCGGACGCGACCCACCATCCGCCGCCGGTGGAATCGTCACGATTTCGACGGCGTTCCTGGCGGCGTCTTGCTCTCGATGCGCCGTCATAGGCGCATAAGGGATCTCGAATTGCTGATGTCCGACCGCCGCATCGATTGGGGCATCGAGCATGTTGCCAACGGTCGCATCCACGAATCCGAGTATCTGCGCAACACTCCGGCGATTGACGCTCAGCGGGGTCACACGACCCCATTGCTTGTCCAGGAAATCAGCTTCGACTTGCCGCCACACTGTCACATCGGCATTGCGGAACCTGTATATGCTTTGCTTCGCATCTCCAACGAGCACAAGCCGGGTTGTGTCCTTGCGTCCTGACTCAGGTTCGGCCAAGAGATACGCGATCTCTCGCTGTGCTGGATCCACATCCTGGAACTCATCGATGAACAGCACCTTTATCCGGCGCTGGAGCGTCCGTCGAACATCGGGATCATCGCGAATGAGATCACGCGTCCAGCTGATCATTCGGTCGAAGTCCACTTGATCTGCATCGTCCAGGCGCTTCTCCAGCATCTCCCTCGCCAGCTTTGCGAGATGCAGAAGCGCCTGCTCAGGGACAGGGTTCTTGGCAGCGTTGTCGATCAATACGCGGAGCTGGTCTCCCTGGTCCAGAAGACGAATGGCTCTTTGTTGAATCTTTTCCACGGTATGAACGGCAAGCAGCTCGTCCATTCCAGGAATCAGGTTGTCTTCAACCGCCGAGAGGAGCGCGTCACGAACTACTTCGCCCTTGAGAAGAATGCTCTCGGCATCCTCCACGAGATGGAGCGAAGGGGAACGTCCGGTTCGGAGCGAGAACTCGCGAAGAATGCTCGTGCAGAAACTGTGAATCGTTCCGACACGCGCACCGTCAACCTTGTATGCGTCCGCGCGGCGGTCAGCTTGTCGAAGAGCCGAGCGCAGCTTGTCCTTCAGCTCGGCGGCGGCCTGGTTGGTGAAAGTTATCGCGGCGATGTCGTCGAGACTGATTGGAGATCCATGCTTCTCGCCACGTACGGGGACACCCAACATGTAGAGAATCTTCGTGACGACAGTGTACGTCTTGCCCGTTCCCGCCGAGGCAGAAACCAACAAATGATCGTTCGTCGCGCGAATGGCTTCCCACTGCGCGTCGTTTGGCTGCGGATATGGTTCAGCCACGTAACTCTCGCGGTCCGCCGTGAATGCGACATATGTCTCGGCCGTGGCACCATGGCGGGCAGTTACATGTAGCGGGGGGATCGGCGGGGAACTCTCCACCCCTGATTTGCCGAACGTGGGCGACAGCCTGGTCAAGGGCCATTTCCATCTTGTCCGCTGCGTCCGGGTTCCTGTCGACCGTGTGATTCTTCTTATCTATAGTATAGAGCTCGAGCGAATGAACGCTCTTTGGGGATTTTAGTGCCTCGTACTCGACTCGGGCGATATCCCAACCGGGGCGCAGCGCCTGGAGAGCATGGGCGTATAGCGGGACCTGAATGACTACTCCTTCGCTCCATGCTGCCGGCTTACCTCCCCCAGGCGTCGAATACTCTGTTGTTTTGTAATCGATCGCCGCGATAAATCGGGAATCAGGCGCACGCTCGTCGACCGTTACATCCACGCGATCGATTGAGCCTCGGTATCGAATCTTTACTCCATCGCGCTCGAAAACTGCGTTGTCGAACGCTACCTCGTGTTGGTCCGCGCCCGTCCGCACCATCTTGGGCGCATTTCGCTTTTTGGTCTTGGGGTCGATCATGGAAGCGTGGAGATCCATTTCCCACTCGATGAAACCGCGCAGGATCCGGAACAGCTCTGATCGTTGCGCCATGCGAAGCACTGGATGACCAAGCCATTTCCAGGAACTTTCCTCGAGCGCCGCATCAAGCGCCGAGTTAAGCATCTCCTCAACCCATGACCAGTCTTCGGGAAGAAGAAAAACCGGCTTGTTGAGCCTGCTCTTGGCTGCATCGTAAAAACGGTTGAGTGACAGATGGAGTATGCTGCCGCGCGTGGCTTTATCCATGTCTTCATCGGGATCGTCGAGTTTCTCAAGGCGAAGCGTGCGCTTCGAGAAATATGCCCATGGGCATTTTGCGAATTCCTCGAGCTGAGTCGGGCTCCACAGCCGGTCGTCTCCAAATTCGACTTTCAGCCAATCGATAAGCGCAGGAGACTCGATGCGTCCATTGTACCTTGAAAGAGGCTGCGTCGCCCGGATTCTCTCAATGGTTGCACCGTGAACGGCCTGGTCGAGCGAAGCAGGTAGTGTGTACAGGGGTGTTCCTTCGATTACCACCTGGCTGGTCGGTATTGCAAAGTCGCTGCACCGTGCCACATCCGTGACAGCGTCGATGAAGGCGGAGTGCACTACTTCGCGACCTTTCTCGTCCAGCCGGGCGCGGCTGATGGTCAGCGTATTGCGCGCGCCTGCAGCGATAACGCGAAACAATTCCTGTTCGCGTCGGTCCCACACATCGCGCGTGTCGATTGGCAGTCCAAGAGTCGCGAGCTCGCCTCTTTCGGTCTCGTCGAGAATCGGCGATTGAGGGGCGAGTGCCGGAAATCCACCTGCCTGCATTCCGACGATGAAGACGTGATCAAAACATCGATATGCTGCTGCTGAACCTTCAAGGACTTGAACGCCTTGAGTTGCAGGAGTCCAGATGGCTGCGTCGCCTGTAAGGAAAGCGGTTAACTCTTCACGAAACTGCGCGATCTTAACGGCCGCGGTAGTGCTTGGTGTGCCCGCTTCCGTGGCGACTTCGAGCGCATCTCGCCATTCGTGGACTATACGCGACACTCCACTCAGTGCTTCCAGATCCCTTCGAATCACGTCGAACCGACCTGCAATTACGCTATGAGCGTTGGCCCGAATACTGAAGGTGTCTCGATCGAGCGCGTCACCGAGCCAAACGAGCCACTCGACTATTGAACGCGACTTGTCGAGAGTGCGGGCATCCATTGCGAAACGGCTTAGTGCTTCGCGCGTTGCCGTCACCATCTGCGCGGGCGGTGGCGTAGGACCTCGTTCATCGGCATCGAATGTGCCATCAGCAAGACGTTGTTCTCGACGCTTTGCTTCTGCCTCGAGACTGCGTAACGCTGTTTCCCAGTTATCGAGTCCTATCACCCGGCGCCTGTAGCCGACGTAGTCGATGACGCGAGGCTCGATCGGGCAATTGAGGTAGGGCTGCCGCGCGAGTTCGATGAGAGCAGCCCGAGTCCAGCCGTCTGCGCCGGCCCTGAACAGGGTTCCTATGGCGCGAATGGCGGGAATCCCATTCAGGACAAAGCGTTGTCTCGCCATCACTGGTACGCCGACCTTTCTCAGGGCATCCACGGCGAAATCCATATGTGGACGAGCTTTTCGCGAAACCACGGCAATTCTGTGCGGGTTTGCACCGCTGTCGACAAGCAAGCGAATGCGTCGCGCGATGTCGTCGTGTTCGCGTTCGACGTCCGGCGCCGAGACTAGAGTGAGCTGGGGTGAGTCGATCGCTTCATCGGAGGTGTTTGCAAACAATCGAGACGCGATCGACGCGAATCCGTCGACGTCAGTCGATAACCGTTCGGGGGTGACACCAATGTCTAGAGACGCTGTTGACGAATAGACGACTACATCATCTATGTGGGGAGAAGTGGCGAGCGCATTCAGCAATTGTCTCCAGCCGCCGCGCAAATCAGCCAGTCCAAAGATGCGAATCTCCCGGCGACCTCCAATTGCCTCCGCGAGATTAGCCCGTCCTGATGTTATTTCGTCTGCGCAATACAACCACTGATCGCGTCCATCGGCGTTTTGTATGCGCTCCAGCAGATCCAGATATTTGCGATATGCACCGCATAGGTCTGTATCTCTTTTCTTCTCGAAATCGTCACGGTCGGTCCGCCTGTCGAGTGAGCTTGGGAACGATTCCGGTGACACGCCGTTCGAAAGCAGTTCGCCGAAGAGAATATCGACAGCATTAACGAACACGTCGGGCCGTGGGAGCTTGGCGAAAGTGTCACGTTCTGGCTCGCGGAGAATTTGGGCAAGCGAGACCATCCGTTCGTAGTCGCCGAGTATCGAGCGATTGGCGACGCCGAGCCAGCGGGGAAGTTCGTGAAAGATGCATAGGGGTGGCTCGAACCAGCCGGCTATTCCATCGGTGGCGGCCATGTTGAGAAGATCATCGCGAAGACCGCCCTGTCGCAGGGCGAGCAGATAAGGGACTGTGGGAAACGGATCGGTTGCGGTTGCTGGCCGAGGTGTGAGGAAGTCATCGGCGGCAGCACGGAGCAGGAGCTCCGGGTCGTGCGCTGTGATCAGTCTAATGGCCAACTAGGAAATCTCGATTTTGACGATGTCTGTCTGCCGGTTGTTTTCTGCTAACGCTGAAGGAGCAGGCTAATAATGCGTCGCCCCTCTGACACCGCAACCTCAGCTATTTGGCGGTCTCCAACGACGGGTTAGCGCGAGAACCACATGCTTCCGCTTGCGGGCGGCAGGAGCGGCGGCTCAAACGAGCGCGTAGTGGCGATGTCATACTGGCAGGTTATATTCGCATCTGATACGACTATGCGGGTCGCGGCCCGTTCCTTCTTGAGTTTGTCGCCTAGCTCGTTGTCCACTCGTGCTGGCGTAGCGGTAATGGGCACCATCTGGATGCGACGGCGCATCGCGTCGTCCAAGTCGCGCAATGATGGCCTGTGATTGGCGCGTCCTCTGCCGGCACCTTCTATACATTCCCTTTGGAAGCAGCTATTCTGCGCGCCGCGATCGAAGATCCCCGACCGCTTTTCTTAACGAGGGGCCATTCGGTACGTCGCACTCCCAGACAACTCTGACGTCCCAACCCGCTTTCTTCAGCTTCGCAATGTTTCTCCGGTCTCTGCGGACGTTAGCGGCGAACTTCTCGAGCCAGAACTCGTGATTGCTCGAAGGAGTGGTCGTATTCCGGCATCCTCTGTGCCGGTGCCAGAAACACCCGTGAACAAATACCGCCATGCCGTAACGCGGGAAAACGATATCCGGGCACCCCGGAAGCTCTCGCACATGCAGCCGGAATCGAAATCCCCCTCGATGCAGGATTGACCGAACCAGCACTTCAGGAGCTGTATCGCTCCCTCGAATTCTCGACATGTTCCAGCTTCGGCGTGCGGGACTGATGGTGTCCACCATGCGGTGTCAATCCTTCTTTTTACCCAAGGATCGAAGCGACAATCCTAGCGATTTGCACGGCGAGAAGTGGCGGCACCGCATTACCGATCTGCTGGTACTGCGCGGTCCTTCCGCCGCAGAAAAAGTAGTTGTCGGGGAAAGTCTGCAACCGCGCAGCCTCGCGCGCCGTCAGGCTCCGACACTGCGAAGGGTCATAGTGAATGTAGTAATGCCCGTCTTTCGAGATGTGGGACGTCACGGTCGTCGATGGACGCCCGGCGAGTTGCACGCGGAAACGGTCTTGGAACATCGACCCTTTCAAGGCCTGGTCGACATTGCGATGATTCGGCAGCAGCCCCTTTGGAAAGTCACTCAGCGTCGGCGACCGTTCCCGGAACTTGGCGAATGCCGACGCGAAGAGATATCGCTTGAGGTCCTCAGCGATATGCGACCGCGTGGCGTGATTGGCGACGCCCTTTAATCGCGGGTCGAAGTACCACTCCCCGCGCTTGCGAGCCCGGGCTTCGCGCGCGACAAACTCGCCACCTCGAGTCAGCCTCGCGCGACCTGCCTTCGCCAGCGCCAACTCCATCTGACCGGCCATATCAGGCTCCGACGCTCGCAGGTGCGCGAACCACGACTCGGCCAGGCAGGATGCCAGCACGTCGCGCCAAGCTTCGGGTGAGTCATCGCGGTCCGATACTCCACTTCGCAATTGCGGAAGGTCACGCAGCACCTCAGCAGCTGGGATTTCGGGCTGCTTCAGCAATCCGAAATTTGGCTTCCCGTCCAATTGGATGTCGCCGCGGATGCCTAGGAGGATGATCCGGTGCCGGGCCTGCGGGACGCCATAGTTCTCGCAGCGAACAATGAATCGCTTCGGATCCGCCGTGTGATCGAACATATCAACCTGCGGATTTGTCCCGATGGAGAGAGCGATGATGCGATAACGCCGACTCTCTCGTGTTCTCATCTTTCCGTTTACCGCCTTATCGGGTTCGTGAAGGTCCTCAAGAATCCGGGTGAATATCGACTGCTCACCGAGACGAGCTGACAACAGGCCCTTCACGTTCTCCATCACGAAGGCGGCAGGCCACTGAGTCGCAATCACCTGCAGATACTGGCGATAAAGCGTGTGTCGACCATCGGCGTTCGCGTTGTAATCGGGGTTGCCGCGATTGCGGGAGCGGCCGACCAGCGAATACGCCTGGCACGGCGGCCCGCCGACAAGGACCCATCGGTCCTTTTCTTCCTTGACGGCGTCGCTCACCCGCTTAACCACATTGTGTGCCGGCTCCTCACCCAGCTCAGCCTGCCACGCTTCGGCGCGGGCGACAGGCGCTGCTGCGGCCATGGCGGGTGCAGCAAACAGTGTTTCGCGGTCGATCTTTCCCCGAACGAATGCGTAATACTCGTCCGGTACCTCGCCATGATCGAACTGTCTGAAGAGTGCACGCAGCTCAAGTGTGCTATGCGCAGTCGGATCTTTCTCGATCGAGAGCGCAATTCGGAAGCGACCTGTGCCGGCGACTTCCTCCGACGCACTGAAGCCCTCGCCGAGACCACCCGCTCCCGCGAAGAGATCGACAACTGGGATAAGCGGTTCGCCGCGACTGGTGTGCGGTCTTGTGGATGCTCTGGATGTCATGGGATGCGCGACTTTTGCCAGTGGACGCTGCGCGTGACATCGTCAGGGGACAACAACACGAGCATTACACAAATCTACAGTGGTCCATCCGACGGGCCAGGGCCAAGCGGATCACTTGTGAATCAGACGCGATCTCACGATATCCGGAGTCGCCGCATGGTCACGGAAAAAGAGTCGCTTACGGCCTGGTCGAGTGCCCGTGATTCCAGAACGTCGAAACGCTGAAATCCCGCCCGCACGATCAGAGCTTTCATGGTCTGACGGAACAACTCTTCTTTTCGGTGTGCCGGCGGTAGAGCGAGCCATGCTTTGCCCACGGCGAGACAAACGGCACGATTCGCCGCAAGGCTGGGACGTTCAAGAAGCGCCACCGTTTGATCGGCACCAAACTCCTCGGCATAGAGCCAGCGATTCGCGGAGTCGACACCACGATCAAGGGCCATGGCTTGATACCAGAGCCGACCGAAGCTGTTTCGCACTATCGGACCTGCGTAGCGCTCGGGAGACACATGCCCGTCCGATCCCATCCAGCGCCACTTCACCAGATGAGGCGCAAGGACAACTGCTATCCACGCCCACGTTTCAGGCCGGATCGCCTCACCAAAGTCGATTGGAAGATCAGCGAGAAAATGGAGTACCAGCTCATCGAAGTGAGTTCGGTCCTTTTTAGAGCCTGTCTCGGGATAGCCACACTCCTGCGCGAACGACTCCAGCTCCAGACGTAGTTTCCTCAGAGTCTTATCGTCGATGGGCACGCCGCCAGTGGGCGCGAACAATTTCAAGGATGCGTTCGTCGCGAATGTGCCCTGTAGATCTTCAAGAGACCGATTACCATAGTCCCCCACCAAGGCCTTGGCACGGGGAAGTGGAAGTCGCGGCCAGAGTTTCACTTGCTCCCTCCCTTATCTGCTCCAGTTCCCATCGAGTGGAGCCACGATTCGATTTGCGCTTCGTATTTCGAATACTCCGAGAGCGGGAGGTCGCCCAGTCTGTCAAACGGCGTCGTTGGCCAGATATACCGTGCCCATCTCTGCACGGTCGCGGCGAGCGAGCTGCCTTCGCCGGGGGAAACGGTCAAGATCTCGTCCGTCAGGATTGCCGACGTGAGCACACGTCGTATCACGCCATTCCATAACCGTTGTTCGGCGGCACTTCCCTGACGATTCAGCTCCGCTATAAACTCCGGGCGCTCAGAGTTCACGTACACGGTTAACGCCGTTTCGATTTCGAGGTCAGGGTCACCGACGATTTCGACGTGAAAGTCTGCCTGAGCGACGGCGTCACCTGGAAAAAACTGCGAGAACGGCACCTCGTACATGGGAAGCCGTGCGGCGCCGCCTTCTAGACGCACTCGCTCGGTCATCTCCCATAGCCTGCTTCCGGCAATCTTCGGGGCAAGGGGATCTTCCGGGCTGATGTCTCGCGTCAGGTAGATTCCGGAGGTCAACACTAGATCTCTCGCCAGACGAGCGCTCGCTGGTGTCAGCATTACCTCGACGCAGGAACACCCCGTCGCGGAAACCGGCTGAGTGAATAACGTGTCTCGCGTTATTCCGCCTCCAGACGAGGCCGTGACTACGAATTCACAACAATTTTCACTGTTGTCGATCTGGAGCTCGTCCGCGATGTCGCGCTCGATTCGAAACTCGCGCTCAAGCGTGAACGACAGTTTTGCGTCCCACGCCGGAAAGGCGGTGCCATCCTGCAGTTGTCCCACGCTCTTGCCATCCACCACAACGTTCCAGCCGTCAGGCGACGCGAGGACGAACTCGTCAGGAAGAACTCGATATGGCAGGACCGGGCGGGAACGGCTCATTCGTTCTCGTCCTCGATCGCGCAGTCCAGCGCAACTCCGTATTCGTCGTTGAACACAACGTGGACCTCCACGTCCTGCCGAGTCTCCGCCAACGCGACTCGGCAGCGGTTCCCGTCAGCGTCGCCCCCCAGCCACCCGACAACGGAAGGCATTCGCAACCCCTCCGGTGGGGAATCCATGGAGCCATCAGAATGCACCGACGGGGAAGCTCGTAAAGTCACTACTGAATCCTTCCTGCCCTGCAACACGACTCGGAATTTCGCAATGCGCTGCCCATTGAGTATTGCCAGACCTGATGGCACCGGGGCCGAAACCCTCGCTTGCCTTCCGGCACCGTTCCCGGGACGCCCTAGGTCCATGCCAGTGGGCCCGGTTTGCGCCGATGAAGGACCTTGGCCGTCACCTGAGAGAAAAACGTCGGAGAAGCGCGCAGACACGCCTGCGAGCGATGGCCCGTCTGCCGACTCCTCGCCTTCTCCTCCGAGAATGGAAACGCCAAGCGCGTCGCGCACCGCGTCGGGAAGAAGCGACTGGACCGTCTTGCGTACGATGTATTTCTCATGCTTGTGCTCGAGGCGGTTTGCGACCCAGTCGTCATGGGCAGGGGGTTCGGCGCGCGCGAAGGCGCCCCGCACAAACTCCGCATCATTGCATATGAAGACTCCCGCCCAGCTCTTGCCCGACGACTCGGTGCCGCCAATTGGCAGATAGCGTACTACCAACTCCGAAGGACGCATCAGCGCAATCTGATTGAGTGCGGAGAGCGGAGTGTCTTCCACATCGTCCTCGTCATCTGGTGCCGTCGAACCCGGCATGGGTCCTCCCACGATTCCCTCCGAGAGCCCGAGGTATCCAGTTGTGTGCTGCGGACGAAGAGTGGTAATAACAGTCGTGCCCGGGCCATCCTGCCGCTTTCGCGCGTTCTTCAGGGCCTGTACGAAGAGACGATACTCGTCAGTCCTTGCAGGATCGGCGACAGGGTATGGTTGCGCGTCAACCTCGACCTCAAAAAGAACCGTGGGCTGGCCGGTTTGCGGCACCATCTTCGGCCATAGGTGAAGCAGGAGAGCGCGCGCGATCTCATCGCCGTCCTGGAAGTCGGCGGCAGGCCACGGGATGAGAATCGTGGTTCCGGTATGGGCTGCTCCAGCCCGCTTTGGCAGCCCGAGGCTGTCGGCCATCGCGACTGCCGCCTGTCCCGTTACTGGTTGAGCGACGTCGTTCTTCACTCTGCCCCAGAAATGGCGACCGGAATAGCGCCCCTTCTTCCAGCCTGAGCGCACCTCGAAGGCATCACCGATACGACAGGCCATCAGCCGCCGCTCAAGTTTCCCCCCTTCTGCGGTGAGGGAATCAACGAAGATGAGAGAGGCCTGGCTGGCGGAGTAAAGGGAGGATCTGCCGAACCCATAAGTACCACCATCGCCGCTCTCCACATGTGCACGTCCGAAATCAAAGAAAAAATTCACAAATCGGCTTTCGATGCCATTTGTGGGCAGATCGGGACGCGTGGGACCACTCAGGCCGACGGTACCGAAATCGGCGAGTTCAAGAACACGGATCGCACCGCGCCCGTTCAGCCGGGCGGCAAGCGCGTTCTTCCTCGTCGGCTCAATTGCGGAGCTCTGGTTAAACACCTTTCTAAATGCCTTTGCTTCTTCCGGGTCGAGGTTGCGAATCTTGACGCTGAAGCGCACGCTGCCGCTCCGGTTTCGCTTGCGTGCGTCCCAGCTGTTCTGCACTGCTTCGCGCAGGACGAGTGAGAGCAGACCTAGGCGAGGGCGCCCGAGCAGGTTGCGTATGCCTTGTCCAGCCAGCCCACCGGTCTTCACCACCTCAGGAATCTGTTTCATCCCCCGCCCAGTCCTGAAACGAGCGCTTGATTAGCCTCGTCTGGGGGGCATTCGAAGTCGGCCGCCGAAGACAGATCAAGTTGGTAAGTGACCCGACTGATCCCCGCATCGAGCTCGCCGGACGTCAACCTGCTCGACGTGAGTCTCGGGAACGAAGCCACAACGCGAAACGATCGTCTTTCCTGCAGGGCAAACGCCTGCGATCGGTGCTCAGTGATCGCGCCATGGCGGAGTATTCGGGACCGTAGCTCGTCAAGTGAACCTGGCGCTGCCCGTTCCGCGATACGCTCCAGCAATCGATCGAGTGAGATTGCTCCCGCAACGTCACGCTCCAGCCGCAACCAGTGGAGGTGCAGCGTTCCGCCGGTGGGCGGCTCGAGCTGATCGAAAGCGCTGATTGTGACGCTCGGGTTTCCCTGCTGCGATCGGAGTGTCGTCTTCACCTCCAACGCAGCAAGACCGTTTCTGAAGTCGTGACGCTCGAGGGCCGGATAGTGCCAGTAGGCCAGTGCCTCGCGATCCAGAGTGACCAGCTCCGAGAGAATCAGAAGCTCACCGAGCAATCCGGCAAACGCCGGCAGCAATGGTTCGTCGTTCAACCCGGCTACGAGCCGTCTGAATTCCTCGAAGCAGACAGAAAAGGCGGCGCCGACAGCCTCTCCTCGCTCAATCCGCAGGATGAAGGGCTCACAGAACCCGATAAATGCCTCGACCAGTTCGCCGCTCGCGCACCAGATGTGCAGCCCCTTGGCTCCCTGCCCATCCTCAGAAAATTCGTAGACCTCTGCGCCGATCGCTTTTGTCGATCGTCGGATGGCTGCGACGGTCGACAGGATATTCTCGCCTGCACGTACGGTGATCAGGATTCCCTCCTGCCCGCCGTTGTTCACTGTTGCTCTGATCCTTCCGCCATCCTCGAACGGCAGCACTCTCAGCCCGGTTGCATTCGGCTTCGTCTTGATCAGTCCCCACGCCACCCGAAGTCCGGTTGCAAGACTCATGCGGCCTCACCGCTGGCGACTACATCGAGCATGATGTCCGGAATCTTGTCATCCTCCTCGAGGTCATCTGCGGGTTCGTCAAGTTCGGGGGCGATGTTTGCCGATACGTACGTCCCGCTGAGCTGCTTATCTCCCGGGAAGACGATGCCGAAGCCGAGTACATCACCTCTGGCGTCTAGAGCTTCGCGCGGATTTTTCGTGCCCGGCTTCGGAGCTCTGGCGGGTTCAGACTTCGCTTCAATAGGATAAAGCAGGAGCAGGGCATCCGCCTCTTCTCGTTCACGAAGAGCCTTGAGATCATCCCAGGACGCGCTGTCGGTCACGTCTCTGCGGCTGGGCAGGTCCAGCAGGATGTCTTTCCGCGACATGAGCGCCTTGATGCTTGCTTCCTCACCCGACTTGGCTTCCGCGCTGCGAACAACGGTGCGGATAGGTCCAAGGGGGCCAAGCGGTAGCTGCGACGGTGCGCCGTCGGCTCCGACAACTACAACGGACCATCGCGATAGGCGTCTGTCGGACGGAGCATTCTTCCGAATGAACTCAGCGAGGAATTCAGGCGCGAGATTCTTGTGCGACTCGTGCACTTTATACTCCCGCAGAAATTGGGCAACCACCGCCACCGGGACACCTCGAAACACGCAACTGCTGCCGACTGGCTTAGGATCAGCGGGGGCGGCATTGAGCAGCCGATCACCCGCTTCCCAATTCGCCCGAAGCCAGTCGGCGTCATTCCGCTTGAAGCGGAACGTCTGCACATGCGTCCCCGAATATCCGACGGCCACCGACACCGCGCTACGCATCTTGGCACGCGCAGTTATGGTCATTCCCGGTATCTTCCGGACACGCACGGCGAATTGTTCGGGAGTGAGTTCTTCCTCGGCATAGCGGGCGATATCCCGGCGGATCTCCGCTTCGACAGTTGCCAGATCATAGAAGGCGTCCCGGACACGTTCTTCGACCCACACGCGGGGCAGATCTTCAAATCCCTCGCGGTATCCGAACCATCGCCCCATCTGCATCAGCGTGTCATACTGACTCGAGGAGCGCAGGAAATAACTCACGCTCAATCCTTGCAGCGTGAGTCCGCGGGCGAGGACGTTTCCGCCGATTACCAGATACGTGTGGGGGCCGCCGGAGTAGTCAAGCCGATCGATCGCCGTCCAGTTTTCGACATGCACTTTGATCGAAGCGGCGGCCGACGGGAGATGTGGCAGAAGTTGCTCGAACGTCACGGGGTCGCGGTCGAACTGCTCGCTGAGCACCGCTTGCTGCTCGGCGATCCACTCCTTTTCAAGCTTTTCAAGTAGTGACTGCTCGCCCCGTTCGATTTGCTGGGAGAGCAGCTTGACATAGGGCGCAACGACGGCTTCGGTCTTCCGGTGAATAGAATTAAGGACAGACGTGTGGACGAGCATGGTGTTGTTGCTGGCGGCCTGTCCGCGTTGCCGCCGCGCGGCCACCACCATGGTGAAATA
>Ga0136611_10001242_pt1 | contig 17697 bp, 15 predicted proteins | sample AntDrymUQ2232306_2_FD_106645 | JGI IMG/M metagenome (GOLD analysis project Ga0136611, IMG submission 106645) | Polar desert sand microbial communities from Dry Valleys, Antarctica - metaG UQ223 (23.06) | ecosystem: Environmental > Terrestrial > Soil > Desert | place: Antarctica: Dry Valley...
GTTTCATCGCACGATGTTTCAATTCCAAGAGTAAGCATGATTTCAGTAGGCAGGAAGCAGGAGGCGGTAAGCAGAAGGTAGAAATGCCCAAAAGCCCCAGGTGAAAAAGTACGCCTGAATAAAGGCGTACTTTTCCTGCCTCCCGCTTACTGCCTCCCGTTTCTTTTCCTCATTACAATTGCGTCTTCGCCGTTCGCGTAATAATTGCGGCGCTGGCCGATCTGGGCGAAGCCGATTTTTTTGTACAAACTCTGCGCGCCTCCATTCGACGGGCGTACTTCGAGAAAAATCTGCGCCGCGCCGCGTGTTGTCAATTCTTGCACAAGCGCGCGCACTATTTTTTCGCCCAATCCTTTTCCGCGCTGCGATTCATCGACCGCCAAAGTTGCGATTTCGCCTTCGTCTTTGACGTGCCACGCGACGCCGAATCCACAAACCACGCCCTCGCTTTCAATCACAATCGCGATTGAGCGCACGGGGTCATCAAGCGCCGCCTGAAACGAAAGCATCGACCACGGCTGCGCAAATGCGGCGCTGTCGATTTCAACAATTTTCGGCAAATCGGCGTGCGTCGCGTCGCGAATCGAAAAGCTCATGGCGCGCTTGGCTCGGCCAAACTTTTTGCGGCAAGCGAACGCTCGGCAGCCGAAGGCGCGACGTAAAGCGGCTGCAATTCGAGAGGATTCGCGTCGTCTTCGTTTTCCCAAATTATCTGTGCAGCGCGCGCGATTTCAATCGTCAAAAGCTCGACAGGCAAAGTCACGACAAGATGCGCGTCGCCGTTTTGTTCGAGTATCGCGCTGACTTCTTCAGCGCCTTCGCCAACCAAAACAAACGGCGCTTCCAAACCTCGCGCCATTTCCTCGACGCCCAGCGTATCGGCCAGCGTTTGCGGCGCGCCGACCCATTCGGGCTGAATCAGCGCCAGGCCTTCGCGCGTCGCAAGATAAATTTTTCCGTACAACTCGCCGGGCCGCGAGCGCGCTGTTGTCAGCAAAAGAAAATGCCCCGGCAAATCGCTCGATCCGGCGCGCCAGATCGAAGCGGCCATCGCGTCGAATGTCGGGATTCCCGCAAGCCGCCAACCTCGCGCTTGCGCCAGAGTTTTGGCTGTCGAAAGCGCGACGCGCAAACTCGTCCACGAACCCGGCCCGATTCCGACCGCAAGCGCTTCGATGTCGTCCAGTGTCCAATCGGCGCGGCGAATCACGGCATCAATCGCCGCGACAAGGCTGCGCGAAAGCGCGCGTGGCTCTTCCAGCGCGAAGACCGCGCGCGGCTGCGCCAGCGAATCGTTTTCGGCCTCCAGCGCCGCCAGCGCGCATTGCGAACTGGCTTCGAGTGCGAGAATTTTCATGTTTTACAAATTACGAAAGTACGCCGTTATTCAGGCGTACTTTTGGCGGCGAATGAATTCGCAGCCATAACTCGGCTTCGCCGAGAATCGTCAACCTTCGTTGACGCGCTGTCGGCGCAGGCCGACAATTCCCGCAACGCGGGTTATGGTTGCGAATTCATTCGCCGATGCGTAAGTCAGGCGTACTTTTGGATTTTAACGCGCCGCTCGTTTTCGTTTTCGCCGTGCTCGATTTCAACCGCGAAATTGGGCAAAGGCAAAAAATCCGCTATCATTTGAGGCCATTCGACGAGTTTGATCGCGTCGGTGCGCGCCAGAAATTCATCGACGCCGGCGTCGCGAACCGCATCGAAACACAAACTTTCCAAACGATACGCGTCTAAGTGTAAAAGCGGAATCGCGCCTTCGTGTTCAATGATGAGAACAAAAGTCGGCGAGGTGATTTCGCTGATTCCCAGCGCGCGCGCCAGGCCTTGCACGAACGTCGTTTTGCCGGCGCCCAGCTCGCCGCGCAGCGTCACTAGATCGCCGGCGCGCAGACGTTTCCCCAGTTCTTCGCCCAGACTTTGTGTTTGCGCGGCGCTTGTGCTGAGCGCGCTGGCGGAGCCGTGAATCATGCTGGAAAGCATATCAAAACGCGGCCAAATTGTGGCAGTCTTGAAAACGCTGCGCGCTTTTGCGCGCGACGGCGTTTGACAGGCGCGCGCGAGAGGTTTATAATCAGCGCGGCGCGTCGCAAATGCGCTCTTTGATTTTTGCAGAAGACGACACAGAATTCCGATTGTCTGGAGGACGCATCATGATTCGCACAGCTCAGACTCACGCCGTTTCCCGCTCGCTGGTTTTCGCCGCTCTGGCGGCCATTGCGCTGCCTACGTTGAGCGCGCGCGCCGACGTTGTGACTAGTGGCGGCTCGGTCACGGTTACGCCCGGCGGCAAAGTGACGCAAAGCGGCTTTCGCACCGCCGTCGTTTCGGCGACCGCGACCAACGGCGACGTCGCAGTTGCGCGCGCCGCGATGCTCGCCGCCAATGTCGCGCTGAGCCGCTTGCCGCAATACATCGCGATTCCAGCCAATGAAGTCGGGGCGGCGTTCGCCAACATGAACGTGCGCGACACGATGATGGGCAGCGATTATCAGGCGCTGGGCAAAAAGCTCAAGTCGCAGCGCGCGATGACCGTAACTGTGACGCCGGGCGAAACCAGCGGCGAGGCCGCGTCTTACAGCGCGCTGGTCGAAATGTATGACACGACGACCGGCGGACTTGTCGGGCGCGGGCAGGGCACGTTCACGGCGACAGAAGAAGCCCTCGCCGCCGACACAGCCGCGCAGAAAACGCCGCCCGCCAACGCCGGCACCGCCGCGCAGGTTTTGCCCACGCGCGCTCTTTCGGGCGCGATTTATCGCGCGATTGCCGAACTGAATAAGCCGGCGACTTTTCGCGGCGTTGTGGTTTCGATTCCGGGCGCTTATCTCGCGCGCCTGTCGGTCGGCGAACGCAGCGGCTTGCGCAACGGCGCGCGTGTCGCTTATTATGACGGCGGCCAAACCATCGCTTATGGAACCGTCATCGATCTGGGATTCGGCGAAGCGGTCGCCACGGTCGCGCCTGAAGCCAATGTAACGGGCGTCGGGATTAATACGGAATTTCGCACCTTGAGCAACCCGACCGCCGAGCGCGCCGGCAAGAGCGCGCGTGAGCAGGACGACGCCGAGTTCCGCAGCTTTGAAAAGCAGTTCGGCCTGTCTCTGGCCATCATCGGAATTGCGTATTACGCGTTCAAATAAAAAAGTACGCCGTTATTCCGGCGTACTTTCCATAAATCAGAAATGTTCAAACGCGCCGCGCACTGCGGCGCGTTTGTTGTTTTCATCGACCAAAATGGCGGCGGATTCTTCGCGCGCAACGCAGCGCCCGATGCGCGTCGCGCGCGTTCCCGTGCCGCGAATCGCGTCGCACACTTCGTCGGTCTTTTCAGGCGCAACGCAGAGCAGCAATTCGTAATCTTCGCCGCCACGCAGCGCCCAATCGCGCGCGTCGGTTTTCAAAGTTTCGGCGGCAGCGCGGCATTGGTTTGAAATCGGCAACTGCGCGGGGAAAATTTCGAGCGACACGTTCGAGGATTTGGCGATATGCGCGCCGTCGCCGCCGCTTCCATCCGATAAATCGAGAGCCGCATGAAGCGCGCGCGTGCCGTCTGCGCACTTTACTTTCAACGCCGCGTGCATTTCTTCCAATCGTGGTGTCGGTTCGTGATGGCGGTGCAGCAAAAAATCGCGCGCGGATTTTTCCAATTGCACATCGGGATTTTGCAGCAACGCCAAACCCGCCGCTGCATCGCCAAGAGTGCCCGTTACAAGAATTTCGTCGCCGATTTGCGCGCCGCTTCGCAAAATTGGCTCGCCTGCGAGTTCGCCAATCATCGTGACGGAAATCATCGTAACCGGCGCGCGCACCGTGTCGCCGCCGGCGATTGTGAAATTCCAGCGCGCCGCGACTTCTTCCATTCCTCCATAAAGTTCTTCGATCCAATTCAAGTCATCATTTTCGCTAATCGCCAGCGCGACAAACGCCGCGACCGGATTTGCGCCCATCGCCGCGATGTCGGAAACGTTGACCGACATCGCTTTGCGCCCCAGCGCGCGCGGCGTTGTCCAGTCGCGTCGAAAATGCACGTTTTCAATCAGCGCATCGCACGTCACGATTGGCGCGCGCAAAGCGTCGAGAATCGCCGCGTCGTCGCCGATGCCCAGCCGCACGCCGCGCCGCGTTTGCAGGCGCGAATGCAAGTGTTCGATCAAGCCGAATTCGCCGATTTGGTGAAGATTCATTTTTGAACCGCAGAGGAAAGAAAAAAGTACGCCGCATTTGTGTGCCAGCGAATAAATTCGCGGCAGAGGAGCCTTCGGCTAATTGTCCGCCTGCGCGGACAACCTCGTGTCCGCGCAGGCGGATCCGCCCAGAGGGCACCCGGGCGCATAGCGCCCTTCTGCCGCGATTTCAATCGCTGGATGCGTAAATCAAAAAGTACGCCTGAATTAAGGCGTACTTTTCTTGTTTCTCCTGGCGTCCTTGGCGTCTTGGCGGTTTAATCTACAATCGCGTCGGCTTCGATTTCGATGAGCATTTCGGGCGCGATTAATTTACTGACTTCGACCATCGCCGTCGCCGGGCGGATGTCGCCGAAAAACTCGCCGTGCGCGCGCCCGATGTCTTCCCACGCGGCGATGTTCGTCGTGTAAACGCGTGTGCGAACCACGTCGTTCAAAGTCGCGCCAGCTTGCTTCAAGGCGCTTTCGATGTTGCGAATCGCCTGCGCGGTTTGGGCGTAAGCGTCGCCTTCGACAACGCCGTTTTCATCGCTGCCGGTCGTGCCCGAAACGCAAATCGTGTTGCTGACACGCACCGCGCGCGAATAGCCGATAATCGGCTCCCACTTTGAACCCGTCGAGATTTTTGTCCTTTCCATGATAAAGTCCTTTAAAAATTAACGAACCCTGAGCGTTAGCGACGGGCTACATAAAGCGCACATCTAGCCCGTCGCTAACGCTCAGGGTTCGTTGAAGATTATCACTAGCTCACGCGCTGCATTCGCCATTTGAATTTCGTTGCCCGCAGATGCGACGGCGGAAACGACACATGCCATCTGCGCGCCGGCTTCGATTGTCGAAGCGATATTACACGCATTGATACCACCAATTGCGGCGACCGGCAGGCGCGTTGAAGAAACGATTTGGCGTAGCGTTTCCAGGCCGATGGCTTCGCCCGCATCCAGTTTCGTCGCGGTGCCGAAAACCGCGCCGGCGCCGATGTAATTTGCGCTGTCATGTTCGGCTACGCGCGCTTCTTCGGGCGTGCCGCACGAAGCGCCGATGAGAAAATCGTTTCCCGCGATTCGCCGCGCTTGTTCAACCGCCAGGTCGCCGGGGCCGAGATGAACGCCGTCGGCGCCGATTTTTAAAGCGAGTTCCAGCCTGTCGTTCATCACAAAAAGTACGCCGGAATTCGAGGTCAATTTGCGGATCTCGCGTGCAATCGGCAAAAGCTCGGCGTCGCTTGCGGTTTTGTCGCGCAGTTGCAAAACGCGCGCGCCGCCGGAAATCCCCGCGCGCGCGATGCGAAGATGCCCTCCACCCAGACGCTCATCGGTGATAACATAAAGTCCGCGCAGATTTGGCACGCTTGCAGTATGCGCCGACTGGTGCATCAGGCCAACGTTTCGGGCAGGAGAATTTCGTGGAATTGCTAAACGCCGGCGATTGGCGCGTCGAACGAGACCAGATCGTAACCGAAATCACGACGCGCCTGCTGCGCTGGATGAGCAGCGCGCGCGGCGGCGAACCGTTGGAAACCGATGAAGTTGCGCTACGCCTGCACGACGCGCTCAACGACTTGACCGGCGCGCAGGCAAGCGCGATTCTGGTGCGCGGTCTGGCCGGCGAAACTCTGGCGCTGCTGGCCGCAACCGGCGTCGCGGACGAAAAACTGGCGGCGCGCGAGGAGCGTTTTTCTCCGACCGCGCTTTTTGCTGAAATGCCGCGCGCGCCGTTTTTCCCGCATCAGGCGGGCGCGCCCGAACAAGTTTTGCTCGCCGAACTGAACGACTGGACGCGCGTGCAATGCGTCGCGTGCGGCGGCACCAGCGGCTTCGAAGCGGCGGGACTTTCGTCGCAAGGCGGAACAGTCGGGACTTTTCAATCTGCGGGCGCAGAGGTCGAAATGCCTTCGTTGGTCGTGCCTCTGGCGTCTGACGATCAGGAAATCACCGGCGTCGCGCTGCTGTGGATCGCGACGCCCGACGGTTTGATCAACGGTGAATTGCAGGCGCCTTTGCACGCGGCGGCGCGGCAGGCCGGCGGTTGGCTGCTCGACGCGATGCGGCTCGAACGAGTCGGCGCGTCCTATCGCAATCTGGGCGCGGTCTTCGCCAACGCCATCGACGCCAAAGACGTGCTGCGCCAAAGCCATTCGACCACGGTCGCTTATTATTGCACGCTCATCGCGCAAGGCCTGGGCTTGCCCGAACACGAAATCGAGCGCCTGGAGTTCGCCGGACTTTTGCACGGACTGGGCAAAATCGCCGTGCCCGACGCCTTATTATTCAAGCAGGCGGCTCTGTCGCCCGACGAGCGTGAAACGGTGCGCGCCGCGACTGTGGGCGCCGCCGAATGGCTGCGCGATGTCGATGGGCTTGCGGAAATCGCCGACATCGTGCGCCACCAGGGCGAGCGATTCGACGGAACAGGTTATCCCGACGGGCTAAGCGGCGAGGAAATTCCGCTTGGCGCGCGGGTGCTGGCGGTCGCGCTGCGCTTTGCTTCGATGACGCAGGCGCGCGCCGACCGCCGCGCGATGTCGGTTGTCGGCGGCGCCTTTGAAGCACTGGCCGCCGATTCGGGAAAATCGCTCGACCCCGAAATCGTCGCCGCCTTTCTGGCGGAAATGGGACGAACGTTTTAAGTAGTGGTCGGAAGTCAGTGGTCGGTGGTCAGAAAAGTACGCCTTTATTCGGGCGTACTTACGGGCATAAGGCGCCCGTTCTGATTTCTGAACACTGGCCACCGGCCACCGACCACTGACATGGAAAACGCTTTAATTCGCATTTTGCCGGCGTGCCTGACGCAGGATTTGCCCGCCGGCTGGGACACGCCGGGCGAAGGCACGGTCATCGAAGTCGCGCCCGAAGTCGTGGCGCCCGACGAAGTCATCGCGGCGATTGCCGCGACCGAGCCGGATGTTTTGCTGCTCGATGCCGATGCGCCCGAATTGGATGTTTTCGCTCTGACGCAGGCGGCGTCGGCGGCGCGCCCCGGCCTGGCCGTCGTGCTGCTGGCTGCCGATTCCAGTCCCGACCGCTTGCGGCGCGCGATGCTTTCGGGCGCCGAAGAATATCTCATCAAGCCGCTCGATGCGCGCGACATGGCGCAGGCGATTTCCGCCGTGACTTCGCACCGCAAGCTACGCCAGGTGCAACGCGCCGCCGAGCCGGAAGTGCAAACCAAAACCGGCATCATTGCCGGCGTCGTTTCGGGCAAAGGCGGATTGGGCAAAACTACTTTAGCGGCGAATCTGGCCACGGTCGTCGCCAAAACGCCGGGACAAAGCGCCGCTCTGGTCGGACTTGAATCGGGCGACGGCGCGGTTTTGCTTTCGCTTCAACCCAAGCTGGGGCTTTTGGATTTGGCGGGCACCAACTCGGTCGATGGCCAGACTTCGAGCTACGCGCCCGAATGGATCAAGCAGTTCGGCACGCCGCACAAAAGCGGCCTGACCTACTGGACGTGGCAGGGAACCGGAACCCAGCCCGGCGCAGCGATACCGGAAGATTTTTTCGAGCATCTTTTCCAAACGTTGCGCGCGGTTTATTCGGTCACGATCATTGATTTCCCGCAGCTCAGCGCCGAAGAAGCCGCGTCGGTTTTGCCGCTGCTCGATGTCATTGTGGTCGTTTCTTCTTCGTCGGATTTGCTCGCTTTGCGCTCGGCGCGCACGCTGCTGGACACTGTTCCGGACGAAGTCAGCGACAAGGTTCACATGGTCATCAACCGCGCCGACCCGACCGACATGATCTCGAAAGAAGATTTTGAGCGAACGCTTGGCCGTTCGGTCGAAGGCGTGATCGCCAACGAAGCGCGCCTGGCTGGCGAAGCGATCAACATGGGCGCGCCGTTTGTTTTGATGCAGCCGCAAAGCGAGATTTCCGGCGACCTGCGCGAACTGGCGCGCGCCTTGTTCGAGTTGCCCGCGCCCGCCGAAACCACCGTAGCGCGCAAACGCTTTCGCTTGTTCGGCTGAAAAAGTACGCCGGAATTCCGGCGTACTTTTCGATAATTCAGCGATGGTAACAAAGACCTGTTGGCGAAAAACGTGAAGTTACTCTCGCCGCTTTTTTAGAGTAAATCGGGCGCGCCGCGCAATGCGGAACGATAAGTTCGCTGGAATTGTTTGCGTGGATTCGTCGAAAGCTAGTTTGTTCTCGCGGTGCTTTTCGCTTGGGCCATTTGACAAAACGGTCAAATAGAGGAACAATGGCAACGACGGGAAAAGATGCGCGTTTGCCGCAGCCGCACGAGCAGCCGTCCTTGTCGCAGCATTATCGCAGCACCAAAAGTCGCAGCAATGCCAGCTTTTGACACACAGAGGAGAAACTCGATGAACACGGCGGACCCTTTGCATCTTTACGCCGACGCGCGCTTTGCGCCGCGTTTTTCAACGGCGACGCCGATTTCAGAATCGCCGGTTGCCGCGCCGATGGCCTTGCCGATGGCATTGCCGAACGGACGCGATCAGCGCGCCGAGATCGCCGCTTTGTTCGCGCTGGCCGCGTTTCTGGTCTTGACCGCCGCGCGCGCCGACGCGCGCCAACCCGCATCGCAGATTCCAAAAGCGACTTCGCCTCAGGCGATAACGTCTTCATCGAAAGCTTCGCAATCAGGCGCGCCGCGAACAAACGCGCCGGCGCAGCAACCTGCACAGCAGCAACCTGCACAAGAAACGCAAAAGCCTTCGGTTTTCGCGCCGTCGCCGATTTTAGCGCCGCCGCAACTGACCGATGTGCCGGCGGCGCTCGCGACGACGCGCGCTTCGCACCATGCCGGTGGAAATTCGAGCGCTATCGTGGTGCGGCGCAGCACGCGCGCTACGATGCCCGATTTGGCGCCGTTGGCTGTTCAATCCTCCCTTGTTCCTGCGAGCCTCTTTCAGGGCCCCGAAGTTCAAGTGCCTCGCGTTGGCGCGCCTCGCGTTTTCGCAACGCAAGTTAAAAGCAAGCTCATCAAAAGTACGCCCGAAAAAGGGCGTACTTTTCCGCAACCGGCAGCGCAGCTGACGTGGATTCCGATTGCGCCCAAAAACACGCTGCCGGCGCGCACGACATTGCGCGCCTCCGTTCCCAGCGTGCGTATTATTCGCGCGGCGCAAACGCGCGAGATTCCTTTGTCCGCGCTGCCCGCCGCGACGAACCCGCCGCGCGTAATGCCTTCGCTGCCGGTCAACGAATTGGCGAAAATACCGGCGATGGGCAAAGTCATTTCGGTCGATGCGCTCAAATTGCCGCAAGTTTCGGGGCCTCTGCCGCGCTGGAATCCGTCGAAAATCATTCCCGTCGATACCATCGGCAACACGATCGACAAGCGCCTGGCGCAAAACGGCGCAGCGCCTCCTCTGCGCCAGCCCGCGCGTCCCGTCACCAATTCCGACCGCCTGTCGAATCAACTCGAAGTCTCGACCGGCACGTTCGTCGTGATTCTCAATAACAGCGATCTGGACACCGTCGCCATCGCCGACCCGAGCGTGGCGGATGTTGCGGTCGTGTCGTCGCGCGCCGTGCTGGTGAATGGCAAGGCGCCCGGCGTCACGAGTTTGGTCATCGTGGATCGCAATCGCATTCGACAGTATCAAGTGCGCGTGACGCCGGCTGTCGGCACGCGCCCACCCGATGTGGCCGCCGCCATCGGCTTGCCCGGCATCGCGATTCGCCCGTTGCGCGATGCTCTGGTTTTGGAAGGCGAAGTTGAAAACGCCGAGGAAATGCGCCGCGCCGTCGAAATCGCCGGTATTTTTTCGCCGCGCGTCATCAATCATCTGACGCTGCGCGGCGCGCCGACGGGCGAGGCCGCCGTTGCCGGACAAATTCAGGCCGCGATCAATCTGCCCAATGTTACGGTGACGACGCTGGGCGATTCGATTTTGCTGCAAGGCACGGTCGAAAACGCGAGCCAGCGCCAGCGCGCCGAGCTAATCGCGGGGCGGCTCAGCAAAAACGTTTTGAATCTCATCGAGACGCCGCGCCTGACAATCGAGCAAGTGCGCGACACATTGAGCGCGATGGCGGCGCAAGGCGCGACTCCCGGCCTTTCGATCCGGCAAGTCGGCGATCAGATTATTCTCGACGGCACAGTCGCGACGCAGGCGATTATCGACGAAGCGGTCGCGACATCGGCGCGTAGCGGCTTGCAAGTCGTCAATCGCTTGCGGCTTACGCCAGCGCTGACCGCCGAAGCGACGCTGCTCAATTCGATAACGGCGGCGATCAACATTCCCGGCGTCCACGCTTCGGGCACCGCCAAGCGCATTATTTTAACGGGCATCGTGCCCGATACCAACATGGCGGTGATGGCCGCGCAGATCGCGCGCTCGTTCGCCGCCGAAGTCGATAACATGCTCGAGACGCCGTATCCGATTCTGGTCAACGTCGATGTTTCGATTGCCGAAATCAATCGCAACAAAGCCAGCGCGCTGGGCGTGGCGTTTCCCGGGCTGGGCGCGGTCGGAGGGCAAAACGTCGCGAACATCGGCTTGGGCGCCAGTCAAGTCACGACTTTCGGCTCGACTTTCGCGGCCAACTTGCAGGCTTTGGTGACGAGCGGCAATGCGCGCATTTTGCAAAATCCGCGCACGACCGTGCTTTCGGGCCGCACCGCGACTTTCCAAGTCGGCGGCCAGATTCCGGTTCCGACAGGCGCGACGGCAACGCCGACCGGAACGACCGTTGGCATTACTTTCAAGGACTTCGGCGTGCTCATCGACATCGTGCCGGTCGCGACGCGCGGCGGCGTGGTCACAATGCGCGTGCGGACAGAAGTTTCGGCGATTGACGAATCGATTCCGCGCGTGGCAATCGGCAACGGCATTTTGATTCCGGCGTTCACGCGCCGCACAACAGTGACCGAAGTCACCGTCGCGCCGGGCGGCACCATCGCGCTGGGCGGACTGATCGCCAACACCACGACAAAAACCGTGCGCGCTCTGCCGGTATTGAGCAAAATTCCGTTTCTGGGCAGCTTGTTCACGAGCAAGCAATTTCTCAACAACCAGAGCGAGCTGGCGATCTTCGTGACGCCGCGCGTTTTGCCCAATTCCCTACTGCCCGGCCAGCTTGCGCCTGCGGACGTTTACGCCAACGGCAACACGACCAACGTCGGCACGACGCTTGGCAATCCCGGCATCAGCTCCTTCAATTCGGGCGCGTCCGTCACCGGCAGCGGTGGCGGCGCAAGCAGTGGCGGCAGCAGCCAGTAAATTCGCGACACCGAAAAGTACGCCTGAATAAAGGCGTACTTTTCGCAAAAGGAACTCTTTATGCAACGCAATAGACCTGTAATCCTCGGCGCCGCGATTCTGGGCTTGCTCGCCATCGGCCTGACGTTGATGTCGCTGCTGCGGCCTCGCACCGCCACGCCGCCGCCCGGCACCGGCCCCAACGCCGCGCCGACCAAAGCGCCGACAGTCAAGCAAGTCGTGCCCTACAAGGAACTTCCGCCGCGCACGCTGATTACCAGATATAACGTTCACGAAATGGAATTGCCCGTCGTTGCGGGCGCGCCCCCCGTACCGTCGATGACGATGGAAGCCGCGATTGGCCGCCTGACCAGCGACATCATTCGACCCGGCCAGCCGATCACAGCGCAACTCCTGACCGAGCCGATCAAGCGCACCACGCCGGCGAACTTTCGCGTTCCGACCGGCACGCGCGGCTTGGCCGTCATGGTCGACCCGAAATCGACGCTGGGCGACCTGGTCGATGTCGGCGACCGCGTCGATGTCGTCGTCGTTCACAAAGTGAAATATAAGAACGCGCAGCAGCAGGAAAACGAATCGCGTTCGGGGCGCACCATCGCGCGCAATCTGCTCGTTCTGGCGACCGATCCGGCGGTTGCCCAAGCACGCGCCACGCCTCCGCCGGCGGCTGCTCCGGGGGTTCCGGGGGTTCCGGGCGCGCCTCCCGCTCCGCCGCCGCCTCCGACACCGCCGCCTCCGCCGGGCCAGGCGCCGGCCAAAATTCGCGTTGTGTTGGCGGCTCCGCCTGCTGAGGCTTCGCGCATCGCCGCTGCCCAGGAAAGCGGCAACATTCATCTCACGCTGCGCGATCCCAGTGAGCCGGTGCTCTTGCCGGGCGTGCCCGAAGCGTTTGAATATCCGATTCGCGACAAAGCTGGGCCGGCACGTGCCGGCGGCAATGCGCCGTCCAACGCCAACGCGCAACCCAATCGCCCGTCCCCACAAACCGGGAACGCAACCGTGACGCCGCGAGAACAAAATCCACAACCTGATCGGCCACGTCAGCAGGGTATCGTGCCGCCCGCAACCTGGGAACTTCCGACGCCGATACCGCCGCCTCAGCCGACAGCACCGCCCGACGCAGAAGTTACGGTGATTCGCGGAACCGAAAAAACCCGCGTTCTCGTGCCGCAAAGATAACGCAGATAAATGTCGCAAACAAAAAGTACGCCCGAATATGGGCGTACTTTTTGTTTTGTGAATGCCTGAGGGCTTGGCAGGATCAGGGCAATCGCATCTGAAAATTTTGTGCAAGTTGGAAGTCTTGTGATTGAGCTAGACCATGCTGAATTGCAAGTTGCAATGACTGGCCGGACGCAAAACCGATTGTAGGGGCGAGACGCTGTCTCGCCCAGGGCACGCCGTTGGCACGCCCAGGGCACGCCCAGGGCGTGCCCCTACGTTGTGGATGCTCGTGCGTCCGTCCACAATTATAAATTGAGGCGCTGAACTTATAAAAATAATTTCAGATGCGATTGCCCTGTTGACAAGACAAGCTCTGCAAAGAATCTAAAACCTCTGTGCTATAATCGCTGTGTGAATTTTCCGCCGTCCGAAACGCCGCCCGCACCGCCGTCGAAATCTCAATCTTCGCAGCCGGCATCGCGAATGCGCGCGGGACAGGCCGCTTTGCTGCTGGCCGCCACCTATTTTCTGGCGCGCGTGATCGGGCTTTTTCAACTGACGATCATCAATGCGCTGTTGCCGCCGGGCGATAGCGCGGCTTATTTCGCGGCGTTTCGCTTGCCCGACATCATCAATTATCTGGTCGCAGGCGGCGCGATGTCGGTCACCTTCATCCCGATTTTTACCAGTCTCAAGCACGACGGCAACGAGCGCGCGGCGTGGAAGTTTTTCTCCACCGTCGCCAGTTTGATGGGCGTCGCGCTGGCGATTTTGATCGCGCTGGGAATTTTGTTCGCCGATCCTCTGGTGCGCCTGACCAATCCCGGCTTCAATGATCCTGACAAGGCCGAAACTCTGGCGCTGACAATCGAGATGACGCGCGTTTTGCTGCCGGCGCAATTGTTCTTTTATCTGGGCGGCATGGTCGTCGGCGTGCTCAACGCGCACCGGCGCTTCGGCGCTTCGGGCCTGACCGGAGCGGTTTACAATCTGGTCGCGATTGCCGCCGGCGTTTTGTTGTGGAAATTGACAAACGCGACCGGCTTCGCCTGGGGCATTTTGATCGGCGCGTTCGCCGGCAATTTCTTGATGCCGCTTTTGGCCGCGCGCAGCGGGCCGCATGGCGAGCGACTGCGCTTTGACTTTTGCTTTGAGTGGCAGAGCCGCGACGTGCAGCGGTTTTTCCTTAACGCCCTGCCGATCATGCTGGGCGTTTCGCTGCCGGTTGTCGATCAAATCGTGGTCGGCTGGTTCGCGTCCTATTTGCCGGTCGAAAACGTGGCATATTTGCAGACCGGCAATCGCGTGATGCTGGCGCCTCTGGGCATTCTGGCGCAGGCGGCGAGCGTCGCGGCGTTTCCGTTTATGGCCAGTGACAGCGCCGCGCGCAACTGGCAATCTCTCGCCGACTTTGTGCGCAACGGCCTGCGCCGCCTGATGTTTCTGTCACTGGCGATTTCTACTTTGTTGATTCTCATCGCGCGCCCTCTGGTCAGCTTGCTTTTCGGTTACGGCAAATTCGGCGAAGACAGAAATGCGGTGTCGCAAACCGCCGTCGCGTTCGCGTTTTACTGCGTCGGGCTTTTCGCGTGGGCGGGACAGCAATTTGTGGCGCGCGGTTTTTACGCGCTGCAAGACACCAAAACGCCGACAATCATCGGCACCGTTTTGACGTTCGTGTTTTTCATTCCGCTGTGCTGGCTGATGAAAAACTGGAACGGCGTTCTGGGCCTGTCGCTGGCGACGAGCATCGGCGCGACGGCGCATTTTATTTGCGTGTTGATCGCGCTCGACATGAAAATGCGCGGTCGAAAATACAACGCGCATTTGCGCCCTGAAAAAGTGCTCGGAACGCTTTTGCGAACTTTGACCGCGTGTTTGGTGATGGGCGCCGCCGGCCTGTTTGCCGCGCGATTCGGCGCCGGGTTGGGCAGCGGCAAGCCGGGCGACGTGTTCAACATCACGATTACGAGCGTTGTCGCCGTCATCGCGTTCTCCGTCGCCGCGAGCGCCATCGGCATTCCCGAATGGAAATGGATCAGCGCCAAAATCGCGCGCCGCAGGTAGCATTCAGCATTCAGCATTCGTCGTTATCCGGCACTGGCTTTGCGCGCCGCATTCTCCATTCAAAGCGCGGACAAAGTTGTCATTTTGTAAATGGCGATTGCCGCACGCATGAACAAAACGCGCTAAAGCGCAAGGAGATTCTCATGAGTTCCACAGACGACAAAGCGACGGGCACGGCCAACGATGTTGTTGGCAATGTGAAGCAAGTTGTCGGCAACGCGACCGGCAATGACAGCATGAAAGCCGAAGGCGCCGCGCAAGAAACCAAAGGCGACGCGCAAAAAGCTCTGGGCAACGCCAAAGACGCTGTCGGCGGCGCGCTGAAAAACGCCGGTGACGCGATCAAGGGAAAGTAAGCAGGAAGCCGTAGCAGAAAAGTACGCCCGAATATGGGCGTACTTTTCTTTTTGGCTTGCTGCCTTGCCGCAAAACGATTATGCTTAAAGGCGCATTCGGGACACCAAAAGTCGGAAAACCGAATAACGGGATATGGCTCAGCTTGGTAGAGCGCCTGACTGGGGGTCAGGAGGTCGTCGGTTCAAATCCGGCTATCCCGATAGTTTTCTTTTTTGCCGCTGCGCCCTTATCCCACAAGGGTTCTTCAAAGCGCCTTCCTCGGCGCGACACATCAAAACCAATCAGGCGAAACTTGCGCTATCTCAATCGGGCTGTAATTCCGGTCGGTTTCAGGCGCAACGCGGCGCAACGATCAGATTTTTCAGAAACACAAAAGGGAAAGCATGGCGGCAACAGAATGGGTTTTGGTGACAGGCGCCGCAAGCGGCATCGGCGCCGAACTGTGCCGCTTGTTCGCGCGCGCCGGCTCGAACATCGTGTTGGTCGATAAGAGCCCCGATGGCCTGGAAAAAACAGGCGCGGAATTGTTCGGGAAATTCGGCATCCAGACGGTTCTGCTCGTTCACGACCTTTCTTTCCCCGATGCGCCGGAGCAAATCTATCGCGAGCTGGAAGAGCAAGGCATTGAAATCGACGTGCTGGTCAACAACGCCGGATTCGGTACGTTCGGCAACTTCTGGGAAACCGACATCGGGCGCGACAAAGCTCTCATCAATGTGAACATCATGGCGCCGATGCTGCTGACGCGGCTTTTTCTGCCGCCCATGATCGCGCGCCGCAAGGGGCGGATTTTAAATGTCGGATCGGTTTCCGGCTTTTTGGCCAGCCCGTATACGTCCACTTATTATTCGAGCAAAGCGTTTTTGCTTTCGTTTTCGCAGGGCGTGGCGACCGCGCTCAAGGGCAGCGGCGTGACCGCGACCGTGGTTTGCCCCGGCCCGACTTATACCGCGTTCAACTGGCACGCCGAAGAAGGCGGCCCGCCTCCGCAACGCAAAAGATTTCAAATGGAAGCCGCAGACGTGGCGGCGCAGGCTTATCGTGGCATGAGGCGAGGCCGCATGGTCGTGATTCCCGGCGCTTCCAACAAAGCCCTGGCGCTGCTCGCTAAAGTTCTGCCGCGCCGCTTCGCGCTTTGGCTGCTCACGTTTGGACAAGAAGCGTCCGCCAAAACCGACGCTAAAACCGAAGAAGCCGCAAAGCCGAAATAGCTTTTCATCGCGCCAGAGAAAAAGTACGCCTTTATTCGGGCGTACTTTTTAGTTTTACAGCGCACCGGGAATGATTTTCCCCAGTGGAACGCGATGAGTTGCTCCGGTCGCGCTGGGCACATTGCCAGCTTCGCCCATGATTGTCGCGTGCGCCAGAATCGCAAAAGCAACGGCTTCTTTGGCGTCGCTGCGTAAGCCGATGTCTTCGTGCAGAAGAATTCTGTAAACCGCGCCTTCCTTCGACAAATACTTCTCCAGCATTTTTCGCAGCGTCGGATTGAACGCGCCGCCACCGCCTAAAATCACTTCGATGGGCGCATCGCCAACAGGCGCATCGCCAACAGGCGCATCGCTGAAACGGGTGAAATGCGGCTCCGCGTGCGCGCGATAGCTTTGCGCGATCGAAGCCGCCGTCAGTGCGGTCGCGGTCGCAATTACGTCATTTTCCTTTAAGCCGCGCCGCGTGCCTTGCGCCACGAAATCGTGCGCGAAGTGTTGTCCCCATTCTTCGCGTCCCGCCGATTTGGGCGGCGCAAGGGCGAAAAACGGATGTTGTAAAAGTTCTACCAACCAAGCTTCATTCACTTGTCCCGCAGCGGCGCGGCGCCCATCTTCATCAAAGTTTTCGCGTCCTTCGCTCAAGATGCGCACGGCTTCGTCCATAATCATGTTGCCCGGCCCGCTGTCCCAGGCGCGCACGTCGGCGAGCGCGCAAGCGGCGGGAAGCAGTGTGCAGTTGGCGATGCCGCCAAGATTCTGCACGATTCGATGGCGGTCGGCGCGGCGCAATAAAAGAAAATCGGCCAGCGGCACCAGAGGCGCGCCTTGTCCGCCGACAGCCAGGTCGCGCGGGCGAAAATCGGCGACGACGGTGATGCCTGTGCGCTCGGCGATGACGCTGGGCTCGCCGATTTGCAGGCTTGCGCCGTGCGCCGGCTGGTGAGAGATCGTTTGGCCGTGTGAACCGATAAGATCGATGTCGCCGGGTTGTAAATCGCATTGCGCGACAAGTTGAAGCACGGCAACGGCGAACTCTTCGCCCAATTCCACATTGAGCGCGGCGAGTTCGGCAATCGTCCCAACTTCGCACAAAGCGAGAATTTTTTCGCGCAGCGGCGCAGCAAACGCAATGGTGACAAATCCCTGCAATTCGACTTGCAACTTTTGCGCGCCACCGTTTTGCGCGCTGACGGTGATCTCGACACACGCGGCATCAATGCCGTCGAGCGAAGTTCCCGACATCAGGCCGATGACGCGCCGCATCGGTTTGTCGCGATAGCTTTGTAACCGAGAAAACCAGTCCATGCGCTGTTAAAACTTACGGTGTCCCCGACGTGCGGCCAGAAAAGGCGACAACTGATTGCGCCGAGCGGTTGGTGAATCTTTGCGTTCTTCATAGAAGCTGTTTTGGAAGTCGTTTAGAAGTGTCATTTCGACCGAAGCGCAGCGAAGAATGAGCGCAGCGTAGTGGAGAAATCTTGTCGTTGCCTCGCAAAAGACGCCTCGGCTTCGCTCGGCA
>Ga0136611_10001243_pt1 | contig 17693 bp, 9 predicted proteins | sample AntDrymUQ2232306_2_FD_106645 | JGI IMG/M metagenome (GOLD analysis project Ga0136611, IMG submission 106645) | Polar desert sand microbial communities from Dry Valleys, Antarctica - metaG UQ223 (23.06) | ecosystem: Environmental > Terrestrial > Soil > Desert | place: Antarctica: Dry Valley...
CGCCGTCCCGGGCCACTTCGGGAAGATCAAAGTTACGGAGTTTGTGGTGGCCAGGCGGGGTCGGGGCGAACCGCCGACCTTCCGATTTTCAGTGCCGGTCGAGGGGTCCGGAGGGGTCCATCGACGTAGATCAACAGGCCTCTGACCTGCGCTTTTGCTAAACGATCTTCCGGAGCCGTTCGCCGGAATCCGAGGCTGCTGTTAGCAAAGTGTTAGCAAGATCGCGCTTCCGCGAGGGGTCGGTGATCACTGCCTGTGACGGGACGCACGCGCCATGAGCGCGGTCGCCCGACGGGATGTTGCGCAGCCGGGGTTGAATCACTTGGTCGCCGTCGGACAGTTCACCGGTCGACCTCGTTCCTTCGGCGACTCGGCGACTCGGCGATATCGAGCAGGAGTTGGCGCTCCTCGCTCCTCGTGTAAGGAACGCATCGGCTGAAGCGCCGCCGATGGTCCTCGCCTCCCTTGTTTGAGGGTCCATCCGCCCGTCAGCGGCGGCTGATTGCGAGACATGTGCGGCAACGAGCGTCAGCGACTGCACCCGAAATGTCGGTGAAATGTATAACGTCGGCTGAGTGACCCTCACCACGGATCTTCGGCCGGTCTCCGACCTCCCAGCGGTTGGCCAACTCGTCACCCTCCGCGGCCGCAATTGGGTCGTGACAGACGTTCACTCCGGTGCGCTCCCCTACGACGTGACCGCCGCCAGCCTGGGTGAGGGCGCCACGTTCGTGAGCCTCAGCAGCGTCGAGGACGACGGGCTCGGCGAGGAGCTCCGGGTCCTGTGGGAGCTCGAGTCCGGCCGCAAGGTTCTGAACCGTGCCACCCTCCCCGACGTCAGCGAAGGCCGGTTCGACGACCCCGCGCAGCTCGGCGCGTTCCTCGACGCCCTGCGCTGGGGGGCAGTGACCAGCGCCGAGACCACTGTCCTGCAGGCCCCGTTCCGCGCCGGTATCGCTGTCGAGGACTACCAGCTCGAGCCAGCGATCCGGGCCTTGAGCCTCCCGCGCGTGAACCTGCTCGTCGCCGACGACGTCGGCCTCGGCAAGACGATCGAGGCTGGCCTCGTGATCCAGGAGCTGCTGCTGCGCAGCCGGATCCGCCGCGTCATGGTGATCTGCCCGGCGCACCTGACTGACAAGTGGCGTGACGAGATGCTCGATCGGTTCGGTCTCGACTTCGCGATCGTCAACAGCGACACCCTCAGCCAGGTCCGTCGTGATCGCGGCCTGCACGCGAACCCGTTCAAGGTCTACCCCTACACGATCGTCAGCCTCGCGTGGCTCCGCGGCCCGAAGGCCGGCCGGCTGCTCGATGAGGTCCTGGCCCAAGCTGGTCCGAGCCGAACCCGCCCTCTCGACCTGCTGATCGTCGATGAGGCGCACCACGTCGCGCCGCCTGGTAAGGGCAAGTACGCGGTGGACAGTCAGCAGACCCGGGCCGTGAAGCGACTCGCCGATCATGCTGAGCACCGGCTGTTCATGTCCGCGACCCCGCACAACGGGTACGTCGAGTCGTGGACCGCGCTGCTCGCGATGCTCGACCCGCAGCGGTTCGCACGCGGCGTCATCCCGGATCCGGCGGCGCTCAAGCAGATCCTCATCCGACGATTGAAGACCGAGATCAAGAACGACGACGGCTCGCCGCGCTACCCCGCCCGGGAGGCCAAGGACATCACCGTGACCTACCCCGCCGCGGAGCTGCAGATCCAGGAGCTGCTGGCCGACTACACCCGCGCCCGATCGGCGAAGGCCGCTTCCGCGCGCGCCAAGGCGAAGAAGGCCGGGATCGACCTGCTCGGGTTGCTACTGAAGAAGCGCTACTTCAGCAGCCCCGCAGCCTTCAGCAGCACGGTCCTGGCAGTCCGGGACAACAGCAAGCGGGTCGACCTGCAGTGGCCGAGCGACGCGTACGACGTCGAGATCGACGTTGATTACGCCCACGGCCTCGACGAGGACCGTCAGCAGCTGCTGGATGGGGACTTCGCCGACGACGACGCGGTCGACGAGGCGGAGCAGACCGCGCTGGCCAAGGCGCAGCGCGCAGCCGGAGAGACTGACGCAAAGGAAGCCGAGCTCCTCGAGCAGCTCTGCGCCTGGGCCGAGCAGCACGGCCACGAGACCGACGCCAAAGCCGCCGCGCTGCTGGAGTTCCTCCGCACGACCTGTCGAAGCGGCGGGAGCTGGAACGACGAGCGGGTCGTAGTGTTCACCGAGTATCGCGACACCCAGCGATGGCTGCTCGACCTACTGGAGAAGCACGGACTGGCTGAGCAGGGCCGCGTCGCGCTCCTGTACGGCGGGATGGACGACGACCAGCGCGCCGCGATCATGCGGGCCTTCCAACGCGACCCCGCGCAGCACAAGCTCCGGATCATCCTCGCCACCGACACCGCGAGCGAGGGCGTCGACCTTCAGAACTACTGCCACCGGCTGGTCAACTATGACCTGCCGTTCAACCCGAATCGGCTCGAGCAGCGCGCCGGCCGCATCGACCGTTACGGCCAGACGAAGGTGCCGCTCGTCTACCACTTCGCCGGCAGCGACTGGCAGACCGCCTCGAAGGACAGCCTGCAGGGCGACCTGCAGTTCCTCACCATCATCGCCCGCAAGATCGCCACAGCCCGCGAAGACCTCGGCAGCGTCAACCCCGTCATCAGCGATGCCGTCGAGCGCAAGATGCTCGGCCGACCAGCCCGCGACTTCGACGTCGACCGAACCCTCGCGAAGGCCAAAGCAGACCCCGCCCTCAAGGTCGAACGCCAGCTGCGGGAGGAAACCGAGCGCCTCGCCGCGACCCTCGACAACAGCCGACGAGAACTGCACTGCGCCCCCGCCGACATCGAACGCGTCGTCCGCACCGGCCTAACCCTCGGGCGCCAACCCGACCTCGTCCCCGAGCAGCGCGACGGCACGACCGTCTTCCACGTCGGCACCCTGACGGGCTCCTGGGCCCGCACCATCGTCGACCTGAACGACCCCGACTACGGCCTGCGGCCGATCTCCTTCGACCCCGACTACGCCGCGAAGCGACAAGACGTCGTCCTCGCCCACCTCAACCACCCGCTCGTAGCGATGGCAACCCGGCTGCTCCGCGCCGAGGTGTGGGGCAGCGACAAGAGCAGCCTCGCCCGCGTCGCCAGCATCCGCGTCGCCGACGTGGCCCTGCAGCACGAGGTCCTCGCCGCCTACAGCCGGCTTGTGCTCATCGGCGCAGACGGCAAGCGCCTGCACGAGGAGCTCGTTCCCGCCGGCGGCGTCCTGCGCGACGGCTCGTTCAACCGGCTCGGCGTCGGCGACCTGGCCAAGAGCCTGGATGCCGCCCTCGGTCCCAAAGCCCGACCGGCCGCCGCCAGCGACCGTGCGCAGCAAGCCCTGGTGAACAGCTGGCCGAAGGTCAGCAGCAACCTGTCCGCCGCGATCGACGCCCGCGCCAAGGAACGCCAGGAAAGCCTCGAGCGCGCATTGCAGCGCCGACAGAAGGACGAGGAAACCCGCACCATCGCCCTGCTCGACGCCTTCAAGGCCGCCCTGACCACCGCGATCAGCAGCCAAAGCGACCCACAGCAGCTGTCCTTCGCCGACCTCGAACCCGACGAGCGTCAGCAGCTCACCGCAGACCGCGCCGCATGGCAGGAACGCCTCGACCGGCTCCCGAAGGAGCGCGAGGAGGAGCTCGCCCGGATCGCCGAGAGATACTCCCGCGTCGACTTCTTCACCTTCCCCGCCGCAGTCGTGCACCTCGTCCCCGCCGGAACCGACCGATGAGCGCCTTCTACAAGCCCAGGCGTGGACGCCGCCCCAGCAGCACCGACTGGCTGCAGATCCTCGACGTCGACGGCCCTTTCCTCGCGGCTCCCGTCGTCCACGACACGTGGCCTGACGGCCTGCCCGCCCTCAGTCAGTCGCAGCTGGATGCTCTGCGTGGCGCGAGCACGCTGTACGACGCGAACCCTGGCATCCGCGACGCGTTCATCAGCCACGTCCTCACCCACACCCTCGACTGGCGACACAACCTGGCGGCCCGCCCCGACGCCGCCGCCTTCAACGTCGGCGTCCCCGAGCACCACCAGAGCGTCGAGATCGCTTTCGCACTCCGCGCCCAGGAACAGGACGGCACCGTCCAGGACGCCCCGCTGCTGCTCGGCATCGTCCTGCCGCCCAAGACCGCCACCACCGGTCGCACGCCCGCCGGGTCCGGCAGCTGGACCGCCGGCCCAGCCGACCGGCTCGCGCACGCACTGCGGATGCGGAAGGTCCCACTCGGGATCGTCACCAACGGCGACACCTGGACCCTCGTCACCGTCTCCGACGGCGGCGCGGTCAGCACCGCGACCTGGACCCGCCACGCCTGGCTCGAAGAGCCCCAGACGCTGCGCGCGTTCGTCGCGCTCCTGACCCGCACCCGCTTCTACGGCGTCCCCGACGACGCGACGCTCCCCGGTCTGCTCACCAAGAGCCTCGCCCGGCAAGAAGAGGTCACCGAACGCCTCGCCGAGCAGTCCCAAGCGGTCGTGGAGATGCTCGTCGCCACCCTCGGCCGCCTCGACGCCCAGCACCAAGCCGAACACGGCACCCGCCTTCTCCCACCAGATGTCGGGCCGGCCGAGGTGTACCAGGCCGCCGTCACCGTCCTCATGCGGTTGGTGTTCCTGCTGTACGCCGAAGAACGCGGACTCCTCCCCCTCGACGACGACACCTACGCCAGCGGGTACGCCGTCAACACCCTGGCCGACAGTCTTCGGGAGCGCGCCACCGACCACGGCGAGGATGCCCTCGAACGCACCTCCACTGGCTGGTACCGGCTCCTCGCCCTGTTCCGGGGCGTCCACCGTGGCGCCCGGCACGAGCAGCTCATCCTGCCCGCGTACGGGGGGAGCCTGTTCGACCCAGACCGGTTCCCGTGGCTCGAAGGCCGTGCCACCCCCGAGGCGCCGCTCGGTAACGGCGAGGTCCCCGCTGTCGACGACCGGACCCTGCTGAAGGCTCTGGACTCGCTGCAGACGCTCCAGTTCGCGAAGGAACGCCGTCAGGTGTCCTACCGCAGCCTCGACGTCGAGCAGATCGGCTACGTCTACGAGGGCCTGCTCGACCAGGACGCACTCACCGCGACCGACTGGGTCGTCAGCATCGCCGTAAGCGATAAGGACCCGCGCAAGAACGGCCCTGAGCTCCTGCTCACCGACCTGGAACAGCGCCACGCGGTCAGCGACGACGCACTCGCAACCTGGCTGGTCGAGCAGGTCAAGAACATCAAGGGCACCCGCAGCAAGGCCAGCATCCTCAAAGCCCTCACCCCTCTCGACGGCGACGACAAGCCGCGGTACGAGCGGCTCGTCCGCGAAGCGTGCGGCAACGACGACGCGATCACCTCGCGGGTGCTGCCGCTCGCGAAGCTGCTGCGGCTCGACCCGAGGGACCTGCCCGTCGTGTACCCACCCGGCAGCCTCTACCTCACCGACAGCACGGCCCGCGCCAACACTGGTGCCGTCTACACACCCCGCTTCCTCGCCGAGCAGGTCGTCGAGACCACCCTCGAAGCGATCGTCTACTCACCCGGCCCCCTCGATACTGAGGACAGATCTGCCTGGGTGCTCAAGACACCGGAGCAGATCCTCAGCCTCAAGATCTGCGACATCGCCGCGGGCAGCGGCGCCTTCCTCGTCGCCGCCACCCGCTACCTCGCCGACCGGCTGCTGGAGTCCCGCCGCCAGTACGCCACTGAAGCGACGTCCTCGGCGGATGAGAGAAAAGCTTTAGTGTCCGGAGGGGCGGACACTGAAGCGGTCCCTGGGCTGCGCGCGCTCGCCCAAGCCGAACAGGACGAACTCGACGCCCGCCGCGCCGTCATCGTCAACTGCATTTACGGCGTTGACATCAACCCCATGGCGATCGAGATGGCGAAGCTCAGCCTTTGGCTCACCAGCCTCGACCGCAACCGAGCGTTCAGCTTCCTCGACGACCATCTCGCCGTCGGCGACAGCCTGCTCGGTATCACTAGCCCACAGCAGCTCCTCGACCTGCACTTCGACCCCAAGCGGGGCCGAGCGCTCCACAAGGACACACTCGACCTCTTCACGTCTACCGTCGAAAGCGACCTCAAGACCGCGAGCGAGCTGCGTGCCCAGATCCCGCTCGTCGGCGATCGCGACAGCCGCGACGCCGAAACCAAGCAGCGCCTGCTACGCCGCGCTCGCGAGATCACCGCACGCCTGAAACTGGTCGCTGATGGCCTCACCGCGGCGAGCCTCGCCGGCGGCGAAGACGCCAGATACCTCAACCTTGCGTCCCTGGTCAGCGACGCAAGCATCGGCCACGACCCTAGTGACAAGAAGCTGCTCGCGTGGACGACAGCACGTTTGCGGAGCGGAGGTGGCGACGGACAGCAGCAGCCGCTGCACTTCCCGCTCGTCTTTCCTGAGGTCTTCAGCGCCGGTCGCGCGGGCTTCGACGCGGTGGTCGGAAACCCACCGTTCCTTGGGGGTTGGAAGATCGCCTTGGCGTCTGGCGCCGGCTACCGCGAACACCTCGTGCAAGTCGTCGGGCATGGAGTTCGAGGCAGCGCAGACCTAGTTGCCTATATGGTGCTAAGGGCCGACGCGCTACTTGATCCCGACCGCGGGCAGTTGGGCCTCGTGGCAACGAACACGGTGGCCCAAGGCGACACTCGCGACGTTGGCCTGGCTCAACTTTCCCAGGCGGGATCGACCATCCGCGCGGCAGTGAAAAGCGAATCATGGCCGACCACCGGGGCCAATCTTGAGTACAGCATCACCTGGCTCTCGCGTTCGAGGCTGGCACCCGGTGTGCCGCCCCGGCTTGATGGCCAGGCAGTCAATCGCATCACCCCGAGCCTCGACGCGGCCGGAAGGGTCGAAGGCGACCCGGCGAGACTGCTTGCCAATCGGGGCCTCGCCTTTAAAGGTTGTAACGTCTTCGGTCGCGGATTCATCGTCAGCACAGAAGACGCTCGGTCGCTCATTGCACGAGACGCGAGTTACTCAGATGTTCTGTTTCCTTTCCTGACGGGGGAGGATCTGAATGGCCGACCCAATGCCGACGCCAGTCGCTGGATTATCAACTTCCGAGACTGGACCGAAGAAAGAGCCCAGCAGTACCCGGAGGCGTTTGAGCAAGTTCGCCGCCTGGTCAAACCCGAGCGGGATCACAACAATCGGCCTGCACGTAAGAAGTACTGGTGGCGGTATGGCGACTTCGCCGCAGGTCTAGATCGAGCGACGACATCGCTGAAGCGGGTCGTGGCCATGGCGCTTGTAAGTAAGGCAGTTTTGCCGCTTTTTGTCCCGGCCAATCAAGTCTTCTCACACATGCTGGTGGTCTTCGCGACTGACGATCCTGCGATGCTTGCCGTCATATCCAGCAGCTGTCACTACTACTGGGGAGTCACGCGCAGTTCGACGCTCGAGACAAGGACGAACTACTCCCCGCAAGGGGCGTTTGAGACGATGCCGATGCCGCCGGTTTCCACGCAATTGAGATCTTCTGGCCAAGCACTGCATGACATGCGGGCCGAGTTAATGTCCAAGCGTCAACTGGGCCTGACGAAGACCTACAACCTAGTCCACAATCCAGAATGCACCACCGACGAGATTGTCCATCTGCGGCGACTGCACTTGGAGATCGACGAGGCAGTATGTGCGGCCTACGGCTGGGGTGACCTGATCCCCCAGTTGACCCATGGGCATTACGAGACGCGGCAAGGTTTCCGCTGGACCATCGACCCCGCGGCACAGACGGAGATCCTGGATCGATTGTTGGAGCTCAACCACCAGCGGCACGCGGACGAGGTCGCTCATGGGCTGCCCGGCAAGAGGAGCAAGGGCGGGAAAGACGCACGCACTAAGAGCCCCCTTAGTGATGAGCTGCCGCTGTTCGGGGACGACGCGTGACCAACGCCTCCTCTGAGAAGACGGTGCCGGGTCTTGATGCGTCCGCCGCCGTTGCCGGGAAGCCGGTTGGGCCGCAGTCGTCGCTCGAGGTCCGGGGGGAGGTCGAGCGGCTGCTGGCGAAGGACCTGCTTGGCCCATGGGCCGACGATGAGCAGGAGGTACTGCCCCAGGGCGCGACGCCGGGTGAGCGCTACATCCTGGGGGTGCTGTCGCCGCGCGGCGCAGCTCTGGACGCTGATCTGACGGACGTGACCGCGACTGACGACGGCACCGGGGACGGGGCTGACGAGGCGGGAGCGGCTGCAGCGGCCGGCTCGATGGCGCCCGCGTCGCTTGGCTTGTCGTTTCGAGTCGCCGATGGCACCGGGCGGATCACGGTCGAGGTGTCGTGGGGCCGGTACGAGCAGGCCCAGGTGGATACCCCCGATGCGGAAGGTGGCGAGACCCGCAAGGCGTGGGTGCGCCGCCCGGAGCGGTTCGACGTCGAGTTGGACCTGGCCGAGGCGGACTCGACCGTTGTGTTGCCTGGTGCGCCGGTCGGCGTGGTGGTCCGGTCGAAGGTCCGGCTCGTCGGGAAGTGCCGCTTCGTCGACGTCTCACTGGTAAACGGACAGGCTGAGCCCAAGGACCGTCGCGATGCGGCGAAGCTCTTCCAGTGCCGGCTCAGCGTCCGTGCGCTGGACGGTACGGAGGCGGTGTTCCTGCCGCACAGCGATGACACGCACGCCGTAGCCGGCGACACGAGCGAGATCGGCGCCGAGGGCGATGCGGGGCCGACGAACGATCCTGAGGTCGCAGCGCTCGCGATGCTGTACCGGGGGTCGTTGCAGTTCGCGGTCGGCCGCAACTGCGCGCCGGTCGCGGAGCGGCGTGACGGTGACGACCAGGCCTGGCGGCTGTCGAGCACGGCGCTCCCGACGTACGACATCGCGCAAACTCTCGCACCCGACCCGGAGCGGCAGCCGCTGCTTGCCGGGCTCAAGTTGGACATGCGCTGGCTCGGCACCGCGGACAAGGGCGACGTGCTGACCGCGCTGACGCCGCTCGCGACCGGGTACGCGACCTGGCTCGATCAGCAGGCGCCTCGCATCACCAGCGACGCGACCCTCACCCGCCATCAGGTGCCTGCGGCGGCGAACCTGGCGAAGGCGCGAACGATCGCGGCTCGGATGCAGGGTGGGCTGAGTCTGCTCGGTGAGGACAGCGAGCGGGGCCGGCAGGCCTGGCAGGCATGGCAATTCGCGAACCTTGTGATGGCCGATCAACGTCAGCGCACAGAAGTTGCCGCCCGCCGTGAGAGCCCCGAACAGCCGATCGGCGAGCTGCTGAAGGTCACCGACGACCCGCGGTTGCGCTCGTGGCGTCCGTTCCAGCTGGCCTTCGTGTTGCTGAACCTGCCGTCGCTAGTCGATCCGGCCCATGAGGAGCGGAGCCTCCCCGAATCAGACGACGGGTCCGGACTGCTGGACCTGCTGTTCTTCCCCACCGGTGGTGGCAAGACAGAGGCCTACTTGGGCCTGACCGCGTTCACGTTCGCGATCCGCCGCCTTCAAGGTCTCGTCGGCGCGGGTGAGGACGCGCGCGACGGTGGCGCTGGGGTCGCCGTCCTTATGCGGTACACGCTGCGGCTGCTGACCGCGCAGCAGTTCCAGCGTGCGGCGGCGCTCGTGTGCGCCGCGGAGCAGATGCGGCGCCTGGCCTCATCCCGTGCCCAGACAGAGGTGGGCTTCGAGAACCCGTGGGGCAAGGAGCCGTTCCGGATCGGCCTGTGGGTCGGGTCCGGGGTGTCGCCGAACTGGTACGAAGGCGCCAAGGAAGGCGTTGAAGCCGCCAAGGATCGGCTCGGCGCCAGCAACCAGGGCAACCCGGTGCAGCTCGTGACCTGCCCATGGTGCGCGCTGCCCATCTCGGCGAAGAACGCCGACTGCGACGACGACCGTCGGCGGGTCCTCCTCTTCTGCGCCGACCCGGACGGGCTGTGCGCATTCGGCCGCAAGCAAAGCAGCCAGTGGAAGGAGGGCCTGCCGGTCGTCACCGTCGATGAGGAGGTCTACCGGCTCGCGCCCTCGCTGGTGATCGGGACCGTCGACAAGTTCGCGCAGCTGCCTCTGAACGGACAGACGGCGCTGCTGTTCGGTCGGGTCCGGAGCAAGTGCGAGCGACACGGCTTTCGCCATCCGGACATGGAGGAGAAGGTCGGCTGCAAGAGCGTTCACCCGGCCAAGGGCGACTGGCCGACTGCCCGTCCGCAGGAGTGCACCGCCTTCCGCCCACCGGACCTGATCATTCAGGACGAGCTGCACCTCATCTCGGGCGCGCTTGGCACCATGGTTGGGCTGTACGAAACCGTCGTCGACCACCTCGCGACCTGGATTGTGAACGGCAAGCAGGTCCGGTCCAAGGTGGTGGCGTCCACGGCGACGGTGCGCCGAGCCGACGGTCAGGTCCACGCGCTGTTCGCGCGCAAGACGGCCGTCTTCCCCCCGCCGCTTTTCGACGCCGGCGACACGTTCTTCTCCGAGCAGATCCCCGTCACTGACGACAGGCCAGGCCGCAGGTACGTCGGGATCTGCGCCCACGGCGTGCGCGTCAAGCAGGTGCAGATCCGAGTGGCGCAGATCCTGCTCGGCGCGGCGCAGACCGAGTTCGACAAGCACGACGGCGTCGGCCGCAACCCCGCCGACCCGTACATGACCCTCGTCGACTACTTCTCCTCAACTGTCGAGCTGGCCGGCATGCGCCGCATGGTTGAGGACGACATCACCAGGCGTGTTCGTCGGCTGAGCCGCCGCGGCCTCTCGAACCGCCCGACGCCCCTGATGCTCACCGAGCTCACCAGCCGCATCAACTCCGCTGACATCGGCAGGGCGCTCGCCTCTGCCGGGAACGAGTTCGTCACCGGCCTGGACAGCACCGCCGCGCACCAGCACATCCAGGCGCTGGCCAAGGCCCGCCGCGAGGCGACGGCACCGAAGGAGAAGAAGGCGGCTGAGGAGGCGTACCAAGAGGCCATCGGGCAGCGGGACTTCGCTGGCCGGCCCATCGACGTCCTTCTGGCGACGAGCATGCTGCAGGTCGGCGTCGACGTTGCCCGGCTCGGACTTATGGTGGTGACCGGGCAGCCGAAGAACAGCGCGGAGTACATCCAGGCTTCTTCCCGCGTCGGACGTGACAGCAGCCGCCCGGGGCTCGTCGCGGTCATCTACAACTGGGCCCGGCCGCGCGACCTCGCGCACTTCGAGACCTTCGAGCACTACCACGAGACGGCCTACGCCAAGGTCGAAGCACTGTCGGTGACACCCTTCGCGGACCGTGCGATGGACCGTGGTCTCGCTGCCGTGTTGGTGGCCCTGGTGCGGCACGCTCGGCCGGAATTCGAACCGGAGACCGGCGCACAGAGGGTGCCCGACCACAAGACCGACAAGGACATCCAGGCGCTCATCGAGGTCGTCGCTGCCCGAGCCGGATTTGTTACCGGCGATCCCGCGGTGGCCCAACGCGCACGCCAGCAGGCGGCTGCTTTGCTTGACCTGTGGTCTCACCGGCGCAAGCAGCTCGAGAATGTCGGGCTCACCTACCGCAAGCAGAGCGACACTGCCGTCCCCCTGCTCGTGTCCAGTCCGACCAAGGCCGACGAGTTCAGCGTCGGCTGGTCGCTGCGGGAGGTCGAGCCCGAGATCAACCTCATCATCAACGTCCCCGCCCCAGAGATCGTCGACAGCCCCAGCTGGGCGTACGGACCGCCAAAGGACAACGTCACTCCCGCCAAGGCAACCGAAGCCGATCAAGCCGAGGACGAGGACGAGGACGACGACGTGCTGCTTGCTGCCAAGGACGGCATGGACGAGCTGGGTCGCGTCGCGGCCGCCGCCGGCCTCATGCCCGAAGGGGAGGCCGCGCTGTGAGCAACGACAAGCAGATGATCCGGGTCGGAACCGAGCGACCGAACGCACTGCTGTTCACCGGCGGCGTCGGCGCCCTGGTCGACCTGCCGAACATGAGCGTCATCGTCCGAGGGCTTGATGCCTGGGATCATGACAAGAGCCAGCTCACCGACCTCACCGAGCCCCGGCTGCTCCGCAACGTCCGCGCCGTCCTGGGTCGGCAAGTCGCCGCGCTCAAGCCCGCGCCGTACCTGGAACGCGCCCCAGGTGAGAAGCCCACCGGCGATCACGCGCGGGTCGGGGTCCCGGTCACGCCGTTCCCGCGCTGGATGCGCTGCAGTCGCTGCAGCATGCTGACGGCCGTCCAGACCGACGGCACCAGCGGCGCGTTCCTGTTCCGCAACAGCAACCCGTACAAGCCCGACGAGGCCCGGTTCGTCCACGAGAACTGCCCGCAGGCCCGCCAGGCGAAGATCAAACCGAGCGCCCTGCCGGCACGCTTCGTCCTGGCGTGCAAGGACGGCCATCTCGATGAGTTCCCGTACGTCGAGTACGTCCACCGGGGGAAGCCCTGCTCGAAGGGCGTCGACGGCAAGCTCGAGTTCCACGACCCCGGCCTCAACGCCGGCTCGGCGATCAGCCTGTACTGCACCTGCGGCGCCAAGCGCACCATGCGTGACGCCCTGAAGCACCACAGCGACCCGTACCAGGAGATCCTGCCGGTCTGCCGCGGCCGGAACCCGCACCTCGGTGCCTTCGAGGACGGCGGCTGTGACAAAACCGTCCGAGCGATGGTCCTGGGCGCCAGCAACCAGTGGTTCAGCGTCCTGGCCCGGGCCCTCTACATCCCCGACCAGAGCAGCCTGCTCAACGAACAGGTCACCAAGCACTGGCCCAAGCTCGCCTCCGTCGAAAGCCGTAGCGACCTCGACGGTGCTGTGAAGTATGCCGACGAGCTCAAGGTGTTCAAGGACCTCGACCTCAACAAGGTCTGGGCGGAGATGCAGCGCCGCCACGACGACGTCCCGGCCGAAGCCGAGGACCTCACCGAACGTGAGTACCTCGCCCTGTCCGACCCGACCAAGGCCGCCAAGGGTGACGCCGACTACGAAGCCCGGATCGTCACCGAGCTGCCCATCGGCTGGGAGAAGCTGCTCGACAGCGTCGTTGCCGTGACCCGCCTGCGCGAAACGAAGGCGCTGCTCGGCTTCACCCGCATCGACGCCCCCGAGTACGGCGAGGTCGATCCCGACTCGGTCCAGCGCGCCCCGCTCGTCCGGAGCGGCAAGCCCAGCTGGGTCCCGGCAGCCATCACCAGGGGTGAGGGCATCTTCCTGCACCTCAACACGGACACCCTCGCAGCGTGGGAAGCCGTCGCCGAGGCCAGCCGCCACCTGGACAACCTTCGCCGCGCCCACCGGCAGTGGCGCACCAACCGCGCCATGGACGGCCCGCACGATGACTATTGGCCCGGCGACCGCTACCTGCTCCTGCACACCCTCAGCCACCTGCTCATCCGCGAGATCGCCCTCGAGTGCGGCTACGCCAGCGCCAGCATCACCGAGCGGATCTACGCCACCACTCGCGATGACCGTAACGAAGCCGGCATCCTGCTCTACACGGCAGCCAGTGACAGCGAAGGCACCCTCGGTGGGCTCGTTCGCCTCGCCCAACCCGACGAGCTCGGCCGGATCCTGCGTGCCGCCTTCAGCAACGCACGCCGCTGCTCGAGCGACCCGCTGTGCGGCGACCATGCTCCGCTCGACACCGAGGACACCCTGCACGGCGCCGCCTGCCACGCCTGCCTGTTCGCCTCCGAGACCAGCTGCCAACGAGGCAACCGCTTCCTCGACCGCCGACTCCTCGTCCCCGTGGACGGCAAGGAGCCAAAGCTCGATCTGCTCCATCACATCGGCGGCCTCCCCGGCACGGCCTGACATGCCCGTCCCCGCGCCGCTGTTGAAGCAATGCGCGGCGCTCGGCCGTGAGGTCACGCCAGGCCATGCGCGGGAACTGGGCCTCGCGCTGGCGTCCTACGCATCGCGAGCTGGCGCCGACCCGGTCATCGCCGTCGTACCGTCCCCGCACTTTGCCGCCGTCGCCAAGAGACTACTCAAGGCCTGGGACGACCATCCCGAGGTCCCCGGCAGCGAGCTCGGCCCGGCGATCGCCGCCGCCGCCTACGCCCACGACCTCGCGCGTACCGAGCCCGAGTTCGAACTGGTCATGAGCGGGCCAACCTCAGCTCATGTACACGCCCGCCGTACCGACGAGGTGCTACTCGAGGTCATCGCTAGCGCCCGGACATCGCTGCTCCTGGTGACGTTCTCCCTCTACATGTACCCCGAGCTGAAGGCAGCCCTCAAGCACGCCATCGCCGATGGCGTCCACGTCACCGTCATCGCGGAAGACCCGCGCGACCGAGACAAGTTCGATCAAGACCCTGCCTACGCCCTTGCCGGCCTCGCCGTTACCCGACTGCGCTGGCCTCGTGACCAACGGTCCGCAGGCATGACCTCACTGCACGCCAAGATCGCGGTCGCGGACGACCACACTGTCTTTCTCAGCAGCGCCAACCTCAGCCTCAAAGCCGCCGGCGACAACGTCGAAGCCGGGGTCCTCATCCGTGGCGGCGACTGGGCGAGACGTATCACTGACCACGTCCAGAGCCAGCGCGCCGCCGCGGTCCTGATCGATGCCTGACAGCCGCGTCATCCGGCCTCGACCGCGGGCATGCGTTCCAGGCGACGGTTCCAGTCGGGCTTGCCATGTGCCGCCATCCAGCGAGCCTCTTCGAGCCGAGCCTCGCTCGGCGGCATGACCCGGTGCCAGATTGTGAGGGCGTGGCCGGCGACGAGCACCGCGTTCGCAAGAGCGTTGACGCGGCAGTTCGTCTGCTGTCCACCGTTCTTCCGTCCGGGCTCACTGGCGAGCGTGTTGTAGGTCGAGATGGTCGAGTATCCGTTGGACCCGAGACGCTTCTCGAGCGGCGTGCGGGTCTGGCCGATGTACACGACCGTGTCGTCACGTTGCCAGACGTACAGCCCCGGCCCAGCGGGCAGTGGCGGCATGACGAGCCGAGCGATGGCCCGCCTCCGAAGACATGCCTCGAACGTCCCGATGGCGGCTCCAGCGGGTCGACATTCAGACCACGTTGGAGCACCTGGCCAGCGCAGACGAATCCATCCAGGCTCATGGTGTTCTCAGCACTATGGCGACGAGGCGCGGGCAGTCCGAGCAGTACTGGCACTGTCAATACCTCAATCCCTCGTAGACGCCGCGTGTCGTTGACAAGATGCGGTGGCGACCGCGTTCCCGCAGGTCAGAGACCGGGTTCGGTCTCTGCGCGTCCCGTCTCGTTCGTACCGTTCCGGGAACTCCTGTGACCAGTTCTGTGACCAATTCCGCTGTTGTCAACGGCCGACGGCGACGGTGAGACTGCGAAGCCCACGCTCGCGCGCACCGTCGACCTCGCCATCGACTCCGTAAGGCTGGCCGTGCCGGCTATTAGCTGCAGCGGCGACTACGTCCTCTCGACCCACCTGGCACCCACACGGCGAGAAACACGGTCATGGTTGGCGTCTGCGCCAAGGTCGCTGTCCATCCGATACGACGTCACTGGCTGACGTCTTCAGCGCGTGGCTCGGCGCACGCTTCGACGCCGCTTGTTCGCCCTCAGTCGTCGTTGAGCAGAGGAATGACCCACGCGGCGTGATCGCTGATCGCCGCACAGACCGGGTCCTTCCGCCGCGACCCATCGAGGCAGAACACCACGCCGTGCCATGGCTCCGCGTCCGTAGGGCTGAGCATGATGCCCTGAGGCTCCTGCGTCGTACCGTTGCGTCGAGTCAGCGTTCTCATGTCTCCGGCTCTGACGACGGCGACCCCGTAGCCCTGCCGCTCCTCCCCGAGCATCTGTTGCGGGTCATTAAGCATGGTGCCGACTCCGACCGACATACATGGTCCGGCGTAGCCCCTAGAGCGCGCGAGTTCGGCCGACCAGTCGCGGAACGCATTGCCGGACAGGCTTGGCGACTCGCCAAGGGGACACTTGGCTTTGCCCCCCACCAGGTCCCACGGCACGCGTCTGTACAACAGCGTGTCATCGGGGATGTTGACTCGGTCGTCGACCAGCGGTCGCGGCTCGGCATCCATGAAGTGGTCAGTACGCTGCCGACGCCTGCCACGACCATTTCACGAGCTGCGTGCATCGAACCGCGGGCCCGTCCCACTCTTGATCCAGGTTCTCGTTCCAGAAGTAGACCCTTGGCTCGGCGTCAGGAGCAGTTGTGAGTTCGAGGTGAAACTCAGCTCGTCGCCACGAACATGTGAGGCCGCCCTCTCCCGTGAGGGAGATTGAAGGTACGCTCTGGATGTAGCCGTCGAGCTCGCCGAGAAGGTCCGTCATCTGTTGGACCTGCTCGATCCGCAGCGCAGATCCGCCGTAGGAATCCCAGTCAGGCGGTAGGGCCGCGAGCTCGTTCACGCGGCGCTCGAACTCTGACCACCAGCGACCCTTGACGTCTGCCCGCTGATAGAACACCGGCAGGACTTCGCGACCGGTCGAGGAGGCGTCTGCGGCCTGCCCGCGACGCCTAGCGGGTTGCTGAAGGTCGGCGCGGGATGTCGCGACCTGTCCGTACCAGTCCAGCGCGGCGCTCATTGGACTCTCCCCCATCTGGCTTGCATTTCGGCCGTGGTCAGAGCCACGAAGGCTTTGTTGATGGCCGCGCGACCGCCATCGAGGAACGTAAGGGCACCCGACAGGCCGTCCCCTCGTGGTCGGCCCCGGACGGTCAACTCGAGAACGTAGAGCGGCGTCTTGCCGTCGCGATCGAAAGCCGGGAAGACGCGAGCGTGTAGTCGTCCGGTCGGTTGCCCGTTCTCCTCAAGCACGAATGAGGCCTGGGAAGCAACCTGCTCGAGCTTGAACGGGAGGGCCGGCGGGAGCGCCACTGAGAAGAGGCTCTCGAAGTCAGCGTGCCCATGTTCTAGGGCTCCTGCGCCGATGTGGTTCACATAGGTGACTTCGCACTGAGTGATCTTGGGCTCGCCCATGCCCTCCGCCGCCAGGAAACTCGTCAGTGCGCGAAACGATCGCTCGAAAGCTGCGCGGCGGCTCAACCACCGGTCGTATTCGTCTTGCGGCTTCACCTTGCGCCAGTTGCACGCGAACCAGCCGGGTTGCAGTTGGATCAGCTCTTGACCGTCGTCTGTCGACGCCCAGAGACGTGCCACGGGAGCGCCGACGTTGAACTGGAAGCCGACGCCTGCGGCGCCCACTGGGAACTCCTCCATGGGCGGGAAGTACGGCGGCTGTTGCTCGATCTTGGGGAAGCGATCGCGAAGCGCGGTATGCCAGAAGGCGGTCAGGAGGGGAGCCGACTCCGCTCCGAGCCCGTCAATCGCGACGCCTGCGATCACCTCGACGACTGGGGGGCGGGCGAACGAGATCTCATTGTCAGACACTCGAGCACTCGCCACCTTTCCCCTCCCTCGAGCGGAGCATACTGGCGCGCGGCGGGGCTGGGATGAGCACCTGGCGCGTGTTCGCCATCGGCTTGATCGGGTATCCCCTGAAGTGACCCGGTGACATGTCTCCAGGTTGCCACGACTGTCTGTGATTTCCCTGAGCCTGGGGGCTCCAGCCCGACCTGCGTCACGAGGACGCAGGCAGCCGCGGCGAGGCGCGTATCTGGGATACCCGGGTGTGCGGCTGCCTGGGGTTGGGGTGACGATCTTGCGCGGTGGGCCAGATTCCGGGACGTCCAGAGCGTGCAGAACATGGATGCAAGTGTGTGCCGCCTCCGTCGTCTCGGTCGGATGGGCCTACGGCGGTCGTCGTGGGGCAGGCGCGGTGCGCTGGGAGGGGTGGCTCTGGGGGCTCGTGGGACGGGCGC